>Ga0209533_1001744_pt1 | contig 20263 bp, 13 predicted proteins | sample COG_04_FD_184748 | JGI IMG/M metagenome (GOLD analysis project Ga0209533, IMG submission 184748) | Pelagic Microbial community sample from North Sea - COGITO 998_met_04 (SPAdes) (version 2) | ecosystem: Environmental > Aquatic > Marine > Neritic zone/Coastal water | place: Helgoland, sampling...
AAGTCGAGGATAAAGTCGTTGAAGAGTTGGAAGAATTAAAATCAACATAACCATGATCAGTATTATTCACTGAGGATTCCGAAGAAGGTTCTGTATTTGGTTATGTTTGTATTATATTTTTTTTATTATTACAATAATAAAAATTTTATCTATCCCCAATCAACTTCTTCAACAAATGTAACTTGAGTCTGAAGAGTTTAATTATTATGAATTCAAGAAATCAGACTGTCATATCACATCAATAAGATTATAAATAAGATGTTCATTTTTTAATAATATTGAATTCAATAAAAAAATGACTTGTTTTTGGGATGCTATACTTTCATCCATGTCGTCTGATGACTTTAAATTGTTAGGTCTCAATGACCATTCTCGAAAAAATTTCATAATAAAATTAAAAGAACTTAACAAACCACCTAACACTCTGTGGAATAATACTGAATTACGTGAACAAGAAAAGATTGAGCATGTTGAAGCTGTAAAATGTTACAATATCGTAGGTATTAGTAATGGACACCTGACTTCTATATGTGATTCTTTTCTCTTACTTATTTCAGACTTGCTGAATATAAATATCACACATAGATATTGTTCCCATTTTATTACTTATAAATGCCAAGTTCCGCGAAAAACATTATCATTCAAATCTAATACTCAACATTTTTCTGTTGAGTAATTTTATAATCCACTTGCCTCCGTGAATCGATATTCTTCGTAAATTTCCTTTCGAGTTGGATCTAGAGAGATTTTAATTTATTCACAATTATATTTATTAGCATTTACCCAATAAATATTTTTCTATATATTAGGTAAATGGATAGAATACATAAAGCAACTTTATATTTCATCACCATATTATTGGAAATAATTATTGTTTATGCATGGAAGAAGGAAGGGGATAACTGGAATATGTGGGACAAAGGATTTTGTATATTTGTTTTTTTCTGTCATATACCCTTTTATTTTGCATTGTTCTTTGAAAATAGAAGAATGCTGGATATATTACATTTTACAGTATTTTTATCAACTTTTTTTGGATTCTTTGTAAATAGTACTTTTTTATTAGTAATTATCATCTCATTCTGTATAGGAGTACAGATACAGTGGATATGCATTAATAAATGCATTTTAAATAGCGATGAGCAAAACATAAGTTCCAATTTTGGCTTTGGTAAAATAACAACAGTATTAATATTATTGTATACATGTTTTTTATCTTATAGGCTTGGTAGTATGAAAAAAAACAGAATAAAACTATAAAACATGTACACTGTGATGTTTTATAGTTTATTTTTTCATGGAGAAGTGTAGGTTTTCAGTCGGAGAGACAATACGAGGCGCTGTAAAAACTGAGGAGAAAAATAGTGTAGTATCCTCAGATTGTTTCCAGTATTTTCGACCCATACTCTTCAAATTTTTTTCGAGTAAAAGTGAAAGTTCGTAACCTTTTTTATTATCGTTCTTAATTTCACGATTTATTCCATTTTCGGTCTCGCACCATTAATATGTATTATTTTTTTGTATTTAAAAATAATAGTAATAAAATACAAAAAATGCAAGCATTAGAAAGTATAGAAGATCAGATGAAATTATTGGTTCAAACACCAGATGAATTTCTACAAAAATTTTCTCTTTATAATTACACTAATCAAATACTTATAGAGGCTTTGAAGCAAATACCACGTCGTGCAATTGGTGTACCGTCAGCCGTTGGTGTAATATATCAACTCTACCAAAATGACGGGGTTACTGAACTTGATAGTGTCTTAAAAGTATCAAATATGTGTCCAGGAGGAAGAGTTCCACTAGGAATGCTGGGACAATTATGTAATATGGCTAATAATGGTGATCTCATATTTCGAATACCAAATACTAAAACAGGTAAAATGACTATTTTAGGTCCTAATTATATATTAGAAGCATTATGTGGTATTCTTCTATCTAGATTAAAACCCTTTACACCCTCTTTTATGCATGTAAAAGGTTTTCAATATGACAATGTATCAGCTAATAAATCAATTATGCTTATACAAGAAAAATTATCCAATATTAACGAATCTATTATAACACCTATTGATTTTTTACTTTCAGCCTTCCAAATATTCCAGGGGCTGGCTGTTGCTCAAACTGGTAATAGATTCGTTCATTACGATCTTCATCAAGATAATATCATGTGTCGTAAAATTGATAAAACAGTTAACATCTACGAAATAGGAAACGGCGAATATCTATACACCGTCAGGCGATACGAGGCGGTTATAATAGATTATGGTCATATTAGAATGGAAACCGACGAGTCTGTTTTAACCCCTCGACTTATATTTTCACATGGACAAAGAGAAATACTAGATTATTACGACTTTAACCCGTATTACGACGTGTATTCTTTTCTTATAACTAATTTATGGAAAACACGTAAAAAAAATTTTTCAAATTTTCAAGGTAACTTATTTTACGGAAATCCACCTGTTAATGCTTACATTTTTCTAGAAATAATAATATTAAAATTATGGGAAATCTTTTTAAATCTTCCCAAAGACTATGTTGAGAAAGATCGATTTTCAAATCCTCCTTATGTAAACATAAATAACTTGATAACGAGTTTCTCTTCACATGTTGCATCTTTTAAGGGTAGCTGGAGACCTAAACCAGAACTTTTGTCAGAACCCTGGACATGTCAAAATCCAGCTATTGAAATCAAAAGATTATCTACTCCGAAACAAATGATGGCTGGTATCTCACAATATTTAAAGAAACTAGACAACGGGTTAAAAAATCCTAATGAAATCAATTACGGAGCTCAATTATTAACAAGCACTTATTTTGTTTCAAATCAGTACTCCAAGCCTACCGACTTAAATTTTAAATCTAAACTTTACAATCTTCCAATGGAACAGTTAGATCAAACATATTATGAATATAATATAAGTTTGGACGGTGGTCAATTACAATCGGCACAAGGTACACCAATTTCTATTATAAAACATCATAACCCCCCTAGTGATGGATTTAGTTGGAAAGATTGGAGCCTTCAAACAGAGGGCTTAATTAGGGGTAATCAGCATTATCATGTTGCGATTATAGATGTTGAAAAAGGAATCAGGGAAGGTTATACATTCAGATTTGATTGCTGCAGGTTAGATATGAGGACTTATTTTCAAGATAAAAATATCGAGTCTGGATTAGGAATTAACGCAACTTTTTTCCAAAACTCATCGACTTTCTTACCTTTGGGTGAATTTCGTACAGATACAGATATGAATGGATCAAGCTCAATATCTGACATGTTTTCAAGTTTCGAAGAATTACCACAAGATTATAAGGAATGGTATGGTATAATAGCTATTGATACATTTGGTAAACTTGTCATGGATAATCCAGAAAATAGTGGTAGATACGGAAACGTTTTAACCTGTGGACCGGTATTGGTGTGGGGGGGACGTTCTACTGTAACCTCAGAAAACATAGGATTGGTTGGAACGTGGCCAAGAAGAATAAATTTGAATAATCCAAGATTTCAATGCAAGAGCAATTCACAGGGTAATATTAATAATTGCAATAATGTAATTCCGGGGAGTCTTGTGCACGCTGCAAATCCAAATCCCAGATCTGCGATTGGGATACGACAAGATGGCGGCGTTGTTATTTTACAAGTAGAAGGTCGTAATTATAGAGGGGCGGGAATGGAAATGGAACAATTAGCTAACAAATTAGTTGAATTAAATTGTCACACAGCAATTAATCTTGATGGTGGTAGAAGTTCAAGACTTATGTGGAGAAACAGAGGTGAGAGAGTTATTAATCAGGCAGGTCCTACAATGAGTGAAGCTTATCCATTAGGTAGTATTATCTCTTTTGTAAAGAAAAAATAATTAAAGTTGAAATATTGTTTTTAATATTATATTAAAAATCATAAAATGAAATACATTATTGTTTTAGGGAATAGAAATAGAGATATTATGGAAAAACGAGTAAACAGGGCTATTAAAGAGCTTCGATCAACACCGTATGTAACATTTGACCCTGATACAGGTGTCGCGAATTATGTTACCAAACTTTTGTTTAGCGGAGGAAGTTCAGATGGTGTATCAAAACCAGAAGGTGCTGTTATGATGAAAGATTACGCGTTAACTAAAGGAATAGAGATTGAATGTATACATATAGAGGACAAATCTCGAACAACAGTGGAGAATTTAATTTTCTGTAAGGAGATTTTAGAATACAGTTACCGTTATAACACGGTTGGTTGGTGGAGACCGGAAATAGTTATATGCACCTCAAGCTTTCATATTAAAAGAGCAACAGTTCTGACGAAGTTAATATTACCTTTATACACTAAAATTTCATTCATTCACACCGAAGAGGAAGTTAGAAATGAAGAACAAAACCATGAATGGTCCTTGTTGGTTAATTATATTAATGGGATGTGTATCAGTGAAATAAGATAGTGAGATTGCAAGTTTAGATTTTTAACATAATAAAATATGTTAAAAAAATTAGTTACTTGAAATATAAATGACAGAAATTATATTCAAATCAAATTATACGAAAGACGGAAAATTCTTACTATCCAATTTTTATGGAGGATCTGAAATTGACTACATGCTTCCCAAATTTATTAACGACCCTAAAGTGTACAAAATGGTAAGAGACTGGAAATATATTAAAAGTAATGAAGAGCTTAATAGATGGAGAACATATTTGGCAAAAAAAAGAGTTGTTATTGACTCCGATGGAATTAGAACACTGGTATTAAAGGGGGCTCCATATACTAAAAAGACTTATACCGCCGAATACAATGGAAAATCTTATTTAGGCGTAGGTATACTTGCGAAGCTTGCAGCCAATTCATGGAATAATAAAATTCGCAGGAACGTCATTGAGTTTTTAGCCGATATTCCTCATGATAGTATGACACCTCCGTTAAATTTATACGAGAGAATAACTGATGAAGGAAGAAACATTCGTGAGATAAATATGAAGAGAGCTCTTTTTGAAAAGTTCAGAAATGAACCCTACAGATCTTACTTGGTATCTACCGAAAATGCAAAGTTGGGGGAGGCAGGTAATGATATGGATTTTGGAATTAAAGGTGAAAATTTATTAGGAAAGTGGTTAATGGAACTTCGACAAAATATTATATCTCTTCGAAATTTCTGTAAAAATCCAAGTAGTCAAAGTTTAAACGGAATACACTCAAAAACACGAGAATATCTCATTCTGATTTCCAATTACTGTCATAAATATAATACTGGTAATTTACGATTAGCCAGTATTATTCTACCTTTAAAAAGCCTTTATTTTGAAAGACAGGTAGAATCTTTATGTACACTTCACGCAGTTAATAACGCTGCCGGATTTAAATTAATAGAATGCAGTGAAATGAAAGAATTCAAGATAGATTCCGGTAAGTACGACATTGAAGATGTTCAACGAGTGGTTAATAAATCCCTTGTCAAGATTGTACCACTTTGGAGTATTAATAAAGAGAACAGTAGAGGGAAGAAAGATATACTAAATCTCGAATTTATTAAAACAGACAATGTTATTATATCTTGGTCAAAGCCATATTGGCATAGAGTGGCTTTGAGGCTGTTTAATGGTGAATGGTGGCTTCTTGATTCAGAGATGAAAAAACCTAAGAAACTCGAGGATATTAAGCTTTTGCATAAAAAAAGAACAGAATGGGGTATTGAAACAATGTACACAGTTGTCGAGAAAGATAGAGTATTATTCGATCACCAGCTTTCACGCATTGGGAGTAAAGATGAACCGATAAATTTATCTTAATTAAACTCTTTCGCAAATATTTTCCACATGTTCGTAAATACCATCCAGATTCCAATGACAAAATGGTGCTGTAGAGTACCATATATTATCTTTTCCCTGACTACCTTCAGCTAATGTTTTCTTTCCGTTTTTAATAGCGGTAGATGACCATCTATGATTATAGTCGGTAACTTTCCAATAAATTTGCAATTCCACTGTGATATGTCTCATAACCAGACTATGTAATTCTATTGGATCAATATCAAATGTCGCGTAACCAAGAGCTCCATATATGTAAAGACCTTTTGTATTTTTCCCAAAGCAGCGTGTAGCTGTAATCTTATTGTACTCATTATTTTCTAATACATCACTATTATAATATACACCAATATCGCTAGCAACTTTACTATAATAAATACTGATAAATATTCTTGTTTTTCGGTAGTCTTCCGACTTTAAAATCTGATCTATTGGACTTTTAAGAAGTGTAGGTGAGCATGCAACAATAACAGAGTCATACTTATGGATATCCCCATTGTCAATGACAATGTTAATACCTTCATCTGTTTTAACGACATTCATTACCAAATTCTCTTTTTTTGTGATATTCATCCTGTCCATGATAGCTTTAAAAAGAGGCATATATCCTTTTTTCACTATAAATGTACCACCAGCTGCTGTAAAATCTGAATTTATTAAATTCGTATTTAAAGATGAGTACCAAGACATCGCGCTATGAGCTGTTATATCTTTTGGATAACCGTAAAGTTGCCCATTAATAAATATATTCTTGAATGGCCAAGTAAAATTGTGGTATTTTGCAAATTCCTCCGCATTCATACTTAGCATTGTATTGTCTTTGCTACAGTAAAAATATTTTATCATAACAAAAAAGAATTTAATAACGTTTGATAAACCTCCATAACCAATAAGATTATTAATATGACTTGGAATTATAGTCGTCTCGAAATTTTCTTCTTTACATAATTTAATTACTGAATTTTCATAACCTACATGTAGAAAACATGCTTGTGTGTCAACAACAACATCGTCAATATTCAAAGTATCTAGTTGACAGTCATCAAACTTTCCGTACATGGTAATATTTCTATACCCACGCTTTTGCAATTTCCTACAACTGAGAATACCTGCAGGGCCGCTGCCAATTACGGCAATTCTCTTATCAATTTCTTTAGCTTTTGGTCTATATTTGGGAATTGTACTATATATAAATAATAATATAAATAAAATACACAAGAATATCGCAACCTTACTAGACAATAGATAAGTGAGTATAATAGTTATTACAACGATAGTTAAAGCTATAAAACGTGCATAAAATAACATACTTTGTTTACAATAAACATAAAAATGATTTTCGAAACTATTATGTTTATTGTAAATTTTTAATAAGTGTGTTCCAACGAAAGATATTGGTATATTTTTATTGTCATTATCATTCATGTTTACGTACTAGTTTATACACTTGTGAGTATACCCATGTAAAAATAACGACTGAATAATTCAACACTATTATTACTCTCTGTGTACATATAGCAGAATTTCCCTTCGTTTTGTGATACGAAGGTTCTAAAATTGAATGTAAATTTATGTTTACACTGTAAACATAAATGTCAATAATTGTCAATATAAGTGATATTCCAGTTGAAAGAGTCGATAAAGATCTTCTTATCACAATTGAACCTAAATTTGGAATGGGAGCAACTAAATATGTACAACCATATGTATTATTAGAAGACAAAATCGTCTTACCTTTTGCCTATGCAACCAGAATGCTTAAAATTCCACGTCCTCCGCGAAGCAAGTTTCCTAATATTAAGTGTAAATTTAACGGAACACTGAGAGAACCACAAACTGTGGTTAAAAAAGAAGCTGTCATATGCCTTAATAAAAGAGGTAGTACAATGATATCTGCCTATTGTGGGTTTGGTAAAACTATTTTAGCCGTTAACATAGCGTTGTCTATCAAGTTTCGCACTTTGATCATTGTAAATAAAATTGTTCTGATGAAGCAGTGGGAAGAAAGTATACTTCGTTTTTCACCAAATGCCGTGGTGAGAAGACTTACAGCAAAATCTCCCAAGAAGCCAGCTGATTTTTATATTATGAATGCTCAAAACGTTAGCAAGAAGGGGAGAGATTTTTTTGACGACGTTGGTCTGGTTATCGTAGACGAAGCACACATGATTATGGCTGAAACATTGTCCAGATCCATGCAGTACGTCTATCCACGATATATAATTGGTCTCACAGCCACACCCTACCGCCCTGATGGTCTGGATATCCTACTACAGTTTTACTTTGGTAGACATAAGATTGTCAGGAAGTTACATCGTAAACACATCGTGTACAAAGTGGATACTGGATTTATCCCAAAGGTTAAACGCAATATTCAGGGTCGTGTTGATTGGGGGTCAATATTGGATCAACAAGCAAATAATACATACAGAAATGAGCTTATTGTGAGAATAATTAAAAATTACACAGAGCGTAATTTTCTCGTATTGGTAAAACGTGTTTCTCAGGGTGAGTATTTAATTAACAGACTAAAGGAGGAGAATGTTTCTGTAACAAATTTAATCGGTTCCAACCAGGAGTTTGAGTTGAGCGCCAGAGTACTCGTCGGTACTTGTCAAAAGGTTGGAACAGGTTTTGACCATCCAAAATTGGATACACTGATATTGGCCGCAGATGTACAGGAGTACTTTATTCAATATTTAGGTCGTATATTTCGCACACAGGACAGTGACCCTGCTGTATTTGATTTGGTTGACAACAACGGAATACTCCGCAAACATTACTCCACTCGAGAGATTGTTTACAAAGGGCACGGAGGTATTATTATACCGCTTGAAATCTAGTTTAACATTATAAAAAATATTTTTTTTTATAATCAGGAATTTAATTATTCAATTAAACCACATTGTCTCTCGGACTCAATCGTATTTTCTCCAAGAATTAATTCAAAAGAATTAAATCTTGGAGAATAACTATCATTGTCACGGATCACCTTCATATTCGTAATCGTCAAGAAAGTTTCTCTGTCACATTCAAAAGAATTGCACCATGCTTTTCTAGAGTGTTTTGTGTCTGACCTCACCGTTTAACCACTCAAATTCGTCATCTGATAAATTTTGTAAATGATGTTCCTAAAATAGAATCCAGTGCAACACCAAATATATACACAAATCATCTAATGATTTGTATTCTAAAGTGTTCTTAGTAAAAGAGTTGATTGAAACTTTTTTTACGATCATCTTAAAATATTTTGTATATAAATAAATGCTTTTTATTGTAATTATTACAATTATAACAATAATTATATTTACCATAACCGGATTTCAGATATTTACTTACTTAAATAATCCAAACAGAGAAACATTATCAGAACTTCTTTCAAATGCAAAGAAGGATTCGGTAATACAAGATCTTATTGGAACATGGCAAATCAAAGACCCAAGATGGCCAGTTAAACAGATAACTATATCTGATGATTCGATAGGAGTGGCAACTAAAGATGAGATGCATTATTTGGGGTGCACTGCATGTAATTCAAACCCTGTTGGGTTTGTAACTGTACCAGTCAATACCCTTATATTCAAAGATGATAATAAACTGACAGAGTCTTTAAAAAATTGCCTCAAAGGTCTTGATTATATCTATAAATTGGTACTTCACGCGAACGGTGTTGTGAAATTTATCCTGCATCCAGGTCTTGTAGAAAAATGTGATATAATCTGTGCAAGATCTGACAGTAAAAACGATTACACTTTTATTCTTAATATTATTCATCGATACAGATACGGATGTTTTTGTTTGGGTATATTGAACCCGGACGGTGGTAGTATTCAAAGGTACAATAGATGGTCTGATAAGTACCCAGACCAGTACTACAAAATGGTAAAACTCGGTTGATCAATTCAGGGTTTAATTCATACTATTGGTCTTTGAATAAAAAAAACAAAGTTGATTCTTTTTTTTTATTCAAAGAAATAAAAAAAATGACTACTCAGGGAAATAATAGTAATATTCGTGTTTATACAATTCCGGTGAATGGTTTTGGAAGACCTAAAAGTGACGATGAGTTACTCAAGGGGATAGACGGTGAGAATCTTACTGTACTACATGATATGGACACACGAGAGATAACAAAGGAGAATAAAGAAAATTGGAACGAATCTCATAACGAAAGATTTTTACAGTTGTATGGACCATTTGTACCAGCAGTTGACACTTACAGATTTTACATGTGGTTAAGAGAGACTGTTGGTGAAGACCTGGCAAATAATTACCGTGATAAAATGAGAGAATACAAAACAAAAAAAAATAAGTATTCCAAAAGTCGTCGAGTCTCATTTCACCAGGTTGTAAAAAGGGGAGTTCCTTTAAGCGAAGGTGGTGAGTATGAGAATGAGGAGTTAAAAGAGTTTGTAGTTCCTACTGAAAAGAGTAGAATGGCTGAAGATGTTTTATTCGTATTTATGTTTGTAGTAAATGAATGGGTATATTCCCGACATGTAAAAACCCATGTTAATATTCTAAACGTTATGACAGTTGCTGAGGGTAAATGTGGAAGGTTCGGAAGTGTCATTCGTCCAACTAAAAAACATATGATAGATTTCTGTAGTATACTTATTAGTAAACTAAATTTAGGTAAAAAAATCACTCTTAATAGTAAAGCTGGCAGAATTATGGTAAATTGCGTTCAAGACGATGATTTATGTGACATTGAAGATATCAAATCTCTACAACTGTACTTAAGCAACTGATCGTAAAATTATTTAGTTTATATCATAATTATGATATAAAATATAGTACATGTCTTTTTTATTCACATAGGTTTATTTCATCCTTTTCTCCGTTTGGGTACTTTCGTATGATAACAAGAGGGAGTTTATTCTCATTGAATTCTTTTCTGGCAATGGCAATTGCAGTTGTTAATCCAGTAATATCTACAGTTGGTGGGGATCCACGTGATATTTGAGTTGCTCTAGCTCCAAGCACTCTTACTTTTTCAAATTTTGTTAGATATTGCATGATTTTTCGTTATTCTTTAAAAAACTTGATAATTATAATCAATTCTGTTTGGAGATAAAATGAAATTGTTATTTAAAGTATTCTTAACCAGTGTTAAAGAAAAAATGACATCAAATACACTAGAAAATAAAGATATTCCAACGAAAGACCTAATATTCCCAAAATTTGAAAATATTTCAGTATCGACAAAGACATTTACAGCTACAACAAATCTTGTTATCGATATAAAAAAATTATTCAACGTGTTACCAGTCACTCAGTACATTGTAGTCCCAAAGAAAAGAGGAAGAAAGAAGAAAGGGCCGCAGGTTAATCCAAACGAAGGGATTAAATATGGGTCCATCGTAACTATAAAATGTGAGGGTGAATTGAGAGGTGTTATCATGAATCCTAAGAAGAAGAAGGATGGAAAGAAGAAAAAGTGGTTTCGTAACTCAATTACAGTGGTAATTATCCTAGATAAACCCATTAACTTTAAAATCTGTCGAAACGGTACATTCCAGATGACGGGCTGTAAGAATCATGAGCATGCTGAGGAATGTGTTAAGTATGTATGGGAATATCTCAGAATTAACCCAGAATTATATACCATGAGTCGAGATGGTCCAGACCTAGATGTACTCTTCATTCCATCCATGCGTAACATTGATTTTTCTGTGGGATTCTTGGTGGACAGAGGTAAGCTCAATAAATACATGACAGCTCAAAAAGAGTACCACTGTCTTCTTGAAACATCTTTTGGTTATACAGGTGTTAATATTAAAATTCCACTAGACAATGACATTAGAACAATGGAAATCAAGAAATCAACAGGAAATATTGACGGAACTTGGAAAGAAAGATGGACAAACTACGAAGAGTACCTAAATTTGCTCACACCAAAAGAACAGGTTACCAAATTAAAATCCAAGCGCTACAACACTTTTCTAGTATTCCACTCGGGTAACTGTATCATGAGTGGATTGACTGAAAAATTCATGAAACCTGTGTACGAGTTCTTTACAACAATGATTCGCAAGGCATATGACGAAATCGAGGAAAGGCTTGACACAAGTTTTCAGGGTCTAAGTATGGAGGAGGAAATGGCAATGATGGACATGTAATTAAATAATTAAATATTTACAATAGATAAAATGAACTTGACAGTATTAATATCAATCATAATAAGTTTAAGTATTACTCTATTCACATTATTGATATCCTCAGCACAATGGGAAACATCTGGTGATTCTCATTCAGGACTTTATGATTCATGTACAAAAGATGAATGTTCACGAATCGACTGTACAAGTAAAGGGATATTATCATGTCCAATTTGGTGGTGTAGAATTGCTATGAAATTAGCAATAATCTTTATATTTTTATCTGCATTAACCATAGATAAAGGACTCTTATCGATCGTTTTATTAGGTATTGGAATTCTTTGTACTCTTACGAGTATTCTTATTTATTCCTTCGGAGTACACAGTAAAAAGAAATATTATGGTTATTCGTTCTACTTAGCGATATCTTGTATTTGTATCATGACAGTACTTTTCATTTTTATGTCAAAGAGATATAAAAATGAAAATAATGTCTACATGATGTGACCAGGGCCAGGATTGGGTAAGGATTATGGCCAGTAAATAAGGTAGAATAAAAAAAACATATAATAAAAAACATGATCTCATAAAGAGATCATACTTATGACGCTTGTCTCTGAAAAAAAACTAGATGTTTTTTGGAAACACGCCGAGGGTTTTTAAATATGTATAATTCTTTATAGTAAAAAACTATAAAGATCCAGAGTCTGTTAAAAACATATTCAAATTGATAATTATATTATCGAATGTGATGTGTCGTATATGACATAATTTTAGTGTTACCACACTTTACAATTACAGAATAAATAACAGTTGAACCTTGATTTTTTTGTAGCGAAATTATCAACACTGTATTTTTTAAGTTAATCTCTTGACATTTCTTGATTAATTTTCAAAATTTCATATTCATATGTGACTTTATTCAATTCAACATCAAACAAATTGACATTAAAACCAGAATCTTTAGATGAAAATAGAAAAAATAAATTCAATTCATCTCTTGTTGAACTGACATCGTATTCTAAAATACTTCCTTTCACATTAGAAGGACTATCTTGTGGTCTATAACTTGTAGGGTTTTGCTTCCATTCAAAGTCAAATTGGTTGTTATTTGCATTATTATCAAGATTAAAGAAATACATAGTATATTCATTATCTTGTGATGAGTATCCTGGTAATGTAGTTACTTCCAATTGATAATCGGTATCGTTAGCATGTAACATGTACACCTTTTCTGTAGTAGTAAACGTACCGTCAATATTCGTCAAATTTAGTTTTTTACTATTATTAGTATACGTACCGATCGTTCCTCTAGTAACTATCCTATTATTATTATCATATTGAACAACAGTACTGCCGCTTATCAGTGATGCTTTCAAATCTATCGTCGTGGTCACACCACCCGAATCAACTTCACTGATATCGAATGATAGTGCAGCTTTTCTGCGAATCTTAAACGTAAGCGTTGGGTCAAAATCAACTTCAGATGTTATTGACTCAACTTTAGTTTCCACTGCAGCAACGGAGACTTTTGAATTACTAATAGAACGCATCGAAAGTTCTTGTCCAACATGAGTTTTCAAAGCTGAGGCATCAGCATAATTAAAGTTCATTATAATACTTTTCGCAAAATTATCAAGTGTTAAAAGAGTAGAATTACCAGTAGTTTCATTAGGGTTTTCTGCAAAGTGTTTATCAGAAACGAATACTTTCGTATTCAACTCAAGCAAAGCACTCGTCACTTGGACAGAATCACCCGATATACTCAGATCGTTAGTTCCATCAAAAGTCCCTGAATCAACAACGATCTCCAAACTCGTATCATCGATCGCGACGGCGTTGAGGAGTGTTCCACTTCCTTTTCCACTTCCACTTCCCTGGGTAACCAGAGTACCTGCCGAGTATGCTTTAGTCAGTTTGGGTACAACCATAGTACAGACATAGATATGACTATCTATCGGAACTTCTGATTGACCATTTACTGCCAATTTACATCGTCTTTCTGCCCTTGTAGTTTTATGTGTATATGGGCCTATTTTATATTGTGCTACAGCTTTTTCATTCGTAACAATCGGGGGGTTACCTAATCGGAATTTGCCATTTTCGTAAGTTGTAAAATCTAAATCCCAAAAAGTGTTGATTATATTGGACTTACTTTTGAATACAGCTGTGCTGAGATCATCAGAAGAAGGGTTGCAAGTTGTATCAACTCTCGCTGTTGTAACTTGTGCACCGATATACTGTTCCATTATCAGATCGTTAGTTGCATCAAAAGCCCCTGACGTAACAGTGATCTGCAAACTCTTATCTCCCATAGCGACGGCGTTGAAGAGTTTTCCACTTCCCGAAGGCTGGGTAACCACAGTACCTGCCGGGTATGATCTAATCAGAGCGGGTACAGACATAGTGCATATATTACTGGCAGTACTGGCACTCGTAACAGAAGTTTTAGCTGAAAATTGATTTCTTTGCCCTACTTGATTGTCCAGAATTAAATCAAAATTGTTAGTATTGATGCTGCTCTTACGGACATTTGCAGTTACAGCATTCCCATACAGTTTTTCATGAAAGACTGAAAAACTGTGATTATTATTATTAGTAGTGTTATCTGGTGTAAAACTGCGTGTATCTGTTACCTTAATAGTATTACCTATTTCAATTTGTCTTTCAGTAGTATCATTGGCAATTGTAACTGCTGTTGGAACTGTATGTGTTTTATGACAGACTGGTATCATTGTGGGGACCGCATGTTGCATGAGTTGATTTGACACGAAAGTTGGTGTAAATGTTGTTCTAACTCCTTCACCTCCTAATTTGTTCGAATAATCAAGTTGACCAGAGGGTTCGGAATCGCTAAAAGTTTTGAGATAGTTACTTACCGAGGAGATATTTCCGCTCGCAATCACGGTTACGTTAATCGAAAGATCATTCAAACTGTCGAACGCCGCCGATCCGTTGTCCATAACGATCACGATCGAAGAGGTGCTGGTTCCGTCCAGAGCGATGCCGAGTGTGCCGACGGCGCCCGTGCCGGTCTGGGTGACAGTGGCACCGAACGACTCGGTGGCGGTGGTCGGCGTGTTCAGCAAAAGAGTGGTGGTGGCGGTCGGCGTGTTCAGCAAAAGAGTGGTGGTGGCGGTACTTACTGTTGCACTGAAGCTAACATCATAATATCTATTAATGTTTGAATTTAGGCTGGAGTCTAATACACAATTCATAATATCTGGCTGATAATAATTATCGTTAAGTTGAATTTGGTTCAATTTAAACAAATTCGACCTAATGTCTAAGATAGGGTATGATGGAATAACATCTGAAACAACTTTTTCTCCTTGTGAGGATTCATATTCTAACCGTAATTTAATGACAGCATTCCCTCCACCACTTATTGGGTGCTTAATATTATCACTCACAGGAGCTCCTATAGTAGATTTATTATTATTTGGGTCGTCAATATCATCAAGGAAAAGGGTAAAAACCCCTTTTCCTCCGTGAAAAGTTTTCAAAGGCGTTCCTATATTTTTTTCTGACCGAGGGTGTCTTTTTATTTCGGTATTGATGTAAGTTCCCAAGATTTCAACTTTACTGTTGCCATCAAAAGTCCCTGACTCAACAACGATCTGCAAACTCGTATCTCCGATCGCGACGTTGTTGACCAGTCTTCCAATTCCACTTCCCAACGGCTGGGTAACCAGAGTACCTGCCGAGTATTCGTTATCCAGAGCGGCGGCTACACTCATACTACAGGTACTACCAATAGTACTGACACTCGTCACTTCGACACTCTCTCTATCATTGGTTTGATGAATAGTACTGCTGTTAACTTCTATAAATCCTAAAAATTCATTATCTTTTCTTTTATACTCAACATCAATATCGATGTTATTACCCATGCCACCTTTATCAGACCAATGATTGTCCACTTGAGTTTCTACAAATATTTCGTAATTTTCCCAAGCATTTAGAGGTTCGACGATGAATGTTGATGTGTCAGAACTGACACTCGTCACTTTGACAGGATCATCCGATATACTCAGATCGTTAGTTCCATCAAAAGTCCCTGACGTAACAACGATCTGCAAACTCGTATCTCCCGCCTCGACGGCGTTGAGGAGTGTTCCAATTCCTTTTCCACTTCCCGAAGGCTGGGTAACCGCAGTACCTGCCGAGTATGCGTTAGCCAGAGCGGGTACAACCATAGTATAAGCAGGGGTAAGAGTTATGGCAGATTTTTCGTAGAGTTCAGAGATTATCAGATCGTTAGTTCCATCAAAAGTCCCTGACGTAACAGTGATCTGCAAACTCTTATCTCCCGCCTCGACGGCGTTGAGGAGTGTTCCAATTCCATTTCCACTTCCCGAAGGCTGGGTAACCCCAGTACCTGCCGGGTATGCTTTAGTCAGAGCGGGTACAACCATAGTATAGACATTATTGTTAGTACTGGCACCACTCGTCACTTGGACAGAATCACCCGATATACTCAGAACGTTAGTTACATCAAAAGTCCCTGACTCAACAACGATATACAAAGTCGTTTCTCCCACCGCGACGGCGTTGAGGAGTTTTCCACTTCCATTTCCACTTCCCGAAGGCTGGGTAACCAGAGTACCTGCCGAGTATGCGTTATCCAGAGCGGTTACAACCAAGACCAAGTGTTGTTGATCAAGAGATACTTCGATAGGGTCTTTTGTTTGTCTTGTTAATTTGTAATTAGTAGTAACTAAACTTTTATCAATTTCACCAAGTTGTTGATCGATATGAACTGTCATATTTTTGTTTGTTAACGAGGATGATGATGTTGTTGTCCTAAAAGAATTAACTAATGTTTTATCTAATTTTATAAAATTGTTTCTGACCGGTCTGTATGATTGTATGTCTGAATTAGCTTCAAATGCTGGAAGTAGTCTCTCGTCAACTACTACGTTTACTTCGTATTGATTACCTTTTAATAACTCCCCTTCCCCTGCTTTACCAGTTAGTTTGTAGCCCGACTCATAAATAGCGTCCACCATGAAGGAGGTTCCATTACGGGGTGTAAATTCAACTGTTGATCTTTGTTTATCACTCTCAAATTTTATAAGGAAGCTAGCATCAAGATTAATGGTAAAATCCCCATCATGCTTTAAATCTATAGATTTAATGAAACTTTTAAGTACTAAATTATGAGTGTAAGATAAATCTCCAGTTATTTTAATATATTCTTGTTTATTCGTCACTTGGACATTTTCACTCGATATACTTATACTCAGATCGTTAGTTCCATCAAAAGTCCCTGACGTAACAACGATATGCAAAGTCGTTTCTCCGAACGCGACGTCGTTGAGGAGTTTTCCTTCTCCACTACTTCCCTGGGTAACCAGACTACCTGCCGAGTATGGGTTAATCAGAGCGGTAGTAGTCATAACAATAACATTATTATCTTTACTCACATAATCTTGTTTTGACGATGCCCAATTTTCATTTTGATCAACAAAATTTGTTTCGAATACACCAGTTAGATTACTCGAAATAGAATATTTATATGATTTATCAATCATGTTCACATTACTGGTATCAAAAGTCCCTGACTCAACAGTGATCTGAAAAGTCGCAGCTCCCACCGCGACGTCGTTGAGGAGTTTTCCACTTCCTTTTCCACTTCCCAACGGCTGGGTAACCAGAGTACCTGCCGAGTATGCTTTAGTCAGAGAGGGTACAGCCATAGTACAGGTATTATTGGCAGTACTGACATTCGTCACTGAGACACTCTCAATCATGTTCTGAGTAAAAGACGAAATATCATTCTCGTCCAACTGTGAACGTGTATAGAAGTTTTGTAATCGTGTCCATTGCCCCTCGTCAGACCACGTAAAATTGTCATAAACACTCAGATCGTTAGTTCCATCAAAAGTCCCTGACTCAACAACGATCTGCAAACTCGTATCTCCGATCGCGACGTTGTTGACCAGTCTTCCAAATCCATTTCCCGAAGGCTGGGTAACCAGCATTTGTTTCGCGTATGCGTTAGCCAGAGCGGGTACAACCATAGTACAGATATTATTGTTAGTACTGACACTCGTCACTGAGACATCATCATTCACCAAGATATTCATACTCAGATCGCTAGTTCCATCAAAAGCTCCTGACTCAACAACGATCCTCAAACTCGTATCTCCGATCGCGACGTCGTTGACCAGTCTTCCAATTCCATTTCCATTTCCCGACTGGGAAATAATCGTACCTGCCGAGTATGCTACATCCAGATCACTCACAGATAACCAGGTCCCGGCCAACATTACATCATCAAAGTAGTAATCAGCTCCTTTATCAATATTGCCAAAGTCCATAAAGATCGACAATTTGTCAAACACATATGACAGGTTCAAAGCTGCTGTACCCGGGGCCTGCGTATTGAAGTCAAAAGTAAGGGTCTCCCACTCTCCCACTTTAGTCGTTGTTGAGTTGGAATTAGTTTCAACTGAATGAGTAGGGTCTTTTGAATCCTCAAGCTTCAAGCGCACTGGCACGCCTATTTTAGGAGACCAAACACGAACCGTCATTAAAGTATCATTTTCTGTCAGTATGTAACGATACCCGTTGTTTATGGTAGTACCGGACCAAGTTTCATCGCCTTTAACAATTTTGACAACTTTGTTGTTTGGATAATTAGTATCAGGATCATCCACTAAGGAACTTTCGTTATTACCAAAATCGATGAGGTCGGTAGCTTCAAAATTGTTAACCTTCCCATACGATATACTGTTCACTTCGGCAGTCAATTTTCTACCAGGTTTAATACAATAATTGCTATTCGAATTACCTGGGAACAGACTAAAAATTTCACCGTCTAGTTTTCCCTTTATTGTTTTAGATACCATCTCAGCCACTGCGGCGTCGTCATTTTTAACCGCAAAAATTTGATATGCAAGATTGTTTCCAAACGTGTTATAATTTTCTTCATCGACATGTTTGGACACGTTAGTATTCTTTAATTTAATTTTAACATCATATTCAGTTTCTTGCGACAACATATTCAGATTGACATGAACTCTTTCAGCATTATCAGAGGCTCCTGGTAAATATATAACAGTTGATTCTCCTGTCATTACCGTTGGAGCACCATCCTGATCTTTCGAGTGTATGATTTCCGAGATAGAAATTCTCACATTTTCACCGTTCATCAGATCATGTCTTGGTAGAATTCTATCGGCTCCCAAAAACCAACAAGTATTACCTGACGCGAGTTGACCAGACGATGAGGATTTAAATGGATTAATGTCTTCACGCTGGAAGTCATCATTTGGGCCCTCATCCACTCCTCCAATTTCGCAGAGGATACCTGCTGCGACATGCGCGACAACGTCCAGTTTCTTACCGTTAAGGGATAAGACCGAACCGACCGGGAAGGCAATCTTAACTTCAGCTGCCGTGATGCCGTCGAGGGCAACTGTGCCATCAGCCGAGGTGTAAGCAAGGGTCGCTGTTGCGTCGATTTTCATATCTGCTTTTGTAACGATTTGGACGGCTGCACCAAAATTCATAAAATCTTGTAAGTTGGTTTTTTCTTTTATCGAATACCAAGAATCTTTTTCTAGTTTCATAACAGTTTGCGCTTTAAGGTGTTCTACGTTTCCTAAATTAATATCCATATTAGTACTTGGTACATCATTAATTGTCAAATATTCGTTCTCCGGATTACCGTCCTCTTTCGTGAATCTAATATCAATCGTATAATTTTTATTTTTTACTAAATTAGACAATCTAATATGTGCTGCTTTTTCATGTCGATCAAGACGAAAAGCTTCTACATTGTTGGCGGTAGGGAATAATAATTGTGTGTAACTAATATTAGCTAATTGCAACGAGGGGCCGAATTCAATTTCTGTAAACTCCACTCCTCCTTCATCCCAGAAAACCGCGTCTATATATGTTCGGTTTTCTAAGTCTTTATTGCTTACTAAAAAAATTGCTTTGGTTTCGGTGGGTGAAATCCATTTTTTCATTGATATGTCAACGGTTCTCTGTTCTGTTTCACCGATCGAATTCGTTATTTTTGTGAAATCTACTAAAAATAGTTCCAAAGTGACTTTTTTAGATGGTGAGGGGAAGCTTACTTCTATTTGGGTAAAATATTCAAATTTTTCTTTTTCTGCTCTTATAAAATCTGCGTCGCTCACTCTAAAGTCTTTGGTATCGGCGGTAAATATTATAGTACCACTGCTCATTTTTTATATTAAGAGGAAAAAATAAAATAAATAAAAAAAATACGACAATTTATTCTACAAGAGGAAAAACATTTATTCACATAGATATTGTAAGATTTACCATTGCATGAATTGTACAATATTTTGAAAAAAGATTCATGTAATAAAAAT
>Ga0209533_1001746_pt1 | contig 20247 bp, 21 predicted proteins | sample COG_04_FD_184748 | JGI IMG/M metagenome (GOLD analysis project Ga0209533, IMG submission 184748) | Pelagic Microbial community sample from North Sea - COGITO 998_met_04 (SPAdes) (version 2) | ecosystem: Environmental > Aquatic > Marine > Neritic zone/Coastal water | place: Helgoland, sampling...
GCCGCTATGTGTGCGTCTAAATTGAGAAAGCAAAAAAGCGTTGCTAAAAAAGTATCGGTATTTATTACCACCAATCCTTTTAAATTAGATAGAAAGCAGTACAATGGTTACCGATTGCTAACCTTTGCAACTGCGACCAACGACACGCTAGAAATTGTTAAAATAGCGTTACAAGGCTTGGATGCTATTTACCGATCGGACTGTATTTATAAAAAAGCGGGCGTTATTGTTCACGAAAATTCTCCTGAAGCTCAGTTGCAGTTGAGTATGTTTGATCAAGTAGACCGGGTTAAACGTAAAAAGCTAATGTATGCTTACGACAGCATTAATCATCGTATGGGAAGAGATACCGTTCGCTTAACGGTGCAAGGGCAAGACCGAAAGTGGAAGATGAAACAGGAACAGTTGTCTCCTTGTTACACCACTAGAATTACTGAAATATTAGAAGTTTCTGTTTAAATACTCTTAAAAATCTTCCACCTCATGCATTTCAAAGTCTAAAGGTTGCGTACTTTTAATTTGAAAAATTTTAGCCAGCAGTTTACAAATTATCTTAGCCGATTTTTCGGAGTTAGTACTTAGTGGTAAGAGGTAAGATGCGATGCTTTCAGAAGAGTCTAGGCCTAGCGTAGAATCGAATTTAAAATGAGAATGTGTAAACCGGTCATACCGTTCTTTCTCTTGAGCTATGTCAAAACAAACCGAAAGAACAAGTCCAAATTCACCCGTTTCAGACTTTGTTTCTTCTGCCATATTCTGATTGATCACTTGTAGAATTTCTTCGTCTTTGTAAAGAATAGAGATGACAAAAGATTCGTTGTCTTTTCTATAGCCGCCTAGAGCTATATCAAGTGTTTCGATTAGTTCGTGGGGTATGTTCATTATTTTTTAAATAAATCAATAAGTTGATTGGCTCCGATAAAAGGACTTAAATTCCCTTCAAGTACTCTTTTCTCCAATTCGGGTAATAGGACTTTTACCTCAGGATTTTCATAAAAATAAGTACCGAGTTGTTCTTGAATACTTTCGTGAAGCCAATATTGGGCTTGTTTTTTTCTGGCAGACTCAAAGGTACCGTTCGTAACACAATGGTTTACGAATGATTCAATCGTATTCCAAATTTCTTGAACTCCTGTATTTTCCAAGGCAGAACAGGTAAGAACCTTTGGAATCCAGTTGTTTTTTTTAGAAGGAAATAGATGTATCGCATGTTTGTAATCACCTACAGCAGTTTTGCTTTTCATAAAATTATCTCCATCTGCTTTGGTAATACTTAAAGCATCTGCCATTTCCATAATCCCTCTTTTAATCCCTTGCAATTCATCTCCAGCGCCAGCGAGCATTAATAATAAAAAGAAATCGACCATTGAGTTTACAGCCGTTTCTGATTGGCCAACTCCAACCGTTTCAACTATAATAATTTCGTATCCAGCTGCTTCACAAAGTAATATACTTTCTCTCGTTTTTCTTGCAACCCCACCCAAAGAACCCGCATTTGGAGAAGGTCGAATAAAAGCCAAAGGATCTCTACTAAGTTCTTCCATTCGTGTTTTATCACCCAAAATGCTTCCACGACCCTGCTCACTACTAGGGTCTATTGCTAGTACAGCTACTTTTTTACCTAAAGAGGTAAGGAGCTTGCCAAAACGTTCTATAAAAGTACTTTTCCCAACTCCAGGAACTCCTGTTATACCAATTCTTACAGATTTGCCAATATAGGGTATGCACTCCTCAAGTATGGCTTGTGCTTTTTTTTGATGCGAAATACGTGTGCTTTCAACTAGGGTTATTGCACGTCCTAAAATACTCACATCGCCATCGCGTAAACCTGATATGTATTGCTGAATACTCAGCTCTTTTTTACTGAAAGAGTGCTTTGGTTTAATCATTCTTAAACATATTCATTAACGTCAAACTAAACAGTTCTTTTAGGCTCATCCCATAAGATTTAGATTGCTGAGGAATAATACTTTCTTCAGAAAGACCGGGTATGGTGTTAACTTCGATCAAATAGGCTTGTTGGTTTTCTAGGATAAAATCCATCCGAACCATGCCTTTTAAATTTAATAGTTTGTATATTTTTTTAGACAGCGTTTGCACTAGATCCCTTTCTAAAGTGGAGACTCTAGCGGGTGTAATTTCCTCTGATTTTCCATTATACTTTGCTTCGTAATCAAAAAAATCATTTTCTGTAGTGATTTCTGTAAGTGGAAAAGCTATGAGCGTTTCCGCTTTTTGAATAATACCACAGGAAACTTCTGTACCTTCAACAAAGGACTCAATCATTACTTGACTGTCATGAATAAAAGCTTCTTTTAGTGCTTGCTTAAATTCGGTATTTTTATAAACCTTAGAAATTCCAAAACTAGAACCCGCTCGGTTGGGTTTCACAAAACAGGGCAAACCTATTTCTTTTTCAATTTTTAAAAGATCGTAGGTTTCGTTTTTGTTTAAAAGTACAGCTTTTGCAGAAGGAATGTTAAATTGTTTTAACAATGCATTACACATGGCTTTGTTAAATGTAAGAGCAGATTCAAATGCACCTGAGCAATTGTAAGGAATGTTTAACAAGTCAAAATAACCTTGCAGAATACCATCTTCTCCTGGAGTACCATGAATGGCCATAAAAACACCCTCAAATTTTATTTTTTTATTTTTTAGCTGAAACGAAAAGTCATTTTTATCCAATTCAATTTTTGATTCATTGTGCCAAACAAACCAATCTAAACCCTCAATATGTACAATAAAAGGCACGTAATAGTTCGTGTCTATATTTTTGTAAACAAGATCGGCGCTTTTAATCGAAATAGCTATTTCTGAGGAGTTTCCACCTCTTAGTATGGCAATATTTTTTTTCATGAATGGTGAGCTAAAATCTATCGAAAGTTAAAAAAATATTTGGCTTGGGTAAAGCGTTTCAATTAATATCTATTTTTTGGAATGTATCTTACCTAAAGGCTTTTTAAAAGTCGTAAAAACTTTTACGTTTGTTAAGTTTCAAATCTTGTAGTATCGAAGATTTAACACTAATACTAAGGTTAAAACTTTGTCTGAAACCAAAAGGAACCCAATTAAAACGCATTTCCCAACAATGTAAATCTCTGTATACATCAATTGAGCTGTAGGAAATTTCTTTTGTGTCAAAATCATATCCTGAACGGAAACCAATTTTCCATTTTTCTGTTAAGCGAATATTTCCATTTATATTAAAAGTTTGTCTAATTGTTTTTTCAAAAGTGGGCTTGCTGTAGGCATAACTGTAGTCCAAACCTACATTCCACGGAATGTTAAAGTCTACATAATCGCCTGGACGATTTTGTATCATACTCCATTCTTGCTCATTGGTGGTTTCTGGTTTTTCTGTTTTTTGAGATGATTCTGTACTTTTTAAACTCCAATTTACGGTAAAGTTAAAGTTAGTAAGTCGACCTAAAGAACGATTATTTTCCCATATGAATGCATCAATTCTTGTTCCTTGATCATTAATTTGGTAAGGATTTAAAGAACCGTTAAATTTAATATTCATTTTAGGCATCAATTCAGTTCGTCCACTAAAAGAGAGATTCGATAAATTAAACGAATCGACAGCCAAATTGTAGTTTCCATTAAAGCGTAAACTTCTAAAGAGGGCTATTTTTTTGTATTCAACAACAGAATCGTTTCGAGCTTTAATTTTTAGTTCTAAATTATTTTCCAGAACAAGGTTAATGTTTCCAGATTTCCCACGTGGAGCGGTACCGTAAATTTCTTGTTCATAATAGGAGTAGAGGTCGTTTTGATTTCCTGTAGAATCTACAATACTCCAGTCGTAATAGCCGTATTTTTCATTACTAAAATCAGGCCTGTACGAAAATGTTAAACTAGGCGTAAATACATGTCTTAAGGCTTTTATCTTTTTCGATTTAAACTGATATAAGCCGTATATTTTTGTGTTTAATCCTATGCTTGTTGTGAAATCTCTTATCACTCGTATGCCCTTTACGGTATCCTTATCTATACTTGAGGTTTCTTCATTCCAAAATTTCTCAATGCGGTTAAAATACCAACGTTCTGTGTAATTGGTGGCCGGGTTTACATTAAAGTATTTAAATATTTTAAAAGAACTACTAACAGGAATGGTATGTTTTATTCCATATTTCATTTTGTCAAAAGTTTCTTGTGTAAACAATAAACTGTCGGTAGTTTCAATTTGGTTTTTGGCATTAGTTGTATAACTCATTCTTATTTTTTCGTACCATTTTTGTTTTCCTATGCTAAGTTTACGTTTAAATGGGAACGATGGATTTATACTAAAGTTGAGTTCTGGTAAACTTAAACTTACTTTATTTGTTTGCGTATTTTGATTGTGTCTTAAGTTTGCGGTGAAGTTATATGGCTTTGATGGCCAGGAGTAGCTGTAGGAAACAGTTGAACTTAAAGTATTTTTTAAATAATCATTATTTTGATTGGCATTAAATTGATTAAAAGTACTTGAACCGGCATTTATATTTGCATTAAATCGTCTGTTTGGATGTGCTTTGATGTCTTGATTATGAGACCATTTTATGTAAAAGTCTCTCCTGTCTTCAAAATCAGGTAAGCCTTCTTCACCTAATAAATTTTTGGAATAGCTAACGCTTAAATTTCCTGTGTAAGCATATCTTTTTTTATAAACACTTTGAGCTTTAAGTTTCCATGAGCCGAGAGTAAAAATATCACCTCTAATACCAAGATCAACGAAATCGTTTAGGGCAAAATACCATCCTCCATTCCTAAAGTTATATCCTCGGATAGGAGAGTATCCGTAAGTTGGCATTATTAAGCCAGAACTCTGTTCGTTTTGCATTGGAAACAAACCAAATGGCAGCATAAGAGGTGTTGGTATGTCTGCAATAACTAGATTTGCTGGGCCACTAATGATCTTTTTTCCAGGTATTACTTTTAATTTTTTAGCTCCTATATAAAAATGCGGTTCTTCTGCAGAACAAGTCGTGTATTTACTTTGATGAATAAACATGCTATTGTCCTCACTTTTTTTAAGTTCAGCGCCATGTATGTACCCATCTCCATCTTGGGTTCGCATACCTTTAATTTTCCCTTTTTTACTGGTAAAATTATAGAGAATACTTTCGCAACGGTACGTTTTTCCTGCTTCAGTAAATATGGGGTTTCCTTTTACAGTTCCTAAACTATCTGGTAAACCTATTGCATATACGGTATTTTCTTTCCAGTTTATGACAATATGTTCGGCTTTTAACTCTATATCTTCATAATTTACTTGAGCCTCGTGGTAGAGAAGAATTTTTTTATCTGCTAGTAAAATAATGCTTGAGTCTTTTGCAAAATACTGAACCTTAGAGGTTAAGAAGTTGTTGTTTTGCGCTGTACTGTCTACTAAAACCTCTTGCCCTAAAACAGTTAGAGTTAAAGCACAGCTTACTAATAAATTAAAAAACAGAGTATGTAGAGACTTTATCGACAAAAGTTATTTTTCTTTTTTATTTTTGTTGTTTATTGATATTGCAAAACTAATTAAAAAAAGCGTCTAAGGTGAAACGAATTATAGCCATATTTCTTGCTCTTTATTCTATGCCTGTTGCGTCCTATTTATTTTCTTCAGATTATAATGTGGCACTCAATAAAGTAATCATCGATGCCGGGCATGGAGGTAAAGATCCGGGCAATTTAGGTACGGGTAGATATAAGTATAGAGAAAAGGACATTGCGCTTGATGTTGCCTTAAAAGTTGGCGAATATATTAGTGAAAGCATGCCTGATGTTCAAGTTGTTTACACTCGCGATAAAGATGTATTTCCTGAATTGTATGAAAGAACAGCTTTAGCCAATTCGGAGAAAGCAGATTTATTTATTTCAATTCATTGTGATGCTTTTACCAGTTCAGATGCTTCAGGTTGTTCTTCTTTTGTTGTAGGAACAAGTCACGAAAAACACTCAAGAATTGCAATTAAAGAAAATCCTGTTATAACTACAGAGCAAGACAAACTGAACTACGGAAATTTTAATATTAACAGTCCTGAATACCAAATTGAAGTTTCTTTGTACCAGAAAATGTATGAAAAAAACAGTCTTTTATTGGCCGATAAAATTCAAAGCCAATTTAGAGAGCGCGTAAATCGAAAAGACCGAGGTGTTAAACGTGCTCCATTGTATGTTACCTCAAGAGTTGCTATGCCCTCTGTACTCGTTGAATTGGGTTTTTTAACAAATCCTAAAGAGGAAGATTTTTTAAATTCTGAAGAAGGGAAGTCTTATATGGCATCTGCCATCTACAGAGCTTTTAAAGACTACAAAAACGATCAGGAAGGTGTGCTCAAAGACGTGCAAGATGTACAGGGAATTCTCAATGGAGAAAACGCAGTAAATTCATCTTTTAATGAGAACTCAGCTACTAAAAGTACTTCAGTTGAAAGTTTGCCATTTTTAACTGTTCAAGTTTTTAGTGCTTCATCAAAATCTACATCAAAGAATTTAAAAAACTTAACAGCTCCATTTTTTTACGTTGATAGTGGCTTTTATAAGTATTGCAGTGGTAACTTTAGTAACTTAGAAAATGCAAAGAAGCATCAAAATGAGCTAGTCACTTTAGGTTTTAAAGATTGTTTTGTTTTAGGTTTGCGCAACAATAAGAAACTAGATATTGCAACGGTAATAGACCTACTAAAATAATTCGTATTTTTGAAATTATAATTATATAAATAAAAAATGAAGTATAGTAAAGAAATCGTTATCGGTTTAACCACTTTTGCAGCAATTGTTTGTTTCATTTGGGGTTATAATTTTTTGAGAGGTAAAAATGTTTTTACACCAAAAAGAGACTACTACGTTTTTTACGAAAATGTCCACGGTCTTGAGGTTGGCCAGCCGGTAACCATAAATGGATTTAAAATAGGTCAAGTTACCGAAATAACCTTCGATTATAAATTTAATGGGCCTTTGCTGGTTTCATTTCATATTACTGAACCTATAGAATTTACAAAAGACACAAAGGTTCAAATTTACGATATGGATATAATGGGCTCTAAAGGCTTGCAAGTTGAATTAGGTTTTAATGAGAATATGGCTGCTCCAGGCGATACTCTTTATGGTGATATTAAGATTTCGCTTACAGAAAAACTAACCAAACAGTTTGTTCCATTAAAATCTGGAACAGAGCAATTGGTTTTGGTTTTAGATTCCACACTTCGTTCAATTTCTACTCTTGCCAAAACAACAAACCGACTGGTAGAATTAAACCATAATAGCTTCAGTAGCGCTATCCGTAATTTAGACTCTCTAACAGCCTCATTCAATGCTGAAAGAGGCAACATTCATACAATTTTAAATAATTTGAATAGGATCTCTGAAGATTTACTTCAGGCCAACATGGATGATGCTGTTGAAAATTTAAATAAGACACTTATAAATATAAACACTATGGTAACTCAGGTAAATTCTGGAAGTGGTACCTTAGGTAAGTTAGTTCATAAAGAAGAACTCCATACTGAAATGAATAAAACAATTAAATCTTTAGAGCTGCTCTTAAATGATTTAAGAACAAACCCCAAACGGTACGTTCATTTTTCTCTTTTTGGACGCAAAGAAGCAGCGAGCAAAAACCTAAACTAAACAAGTTTTTATGGGACTTAGTAATCTTATTTTTGCTCTTTTTGTTGGAGCGGCCTTTTATTTGTTTCGAAAGAATGTTCTCAAAATTAAACGAAACATATTTCTGGGCCGAGACATTAATCGTTCTGACCAACCACTGCTTAGGTTTAAAACGATGGCAAAGGTAGCCTTAGGCCAATCTAAAATGGTGGTCAGGCCCGTAGCCGGAATTCTTCATATCATCGTTTACTTGGGCTTTGTAATTATAAATATCGAAGTTCTTGAAATCATTATAGATGGACTTTTTGGAACTCATAGAGTCTTTTCTTTCTTGGGTGTAACTTATAACTTTTTGATTGGTTCTTTTGAAATACTAGCTTTCCTAGTTTTAGTAGCATGTATTGTTTTTTACATCCGTAGAAATGTGATTAGAATTAAAAGGTTTGTGATGAGAGAAATGGACGGTTGGCCAAAAACAGATGCCAACCTAATCTTATTATTTGAAGTTGTCCTTATGTGTGCTTTTCTTTTCATGCAAGCAGCCGACTTAACACTTCAAAATGCCGGAGCCGAACACTATGTTAAGGCAGGTTCTTTTCCCGTAAGTTCTCAAATTGCATTCTTGTTTCAAGGGATGAGTATAGATACCATTCATCTTTTTGAGAGAGGTTTTTGGTGGTTTCATATCTTAGGAATATTAGCATTTATGAATTACTTACCATATTCAAAACACTTTCACATACTACTAGCTTTTCCTAATACTTACTTTGCCAAGTTAGATGCCAAAGGAGCTTTTACCAATATGGCTTCTGTAAAAGCAGAAGTTGAAATGATGATGGACCCAAGTGCAGATCCATATGCAGTTCCAGCTGATGACGCACCCTCTGAAGAACCACAACGTTTTGGAGCTAAAGATGTAACGGATTTAAATTGGGTGCAGTTAATGAATGCTTATTCGTGTACCGAGTGCGGTAGATGTACATCTGAATGTCCTGCAAACATGACCGGTAAATTACTTTCGCCACGCAAAATAATGATGGATACGAGAGATCGATTGGAAGAGTATGGAGCCAATTTAGACAAACATGATACTGTTAAAGAAGAGGGGAAATTTTTACTAGACGATTACATAAGTAGAGAAGAGTTGTGGGCTTGTACATCTTGTAATGCCTGTACCGAAGCTTGTCCACTTAACATAGATCCACTCTCTATAATTCTTGATATGAGACGCTATCTAGTGATGGAAGAATCTGCTGCTCCAACGGAGTTAAATGGCATGTTTACAAATGTAGAAAATAATGGTGCTCCATGGCAATTTCCTGCCGTAGATCGCCTAAACTGGAAAGACGAAGCCTAATGGAAAATAGTATACCAAAATTAGTAGTACCTACAATGGCCGAAATGATGGCCAATGGAGACAGCCCTGATGTGCTCTTTTGGGTAGGTTGTGCAGGTAGTTTTGATGATAGAGCAAAAAAAATAACCAAAGCATTTGTTAAAATACTCAACCAATTGGAGTATAAATTTGCGGTTTTAGGCTCAGAAGAATCTTGCAGTGGTGATCCGGCTAAAAGAGCAGGAAATGAATTTCTGTTTCAAATGCAAGCAATGGCAAACATAGAAGTTATGAATGCTTATGAGGTAAAGCGGGTGGTTACAACATGTCCTCACTGTTTTAACACTTTAAAGAATGAATACCCTGAGTTGGGAGGTTCTTTTGAGGTTGTTCATCACACGCAACTTCTTCAAGCGCTTATCGACGAAGGAAGGTTAACCATAAAAGGTGGTGCTTTTAAAGGAAAGAAAATTACGTTTCATGATCCGTGTTATTTAGGAAGAGCAAATACTGTTTACGAAGCTCCACGTTCTTTAATCGAAAGTCTAGATGCTGAGTTAGTTGAAATGAAACGATGTAAAAGTCGTGGTTTGTGCTGTGGTGCCGGTGGTGCTCAAATGTTTAAGGAGCCTGAAAAGGGAACAAAAGATATTAATATTGAACGTACTGAAGAAGCGCTAGAAATCCAACCCGATATTATTGCTACAGGATGTCCTTTTTGTAATACGATGATGACTGACGGTGTGAAGAATAAAGAAAAGGAAGGTGAGGTAGAGGTGCTTGATTTAGCTGAAATGATTGCAACAGCAAACGATCTTTAAAATGACGGTTTCTTTAAATAAAATGAGCCCCTTAAGTCGCGTTTGGATTTTTCAATCAGATCGTTTTTTATCTATTGACGAACGTTCTCATATAAATGAAAAACTAGCTTCCTTTCTTGATGGATGGGCTGCCCATGGCGCGGCTTTGAATGCTTCCTTCGAGATTGTAAATGCATGTGCTGTAGTCGTTTTACTAGACGAAACCAAGCAAACGGCATCGGGTTGTTCAATTACGTCATTAACGGATCTATTTAAGTACTTTGATACGGCATTTAAGTTGTCATTTTTTAATCGATTTTCAATTGCTCATAAATCCGGTTCCTCTGTTTTATTAAGTTCTGTTGATGAATTTAAAGCACTTATTAAGCAAGGAAAAGTTACAGAAAATACACTCGTTTATAACAACTTAGTTTCTGTTAAACAGGACTTAGCCACCAAATGGGAAGTTCCATTAAAAAATTCTTGGCATAAAAGATATTTATAACGCAATAATACTGTTCAATCATTATGAAACACAGAGAAATTAAAATTCAGTATACGGAATATACAACTGATGAGTTATCCGAAGAATTTTCATCTTTAGTTAGTCAATCTGTTGTAGCTCAAAATAGTTCTTATTCGCCTTATTCTAATTTTAGTGTAGGAGCAGCGATACTTTTAGAAAATAAAAGTGTTGTTTTGGGTTCTAATCAAGAAAATGCTGCCTATCCATCTGGTTTGTGTGCAGAACGAGTTGCTATTTACTCTTGTGGTGCGCATTATCCAAAAGACAAAATTTTAGCCATCGCTATTTCAGCTAATTCATCAAAATTTGACATTAAAGATTTACTTGCGCCCTGTGGCGCTTGCAGACAATCGATGATGGAATTCGAATTTAAACAAAATGCACCTATAAAAGTGCTGCTTAAAGGTGTTGGAAATCAGGTTGTTGAATTTAATTCTATTAAAGATTTATTACCAATTCCATTTAATTCCGAAGCATTACAAATTGTTAGTGAAAATCACAACTAATTAGTACATTTGCAATCAAATTTATTAGAAAAGATGGCAAAGTTAAAGTTTACGAAAGAAACATACTTAAAGTGGTACGAAGATATGCTACTTTGGCGCAAGTTTGAAGACAAAACGGGCGCGCTTTATATTCAACAGAAAATACGTGGTTTTTTGCATCTTTACAATGGGCAAGAAGCTATTTTAGCAGGTTCAATAAAAGCGATAGATCCTTCCAAAGATAAAATGATTACAGCATACAGAGATCACGTCATGCCAATTGCTATGGGTGTAAGCCCTAACAACATTATGGCAGAATTGTACGGTAAAGTTACCGGTACATCAGGTGGTAAAGGTGGCTCTATGCACATGTTTTCTAAAGAATACAATTTTTATGGAGGTCATGGTATTGTTGGAGCTCAAGTTCCTTTAGGAGCTGGTATTGCATTTGCAGACCAATACAACAATTCAGATGCAGTTACTTTATGTTATATGGGAGATGGAGCGGTTCGTCAAGGAGCAATTCACGAAACATTTAACATGGCAATGAATTGGAGTCTTCCTGTTGTTTTTATTTGTGAAAATAACGGTTATGCTATGGGAACTTCGGTTGAACGTACTGCAAATCATTCCGATATATGGAAGCTAGGTTTAGCCTACGATATGCCATGTGGTCCTGTAGATGGTATGGATCCAGTTGCAGTTGCTGAAGCAGTAAAAGAAGCTGTTGATAGAGCTCGAAAAGGTGACGGACCAACATTTTTAGAAATGAAAACGTATCGTTTTAAAGGGCACTCTATGTCTGACGCACAAAAATACCGTACGAAAGACGAAGTCGCTGAATACCAAAAAATTGATCCTATTTCAAAAGTTCTCGAACTTATCGAAGACAAAAAGTGGGCATCTAAACAACAAATTCTAGACATTCAAGCCAAAGTAAAGGCTACTGTTCAAGAAGCTGTTGATTTTGCAGAAGAGTCTGCATTCCCACCGAATGATACTCTATATAAAAACGTTTACGCAGAGGAATATCCTTTTATAAAAGAATAAATTATGGCTGAAATTGTACGCATGCCTCGTTTAAGCGATACTATGACTGAAGGTACAGTAGCGCAGTGGCACAAAAAAGTTGGAGATCCTATTGCTGAGGGAGATTTACTCGCAGAAATAGAAACAGACAAAGCAACCATGGAGTTTGAGTCTTTTCAAGAAGGTGTGTTGTTACACATCGGTGTTGAAGAGGGAGCTACGGCAGCTGTTGATTCTATTCTTGCTATACTTGGTGAAAAAGGCGAAGATGTTAAATCTTTACTTGAAGCTGATGCTAAGCCTGCGCAAGTTGCTGAGGTTGAAAAGCCTGTAGCAGTTGAAAAAGTTTCTGTGCCTGCTCCAGTGGAGATACCGGTTGCAGCTCCTGTAGCTGCGCCTGTTCAAACGAGTAACACTTCTGGAAGAACTGTAGCTTCTCCTTTAGCTAAAAGATTAGCTCAAGAGAAAGGTTTAGATATTTCAACAATAGCTGGTTCTGGAGATGGTGGTAGAATTATCAAAAGAGATGTAGATACTTATCAAGCACCTAGCGTTTTTGCTTCTGTTAACCAAGAGTCCTTTACTGAAGAGCCCGTTTCGCAAATGCGTAAAGTGATTGCTCGTAGGTTAGCTGAGTCTAAATTTTCTGCGCCACATTTTTACCTGTCTATTTCTGTGGATATGGATAATGCCATAGCTGCTCGTAAAGCAATCAACGCTTTGCCAGATACAAAAGTTTCCTTTAACGATCTTGTTGTGAAAGCTTGTGCTATGGCTTTAAGAGAACACCCAACGGTGAACTCTTCTTGGAGAGAAGATGTGATTAGAAGAAACCAACACGTTAATATTGGTATTGCAGTTGCTGTGGATGATGGACTTTTGGTACCTGTTGTTCGTTTCACTGACACAAAGTCTTTAACAGGTATTTCTGGTGAGGTAAAAGAATATGCTCAGAAAGCAAAAGACAAAAAATTACAACCGGCAGATTGGGAAGGAAGTACTTTTACGATCTCCAATCTTGGTATGTTTGGAATAGATGAATTTACAGCCATCATTAACACACCTGATGCATGTATACTAGCCGTTGGAGGTATTCAACAAATACCTGTAGTTAAAGACGGATTAGTCGTTCCTGGAAATGTAATGAAGTTAAACTTATCTTGCGACCACCGTGTGGTTGATGGCGCTTCTGGAGCAGCTTTCCTAAATACACTTAAAACTTATTTACAGAATCCTGTAACTATGCTTAAATAAAAAAAGGCCTCCATTGGAGGCCTTTTTTACATCACTTATTTTAATCACAGCAAATATGTCAACGCTTACTTGGACCATTCGTTCTTACGAAGAACTCACTAAAGATGAGCTTTTTGATATGTGTGAAGTCCGCCAAGAAGTTTTTGTGGTAGAGCAAGACTGTCCTTACCAAGATTGTGATCAGAAGGATAAAGAATCTCATCATCTAATGGGTTATTACAGCGGTGTTTTAGTAGCCTATTTACGGATTGTAAAACCAGGTATTAGCTACAAAGATCCTTCTATAGGACGAGTTTTAACCAAATTGAGTAGTCGTAAAAAAGGACTTGGTAAAGAACTAATGAAAAGAAGCTTAGCGTTTTGTTCTTCAACCTATCCCAATTCTAATATTCGAATTTCAGCACAACAATATTTAATACCATTTTATCATTATTTTGGCTTTAATCCTGTTGGGGAGGGTTATCTTGAAGATAATATTCCGCATATGGAAATGCTCTTAACTTTTAAGGATCAAGAGTAAACCAACTCAATATATATACTTATTTTTGTGTTATGAAAAAAGTAATTTTTTTAGACAGAGATGGAGTAATTAATCGAGAAATTGGTGATTACGTTTATGAACTGAGTTCTTTTGTGTTTAATGAGGGGTTAAAAGAAGCACTCTTAAATTGGTCTGATAAGGGCTATTCTTTTGCAATTATAACCAACCAAGGAGGTATTTCTAAGAGTCGTTACACCAAATCACATGTTTATAAAATAAATAAATTTTTAACAGATTGGTTTGAACTTCATCAGCTCACTTTGCTTTCCATTTCTTTTTGTCCTCATCATGATGCTATTGAATCTTGTATTTGTAGAAAGCCCGATTCATTAATGTTGGAAAAAGTAATAGCGAGGTATAACATCTCTGTTAATGATTCCTTTTTAATTGGCGACAGTTTAAGAGATATTAAAGCTGCAGAAAAAGTAGGACTTAAAGCCTATCAGATTAAACCTAATTCAAATCTTAATTTACTTAATTTTTAATAATGGTAAACTACAACGGTACGCTTATAAGTCATTCAGACCCTTTATTTAAAGCAGGTAACAGAGCTTTTTTGTATGGAGATCAATTGTTTGAAACACTATTATATAAAAACAGTACTTTAAAGTTTTGGGAAGATCATTATTTTAGAATGATGGGGGGAGCTTGCCTTCTTCGTATGGAAATTCCGGTTCATTTAAACATGGATTTTATGTACCAAGAAATTAGGAATACATTACAAGCATCTCATTTAGACAATCAAGATGCCCGCGTTCGATTGAGTTTGTTTAGAGTGGATGGGGGTTTGTATACCCCTGTAAATAGAAGTCTTGAGTATTTAATAGAGGTAGAAGCACTCGTTCCATTTGATTCATCTAAGGGTTTAGTAATTGATGTTTTTCACGATCATTTAAAACCATCTTTACCACTTTATAATATCAAGGGAGCTAATTCTTTAGTTAGTGTTTTGTCCGGTATTTTTGCAAAGGATAATAAATTAGACGAGGCAATCATACTAAATTCCGAATCTTATTTATGCGAAACCACCGCCTCTAATATCTTTGTTGTTAAAGATAACACCATTTACACTCCCTCCATTTCATCGGGTTGTGTTGACGGCATTATTAGAAAGCAATTGTTTGAGAATGCTTCTGAATGGGGATTAAATATAGTGGAAAAAGACATGAAATCTTTTGAGCTAATTAAAGCAGATGAGGTGTTTTTAACAAATTCGATAAAAGGAATTCAATGGGTTAAGTCTTATAAAAAGAAAAATTATACAAATTCTTTTTCTCAAGCGATACGATTAAAACTTATTGATTTGTAATTTAATTGAGTCGGATGTCTTTTGGAGCATTTACCCACAATTGAAAGTCAGTGTTTGTCTCTTTAATGCATTCTTTCCATAGTTTTTTTATATTCCATTCGAATAGTGTGTCTTTAAGTTTGTCTACAATCCAAGAGTTTTTTGCAATCTCCTCGTCTAGTTGTGTTTCTTCCCATCCTGAATAACCCAAAAAGAAGCGAATGTCATCTGGCTTTAATTGGTCTGTTAAAATTAAATCTTTGATTTGCCCAAAATTACCGCCCCAATACAGCTCATTGGTAATAGGTATGCTTCCTTTAATCTTGTCAGGTACTCTATGTATAAAATACAAATTACTAGCCTCAACAGGACCACCATAATAAACTGTTGTATCAAAGTGGGGAAAGTCATCTATTAAATCATTAATAGAAAAACGCAAAGGTTTGTTGACTATAAAACCTACAACGCCCTCCTTAGAATATTCAGACAGAAAGACCACAGAATTGTGAAAATAATCGTCATTTATTAGGGGTTGTGAAATCAAAATACCACCTTTTTTTGGTTTCGTTTTTATAATTGAAGACATAATAATTAAGACTAATTTTTTAATAAAATAAAACTAAATATAAGTTTAATTCTATATGTTTCCAATTAATATGATTAATTTTGTTAAAAATAAACTTCGTTTATGAAGAAGATTGAAGATTTGAGAATCGATTACACAAAGTTTTCTATGGATGAATTTGATCTGCTAGCTAACCCAATAGATCAATTCAATAATTGGTTCAAAAACGCCCTTAATTCTAAGGTATCGGAAGCCAATGCAATGGTTTTATCTACGGTAAGTAGCCAAAACATTCCTAGTGCTCGTGTTGTTTTATTGAAGGGAGTACAATCCAATGGATTTAAATTCTATACAAACTACGATAGTTTTAAAGGCAAGGAGCTAGCCGAAAATCCAAATGCATGTTTAACCTTCTTTTGGCCTGCATTAGAACAGCAGATTCGCGTTACAGGATTGGTAGAGAAAATTGACGCTACATTATCCGAAGCCTATTTTCATTCGCGTCCGCGTGGAAGTCAAATTTCGGCTTTAGCTTCCAATCAAAGCGCTAGAATAGCAGACAGAGTCATTTTGGTTGATGAGGTGGCACGTTTAGAAAAATTATATGCAGATACAACAGTCCCAAAGCCAGAATTTTGGGGTGGTTATTTGTTAAAACCAACAAAAGTTGAGTTTTGGCAGGGGCGTTCTTCTCGACTTCACGATCGCTTTTTGTACGAGAAATTAGAAGCTAATAATTGGCAAGTTTCTCGTTTGTCGCCTTAAATATTTTTCAGATCTCGTATTAAAAATTCTTCTAACTTTTCTAAGCTAATGTTCTCTTTTAATCGACCCTGTTTAAAATAAGTAATTTTACCGGTTTCTTCTGATACTATTATCGCTAGTGCATCGGTCATTTCCGATATACTTGCTGCAGCTCTGTGCCTTAAGCCCATATGAGCAGGTAGTTTAATAATCTCTGATACTGGAAGTACGCAACTCGCAGCAATTATTTTATTTCGTGTAATTATAACTGCACCATCGTGTAACGGACTGTTCTTGTAAAAAATACTTTCTAAAACAGCCGCACTAACTTTCGCATCAATTAGTTTACCCGTTTCTTCGTACGAGCCCAATTCTGTATTTCTTGTGATCACCAATAAGGCCCCAGTTTTAGTATCAGACATACTTTCAAAGGCTTTTTTTATGGCTTTTGTATCTAGGGCAGTAGTTGATTTTGGTTTAGGAAGAAAATTAAAAATTTCACTTTTGTTCGTAAAACTTGACGTTCCAATAAGTAACAAAAATTTTCTAATTTCCTGCTGAAATACAATTATTACAGCCAAAACACCAACCCCAATAAATTGACCTAATATCTCACTTAAAACCTCCATTTGTAATGCTCCTACAAGTTTCCAAAACAAATAAGTTAATGCCAAACCTATAAATATTTTTATGGCAACGGTACCTCTTACCAGCTTGAATAGCTGGTAGAGTAGGGTACTTACTAAAAATATATCTAGTAAATCGAGCAGGTTAAAATCTAAAAATCCCAAAAGCGTTTTAATTTTTTAACAAGGTAGTAATTTTTACTGCTTCTACCGCAGCTTTTACGTCATGTACTCTTAGTATAGAAGCTCCATTTAGTAAACTAGCGGTATGTATTACAGTACTTCCGTTTAGTGCTTGCGCTGCTGTTGTTTTTAATAACTTATAGACCATAGACTTGCGCGATGCACCAATTAGCATTGGATGCTCCAAACATTCAAAAGATCTTAAATGCTTTACAATTTTATAATTTTGCTCCAGGTCTTTGGCAAAACCCAAACCAGGATCAATAATTAAATCGTTTAAGCCCAATTCGTTTAAGCGTTTTATTTTTACTTGCAATTCGCTTAGGATATCGAGTATTAAATTAGTGTAAGTATTTAGCGAAGCCATGGTTTTGGGCGTACCACGCATGTGCATTAAAATATAGGGCACTTGTGTTTTTGCCACAAAAGAGAACATATTGGGGTCTAAATTCCCTCCCGAAATATCATTTACCATACAGGCGCCTATATCTACAGCTTTTGATGCGACATCTGCACGAAAAGTATCAACTGAAATTAAAAGTTCTGGAAACTCTTTAACCAGTAATTCTATAGATGGGACCAATCGACGTAGTTCCTCTTCTTGAGAAACAAATGGAGCTCCAGGTCTAGATGAATAGGCACCTATATCTATAAACGTTGCTCCTTCATCAAGCATTAAAGCTGTTTTTGCAACGAGTTCTTTTGAATTTGAAGTTCTACTTCCTGCAAAAAAAGAATCGGGGGTACAGTTTATTATGCCCATTACCTTGGGTTTACTTAAATCAATTAAACGCCCTTTACAATTGATGGTTCTTTTCAAAGAATAAATTTTTGTTTCAATAAAGAAACGATTAAATTAGCCTCAAAAGTAAAAAATATTATTCTTTACATTCAATTCAGATGAGTAAAACCTCTCAACAATACGATCAAGTCATTAAAACATGTTCTGAACTTTTCGAAAAGAAAATGAAAGACTATGGAAGTGCTTGGCGAATTCTTCGATTGCCATCGCTTACCGATCAAATTTTTATAAAAGCACAGCGCATAAGAAGTATTGAAAATAATGGTATACAGCGCGTTGATGAGGGGGTGTATGCTGAATTCATTGGTATTTTAAATTATTCTATCATCGCTCTCATTCAACTTGACAAGGGCGTTGCTGAGCAACCCGATTTAAATGTAGCTCAAGCGTTAGAGTCTTACATGCATTTTGCGAAAAAGTCTAAAGAATTGATGGAAGCCAAAAATCATGATTATGGCGAAGCTTGGAGAGAGATGAGAGTAAGTTCTTTAACGGATTTAATTTTGCAAAAATTATTACGCGTTAAGCAAATAGAAGACAACAAAGGAAAAACATTAGTTAGTGAAGGTATCGATGCCAATTATTACGATATGGTAAACTATGCCGTATTCGCCTTAATTCATTTAGAAAATCAATAATATGCAAAAATTAACCACCATTTCGCGCACTCTTGTTGGTGCTTTATTTATTGTTTCAGGTCTTATAAAAGCTAACGATGCTGTAGGTTTTTCATTTAAACTTCACGATTATTTTGCGCCAGACGTTCTCGATATACCCTTCTTTTTAGACTATGTATATCCACTGGCTGTTTTTATTTGCATTGCCGAAATATTATTAGGTTTAGCTGTTCTGGTTGGAGCCAAAATGAGACTTACCGCTTTTTCTTTACTGTTGATGATTCTGTTTTTTGACGGTTTAACATTTTATTCGGCTTATTTTAATAAAGTAACTGATTGTGGCTGTTTTGGCGATGCAATAAAGCTAACTCCTTGGGAATCATTTGCCAAAGATGTGGTGCTAAGTGTACTTATTTTTATAATTGTGGCTTTTCACGCTAAAGTTAAGTACCAAACAAATAAAGTTAATTTAAAGATTTTACCAGTGGCTCTTGTTCTTGTAGGTCTTTTTTCTCATTATGTATTAGATTGGTTTTTACCCGTTTATTTTACCCTTATTTTGTTTGTTTTAACCTGGCTCGTAAACAAATTCTTACTTAAAGAAATTAGAGAATGGACTTTAGCTGTTTTGGCTCTAATTACCTGTATTGCTTTTTCTTACCACACCTATTCTCATCTACCTATAAGAGATTACCGACCTTATGCCATTGGTAAAAACATTGCCGTAGACATGGTTTTGCCAGAAGGAGCCAAAGCTGATGTATATGAAGATGTTTGGAAGTATGAACTTAACGGCATCGTTTCAGATTACACGACCCAAGACAAGCCTTGGGAAATTCAGGGCGCTACTTTTGTGGATCGAGAGACCAAACTTATTCTGGAAGGTGACCATCCACCAATTCATGATTTTTCTATTGAATCGGATGCTCTTGGAGATATAACAGATAGTATTTTAAAAGCCTCTAATGCCGTTTTATTTGTGATGTACGATTTGGCTAAATCAGATGATGAAGGCCTTCAAAAAGTTCAAAAAATCATAAATGAACTCGATCAAGAAGCAGTATCTATTGTCGCTATGTCTGCAACTACCGAGTCTCAAATGCTTTCCATTTGTCAAGAAGCCGGTGTTTCTATTCCATTTTTCTTTACCGACGAAACCACTTTGAAAACCATTGTTCGTGCCAATCCGGGCATGCTTTGGTTGCAAGAGGGAACCATTGTAAACAAATGGCATCACAACGATTTTCCGTCTGCTGACGACTTAAAAAAACAATACTTAAACAACTAATTTGTTAAAAGCCATTGCATACAAACTCGCCTACACACTTTTGGTTGTATGGGGCGTTTCTACTTTGGTTTTTTGTTTGTTTTCCATACTACCCGGAGATCCTTCTCGGATGATGTTAGGTCAGAGAGACAACGAGCAGATGCGTTTAACCATTCAGAAAAAATACGGTTTTGACAAACCCTTACTTCAACAATACGCCTACTTTATAAATGATTTAGTTCCAATTTCTATTCACAGTACAAATCCGAATGACTTTAGCAATTTAGCTAAACATGCTTACTCGCTCGTTGGATCTATTCATACGAAAAAGTTCGATGTGGTTCTTAAAGCTCCCTATTTAAGAGAATCCTTTGTTCGAAAAGGGGTATCAGTAAGCTCTATTATTGCCCATACTTTACCCAACACTTTTGTTTTAGCCTTAACATCAATGAGTTTTGCCTTGGTTTTAGGAATTTCTTTTGGACTTGTATGTGCATTGTATGAACATAAATTTATAGATCAATTTTTATCCAGTACAGCTGTGTTTGGTATGGCTTTACCTTCCTTTTTTTCTGCGATTATTATTGCTTGGTTGTTTGG
>Ga0209533_1001751_pt1 | contig 20231 bp, 16 predicted proteins | sample COG_04_FD_184748 | JGI IMG/M metagenome (GOLD analysis project Ga0209533, IMG submission 184748) | Pelagic Microbial community sample from North Sea - COGITO 998_met_04 (SPAdes) (version 2) | ecosystem: Environmental > Aquatic > Marine > Neritic zone/Coastal water | place: Helgoland, sampling...
TCTTCTCCCAACTCGATCAATTAATGTCGGATTGGGAGAAGATTACAGAAGCCATTGAAACCCTAGGATAATGGAAGAACATTTCTATCAATGCCCCCATTGTTGGGAAGAGGTCTCAATTTTAATTGATTTTTCTCAAACGAAACAAAATTACATTGAGGATTGCGAAGTATGCTGCAATCCTATACAGTTCAACATTAGTATTTTAGACCACAACCTGAATTCTTTCGAAGCAAATAGTATTGAACAGTAAGATATATTTTCAATTTTTCTTTTAGAATTACAAAAAGGTTGTATATTTGCTGTCCTATATCGCGGGATAGAGCAGTAGGTAGCTCGTCGGGCTCATAACCCGAAGGTCACTGGTTCGAGTCCAGTTCCCGCTACAAAGAAACTCCTTGAGAAATCAAGGAGTTTTTATTTTGGGGTCAAGTGATGCTTGCATCGTCTTGAGAACAAAAGAATAAATCAGATTGCAAAGCAATCGAAGTTTCTTTGGGTTGTTCCCCTCCTTGGCCCATTTTGGAACAACGTGGAGAAATGAATCCAGTTCCCGCTACTAGCAAAACCTCTTGATTTTCAAGAGGTTTTTTATGACCAAAATTTTGAAGCTGTGTTTTCATTTCTCAATGATGAATTTAAGTAGCAAATAGTTACAACACTAGGAACTGATTAGAAGAGTTGATCTGCTCATTTTATATATTTTTCTTGGGTATATAAAACAGCAACTAACTACCTCTTAGGCTTTCAACAAACTTAAGATAGTCTGTTTTTCGTTTTTTCTCGAAAGCTGTACGATTGGTAGTGACCTGTTTTTTAATTTTAATTTGAGTGGGATTCAGAACAGACTCCTCGATAGAATCAATAGAAAACAAATACAATTCCATGATAATGGGTAGTACCGAAAGACCTCGATCCGTCGCAATATATTGCTTGTTTTTTTTAAACCCTTTAGGGTCTAAGAGCTCTAAAAACCCTTCTTTAACCAAAAACTTTAATCTGTTGGTAAGGATGTTTGTAGCTATTTTTTCTTTCGAACCAACAAACTCTTTGAATTTAGATTTTTTATGTAATATGACATCTCTCAAAATCAAAAGCGACCATTTGTCTCCTAAAAGATTGATAGAATATGCAATCGCACAAGTTCGTTCTATTGTTTTCATAGTTATTACAAAGGTAATATGAATCATGTTTATTTTAACAGAATTAAATCGTTTATTTCACAATTGTAATATATGTAAACTATTGAAAAACGGTATATTTACTACACTATGAAAATAATATTTTTCACTCTCTTAACAACTCTCAACGATGGCAATTTCCGCTTCCGTTAATCCATAGAGTTCGTACACCATTGCATCTATTTCTTTGTCTGTTTGGTCGATTTGTGTTTTAAGCGCAAGTGCTTTTTGTTGTTCTTCTAAAAAGTAAGTTTCCAACTCTACCTTTTTGGATAAGGACAATACCACTTTTTTCTTTTGGAGCTCCTTTAAAAAGTCGGCATAGGAGAGTGCATACCAAGTTTCTAGTTTTTTAGAAAGCTTATCGATGGACTCATATTCTCTTAGCAACGTTCTTTGGAATTTTTGAGATAGCTCTTGCAAGTCTTTGTTTAATGACAGCATTTGGTCTGCTTTGAGAATGAAGGGTTGTTCTTCAGTTCTTACTAAAGGAAAATTTTCAAAAAAAGTATGTTTCATTCTAACCCCCTTTTCTCCAAGCCCACCCCCTCCGTAAAAATTTTTAACACAATAAAAAAACAATTTTGTATTTAGTATACATAATAAATATTTTAAGCTCTCGCCAGTTATTATTCTTCCTGTATCAAGACAAAACATAGCTCCTTTTTCATGATAAGAAAAAGAAGACTCATGAACCATTTCTTGATAAATAATTTTTTCTTTAAAAAAATCATCTACATAAGCGCAATTTCTCAGGTTATATGGTGTGATACCCTTGTCACCTCTTTTGGTTAATTGTGGTTGAAAAGCATCCAAGTGTTCTTTGATGTCTTGATATTCTTCAATATTAACGGCACTTTTTTCCTTATATCCATTGTGTGTGTTAATTAAATACAGATCAGAGTAATCAACAAAATACCTGTTTAAATCTCTACCTCTTAATATAGGTTTAATGATTTCTGAATTATTTGCAGTTTTCTTAATTAACTTGTTTTTTGTGATTTCATCAATTACAAACGCATCATTTAAACCAGTTTTGATTCCATAATTAATTTTAATATCCCAATCCTTTAAAGGCGTTCCAATTTTTTCAATTCTTTTCTTAATCTTTAATTCAATAGGATTTGAGATCACCCAATTTTCGTTTAAATCAGGATTTATCTCAACTGTTTTCTCTTTATAAATAGTGAAATCCAGAAAAGTTTTTTCTTTAGATAAATCAATAGCATTAAATGATTTTTTTGTTGTTTCTGATTTTTTTTCAAATATTATTAGATTGGAATCGACTGTTGCACTTTCAAAAATACCAGAACCCAAATCTATAATTTCAATTGGCTGCGTATTGTCAATTATATAATTTCTTAAAGATTTACCGTACTTAGCTCTCATCCATTTATTAGAAGTAATAAACCCAAGTATTCCTTTTTCTTTTAAAATAATGGTTCCTAACTCATAAAATAAACAATACAAATCCCCTGTTTTTTCAAATGTTTTAAACCCTTGATTTTTTAAATCATTGGCAATTGCTCCCATACTTTGTATCTGAACATACGGCGGATTCCCAATGACCACATCAAACCCGCCGGTATATTCGGTACGGAAGGCGTGGGCTTCTGAGCAACAGAGCGCGTTAATGGTGTTTTGTAAAGCCTTGGGATGTGGCGGCAATTCGTGCTTATTTCTGTTCGTCTGAATGTATTTTAGAGTATTCAATAACTGTTCCGTACTGCTAACTTCTTTTGGGGGACTGTATTTTTGTTGCCACAACGGTTTGTTTTTCCCATCTACTTTCTCAAGGGGCTTAAGCCCCTTGTAAAACCCCTTGTAATGCCCCTTGTGAAAATAGGAAGTCCGTCCTTTTATCTTTTGCATAATCGCAGGAATCTCCTCTATAGCGCACACCAATAACAAATGGATATGATCCCCACAAATGTTATAGGCAAGTATATTGAGTTGATCTTCTTTTGCAACATCCGCAATGATTTGTGTTATCTGTAAATCATCTTCAGGGGTAAAATAAACCACATGAGGTTTTGTGCTTCCTTCCCGTCGTTCTCTAACTTTGTACTTCTCCATTCTTTTTGAAGTCCGACTGTCGTGGATCGTTGTTGTAATGTGGTATGGTTTTTTATGTTTTTCTTTAAAAATACTTGGAAATTCCTCTTCCCATTTAAACGCTTTATCTCCGGCAACTTCGGGATCGTCAATCAAAGAATTACCACATTTTATGTTGTGATTCAGGCTGTTCAGTTTACGGTTCGGTTGCGCCGTTCGTAACCACAACGAGAGTTTAGCAATTTCTACAGATTCTTCATTCAGATCCACTCCAAACAAATTATTCTCTAGGATGCTGTTTTCTACATCACTGAGCATTAAAGCGTCATTGTTATATTTGGCAGAAAGTTCGTCCACATACCGATGTTCTGCAATCAGAAAATTAAGAGCTTCATTTAGAAACGCACCAGAGCCACAAGCAGGGTCACAAATGGTCAGTTGTAACAACCAAGTTCTGTAATCGTTCAGTGTTTCCAGTCGTTTCCGACTTCGTTGTTTGGCGTGTTGATAGGTCTCATCGCTAATGTCCAGTTCTATTTTTTTCTCGGTACACAGTTTGCCTACCGTGTTTTCTACAATGTATTTGGTGATGTATTTTGGGGTATAAAACACACCGTCTTTTTTGCGTTTGGTGGTCGTTTTATCAATCGTTTGTCCTTCTAATTGAGCTTTGACTTCATCCAATTCATTGAGGGAATTTTCAAAAATATGACCTAAAATATTTACATCCACTTCACTTTCAAAATCATATTCTGAGAGTTTTAGAGTGTGGGTGTAAAGCAATTCATCATCAATCGTAATATTGGCTAAAATTGTATCGGGTTTAAAAAGCCCGCCGTTGTATGCAAATACATCGTATTGTTTGCCTTTAAAGCCCGTGTTTAAATACCCAAAGTATTTTTTAAAACGATCGTATAAAGGAGTGTAGGCATCTAAATCTTTTAGCTTTTTCCATTGCTCTAAAATAAGTCTTACCGAATTTGGAGGTAGTAAATTTCGGTCTTCAGAAAAGAATAAAAACAAAAATCGATCTAACAATTTTTGAGATTTTTTAAACAATTCTAAGGCTTCAAATTGGGGATTGAGGTGAGTTAAGTTTTGAAACAACTCTCGTTTAAATAGCGAGTAATCTTTATACAACTGTTTGGTGATATTTTCTTCCTGACTTAAAGACTCTTCTTTTAATTTTTTAGGAAGGTTGTTTTTTATATTCTCAAAAGCGATGCATACATACAAGAGTTGAAACGCTTCTTCGCTAAGTGTAAACAGATTAAACTCTATATGTTCAATGGCATTGTCGATGTAAAACCGGAGTTTCTCAAAGTTAGAAGTTATGACATACACACAATCCTGCTGATTGTTTTTATACCCAAACGCTTGGGGTTCTACTTTTGCTAAATCGGTGGTGTTGGTGCCTTTCAGTTCGATAACCCCCACAACGGTGCCATTAATAATAATTCCACCATCTGCCTTTTTGCTGTCTTTCGCATTTTTAAGTTCTGTGGTAAGATTGAAATTGGTTTCGGGATTTAGGGTATATCCAAAAATAGTGACAAACAGATCTCTTAAAAAGCCTTCTTGATACTGCTCTTCTTTGGCGTTCCGAATATTTTCTTGGATCGCAGGATTAAAAAAATGGGCTTTATAAGCGAGCCATTTTTCTGAAATGAGGGTCTTATTTTGAGTCTTGAGCTGTCTAGTGACAACCGTATTTTGAAATAGGGGCATAGTAGGTTATTAGCAATCTGGGTATTCAAATTTAAAAAAAGAACTGGACTTATCGTTTTTTCTTCCAATAAAAATGAAATTATTTTCACCCAACCTGCTGTCAGTGCGTGCGGTACACTCTACAGATACTGTATTTTCTCTCAAAATTAAAAATCAAACCAGAGTTTGGTACAGCGTTTAGTTGAATTGTTTTTGCGTTCAATAGCCTTTTAAACAATTCCAAGGAAACTTTAGTTACCTTTGCCACGATGAGTGTATTAGTACAAATTACCATAAAACCAGCGCAACAAAAAGATACCGATTTCATTTTAAAATCGAGTCTTTTTAAGGCCAAACTGCGCAGTGCAGATATTATTGATTGGCGCATTCGAAAACGTTCGATTGACGCCCGAAAAGCATCCATTAAGCTAAACTTACAAATTGAATTTTGGGTGCTTGGTGAAACCCGAACATCCCCCCAATCTTTTGTGCCTCAAGAAGTGCACTCAAAACCCGAAATTGCCATTATAGGTGCAGGTCCTGCAGGACTCTATGCCGCCTTACGCGCCATTGAAGCAGGATTAAAACCCATTGTATTTGAACGTGGAAAAGACGTCCGTGCCAGGCGTCGCGATTTAGCAGCGATCAATAAAGAGCAAACGGTCAATCCGGAATCTAATTATTGTTTTGGAGAAGGGGGTGCCGGAACCTATTCCGACGGAAAATTATATACCCGTTCTAAAAAACGCGGCAATGTCCTGAAAGCCCTCGAGTGGTTTGTCCATTTTGGCGCGTCTGAAGATATTTTGGTGGAAGCCCATCCACATATAGGAACCAATAAATTACCCGCCATTATTACCGCCATGCGAGAGGCAATTATAGAAGCAGGCGGAGAAGTACATTTTAACACCAAACTGACTGATATTCAAATTGAAGACAATGCCATAAAAGCCTTGAAAATCAACGATGAATCTTGGAAGCCTTTTGACAATATAGTCTTAGCAACCGGGCATTCTGCCAGAGATATATTTTATTTACTTCATAGTAAAGGCGTTCACTTAGAAGCCAAAGCATTTGCATTAGGCGTTCGGGTAGAACACCCTCAACATCTCATTGATAAAATCCAATACCACGGTGCTGTTGAAAATCCGTATTTGCCACCAGCCTCTTACAGTTTAGTAGATCAAATTGACGGTAAGGGCGTTTATTCGTTTTGTATGTGTCCGGGCGGAATTATTGCGCCTTGTGCCACGTCTCAAGAAGAAGTGGTCACTAATGGATGGAGTCCAAGCAAGCGAAATAATCCCTATGCAAACTCTGGAATTGTGGTGAGTGTAGAGCCTAAAGATTTACCAAACTACACTCCAGAAGATCCTTTTGTTTGTCTTGATTTTCAGAAAAAAGTGGAATATGATTGTTGGGAAGTGGCTGGAAAAACACAGCAAGTACCCGCACAACGCATGATCGATTTTGTCGAAGGAAAAGTTTCTAAAGACTTTCCTAAAACCTCTTACCAACCCGGCATCGTTTCGGTAGATTTAAATACGGTCTTACCTCCAATGATTTCTAAACGCTTGCGAAAAGCATTTTCTTTATATGGAAAAAAGATGAAAGGCTATTTCACCAATGAAGCCGTATTGCATGCACCAGAAAGTCGAACCTCGTCACCCATATCCATCCCGAGAAACTCTGAAACTTTAGAGCATATAAACGTCAGAGGATTGTATCCCTGTGGCGAAGGCGCAGGCTATGCGGGTGGTATTATTTCTGCTGCTATTGATGGAATCAATTGTGTGGATGCGATAAGTACGAAACTAAACAATCTCTAATACTTCTTTCTTAACCCTTTCATTTAATGGGGCAGCTTATCCTTTAAGAATCCATATAGATATGTACCCAAAAGTGATGCCGCAATAACTACAAGAATGGGTGCGTATCCCGCACCTACCAAAGTAAACATAGGACCTGGGCATGCACCTGCTAAGGCCCAACCTAATCCAAATATAATTCCTCCGATTAGGTAGCGACTGATGCTTTTTTCTTTAGAAGGAAAGGTAATGGCATCGCCGAAAAAGGACTTTATTTTGTAGCGCTTAATCACTTGTACTACAAGAAGCCCCACCCCTAAAGCTGAGCCTATGATACCATACATATGGAAAGCTTCAAATTTAAACATTTCATAAATTCGAAACCAAGAGGCCGCCTCTGATTTGAACATAGTAATCCCAAAAAGGATGCCGATAAAAAGATATATAAGTGTTCTCATAGTTTAAAAAATTAAAGGGAAAATTAAATGAATCATAGTAAGTCCTCCAATAAAAAATCCAATGACAGCGATTAATGAAGGAAGTTGAAGGTTACTCAAACCAGAAATTGCATGTCCAGAAGTACATCCCCCTGCATATCGAGCTCCAAAACCAACTAATAATCCTCCAATAGATAATGTTAGTAGTGATTTAATATTGGTTAGAGCAGAGCGGTCAAACAGTTCGGATGGAAGGTAAGCACTCCCAGCACTTTCAAACCCCAAGCCTTTCAAATCTTTAACGGTATCAGGGTTTATCACAACTGCCAAATCTGAGGATAGAAAGTGAGCTCCTATATAGCCGCCAATCACAGCTCCTAAAATGACCACTAAATTCCATTTTTGAGTCTTCCAATCAAATCTAAAAAAATCAGATGTGTTTCCAGCACCACAAATAGTACAGAGTGTTCGAAGGTTGGAAGACATCCCGAAGTTTTTCCCCACCATTAAAAGTAAAAACATTACTAGGGCAATCATAGGACCTGAAACATACCACGGCCATGGTTCGTAAATTGAAATCATATTTAATATTTTACTTTAGTGAAAGCTGAAATGCAGTCATTTTGAGTTTGGTTTGGTTAATTTTTTTTGAAGGGTATTTTTGTCAGCTCTTATAAAGTTGAGGGACATACAAAGTTTGAAACCTGAACACCAGCGTTTTTAATCGCTCCAAATCCTCCTTTAATATTAATTAAATTATGAATACCACGACTTTTAAGAATCGAAGCTGCAATCATGCTTCTGTAGCCCCCAGCACAATGGATATAAAAGGGTTGGTTGCTCTTGAATTCTGCAAGATGGTCGTTTATGAAATTCAGAGGCGTATTATAAGCCTCCAAAAGATGTTCTGATAAAAACTCAGATTCTCTACGCATATCAAATACGTTGGTGTTGTTACTCTCATAAGTTGTTTTAAATGCCTCAGCTGAGATGGAGCTAACCATATCGTATTCCATGGAAGCTTTTTTCCATGCTTCAAAACCACCTTGGAGGAATCCAAGCGTTTGGTCAAAACCGACGCGTGATAAACGTGTGATGGCTTCTTCTTCCTGACCTTGTTCTGTGACTAATAATAGCGGTTGTTTGACGTCGGCAATCAAGGCGCCTACCCAAGGGGCAAACTCCCCATCCAAACCAATAAAAACGGAACTAGGGATGTGACCTTTTTCATAAGCATCTTGGTGCCGAACATCTAAAACAATAGCTGAAGTTTCATTCGCTGCTGCTTCAAAAGCACGAGGTGACAGGGCTTGAGTACCTCTTTTTAAAACTGTGTCAAAATCATCGTACCCTTCAATATTTAATTTTACATTTGCTGGGAAATAATCTGGAGGTGGTAAAATCCCATGGGTTACTTCGGAAATAAATTCTTTTTTGGTCATATCAGCACGAAGTGCATAATTCATCTTTTTTTGATTTCCCAAGCTGTCCACGGTTTCTTTCATCATATTTTTACCACAAGCAGAGCCTGCTCCATGAGCAGGATACACTACCACATCATCTGAAAGTACCATGATTTTTTCGCGCAAACTCTCATAAAGAAATCCTGCTAAGTCTTCGATGGTTAAATTGCCATTTTTTTGTGCCAAATCAGGCCTTCCGACATCTCCCAAAAATAGAGTATCTCCACTGAAAATTGCATGGTCTTTTCCGTTTTCATCTCTTAAAAGATAGGTAGTACTCTCCATCGTATGACCAGGGGTATGAAGGGCAATAATTGTAAGGTTCCCTAATTTAAATTCTTGACCATCGGTAGCGATGGTAGCTTCAAATTTTGGGTTTGCGTTTGGGCCGTAAATAATGGGGGCATTCGTTTCTTTAGAAAGTGTGACATGACCACTCACAAAATCGGCATGGAAGTGCGTTTCAAAAATATATTTTATTGTTGCATTGTCTTGTTTTGCTCGGTTGAGGTAGGGTTTTACCTCTCTCAAAGGATCAATAATTGCAACTTCTCCGTTACTTTCAATATAATAAGCGCCTTGGGAAAGACAGCCTGTATAGATTTGTTCTATTTTCATGGTGGCAACTTTTGTTTGATAATGCAAATTTAGGAAGTGTGAATAGCTTGTACAGTAACCTTTGTTACATTGAAGATTGTTTTTTAGCTCAGTTCAAAAAGAACTCCATGTAAAAGATAAATAAGGACATTATGAAAATAAAATACCCAAACCCTTTTTTGAGTTTTCCACCATCTATAAAATTACTTAAGTAACTACCAATATAAATTCCTACAATGGCAATTCCTGTAAAAGTGAATAGAAATTCCCAATCGATTTCCATAGTAGTAGCATCGCCAATAAAGAAACCTAGAAGGGACTTAAAAGCAATGATAATTAAAGAGGTTCCAATAGCAATTTTCATTTCTACATTTGCCAAAATCACCAATGCGGGTATGATTAAAAATCCACCGCCAGCTCCAATGAGTCCGGTAATTCCCCCAACAAGCAATCCTTCTATTAATATTAAGGGGTAATTGTAGGAGACTGTTTTTTCCTTTTTTAAAGTCGGTGTTTTTTGTTGTTTCAGCATCGAAAATGCGGCAGGAATCATGAGGAGTGCAAAGAGTCCAAACATACCCATTCGGCGTGTAAAAACAAACGAACCAATATGAAACAATTCTTCAGGAAGTACTGGTACTAGAAAATGTCTCACTAGGCTCACACCTACAATTGCAGGCAAACCAAAAACGATGGCCGTTTTCCAATCGACATACCCTTTAAAATGCTGTTTCAGTCCACCGATTAAAGCACTCATTCCAACTATAAATAAGGAGTAGGAGGTTGCGTTGCGTTCATCAAACGAAAACAGATATGCCAAAACAGGGACGGCCAATATAGAGCCCCCACCGCCAATCAGTCCAAGTGAAACTCCGATAATCAACGCGCAAATGAATCCAAAGAGTTCTATCAGTTCCATACTAAATATTTTAATTTAAATCAATGATTTGAATGTGGCTTCGTTTCAACTCAATTTTGCCTAAATTTTCTAGTTTTTTAAGGAGTCTTGATATTACCACTCTTGAGCTGTGTAGTTCGTAAGCAATTTCTTGGTGCGTATTGTATATGGAAGAATTATTAGTGATGCGGGCTTTTTCTTTTAAAAAATTCAATAAGCGCTCATCCATTTTTGTGAACGCAATAGCGTCCACTGTTTGTAGTAATTCGTTGAGGCGTTTATGATAACTTTCAAATACAAAATTTCTCCAAGACTTGTATTTCGCAGCCCATTCTTCCATCTTTATGACGGGAATCATGATTAGTTTTGTGTCTATTTCTGCAATCGCTCTGATTTCACTTTTGGCTTGTCCCAGACAACAACTCATGGTCATGGAACAGGTATCTCCTTTTTCTAGATAGTAGAGTAGTAACTCATCGCTGTCAGAATCCTCTCTTAAGATTTTGATAGCACCAGACAACAACAGAGGCATTCCTTTGATATAGTCCCCAATTTCTATCATCTTATAACCAGCCGGAACGTCCTTAAAAGTACCTACTTGTGAAATTTCTACAAGTAATGCATCCTCAAATTGATGTCCGTAACTCGCTTTTAGCTCTTGAATCATGTTTTTTAACTTTTGTATATTATGACTAAATCAGTGCTTTTTATGTTTTACAAAACTAGAGCTTTAAAATCTTCTTAATTGTAACATAGGTTACATTTAGGGATTCTTAAATCGTCTGATTCAATTGTTTTAAAACTAACGCATATTTATAAATACCACAATATATTGATGCAAATTCTACGAAAGTTCATTTGTTTTTCGTAAATTCAATAATCTTTCTAGGCTTAACCAATTTTAAATCAACGTGTAATGATCTCAAAATTAAATGCATTTTTTTATAATTCAGTGTTGTCTGAAACTATAAAAAACAAGGTAGAACGGTTTATTCTTATTGTTGCTATCCTCAGTTTTTTAGCACATCTTATTACCATTTATTTGGTGCAAAATCAAGTTATTATGATTCCTGAAGGGGTCAAATTTTTTAACTCTCCAATTGCAGCAATTTACACCCCCTTCTCATTTATTTTAATTTATGAAGTCTATCTGTTGATTTACTATTTACCGCGATCCATCACCACCTATATTGGCAAGCAGTATGAAATTATAACACTGATTGTTATCCGACGTATTTTCAAAGATTTAGCCAATTTGGAACTCAATTCGGATTGGTTTGATATTAAAAATGACCTTAATTTTACCTATGATATTATCACCGCATTACTACTGTTTTTCATGATCTATCTCTTCTCTTTAGAACGTCAAAAACTACAGGTGTCAAATAATTCAAAACCCCTAGCACCAGCTCAAATTCAGCAGTTTATAGCCATCAAAAAATTCATGGCAACCATCCTAGTTCCTGTTTTTGTTGGGATTGGACTGCTCACGTTTGGAAGTTGGGCTTTTCAAAACAGTCCAGAAAATTTATCACTCGCTTTGAAAGATATAAACAGTATTTTCTTTGATGAGTTTTTTGCGATTCTAATTATTGTCGATGTATTTCTGCTGCTCTTCTCGTTTTTCTATACCGATCAGTTTCATAAAGTCATTAGAAACTCAGGATTTATTATATCAACAATTCTTATTCGCTTATCATTTTCAGTAGACGGCCTATTAAACAATTGTTTAATAATTAGTTCAATCGCTTTTGGACTTCTCATTTTATGGATTCATAACCGCTTTGAAAAAAATATTAACCCTGTATAAAACAAGCCCAAACTTAACGTTTGGGCTAAAATATTATTCTCACAAATCAATCCGTCAAGTCAACTCTAAGAATGTCATCAACCTTATAGACTTTAGCAAGCTCTTTTGAAGTTAGCCCTTTGATGCCCTTGTCCCAGCCTTTATTACTCAGACCAGATTGTGTTTTTAGGGCTGCTAATTGAATACCAGAATTTGATTTTAAGACCTCAAAAATTGCTTTTTCATTATCACTTAAAACCACTGTTTTTTTCTCTGGTTTCATTTGTGGAAAAAACAATACTTCTTGAATCGAGGCATTATTGGTCAGAAACATAATCAAACGGTCCATTCCGATGCCCATTCCAGAAGTTGGTGGCATTCCGTATTCAAGTGCTCTTAAAAAATCTTCATCAATAAATTCAGTCGCTTCATCATCGCCTTTTTGCGCCAATTTAAGTTGATGCTCAAAACGCTCACGTTGGTCAATAGGATCATTTAATTCCGAGTAAGCATTCGCAATTTCTTTCCCGCAAACCATTAATTCAAAACGCTCTGTAAGTTCTGGGTTTTCGCGATGTTCTTTACATAACGGACTCATCTCTTTTGGGTAATCTGTGATATATGTTGGTTGGATGTAGTTGCCTTCACATTTTTCTCCAAAAATTTCATCAATCAATTTACCTTTACCCATAGTGTTATCTACTTCAACACCCAAATTTTTAGCCGCTTCGCGAATCTCATCTTCTGTTTTTCCAGTGATATCAAATCCAGTAAACTCCTTTATAGAGTCAGCCATGGTGATTCGCGCATAAGGTGCCTTAAAATCAATTTCATGCGTTCCAAAAGTCGCTTTTGTAGTCCCATTTACGGCGATGGCACAATGCTCTAGCAATTGCTCACAAAATTCCATCATCCAATTATAATCTTTGTAAGCCACATAAATTTCCATGGCAGTAAACTCAGGGTTGTGTGTGCGGTCCATCCCTTCATTTCTAAAGTTTTTAGAAAACTCATAGACCCCATCAAATCCACCAACAATCAATCGTTTTAGATACAATTCATTTGCAATTCGCATATATAATGGAATGTCTAAACTGTTGTGATGTGTGATGAACGGACGCGCCGCAGCGCCTCCTGGAATTGGTTGTAATACGGGAGTTTCAACCTCAAAATATCCAGCTTCGTTAAAGAAACTACGCATGGCATTAAAAAGTTTGGTGCGTTTTACAAAAACCTCTTTGACATGTGGGTTGACCACCAAATCGGCATACCGTTGACGGTAACGCATTTCGGGGTCATTAAACTCATCGTATGTATTACCCTCTGCATCTGTTTTCGGAAGCGGTAAGGGTTTTAAGGCTTTGCTTAGCAATTTAAAGTGTTTTACCAACACAGTTTTCTCCCCTACCTGAGTCGTAAAAAGTTCGCCTTCAATACCAATAAAATCACCTAAATCGAGTAATTTTTTAAATACATCGTTATACAGGCTTTTATCGTCTCCAGGACAAACTTCGTCTCTGTTTATATAAATTTGGATCCGCCCCTCGCTATCTTGTAGTTCGGCAAAGGCCGCTTTTCCTTGTATTTTTTTTCGCATTAATCGTCCTGCCAAAACCACCTTAGTACCCTCTGAAAATTCAGATTTTACCTTAGCACTGCTATGGGTTACGGGAAACAAATCAGCGGGGTAAGGATTGATTCCTAATTCGCGTAATTTTGAAAGTTTTTCACGACGGACAATTTCTTGTTCTGATAGCTGCGACATAATTCTGTGATAAAAATTTAAAGACACAAAGATAATGACTATTGCTTAGGATTTCAATTAAAGCAGCATAAATCCTAAATTGCTTTTGTAACGTTTTTTTGAAAGTTTCGTCTAACTGTTATAACTTAAATTAATTCGATATCTCATATGAGTATTTGGCGCGTTTTACTTTCTATTTTATTTCCTCCCATAGCGGTCTATGACAAAGGGTGTGGATCTATAGTCATTGTATTTTTATTGACCCTTTGTGGTTGGGTGCCAGGCGTGATTGCTGCACTAGTAATTTTAAACAATCCTAAGTCATAAATCTGTATATTTGCGACCTATGAACAAAGGCGTACACATACAAGATCTGGGACTCAAAGATTACAAGCAAACTTGGGATTATCAAGAGACCTTATTTAAGAATACAATAGATATTAAAATTAAAAACCGTCGCGAATCTGCGGGTCTAATTACACCTAATTATTTGTTGTTTGTGAGCCACCCGCATGTGTATACTTTAGGAAAAAGTGGAGATATTTCAAACCTCTTGTTGTCCGAAGCTCAATTGGAATCTAAAGGCGCAACTTTTTATAAAATCAACCGTGGGGGGGATATTACCTATCATGGTCCAGGGCAAGTTGTGGGCTATCCCATTTTGGATCTTGAAAATTTTTTTACAGATATTCATAAATTTCTACGCTTTTTAGAAGATACCATCATTTTAACTTTAGAAGAGTATGGTCTAAAAGCTGAGCGAAGCCCTGGAGAAACAGGCGTATGGCTGGATGTTGGGACTCCATTTGCGCGTAAAATTTGTGCCATGGGTGTCCGTGCAAGTCGATGGGTAACCATGCATGGGTTTGCCTTAAATGTTAATGCTGATCTAGGGTATTTCGACAATATAATTCCCTGTGGTATTCGAGGAAAAGCAGTGACATCCTTGCATGTTGAATTGGGTCAAGCCAAAGTCGATGAAGAAGAGGTGAAAGCCAAGCTTTTAAAACACTTCCTAGTGCTTTTTGAAGCGCAGCAGATTTAATATAACTGATACATGATAAGACTATTGGCATCGCTTTTAGTCACAAACTCAAGAGCGGTATCTGCATCAGCATTAGCTAAATCAATGGCGCTTGTTCCAAAAATAGGAATATTAGCAAACGGTTTAGCCTGACTGTCAAAAAGCCAAATTTTTTGAGCTTGTAAATCCGTAATCGAAATATAGATTTTATCCCTTAAATAAAACAAACGGGGAGCCGTATAGCTTCCATAGTCCAAATCTACAGTATTGGATTTGATCGATAGTTTATTATCGCTTCTTGTCACCAATGTTTTTGAAGACGTTGTAATGTCATGTTTAGAATCCAGTCCTAAATTTTGACGGCTTACAGTACCTTTTGTGTTCACTTGAACCAAATCTCCTTTTGTGTTTGTGGTCGTAAAAAGAGAATTATACAAATAAATCGCTTCTCCAGAAAAATTAATACGCTCCTTGACGTTTATTCGAGTTGCTCCACGGCGATTCAAAATTTTCAGAGCATCACCTGCACTAAATACAATAAAATCTTTTCCACGAATTCGGAAGTGTTTGGGTTGACTGCTAATGGATTCTGACGGCTTATACTTAAACCCTTTTACAGCTTTTCCTTTAGCGTCGTACATCAAAATAGTTTCATTTTGTGTAACCAAAAAACGATAGTTTCGTTGCTTATCATAATCAAACACGGCCAATGGTTGTGTGATCTTATCCTTGAACTCCAGCGGAAAACGATCTACGTTTTTTCCATTTCGATCGAGGATATACAATCTATTTGGAGTCGTAAAGGCCAGTTGTAGACGCCCATTACGGTACAAATCTACTTGTTCAATTTTTCCTAGAACAGGCCCTTTCAGCCGTTTTTTCCATAAGACAACCCCTTTATTTGAAATTAAATATAAGTTATTCTCAATGTCTTGAACGAGTATTTCTTTCTTTTTGGTTCTGTGGTTGTTAACAAATACCGGATCCATTAAAATCGCATTTGAAAGCACTAAACTAAACTCTTCACTAATTTGTGTTTTGGACTGTTTTGATTTTGATTTTTGAAGAATGCTATTGGCATGAACAATATGATCGTCTTTCACAAACTGTAACGCAGAAAGTTTATAGGCGTTTAAGTCATTAGGTTTTATGGTGATGTTAAAGAGCTCATTTAAAACGGCTTCCAAGGTTTTATGGTCAAAATACGTTTGAATAGAAGTTTCGTCACTCAATGATTTCTGAATGCTTTCGTAGGTATACGACGTTTTTAGTGTATTTTTATTTAGATAGTTTGAAACCACCAGTTGCAATACTGTATCAGAATCTGAAAACACTAAATAATCTTCAAGAATAATAAATTTGTTAGGACGTGTTGGTGGCAGCAAAGGGCCAAAAGAATCATTAAATAAAGATAATTCTGTAAACTCAAAAATAGGCACAGATCGAAAACTGCTCAGCTCATTTTGAAAACCACTTAAAGCTTCATACGTGGAATTAATGTCGATCGATTTTAAGGCAATCCCACGACCTTCAGCAATTTGAAAAACGCCAATTTCTTTGGTACTGCTAAAAAATGTTTTTGCTAATGGTGCTACTTTTGACACATAGCCCAAGGAATCTATGTTGCGAGTAAGTTGATCAAAATCAGTATAATTAAAAATCTTGACTACTGCACTTTCTGCAGGAATAATTGTTTGTAAACTCTGGGTTTGAGGGTCTAAATTCTCAAAAAATCTAAACCATTTATTCTCCGATTTTGAACCCAAAAGAGTCCCATTGACTGTAATACTTTCGGGAGTAACATTAAATTCAAAATACACAGGTTCATTGCTTAATAAAGATAACGATTTTAGCTCTGGAAGTGCGTTACAATACACTGAAAACGTTGTGTTTGCACGCTGTAATTTAGATAATTTTGAATACTCAGAACTGGATTGTGTTTTTAAAGATTCAAGAATTGCTTTAGAATTAGAAATCACCAACAAGCTGTCTAACTTAATATATGGAAGTAAAAGCGTATCTTTTGTTAAATTTCGTTGGTGCGTAATAAAGGTAAATACTTTTGAATCACTTTGCTGATTCACACAAATTAAAAGTGGACTTAAGCTTTTTAGGCTATCAAGCGGTTTAAGTGCTTTTTCTAAATCATTAAAAACCCCTGTTTTAGAAAGTAATGCATTGTTTTGAATAGCACTTTGGAATCCCTCTAGTGCGTTTATAGAGATAACCATGGCTGCATTTTTGGGGACTAAATCCTCTATAGATCGAGTAGTATTATGAGAGAGTTCACAACTGAAAACCATCAGAAAAATCACTAAAAAATAAAAAATCTTATGCATTGGCTGTTTTCTTAATTCAACTCAAAACAAAGATAAGATATATAATTCAAAAGACAGTTATTCTGGTAAAAGTCTAAAAGAAAGACGGTGGTATTTTGTGGTGCCATATTTTCGGATTGCCGCTCGGTGTTCTTTTGTCGGATACCCCTTGTTTTGTTTCCAATTATACATCGGAAATTCCTCATGAATACGTTCCATATATGCATCTCTATACGTTTTTGCCAATACAGAAGCCGCCGCAATATTTTGATATTTGCCATCTCCTTTTATAATAGTCTGATGTGGCACTTTTTTGTAAGCTTTAAACCGATTGCCATCAACACTAATAAAATCTACTTTTTCCAATTTTGAAATCGAGTGGTGCATTGCCAAAATAGAAGCATTCAGGATATTTATGTCATCAATTTTTTTAGGAAACACATGTGAAATACCATACGAAACCGCTTGTGCTTCAATAATAGGCTTGAGTAAATTTCGCTTTGAGTGCGAAAGTTGCTTTGAATCGTTAAGAATCGAATTAGAAAAATCAAGAGGTAAAATCACGGCAGCTGCAGTGACAGGGCCTGCTAAACACCCGCGTCCAGCCTCGTCCGTACCACATTCAAACTCCAAGTTTGAAACATTTAAGTCTAACATAAATCGTCACTTAAAATTAAATTGATATTAAAAATCAGTCTTTATGCCGTAAAAAAACAAAATAGATTAGATATTTGCTATTTTTGTACGAATAATAATTTGCTTCTAGACCTTAGTATATGTATAGATTACTCTTAATCCTTTTCTGTTTACTTTTTGGAAACCCCTCTTTTTCCCAAGAAAAATTCATTAAAAATAGGCCTGAAGGTGTGAATAATTACAAACCTGTTCGAGAAGATAGAGATTCTATATCCGATAGCCCATCCAAAAAAGTGGTCAAAAATGACAAGGCAGACATTAAAGACTACATAATTATTTCGCGCGAAAATGACAGTATCCAGCTCGATACAACACTGTCTATACATAAGGAATACAAATTTAATTTCCTCCGAAAAGATAACTTTGAACTCTTAGCCTTTAGTAATATGGGGCAAACCTATAATACGCTATCGGAAGATTTTAACTCCAACGCTCTTCTTCCTTCATTTGGCGCACAAGCTAAACATTTTAATTACATGGAAGCCGATGATATTCATTACTATCATGTGCCTACACCACTTACGGAGCTAATGTATAAAACCGCTTTCGAGCAAGGGCAGGTTTTAGACGCCTTTTTTACCGTCAACACGTCCAAGCAATTTAATGTCTCTATAGCCTATAAAGGACTTCGCTCACTTGGTAAGTATGAGCATATACTCACAAGCACTGGGAATTTTAGACTTACATCTAACTATACAACCAAAAACAACCGCTACACAGCCCGAGCGCACATTGTAGTACAAGATATTTTTAACGAAGAAAATGGAGGAATTACAGATGAAGAACTTGTAAATTTTGAATTGGGAGATGAAGAATATTTAGATCGAGGGATATTTGAGCCCCTTTTTGATAATGCCGAAAGTACCCTAAAAGGTAAACGGTATTTACTAGAGCACTCCTATATACTAAAGCCGAAAGACTCCTTAAGTTCTAATCAAATAGCAATAGGAAATAGTCTTTCATTAGAAGATAAATATTACCACTTCACACAAAGTACGGGTAATTCTTTTTTTGGAGATACTTTTATCGCTTCAGATATATCTGATAAAGTCACTTTAGAATCCTTTTATGCAGAACTTAATGCACGGTATTCAAACGCCAAACTAGGGGCATTTAAAGTTAATGTTGGATACAACAACTATAATTATGGTTACAATTCACTGGTGATGCTAAACAACCAAACAATTACCAACCGTCTTTTGGGAACCGTAGTTTCATTTGGGGGAACTTATGAAAATACCATAGGAGCATTTGCCCTAAAAGGAGACTTTGGTCTTAATATGACTGGAGATATACAAGGAAATTTCCTAAACGCTGAAGCAGCCTATTCCATTAGTGAAGATATAGATGCCAATGCAAGTGTCCATATGAATTCAAAAGCACCCGACTTCAACTTTCAGTTATTTCAAAGTGATTATTTAAACTACAACTGGCAAAACAACTTTAAGAACCAACAATCAAAACAGCTAGCCTTCAATATTAACTCAAAAAAATACGGAAACCTACAATTAGATTACAACTCATTAAACAACTACTTATATTTTACTAAAGAAGGAGACACCACAGTAAAGCCTTTTCAGTATGGTGAAACGGTTAATTATATAAGAGCAAAATTTTCAAACGAAATGCGCTACAAAAGCATCACTTTAAATAATACTGTTCTATTCCAAAGTGTAATGGACGGAGATGAGGTCTTTAATATCCCTCAAATTGTCACGCGACACTCCTTATACTACACAAACGAATTCTTTAAAAAGGCTCTATTTCTGCAAACAGGAGTCACATTTAGCTATTTTTCTAGCTACTACATGAATCGATATGATCCATTACTAGCAGAATTCTATGTGCAGAACACCACTGAACTAGGCAATTTTCCACGAATAGACTTTTTTGTTAACGCCAAAATTAGCCAAACACGCATCTATTTAAAGGCCGAACACCTCAATTCTGCATTCACAGGCTATAATTTTTATTCCGCTCCAAACTACCCTTATCGAGACTTCGTGGTACGATTTGGAATAGTGTGGAATTTTTTCTTATAAACTTCACATTCTAACACTCTGTAATTCAGTGAATAAAAGTTAATTAAAAAATAAACCATAAAAAGCTTAAAGATAAACCTTGTTTAGGAGTTAAAAGGTTGTATGTTTGCAGCCGCTAAAAAACGGAAGTTAATTAGCTGCGTTCTTATAAATATTTAGATTAATGTGATTATGAAAAAAGATTTAATTTTTTTCAAAAAAGCATTGCGAGATACAAATAAGGGTTTTATATTTGCAGCCGCTTAGGTTCTAAGGGATCTAGGTAGTCAGATAAAAGTTCATTAAACATATTGATTGACAGCGTAAATAATTAATTGGAAACGATTAATTAAATACAGAGAATAAACCATTTTGAGTACAACACATTAAATTTCCTTTAGTTGTTAAGAGTACTAGTTTCTTAAGAGAAACTTAAAAATTAACGATGAAGAGTTTGATCCTGGCTCAGGATGAACGCTAGCGGCAGGCTTAA
>Ga0209533_1001753_pt1 | contig 20224 bp, 8 predicted proteins | sample COG_04_FD_184748 | JGI IMG/M metagenome (GOLD analysis project Ga0209533, IMG submission 184748) | Pelagic Microbial community sample from North Sea - COGITO 998_met_04 (SPAdes) (version 2) | ecosystem: Environmental > Aquatic > Marine > Neritic zone/Coastal water | place: Helgoland, sampling...
GATTTTGTGACGATAGTCGTACCTTATGGCATGGTCACTAGCGAACAAGTTAAAACAGCAATAGAAAGCGTGCCTAGTGATAAGTTAGTTGGCGTTATATTTAATAATTAAAAGTGGTCAGTAATGAGTTCTTTTTTTATAGGGCCGCCTGATAAACAGATTTTTGCCGTCTTATCGGAGCCGCGGCAACAGAGCGAAAATAATACGCTTGTTGTGCTTTGCTATCCTTTCGGCCAAGAATATATGCGGGCCCATCGAGCTTACAGGCAATTGGCCAACTTACTTGCCCGCTCAGGTTTCACTGCATTGCGCTTTGATTACCCAGCTTGCGGTGATTCGTATGGCGATGTTCCGTTGGAGAGTGTGTCCGAGCTGATGGCCGACCTTCAGCGAGTTGTCGATACTGTGCAGGGGCGCACTCAAGCAACCCGCGTATATGTAGTAGGTTTGCGGTTCGGCGCTTTAATTGCGGCGAAAATTGCTGAGCAGATGCCAGCGGTAAATGGATTGTTTTTGTGGGATTCCTACACTAGCGGGGCTGATTTTATTGCAGACTGCACTAAGCAGGCTGCATCTCAGGTATTCTCCTCGCACGAGCCGAGGCCTGGCGAAACTTGGTCGGTACATGGCTTTCCTTTAGCTGCGCATTTTCGAGACTCTATAGCAACGTTTGATATCCGTAATTGTAATTTTAGTTCAGCTATGAAACTTCACCATATAATTTCGCATGAGAATGTTGCTTCGCGTGCTCTGCATCAGCACTTTGGAGTACGACTGAATCAAAAATTAATTTTATCTAATGGCGATTGGAATTATGTCGATAAGGAAGGCAGTATATTGATGCCAGCGGCACTTATAAGCACGCTTAGTAAAACCATCACTCGGGCGTAAGTGGTGATTAGTTTATGAAACTAAAATATTCCGAAGAAGTTATGCATTTTGGTAATGACAATAACCTCGTGGGTATATTGTCTAAGCCTCTTGAGGTTATGGCTAAAGCCCCACTTTTGATAATTGTTAATGCAGGTGTGCTGCATCGTGTAGGCCCTTGCCGGTTTTCTGTAAAATTAGCGCGGGAATTAGCTTCGCAGGGCTTCACAGTATTTCGTTTCGATTACTCCGGTGTAGGCGATAGCGGCTTTAGTGCACTGGGCCATGATCTACAGGAAAATCATACGGCTGAATTGATTCAAGCAATGGATACATTAGAAAACTATGTGCGGGCCGATCGTTTTGTGATACACGGTCTGTGTTCAGGTGCGCGCGATGCCTTCCACGCTGCAGTCAGTGATAAGAGAGTGGTCGGTGTTAGTCAGGTTGATGGATACTCCTATAGAACATCAAAGTACTACTGGATTAAAGTTAAAGAAAAGCTGTCGAGCGTTGGTGGATTTATTGGTTTTGTTAAGCGGCGTATTGCAGCTGTTTTTAATCGGGCTTCAGAAGATGGCCCGCCTTCTGCTACCGCTGAAATGACTGTCGCTCAATGGCCCGATGCCCCCTCATGTAAGATAGTAGCCGAAGGCTATCGAGAGTTGGTGCCTAGAGGAGTCAGATTTGTGGTGGTTTATACGGGAGCTTGGCAAGATACTTATAATTATGAAAGCCAATTTTTTGATATGTATAGTCGGGTTGATTTTTGCAAACAGGCGAAACTGATTTACATGCCTGAATCAGATCATATTATGACGAACCCAATACATTCCCAACAGCTAACATCTGCGATTAGTTGGCTTTTGCACGATTGAGAAAGTCTAGGTCATAGGATTTACCGTTCGGCCACAAATACCAAATGAGTAAGCCCGCAGACAAGCAGACTAAGTTGGCCATGTCCATTTCGCTATTGTCCCCGGATGCCGCTGGTAAAACAGGCAGTGCATTGAAAACACTTTGCATGCATACATTGAAAAAAACAATTAGGCAGGCGCTTTTTGTCTTGTGATACAGCCAGATATAAAATGGGGCTATAGCTAGCCAGCCAAAAATCAGGTTTGAAGCACTCATGCCGGGGCTTAATAAAAACTCAGTAAAAAGAAACGGCAGGTAATCTAGCCCCCATAATAGGCCAATTACTAGTGAGGCTTTTAAGGACGAATAGCCTGCATGCAACAATCTGGGGTATACAAAGCCTATCCAGAATAGTTCATCCGATATGGCTACACGAACAAACCCCGGTGCGTAGCGGCAGAATTCTTCCCAGCTGGGTAGGCTGAGCGCGTACCATTGGAAGGGTTCTAGATAAATTAAATCGTCTAAATACAAAGAGATAAAGAGCAAAGGGATGAGGCCTGCACCAGCAATTATCCACCACACAGGGTTAAGCGGTATGGTTAGGTAAGGGCGTATGATGCGCGCCAAGCCGGCACGCCCTTCAAAAAACACTACAAAGGCCACGGCGAGCATGCCAGGAATTAGGTAGGTTAGATTCTTGGTCGCGCCGTTGAGTGATTTTCCTGCGATATCAGGAAGTAACTCATAATAAGCCATTGTGTTGAGTGCATATTGCAATAACAGGCAGAGTCCGATAACAAAATAAGCTTGAGTAACAGGCGGGAAGTTCGTGATCTTGTTTGAAAAAGCTAATCGCTTGCTTGCCACGTTATTGCATCCTGCGCCGTATGCATTTATCAAGGTTTGGCCTCGGGTCTTAAGTCTACCAGTTGGGTGGAGGAGGGCAAATGCTAGATATGCCCATCATCAAAAAATCACAAAGAGGGGGATGATCAATATTTTTTCGAGATGTCTAAATCATTGCCTAGTTATGAATCATGGCATTTCGGATTCAGTCAGCTTTGCTGGGACTATTATTGCTCTAAAATTGTTCCTCTCTTTTCATGAAGTAACGTGTAAATTGAACTAAATCGCTCCATTATTATGAAGTAACTCTTGTTTAAAAGTAAGTCACGCGAGAACGAGCTGGCTGAAGATCCCGATAATAAATCACGCCCTATGATGCTCAATAAACATTTATATGAATAGTTGCCAGTGCTGCTTGCTTTAGCGGCTTTATGCGTATAATTTGCACATATCATCTTCCAGACAGATCAGTGAGGCCTTCAGCCAAACTGAAAGCCAAAACTTACGGGCCCGATTCACAGCGTTTGCAGCATACCTCGCGAGAATCGACCTATGGTGGTGCAACTTCTTGTAATCAATTTTTTTAACATACAGGTAGCAGTAAAAAAAAGTTATCAGAGGGCAAATTGAACTAGACTTCGTTAAGGCAACCAAGAGCTTTTAAATACGCAAACCCCGAGTGTTCCCAGTGGACCAAATGAATTTTTTAATAGAGCAATTCCATCAGTCTGTGGCCCGCCACGGGAACTCGATCGCGGTCACCCATAATGATCGCTCGTTAAGTTATATTCAGCTTGATCAGCGCAGCACCCAAATCGCAGAACAGCTAGAGGCTTTGGGCGTTGTGCCTTCTGACCGAATTGCCATCTGCATGTCAAGGGGGGCAGATGCCTGTGCGCTGGTACTAGCCGTTTTAAAACTTGGGGCGGCATATGTACCCCTCGACCCTGGTTATCCTGCAGACCGACTTGCGATGATGGCCGACGATTGCAGACCCTCGGTGCTTGTTGCGCAACAAAAATATCGAGAACTTTTTAAGGGTGACCACAAGATCATCAACTTCGAGTCGATTGTTGATCAGCTCGAGGCAAGCAAGTTTCCAAATCGAGTATTCGAGCCCTCCCCAGATTCGATTGCCTACTTGATTTACACTTCAGGCTCAACCGGAATACCCAAAGGCGTGGCCATGCCCATGAGCGCTTTGGGAAATTTAATTGCTTGGCAACTAAGCCAACCCGAGTTTATATTCCCAGCCAAAACCTTGCAATTTACGCCGCTCAGTTTTGATGTGCATTTTCAGGAATTCTTTACCACATGGATTTCCGGGGGTGAGCTCATAGTTATTGATGATGAGCGCAGAAGAGATACGCCTCGATTGGTTGAATTTATTAACCACTATAAAGTTGGACGCCTCTTTTTACCCTTTGTCGCCCTGCAAAATATTGCGGAATACATAGCTAATAATCAAAATAGATGCCCATTATCGTTGACTCAAGTTATTACCGCAGGCGAACAACTCAGGGTCGACCGCAAACTGCGTTCGTTTTTTTCTGCACTGCCTGATTGCGCACTCTACAATCAGTATGGCCCATCAGAAAGCCATGTCGTTACCTGCTTTAAATTAGCCGGCAATCCCAAGGACTGGCCGCCGCTGCCATCTATTGGAAGTGCAATCGATGGCGCCGAACTTATTGTTGTCAATGATAAAGGCCAACCAACCACAGAAGAAGGCGAGCTTTTAATCGGTGGCGTTTGTTTAGCAGAAGGCTATTGGGATAGGCCTGAACTAAATCAGGATAAATTTATTGATCTGGTTGTCAACAAAGAAACAAAACGTTTTTATCGATCCGGCGATTTAGTACGTCAGGAGAAAGGCAGTAACTATACTTATTTGGGGAGAATTGACGGGCAAGTCAAAATTCGCGGAAATCGGGTGGAAACAGGCGAGGTTGAAGCTGCTATCTGCCGTAACCCGGCGGTATCTGCATGCAGCGTCATTGCTAATGAAAGCGAGCATGGCGAGCGGCAGCTGCTGGCTTACCTATCATTTATTGTGCCAAAAACTGGCCAGCTTGATTCAAGCCGGCAAACTGCTCATCGCTCCGATGGTATCATGCAGCAGGTCCGCTCCAGCCTTGAAAAAGACCTTCCTGATTACATGCAGCCGGCTCGGCTCATTGAGGTTCAGTCCTTACCGCTAACACCCAGTGGGAAAGTTGATAAGCAAGCATTACCCCTGCCATCTCGCGATCGACCTTCATTGGAGCAAGAATTTGTTGCTCCAACAAGTACAACTGAAATTGCGCTTGCCAAAATATGGGAAGGGCTGTTGGGGCTCGACAGGGTAGGCATTCACGATACCTTTTTTGAGCTCGGCGGCAGCAGCCTACTCGCCTTAAAAGTGAATTCTCAAATAGCGAGTCAACTTCATAAAGAAGTGCCAATAACGACACTTTTCGAATTACCTACGATTAGCCGTCTCGCCCAGTATATCGATCATGGTTCAGAGCGTGAGGGCAGTTCAAAAAATAAGCCGCTGCTTTCATGTGTGCCTAACGAAAACAATATCTGCAAAGGCATAGCGATTGTTGGCATGAGCTGTCAATTTCCTGGCGCAGAAACCATTGACGAATTCTGGGAAAACTTGTGCAACGGCAAAGAAAGTATCACGCGATTTACCGCAGAAGAGATGATCGCTGCAGGTGTCGATCCCAACACAGCAAGCTCTCCCAATTATGTGGGCGCACGCGGGTTAATTAATAATCCGAATCATTTTGATGCTACATTTTTTGGGATCAGCCCCAACGAAGCGAAATTAATTGATCCGCAACAAAGAATATTTCTGGAATCTTGCTGGCATGCAATGGAATCGGCTGGGTACAAAGCATCGACCAACTCTAATGTTGGCGTGTGGGGTGGCGTAAGCACGGGCATGACCCACAGCACTTACATGCTTTCAAACCTCTACAGCGGTGGCTCCGGACTTAAAGAGGAAGATACCATCACCGCGATGCTGGGTAACGCGGCTGGCTACCTCACTACGCGCGTGTCGTATAAACTAAATCTTCATGGGCCGAGCATAAATGTACAGACTGCCTGTTCGACATCGCTGGTTGCAGTAGCGCAGGCGTGTCAAAGCTTGATGACCTATGGCTGCGATATGGCGCTGGCCGGTGGCGTTTCCGTCTCTTACCCTCAGCAGGAAGGCTATTCGGTGCAGGAGGGAGATATAGGCTCTCCCGATGCACATTGCCGTCCTTTCGACGCTAAAGCTGCGGGCACGATCTTTAGCAACGGTGTAGGCGTAGTAGCCCTTAAGCGTTTGGAAGACGCCGTAGCCGACAATGACCACATTTATGCTGTGATTAAGTCGGCCGCCCTCAATAATGATGGCGCAGGCAAAGTTAGTTTTGCCGCCCCTAGCATTGATGGCCAGGCTAACGTCATAGCTAAGGCGCATGCCCTTGCAAACATTGATTCTCGCTCAATCACCTATATTGAAGCGCACGGCACCGCTACACCCTTGGGTGATCCTATCGAAGTGGCCGCACTAGGCAAGGCTTTTGGTGACGCGTCAATCGACAAGCAGTATTGTGGTTTGGGTTCGGTTAAGTCGAACTTTGGGCATCTGGAATCCGCCGCAGGTGTGGCAGCTTTGATTAAAACAGCGCTATGTTTGTACCATAAAAAACTTGTCCCAACGTTACATTACGAATCACCCAATCCAAACATTAATTTCGCTGACAGCCCATTTTATGTTTGTGACCGTTTGAACGAATGGGATACCGATCAATTACCACGCCGCGCCGGTGTGAGCGGGTTTGGCATCGGTGGCACCAATGCGCATTTAATTGTCGAAGAAGCACCGCCCCGCGCCTCTATTAATCTTGACCAAGAATCTTTACTCCTGCTTTCGGCAAAAAATGAAAATGCATTGCGAGCCGCCGCTAAGAATCTGGGTACTTATATTGAGAACAACCCTGCGGCAAGTCTCACCGATATTGCTTTTACATTGCGCGAGGGACGTGAACATTTTAAATATCGCCTAAGTGTTACCGGCAACGAGTCCAGTCGAACCGAATTAGCGCGCGCATTAAAGCGCTTTGATCGAAAACAGCTCTCACTTCATAAATCACTACCTGCTGATGGGGAAGTTGTTTTTATGTTCCCCGGTGGCGGTGCGCAGTATCATGGGATGGGTCGGGATTTATATGAAAATGATGTGCAGTTCAGGGCATCCGTAGACCGCGGCCTTGCTATTTACCTTGCCAATACAGGAACTGACCTAAAAGCAATTTGGTTTGCCGATGAAGATTCAGCCGACCATGCCCAGGAGGAATTGCAGCGCCCTTCAATACAGCTGCCCGCTATATTTATTCTGGAGATCGCCTTAGCAGAATATTGGCAAGGTTTAGGAATTGATTGTAAAGCGTTGATTGGTCACAGCCTTGGTGAGAACACGGCAGCTTGTTTAGCGGGGATATTATCCTACGAAGATGCTTTGGGCTTGGTAACGCTGCGTGGGCAACTTTTCGAAACTGTCACCCCAGGAGGTATGCTAAGCGTTTCGCTATCAGCCGACGAAGCCGATAAATATTTAAGTGATCGACTCGACCTGGCAACGGTGAATGGGCCAGAGCAAGTGACAATATCCGGCGATAGGGAAGCCCTGATGCAGCTACAGCGGCGATTCGAAAAGGATAATATTGATGCGCAAGTTATCCCAATCGATATCGCCGCTCATTCGTACCTGCTTGAGCCAATTCTGCAGCAGTTTGGTGACTACCTGCGCGGAGTTAACCTGTCACCACCAAAAATCCCAATCATCTCTAATAAAACGGGGACCTGGCTAAGTAACGCCGAGGCTGTTGACCCTGAATATTGGGTACAACACTTGCGCAGCACGGTACGCTTTGCTGATGGTATAGCGCTATTGTCAGAAAACGCTAATCGTACCTATTTAGAAGTTGGGCCAGGTAAAGTATTGAGCTCATTGGCAAAGCTGAATGTGCCAGAGCAGGCAAACCAAGCAGTCAGCTCAATGCGGCATCGCCAGGAGAACATCGACGACGTAACAGCAATCCACGCCGCCCTCGGTAGTTTGTGGGCAATCGGTGTTGTTATTGATTTCGAAACGGCGATCAACACCACACAAGGTCAGCGTATTGAATTGCCTCTCTATCCTTTTCAACGCAAATCCTACTTTATGGAGCCCCGTGCTGCCGCTCAAAATACCGTTGCATCCTTGCAACCGCTAGAACTCCCGAACTTAGCAAGTGCCCAGGAATTTGCCACAAATCTGGATACAAGCCAAATGGCGGCAAACAGCCCATCTGACAGGAGCGAGATTGTGTTCGTTGATAGAAAAACCTACATTTTAGGCCGACTGCGTGAAACTATTCACGATATGTCAGGCTTAGATCTCGACGACATCGGTGATGATACGTCATTTCTCGACATGGGCTTCGACTCGTTATTTCTGACCCAAGTGAATCTGCGCTTTAAAAAAGAATTTAAAGTTAGAATAACTTTTAGACAGCTATTTGAAGAAGCACCAAATATTCAGTCGTTGGCCACTTATATTGACGAACAACTGCCGGAAAACGCACTCAGTGATAAGTTAAGCGTTGAGGTTCTAGCAGGGAATACTGCCTCTTCTGCCCTTGAAGCGACCGGGGCGCTGGGGATGGGGATGGGGCAGGCGCCAGCACAAAACCATACCGCGATGCAGATTAACCCTCAAGAGCTGGGAGACTCTCCGCTGCAGCAGGCACTGGCACTGCAAGTGCAGGCATCCAACGCACTTATGGCTTTGCTGGCTGGAGGCTTGCCAAACGCTCAGGCTCAGCAACCGATAATACCCTCCACGCAGGCTTCGACACTGCCTGCGGCGGTGAAAGTTAACGACCAGACTAGTGCGACTGGCACTAGCAACCTTAATATTAGTAGCGCAAACAATGAGGATAACGACGACGCCTTTGAGGCCAAAGGCTTTGGTCCTTGGAGGCCACTTGATCAAGGTCGCGGCGGTTTGGATGACAGGGCGCGAGCTGAGCTCAACAAATTTATAGAGGCCTACTCGCAACGCACAATTAAATCGAAGCAATTAGCTAATGAACAGCGTCCACATCTCTCGGATGCTCGCTCGATTTCTGGTTTCCGTCAGGATTGGAAAGAAATGGTTTACCAAATTGCCGGAGCGGGTTCCAAGGGAACCAAAATTTGGGATGTTGATGGCAATGAATACATCGATTTTACCTCCGGATTTGGTAGCAATATTATTGGCTACGCCCCTGAGCCGGTGGTGGAAGCCATAAAGCAACAGGCTGAAGAGGGTTTTGAGCTAGGGACTTTATCTCCTAAGGCTAGCGAAGCGGCAAAGATTATTTGTGATATCACGGGCATGGACAGGGTCACGTTTACAAACACCGGGTCTGAGTCGCTTACAGCGGCATGTCGATCGGCAAGAACAATTACCGGTAAGGATCGCATCGCTGTATTTTTGAATGAATATCACGGCATTGCTGACGAGCTACTCGTCAATTTACAAAAGTTCAAAAGTGGCAAATCAAAAACCGTTCCTACATCTCCCGGGATCCCACAGTTTCTTGTTGAGAATGTCTTGGTATTAGAGTGGGATGATCCTCACTACATGGAGAAATTGCGCGAGCAAGCCGATGACATTGCTGGCATCATCATTGAACCAGTGCAAAGTCGAAACCCTGGGTTTCATACGTATAAATATTTTAAAGAAATGCGGGAATTTACGCTCGAGAACAACATCGCGTTGATTTTTGATGAGATGATCACCGGCTTCCGCCTGGCACCGGGTGGTGCGCAAGAGTACTTTGATATTGAAGTTGACATGGTGTGCTATGGGAAAATTGTAAGCTCGGGCACTTCACTATCGGTGCTTGCTGGTCGGGGAGAATACCTTGACTGTTTCGATGGCGGGCCTTGGCAGTTTGGCGATTCATCCTTCCCTGAGGCCGGCGTAACATTTTTTGGAGGAACCTATACTCGTCACCCGCTTGCGTTGGCGGCAACTTTGGCTGGGTTGAAATTAATACAGGAGTTAACGACAGACGACTATCAGCAACTTAATGAACGCTCTGCAAAGCTGAATAATGAGCTAAATGAAGTCTTAATTGCTGCAGGCTTTCCGGCCAAGTTCGAAAGCCAAGGTTCAATTTTAGAATTGGAATTTAACGACAACAACCCATTCTCGCGTTTGTTTTTTTGGTACATGAGGCACCAAGGCATCATGATTTATGATCGGCCGATTTTTATCCAGATGGCGCACACAGAAGCGGATCTGCAAAAATTAGTTGAAGCTGTTGCGACGTCGGTGGATCAAATGCAAGCAGCCGGGATCGTTCCTGCGGTGACTATCGATAACTATTACGGTGGCTCGCAGGAGGTCGGATTTACCGACGCACAACAGGAAGTTTGGTTAACTTCGCTACTTGGCGATGATGCCTCGCGCGCCTACAACGAGCAGGTTATTTATGAGATGGACACCAGGTTGGATCTCTATGCTCTGCGCCATGCCATGCAAAAAGTCGCTTATCGTCACGAGGCATTACGCTCGACAATAATCAGGGACGGTGAAGGTTTTGTCATTCACCCCTCGATGTTTATTCCTGTCGATGAGATAGATTTGCGTGACGAAACAGATGAGGCAACGGCAGAGTCTAAAAGAGCTTGCAGTGAGGCGCAGATCGACCAAGTGTTCGATATTTTTGAGGGGCCGCTGCTTAAAGTTAAGCTTGCACGAACCGGAGAAAACAAGTCGATGCTGATCGTTACGGGCCATCACTTGATCTTCGATGGTTGGTCAACAGGCGTGGTGTTAGACGATCTGTCAACCTACTACCTAGCTGCACTTCGATGCGAAAGATTTGGATCCGTAGCAGGCGACCAGCTGTCTGGCTTTAATAGAATGCAGCAGGATCCAGAAATCCAGGAAGAACAGCTTGAAAGCGAAGAATATTGGTTGAAGCAGTTTGCGGCTGATATCCCGATGCCACCTGCATTACCCACGGATTTCCCAAGGCCTGCGATAAAAACCTATAACGGGCATCGTTTAGGCAGGGTTGTATCCGAAAATCTATACAAAGCGATTAGCGACTTCTCGAGCCAAAGTAAATGCACTATGTTTACTTCGCTGTTTTCAGTATTTTCCATTTGGATCAGTAAACTCACTGCACAATCCGATCTAGTGATCGGGATTCCTGTAGCAGGACAGGCAATGTATGGTTGCCCTACCGCAATCGGGCATATGGTGAATTACCTCCCGTTTCGGGTGACTGTCGACCCTGATGAACTCTTCACATCATACCTTGAAAAAGTGCGCTCTTACGTACTTGACTGCAATGATCATCAGACATTTACCTACGGAAGCTTATTGCGCAAGATCGAGCTAAGTCGCGACCACAGTCAAATGCCTTTAACGTCGATTTCATTTAATGTTGACCAAGGTATGACTTCATTTAACTTCGGGGAGATCGATGCGCGCTATGTGATTTCGCCTCGAAACTTTGTTAAGTACGACATGTTTTTTAATGTACTAGACGAAGGCAATGGCTTATCACTAGAAGTTGATTACAATTCAGATCTTTTTAATGAGGCGACGATTAATACTTGGATTGACCAATTTGAACAGCTGTTGTCGTCTGTTGTTGAACAAAGTCAGAGCAGAATTGCTGACTTCACATCCAGTAATAAGAAAGATATAGCTATGTTAAAAGACCAGCAAGTAAATGTAGATAATAAATTTCTGGATACTGTCGCTGCCTTCCCTACAGCTTTTTCAGTAGTCGCCGCTAGCTTCCCAGACAAGGTTGCGTTGTTGGATGCGCATAATACGACGACCTATGCTGAGCTCGATAGGCAAAGTAATCGCTTCGCTAATTACTTAATTGCAAACGGTGTAAACCGCGGTGATTATGTTGCGGTTGTGTTGCCAAGAAATATCGACATGGTGGCTGCCTTGTTGGCAGTGATGAAAGCCGGTGCTGTGTACGTTCCTATCGCACCCGACTACCCAGCGGCGCGAGTAAATTACATGCTCGATCAATCGGCATGTTCGGCAGTGCTGAGTTATGAAGAATATCGGGGGATGCTGCCGCAAAGTACAGCAGTAAGCATTATGCTCGACAGTGACTTGGCAGCCATTAGTGCAGCCAGTTCGGCGTCAACCAATATTACTGTAGACAATCAAGATCTGGCGTATGTGATATTTACCTCAGGCTCTACCGGAGAACCTAAAGGTGTGCAGATCAGCCATGGAGCGATGATTAACTTCTTGCGCAGTATGCAAGCCGAGCCGGGCTTTGCTGAAGACGATCGCTTGCTAGCTATTACAACGTTGTCTTTCGATATATCGGTTTTAGAGTTGTATCTTCCTTTGTTGGTTGGCGGCAGTGTCGTTATTGCAGATCAGAATTTGGTGAGAGACGGTCAAGGCTTGGCGGACACGATTGTCCGGAAAAACATTACTGTTTTACAGGCTACGCCAAGCACCTGGCAGCTTTTATTATTGGCCGACTGGCAGGGCGCACCGCACTTAAAAGCACTGTGCGGTGGTGAGGCGATGCCGAGTAATCTAGTCGAGCAATTGCTGCCGAAGGTGGGCGAGCTTTGGAATATGTATGGGCCTACAGAAACAACGGTTTGGTCGACTTGCAAGAAGATCAGTGATGCGCACGAATCGATTTCTATCGGTTCACCTATTCAAAATACAACCTGCTATATCCTAGACCAACAGTTAGCGCCGGTAGCTTCTGGTTCTGTGGGCGAGCTGTATATTGGAGGGCTGGGCGTTGCTCATGGTTATCTCGGTCAGCCTGAACTCACCGCCGAGCGGTTTTTACCTGATCCGTTCGCGGGTGATTCAAGAAAAATGTATCGCACCGGCGATCTTGCTTGTCGAAATCAACAAGGGCTTCTTCAGCATAAAGGCCGAACGGATCATCAGGTGAAGGTACGTGGATTTCGCATAGAATTAGGTGAAATTGAGCATGAAATTAATAAACTTGATGTCGTGCAAGAGTGTGTTGTTGTTGTGAGAGAAGACCGCACAGATGAGAAAAGTCTAGTCGCTTACGTGACACTGACTGCGGGCGGGAAACTGGATTTGCCTGACTTGCGCGATTTCCTAGGGCAAGCGCTACCCAGCTATATGCTGCCCTCGGCGGTTGTCAGCCTGGATACTTTTCCCTTGACGCCCAACGAAAAGATAGACCGAAGAGCATTGCCGCAGCCAAGCAAAAACCATGGCACTGTTGATGTTGATTTGCCCAAGACAGAAGGCGAGGTTTATTTAGCGGCGATCTGGTCGGAGCTCTTGGCGGATGATACGCCGATATATGTGAATGATAATTTTTTCGATATTGGTGGGCATTCACTACTAGCCGCAAAAGTTTGCGCTAGAGTGCGAAAAGAGAGAGGTGTAGACATTCCGGTGATGAATTTAATCACCGGGACACTGGGTCAGGTTGTAAAAGTTTTCATCGACAGTCAGGTAAACACGGGTCTTTCATCGGTAGGCAGTAGTGCAGCTGCCGCCAATGAGCCAAAGCAGCGCTCTATGCTCAGTAGACTGTTTCGGCGTTAGGAGGCGTAAAAAACAATTTAACTTTTGCTGTTTGTGTCGGCTTTCTCAGGGTAAGTTCTTCACAATAGGTGGGCCAATGATTTTTGTTAGCCATACTGGCAGCATTTTCCATGCACCTATTGCTACTTTGTATTTAGGGTTGCTTGGATTGAGTTGTGGCATGGCGTGGCCATCGGCGAGCGAGTAGTGCCAGTAATGCTGTGCTGGTTTGGCACCCCATTGTTTTTTAAAGCGATAAGTCGGCGCGTCTAATGTTGAGCGCCCAAAATCGAAAAAATCATAATTATTCTTAATCGAAAACTCAAGAACATGCGAATATAGGAGCATATTGGTGTTCATAGCGTTAGCACGCCGTAACGTTGAGGCCCAAGGAATTTCAAGTGTGTCGCGATAACCAACTAGAAATGCACAGGCTATTGGGGAAGATTTTTGGTAGACAACCATTAGAGTGCAATGGCCTGCAAACTTAGTGAGTATATTGCGAAAGAAATTTTTGTTGTAGACTGGCGTGCCAAGATCTCGCATGTTGCGAGCAAATACTGAATAAAAATCGTTTAGTAATTCCAGCGAACCTATTTTACTTACGAGGGAGTGAGCGGTTGCTTGCTTAATTTGCGCCCGTACTTTGCTGCCTAATTGCTGGTTCAGCTTTTCTATGTGGTTAGGTAAGGCCAGCACCATAGATACTTTATCATCGCTTACTTGCCACTTATTCAGTTTATGTGTCGCACGTATTTCGATATGTTGCAGTGATTCATCGGCACGAATCTCAGTTGCGGCATCCAATAAGGCTGTGATTACATCATCGCTATCGGCCAGCGGACCTCCATAGTTAAAGTAGGGTATAGAAACGCCAAATTTGCCGAACAATTTGCTCTTAATGATTGTTACAGGAAGTATGCCGCGTATATGGTTATTGAGGTCTACAGCTATCAAGCAAATACTATCATGAGAGAAGCTTTGCTTAATAAGTGTTTGCCAATCATACAAATGGTAAATAGACGCGCTGCGGTGTTGCTCAACATAGCTATTCCAGCGTTTCTTATCGGTACACCGCTCAATGCGGATATCTTGAATAGCAATATCATCATTGTTTAAGTCTGGAGCCAAAAAATGTAGAGGTCGGGCATTATGGTTAGGTGCAGGGTGGAATAGCTGCAAAAGAGCGGCTTCATTTTGTTTACACTCGCGCTCATTGCTTTTTAGTTGGGCGCTGAGCGCCTGCATGGCATTTTTTTGTTCTTGGAACTTAGGTTCACTGGGGCTGATGTCACGAAAGCCCCGTGCAATACCTTGTTTTTGTTTTTTTAAAGTTTTTATAAGCGGCTTGCTCTTTTGTAAGACGGCCACGAGCTCCCTCACTTGTAGCTGTAAGTCACTATCTGCAGCAATATGTGGGTTATTGGCAATCGCCTTATCAATATCTGCTAAAATTTCAGTTGTGCGCATAAGAATTTCGGTATTTTAGATGGCTGATGTTTGGCTGTGATGGGTAGGGCGACAGCGCAAAGCCGATCTGTTGGTGTTTAGTGCTGCTGCCGGACGCACTTAATTATAGGCCTTAGTGAGGCAGCGCGGTTACTATTTAATTAGGCATGAGTGACCCAACTGGCTTTTAGGCGGATTGCACGCTTTTTTATTTGAGTCTGCGTTGTTAGGCGCTCTTGTGCAGTTATCAATACTTGTGAATACAGTTTTTTTAGTTTCATGCAGCCATAGTGATTTGGATTATTATTAGTTGATTATAAGCTCAACAAATAAACAGTTGGCTGCAGGGGTGGCAATATTAATTGCCTCACTTGTTGCTCTCTACTGGCCTGCATTCGTCGGGTTACATAGTCGTTGGGTCAACCCCGATGAGCCATATACGCATGGCTATTTAGTATTGGCCATGGCCATGTATATGGTCTTTTCTCGGGCGCTGCAGTTTACCGGTGGTAAAATTGCACCACGCTGGGAAGGTCTTGGCTTGGTTGTGATTTTCTCGGTTCTTTGGGAAGCAAGTCACTTAGTACAAACTCAAGCTTTAATGCAGTTACTGCTGCCTTTAATTTTGTGGGGTTGGCTTTACACTGTGTTTGGCTGGCATTTTGTCCGGAAGTTGACTCTGCCACTATTATTTCTTTATTTTATTATTCCAGTATGGGGTGTTTTCGGCATACCGCTCCGATCGATGGCCGTTATTGTGGTAAGTCATGGCCTGCAAGTTTTGAATATTCCTTTTTTAGTCGACGGCTTTAATATCCATTTACCATCAGGCACTATTGCGGTAGCTGGGGGCTGCTCGGGGCAAAACTATCTACTTACAGGTTTGGTTGTAGGCAGTTTTTACGCGCTTAACTTTTTAGTCGGTCGTGCTCGATTGTCATGTATGCTCTTAATATTGGCTCTATCGCTGTTGGCTAATTGGGTGCGGATATTTATCCTTGTGTTGGTGGGGCATTATTCTCAAATGACCCACCCATTAGTGCGGGAGCATGTCACCTTTGGCTGGTTAGTGTTTGCAGTCTTTCTTGTCGTTTTTTTTGTTGGTATGCGTTTGCTAGAGAATCGCACAGCACGGGGTGCTGAAGGCTTGTCTGATAGATCCCCTGATTTATCCAACGTGAACGCTGCAAGTAATGGGCCGCCAGTGAGCAGGCCGGCTTTACTTTTTTCTGTTGCAGTAGTGGTGTTAGCCGCTGGACTTCCCATTGCCGGCGTTGAACTGGTGCAAGGAAGAAATGTCTCTGAGCCACAGGGGATAGCCCTTAACGGATATGCTGTACCCATAGACACGCCCTCGGGCGTCTGGTTGCCGAGTTATCTTGGCTATGACAAGGTTCAAGTGTGGGAGGCTCGACACAATGGTTCCCGTATTAGTATTTCGGCGCTAAGTTATTTCGATCAGCAACAGGGCAAAGAGCTTATTCATGGGAGCAACCACTTGCTGGGGGCGTCTCGCGGTAAAGTACTGTCCCCGGTAGTGCTGAGCTCCGGCGTTACATTGGGCCGAGCAATCGTTAATCATCAAGGGTTAGAACACTATATTTACTGGGTCTATAAAGTTGCTAATCACTATACGATTTCGCCAATAACCGCCAAATTATGGCAAATAAAGGCTATTCTTATAGGCAGACCCGAGGCAGCGATCATCTCATTTATTATGCCTTGCACGCTGGCCTGTTCGCAGGAGGGCCCTACGAATATAGATGGCCTCATGGACTTTCTGCCACAAGAATTTTGAGGAAATATGGACTATTTTTTAAATAGTGCCGTTCGCTCATACTGTAAAAAAACATCAACTGCCTAGCACCAAGTAGGTTTTATCTTCACCTCTTTTCGATTTATCGTTGCGATATGCTAAAAAAACTCCTTGTTAATGCTTTAGCATCGCCTCCATTTTTTAATGTTGGCAGCCGATTGTATAAACAACATGTACCTATTCTGATGCTGCATCGTTTTCAGTGTGATGAGCTTGGCATCCAAGGTCATCAAAAAGAGTTGGTGATACGTTCATTGGAGTTTTTGCGCAAGAAAAAGTACACATTTTTATCGGTTGAAGATGTTGCGTCAGCTGTGAATCAAGAAAGATCACTACCTGAGCGCTCTATTGCCTTTTCCCTAGACGATGGTTATTGCGACCAGGTTGACGTGGGCACCGAAATTTTTGCAAAATATGATTGCCCAGCAACCTATTTTATTGCCACAGGGTTTGTTAATAACGATCTTTGGTGTTGGGATGCGAAAATAAGCTATGTCTTAGAGCATGCATCGTTTAATAATCTCACCTCGTTTCTTAAACAATCCAGTCATTTTAGTTTTGATACAAATCTAAATACCAGCCTAGACTGCACTCAACGTGGTGAGCTGGCTAATAAAATAATTTTTTCTGTTACCGATAGAGATATCGACGCGATTGACCTTTTTGTGCATGATTTATCCTTGACTTTACAAGTGGATATCCCGACATTACCGCCAAAAAAACATTCAGCGGCTACTTGGGCTCAATTGATTCATGCTGAAAATCGCGGTTTGAAAGTTGCTGCGCATACGCATTCGCACCCTTTGCTAAGTCGCGAAACAGATGAAAATGTTCGTTGGCAAATGCAGGAGTCTAAAGCCGCTTTAAAGCGCAATGGATTGCAAGGCTCTAATGTTTTTTGCTACCCGGTAGGGCGAGCGATTGATTTTGGCAAGCGGGATGAGTGCATAGCGCAAGAGCAACAGTTTATTGGTGCTGTGAGTGCCATCCCCGGTACTGTCGACATTACTAAAAAAGACGGATTGTTTGCAATGCCCCGTCTGGCATTTCCAGATAATATTGAAGATGTTATTCAATATGCTTCATGGATTGAAGTGGCTAAAAATAGTATGCGAAGCTGATAGGTTTTAAAGTGTATCCGCTCGATACGACGCTGCAATATCAGGATGAAATAATGAATGACTGGCTTTAATCAAAAAATATTGCATGGTTTTGCTTGGGAGGCTTCCACCAAATTTGTGGTGCAAATCGCCTCATGGGCGTCTACCATTTGGGTGGCCCGCCTATTAACTCCTACTGATTATGGCTTAGTGGGTATATCGGGCATTTTTACTGGTTTATGTATTATGCTAGCTGGGTTGGGGTTGGGGCGCGCACTTGTGAACCGCCGTGAGATTACAGAGCAACAAAAAAGCAATATATTTTGGGCTAGCATCGGTGTTGCTTTGGCATTTTATCTAGGAATTTATCTTTTTGCCCCTTTTGCCGCGCATTACTATGAATCGCCTGAGCTAGTAGCAATAATTCGCTTTTCTGGCACTATGATACTGATTTCACCATTAGGTATCGTGCCTCGAGCAATATTGGCTAGGCAAATGCAATTTAAAAAAATTGCATTAATGGCGTTTTGGGCCAATTTTCTAGTTATCGTATTGACGTTGTCAATGGCGTTTGCGGGTTACGGTTACTGGTCTTTGGTGGTGCCGACGATCTCCTCGGAAATTCTTATCATTATCATTGCCTTTTATCATGTCCGATTTATCCCTCGTGCGCCTCGTAATTTAACTGATACAGTTCCTCTAATAAAATATGGCCTTAACATTATTGGAGCGGGGCTGGTATCTTTTTTAAATGGTAGCTGGCCAGTACTCATTGCGGGTCAACTCTTTGGAACAAAGGCGACAGGTTATTATCAATTTAGCAATACGGTTGCTCGGTTGCCGATGAATAAAATTGCGAGCATTTTCGCTTCTGTTGCTTTTCCTGTTTTTTCTCGAATGCAAGATAATAAAAAGCAATTGAAAAACACTTTCTTACAAATGCATAAATATCTATTTATTGTCATTGCACCTATGTTTGCTGGCATGGCCCTCTGTGCGCCGCAGTTCGTGCCGATTTTATTAGGAAATCAATGGCTGCCCATTATTGTTCCGGTTCAAATACTATGTGTAGCCAATATTTTGGGTGGTAGTACCTTTTTGATGCCTGTTTTACTTGATGGTTTGGGTAGGGCGGATGTGAGTTTTAAATATGAGCTTTTAATGATGTTTATATTCCCTGCCGCTTTATTAACGGGGACTCAGTGGGGGTTAAATGGAATGCTTTTGGCGTTAGCCATGGCAACACCGATTGGCTATGTTTTCCTGGTTAGCAATGTGCTGGCGACGCTGGAGCTAAGTGCCAATGAGTTTATAAAAAGTTTGAGTGGCCCTATAACGTGCTCGATAGCTATGGTTTTTGCAGTATTGACTATTGAAAATTATTCAAATACTGACAGCATCGCTATTATTTTGGCTTCAAAAATTCTCGTAGGGTTGGCAGCATACTCGTTACTATATTGTTTATTTTGGCCGCATGATATCAGCAAGATCTGGCGTTTGATAAGAGGGCGTGGGGAAGTGGTGGAGGCGTGAGCGAAGAAATCGTCAATGAAAAAAATCAACTGCCGCGCTATTTTGTATTCCTCGGCTATGCCTATTTGTTCATCTACTACGTTAGGCCGCAAGATAATATCCCTGGGCTAGATGCCGTTCCGTGGGTGGGCGTTTTATTTCTTCTGTTTACCATTCTTAGCGTTTTGCATATCAAGCGAGAGGTATTCTCTACTCCTTTGGCGCTTTTATTTTGGCTGGCCATTTTATTTGCTATTTCAGGTATAGGGGCGGTGAGCGTTGTATCTTATAAAATGGCGCTTAAATGGATCGCTCAGGTTTTTCCGCAATGCGTGGGTCTTTATATTATTTTTCGTGAGCGTCATCGCTTTAATAAGTTGCTAGATTTTTGGTGTTTTATTTATTTCTGTATGGCACTTGTTACGCTAAAAAATGCCCCATTAGGGCCGGGTGATTTTAGTGGTGACCCCAACGATGCTGCTTTAGCACTAAGCATTGGGCTCCCGTTCGCGGTTTACGGATATTTAGATACTAATAAGAGCTCAAGGGGGCGCTTTGCCTGCTTCGCTACAGTAGGTCTGATTATCGCAGCGATCATTGCTACTGGTTCGAGAGGCGGTTTTTTAGGTTTTCTTGCGGTGATACTTACAATATGGTGGTTGTCTCCCAGTAGAGCAAAAATAGCAGGTTACGCTATGGTACTTGGTATCTTTTTCGGTGGTCTAGTCCTAGCTTGGTTGCCTGAAAAGTATCTTGGTGAAGTCGCTTCAATTGCTGATAAAGAAGACTCAACTAGAATTGAAAGGTTACACACCTGGGAGATGGGCTGGCTAATGTTTAAAGACAACCCAATAGTGGGTGCTGGTGCAGGAAATTTTAAGAACACTTCGCATTTGTATCAAGAGCAAACATCTTGGTGGACAGGACAAAATAAGTCATTGAGTGGCCGGGCAGCCCATTCACTTTATTTTCAGGTGATACCTGAGCTGGGCTTGGTGGGGATTTCTATTTATGCATATATCATGTTCTGGATGCCTTTGAAGCTTTTAGCATTAAGAAAACGGCTTTCAAAAGAGAGAGGTGAAGAATTTCAGTTGCGGAAGGCTTGTGATATTTTGATAGCCGGAATGGCGGGTTACGCCACTGCGGGTACGTTTATTTCGGTAGCTTATT
>Ga0209533_1001755_pt1 | contig 20216 bp, 10 predicted proteins | sample COG_04_FD_184748 | JGI IMG/M metagenome (GOLD analysis project Ga0209533, IMG submission 184748) | Pelagic Microbial community sample from North Sea - COGITO 998_met_04 (SPAdes) (version 2) | ecosystem: Environmental > Aquatic > Marine > Neritic zone/Coastal water | place: Helgoland, sampling...
CCAATAGATCATCAAAATACCCTGTATTTTCAAGCTCAAAGTAGTTTTGTAATTCTATGACAGCATACCCATAGCTCCCTTTTTTAACTAAACGTCTTTTGATTTCTTTGAATTCATATCCATGTGGTTGATTACTCAAAATCACCTTGAAATTATTTATTTTATATGAAATATCTCCATTTCTCAAAATGGTATAGTACCGCTTGTAATCTCCAATCCAATTTTTAAGACTGCTGTGAAGAGCACGTGCATTTTTAAGATTATTTACGGAGTTTATCCTACTAGATGGATTTAATTCATTGAAAAATACGGTATCTAATTGATGGAATATGTAGTGATAGGACTCTATAAGTCCCCAGGGATTTTTTTTGTCATATGTTGTTGGTCGTGGTATTTTGTAATTTGGAGTTATGAGTTTAAACTCTAGGGAGGTAGAAGAAGTAGAAGTGTAAGAAACAGAGCCATCATCATTAGTTTCTTGTATATCTTCTTTTTTTGAAGGCCAAAACGTTATCTTATATTTGTAGCTTCCAGCAGTGCCTTCAACTAGCTTTAATTTGTAAGTTTTACCCTTTTTGGTTAATGGGACATCTACGCCATTAGCCGTGCCATATTCATTGAGTTTCCATTTGAAAAGGGTACAACTATCAAAGTCGTGGTCAGATTCAAACGTTACCTCAAAATCATCACTTCTTACAATTCCATTTTTTAAAGATAAATTCTTAAATTCTGGACTGAACGTAGGGCTATTAATGTAGTCGTTTTTTGAAAGCGGGATTTCTAGTAATTGCCATTTTGAATTGTCTGGGAAATGATTTGAAATGAAATCTTCAGGATTTGCGTTGAAGTATTGTGCGTTGAAATTTTTATTAAAGGATTTTGTCTCGTTATTATAAGCTCCTGCTGCCCAAGTTAAATCATATATTTGATAGCGACCATTTACTTTAACAACATTCCAAGCGTGGTTAGAACTGTAAAATCCAATATCTTGTGCACTCGTTTTACCATCGCCAGTCACATAATTGTTTTCAATATTAGAAAGCTCACATAATGCAATAAACAGTTCGGCATAGTCTTGGCAAACCCCTTCTCTTGAATTAACAGTGTTCAGTGGCTTGCTTGCCCGTTCTCCATATGCTATTGTGTTGGTGATAAACTTTGCAATCGCGTATACTTTTTGTTCCTCGTTGAAGCGCGGTTTTATAATTTGGTTATGAAGTTGTTCAATACTGCTATAGTTTTGAGTAGGGAGGGATGCTAAATGAGTGTCTACCGCACTGAATTCCTGAGAAATACTTTTTGTTGAAAAACATAGGAAGCAAATGAGTAGTATAAATTTAAAAACTGATTTCATTGATTGTATTATGGATTAATTTTTTTCAAAATTAAATTTACATCGTTTAGTCTTAGATTAATCAATGAAATTAGAAATTTCTGTTAATTTGTCTATCGATGCAAATGCCAACGTGTTCTTGTGCCACCAGCTTTAACCCTTATTGTGCTTGGGGGTGTCGAAAATATAAAATCAATTTGTACATCTATTGAGTTTATTCCAGAGTTAATTTCAATTTCTTTGGGAGTATATGAACTAGAACTATGTGTTGAGTAAGATAATGACTCTAGTATTAAAATATCATTAGTATTATTTAAGATAAAGCTTTTTCCATTGTCCCAGACTTTAAAGACTCGAGGGTCATTTTCAGTGACATCTATTTGTGTATGTGAATCTGAATTGACAACAATTAATTTTTTAGTTTCTGGTTGTAGATAAAAATACAGCACAATAGATAGTATTAAAATTAATCCCCAAAAATTTTTAATGATTTTAAAAATAATTTTCATAATGATTTTTTTTAGAAACTTGATTCTCAAACAAAAATAATAAATTACAACAAAGGGCGATATAATATAGTATCTCTAACGACAATTCTTATCATGTTATTATACAATATATTATTTATTGAAAAATAGTATAATTATTTTATTTTCATTAAATTTATAAATTAAGATATAAAAAAAATGATTAAACTAAGTATTGGCAGTTGCTTATTTAAAACCATTGGTTTTATGAACTATGATAGTAGTTTTTATAATAATCTGTCTGGCAATGGCTACAAAAAGAGAACTTTTGATTTAGATACAATAAGTTTTCTTGAAAACTCGTATCACTCCGAATATTTACGAATAATGTTCTCTAATAATGATTCTGGGGTTGAAATATTTTCAAAAAAATTAGATTATCAAATCTCAATTAATAAACGAGAAAATGATGTTAGAGTAAGCAGTATAGATATATATTTTTTTAATAATACTTACGAAAATACTAAGACAGCAATATTCTCAGTGACTTATCAACCATTTGTTAATTCTTTAGAAGAAATTTCTAATATTACAAATGATTTAAAAAATCATAATTGTGAAATATCCTACTTATCAAATTCTTTACTGCTAAAAGATTTTATAGCTAATTATCTTTTGTTTGGAAATAAATTCTCTGCGGCAAATTCTTCACTTGAACAATATTCTGGAAGTAGATTCAAAAACTTCCTAGTTATTGACTATGATGACGAATCAGTAAATAGAGACCAATTGTTATATGAACTTGGGACATCTTCAAAAATAGGAACTATTGAACAAAATACAATTGAGGCACCATCTACTCCATATATCAATAGTATTTTAGAAAATAAGATATCATGTTTCAATAATTATGAGTGTCTTACGTTGTTAAATTCTTTTACGGTTGTAGGAACAAATAACTACGATGCCAATCACGTACACACACACGCAACATGGAACGATATTTATTTTTCAATTTATATTTTTAATTTATATGTGAAGTGTTCTCTTCAGATTTTATTAAACGATTTCACGTCTGATTCAATGAGCAAGCGTAAGGAATTTCAGGAATTTTACAATAAATACTATTTTAAGAAAATCTCATATAATTTTTTACCAAATGAAATATTCAAGAGAATTTCTAATTCATTAGAGATTGAAGAGGATATTGAATTTATTGAAAATCGTTTAGAAACTTTAGCCTCGCAGATTAATGAAAAGCAGCAAAAACAACAAGAGTTTCTACTTTTATGTATTTCTGTAATCGCGCTTTTAGAAACCCCTCTTCACATTGAAGGTATAAGAGAAATTGTAGGAGTTGATAACATGGTGGTATATAATAGTTTTGTTTACCCATCTTTAATTTTGACTCTAGTTTTATTATTAATCTTAAGATATAGAAGAAAATAAAGATCCACTATGCATCAGTTAGAACCCACCTATTTAAGAAATGTTTATGATGGTCTCGAAAAGGGGTCTATAAGTTCTAACAATCCTACCTCGCTTCCAATTGGATTTATAGTCTGTTAGAAGATGAGTTTTCTGCTAGCAAGAAAAGTTTATAATGTAGTATAATATGAAAAATACAGAATTAGAAAAAATCTATAAGAACCCCTTTATCCCTCAAAGGGTTAATAATTTAGTCAAAGAGGTTTTGGAGGAAGACCCTGCTTATGTAGCAGATGAACTTGTTGAATTGAGTGAAGAGATCTTATTACAGTTATCTGCTCTTGGGATGTCTATGTATTTAGAGCAGTCAATTCAGAAGGATGTCTTTAATGATTTCATTATTGATCTTTTTACTACAAAATCTCATAGTTATAATGCAGGGCCATTATTTAAATGGACTGCTCATATGGTCAAGGATTTAGAGGGTGATGATATAAGCTTAATAAAACCATTTTTTTGGTCATTAAATGAGCATAATCAGCTAGTACTAAATCCTGATTTAATTCGATTGTCAGAGCTGAGGAATGCTGTAATGCACGGTTTTTTTATCTTACCTGCTGATCGTAACCAAGAAGAGGCAGAGCATTTAGCATCGTTATTAAACTCGTTTATTGAAAAAGAACTATTTAAATTTAGTCCTAAAAATAATTTTCATTTTTTAAATCATGACAAAGATCTGCATTCTTTTGTTGGAGATTGGACAATAGATTCTTCTAAGTGGGTTAACTACTCTCAATGTGATGAATTTGGTAAGCTGTCAATGAAAATTCAATTCGAAACATCAGATGAATATGAAATTGAGCAACAAAAATTAATTGACAACTACCTAGAAAACAAACAATCTATATCTAAGGTCAATGAGTTCATAAACAATAGTAATAAGGGTGCATTAGGCATTTGGGGTCGACCCAGTCAAAATCTTGAAGAATATTACGCTGCTGTTTGTAATGGGTTTAAAAATAATAATGAAGTATTAACACTTTTCCAATCCTTGGAAGGACTTGGGGTTAATTTCACATCAGACTTTTTGTTAAATCGTCTTGTATTAAAAATAGCCTCATCTGTTGGAGAGTCTAAATACTCTAGAAACAATAAAAAAGCACTGGTTCAGCTTAGAAAAAAATGTAATCAAAAGATAATTCTTGTATTAAATAATATTCACATTGGGCTTTTTAATAGTAGTCATGTTTTGTCATTATTCAGCTTGTTTTATGAAAATAACATTCAAATTATAACATTTGGAATCCATCATCCCTATTTAGATCAATTTTTCAATTCCGCTATAAAAGACTTTGAGAATCCTTATCACCCTGAAAAGAATGATTGGGAACCTTTAATAGCAAATTATTTAAGATTTAAAGGTCCTAATAATCAAGTTGCAGATCAGAAGGATGATTATGAATTAATTTTAAAAATTGTTAAAGCAGCTATTTCTGATTTAGGCAATGGACCGTTAGTTGCGAGGCAATTTGCTGACAATAACAAATTCCCTATGGAATTTGTTCATGAGGTTTTTGATGCTATTTCACCCTATTATGTTAGTGGGCGTAAATCTTTTGAACTAGATGTTATTGACGAGCTATATGACTTTCCAAAAGAGATAACTGAAGCATCTAGAATCTTATTTTCATTGGGAAGAAGAGATACAAAACTAGAATACCAACATAAAACGCTTAAAATATGAGCAAACTACCACAACCTATAAGTAATTACGTTGATCGCTTCCGTGAACAATTCGAGGCTTTAAATCTAAGCGCTGCAAGCAATGAAGATTATGAGAATTTAATCAACAATAGTTCGTCACGACTAAACAATCTTTTAATGTCAGGACTAGGTGCCTGTACGCTGATTTTGAGAATGGGAGCTGTAATAAATTTGGCCAAAAAAATTGAAGAAGGTTCTGATGAGGAAGACGCCTTATTGATGAAACAAATCATTGATAATTTGAGAGAAGTCCTTCCTAGTGACACCAATTGGAAAACCATTTGGAAAATAACATGTGATCCAGAATCTGATTGGTTCAAGTGTGTTGATTCAGAAAAAGGGAGTCAATCTTTAATGGAGGGCTTTGTCACGTTTAGAAATAAATATGTTCATGGTATCATTGAATTACGAATAAATCATCTAAAAAAGCTTGTAAGCGGAATCAAAATATTAGACAGAGTTTGTGTGGAAGTAAGCCCTTTATTTGACAACACTAAAATTGAAGTTATTGACGGTAAGTATTATTTTTCTGAGCCAACTACAGGACTTTCTTCAAAGCCAAATAAAACAAATTTATATCCTTTTGTTCAAAGCGGGTCGGAAGATAGTTTACCATATATTTTCCAAGGACTTTATGATAATAAAAAAACTGCTGAGCTAATAAGTACATTTTATGGTAATGTTCAAGAGCAACTGGGTGATACGCATTATGAAGCTGTATTTGACCCAATGCTTAAGTCTCTAAAAGGAGGTGCAGGTAGAGTATTTAATCATCAAGATATTATTGATTATTACGGAGAGTGCTTTGTAGGGAGAGAACAAGAATCAGAAACAATAACAAAATGGGTTATAGACAAGTCAGCAATAAATAAAGTTTTACCTATTTTTTCACAAGCAGGTATGGGTAAAGGCGCTTTAGCGGCAAATCTAGTTTCAACATTAAGTAATGAAGAATTTAATATTCCTGTTTTACATCATTTTTGTGGAAGTGGTATGGCTAATAATCTTCACGCTGTATTATACCATTTTATCCTACAGGGTAAAAGAATGCAAATATGGAATATAGAAGATCCTGAAATTGCTAAGAAATTAAAGAGGTTACCAAGTAAGTACCATGAACTTATTTCTTTATTTCATGAGTTAATAGATAGCCTAGTCGTTACAAGAAATAATACACATGAATGTCTAGTTATTGTAATTGATGGTCTTGATGAAGCTTCTGTTGCATACTCTGAGTACCACATAAAAGATTATTTCTCCCTGTACGATGAAGAAGGCCAAGTTACTGGTACATGGGAGAACTCAACCAATGTAAAATGGGTTTTCACCTACAGAGAAGGGGTTTATAATTTTCCAGAATTAGATAATATTTTAAATTTAGAAATTGTTCAACCATTAAATGGATTGAGTGTTAGTTCTATTGAATCTGCTTTAAAGTCATTTAATCCCACTTTAGAGTTTATAGAAACCGTTGCAGAACGAGGGAAGATATCATGAAAATTAAGCAATTAGAACCTACATATCTCCGTTATGTTTATGATGGCCTCGACAAGGGATCTATAAGCTCTAATAACCCAACCTCACTTCCAATTGGATTTATAGGGCTATTTGAAGATGAATTCCCTTCAAGCATGCCTTTAGGAGAACGAATGTCTCTTTTGAACAGATTAGCTATGTGGGCACTTCTAAAGGGACCCGTCAGTATTGAAATGGTCGCTGAGATTCTCAATGAAGATTCAGACAGAACAAAGAAGCTTGTAGATAGGTATTCAAAATGGTTCAATTCTACTATGCCAGGAAAGTATGTACTGTACCATGACAGGCTTAGGACTTATTTGCTTCAAAAGCTTAGTGATCGTGAAGTCCAAGTATTAAATGAAAAATTAATAAGTTTTTTTGATAATGCTCTCAATAATAATGGATCTGTAGAAGCTGAGATTTATGCACTGGAGTATTTAAGTATTCATCTGTTTATTGAATCTCAATTGGGTAATAGATATCAAAGATTGCATGACTTTGTAAATCAGGAAGACCTATGGAAAAGACAGGTCAGTATATCAAAGGAGTACAAATGGAGTCAAAGAGGAGTACAGTTCGGTATTAAAGAGGGTGCAAGAAGAGAAGAAGAACTTCTAACCTTGGAGTCTAGTGTAAGTAGTATCAGGTTACTAAAAAAAGAAAATACTAATGTTGATGATGTGATTAAATTGATTCAGGAAAACTATTTTGAATTAGCAATACATAGAATTGACAAATTTTCAGCTAGAAACCAAATCATCATATATTTTTATTTAATATTTGAGTTTTTTAATGGATTACTTGTTGACCATTCTCATAAAAAAGACTATTGTAAAATAATAGTTGAAAATATTAAACAGCTTATAGCTTTTGATAAGACTCAAGAAAACGAGAACTTAAAATTATATCTTAATAAGTTTTATCCTCAAGAATTATTGTATGACCACTTTTTAAATCTACGTACAATTGGTATTGATATTAGTTTTATATGGGATCAAAAGAATGGATATAAACTATCAGAAATCATAACTTATAAAGGAGTTGATTTCGATGTTATTTTCGAGCTTTTAGCTTATTCAACTCCAAAAGAGGTCCTGATTTCCTTAAAATTAATTTTGTCAAATCTATGGGAATCTAAAAGCATAAATAAGTTTAGTTCAACTTTTGAAAGATTAGAATTGTATTTAAATAAAATTGAAGATATTATATATGACGAACTTGAGAGTGGTATTGTTAATGAAGAATTAGATAGTCACTATCAAATGGATACTATTTACTATAATGTATTTGATATTTATTTAACATTATGGAATCAAATTAACCATGATGATAACCTAAATGAATTTACTCCGTTTATTGAAAAATATTTTAACTTTTTGATTGGATTTGATAAACAAATCAAAGATTTTCATGTGAAAAAAGATTTTTATATTTTAATAACAATATTTTTAAGAAAAGTTAATCACTCTAACCAAATTGAAGTATTAAAGATAAAGTTGTTAGAATTATTGAAATCAACTAAATTCAAATCATCTTATGTTCCAATTTTGTACGAAGATATTTTAAATAACTTTCAAGCAATACATATTGACATAAGCAAGGAGCTTGAAGAAGTTTTTGGAGTGGTAGACATTTCGGATAATCTAATGAAGTCAGAGTTAGAACTAAATATTGAAAAAACTCTGGAGTCATTTAAAGCAAATAAACACATAGAACATTGTAATCATTTTTTTGACTTAGTTAATTCTATTAATGAAACCAATACATCAAAAGAAAACCACCCTGATGATTTAAGAGGTGGTTATTATGAAAGTTTTTTTGAAGTTTGTTTAGAATCTAATGATCTTGATCTTGCAATCTTATTAATTTTTGAAAAACTAAAAGAAAACCAAGGTCAACAAGATTTTTCAATGATTTCGATGGTGAGGATAATGGTGGGGATAATGAAAAGATTAAATAAAGAAAATCGTTTTGAGGATTCAGAAAAACTTAGCAATGAATTTGAAGATTATAAATATACAAACAATGGTATAGGAATAGTAGAATGGGATTTTTTAAATTGTGTTGATATTGCAAATAGGCACATTGAACAAGGAGATAATTTAAAAGCAATTAATCGGTTTTATAAAAAATCGAAATACATCTCCCATTTAAATAAGTCAGAATTTCAATTGAAACTCTCTATTAATAAAAATGACAATTCCAAATTAGATTTTTATTTTTTATCTATTCAATATTGGATTAATTCATTTTTTAGACCAGCTATTAAAACAGACTCAATTTTTAAATGGCATTTGGTAGAAGAGCTTGAACCATGGGGGTTTATTGATCAAGTAGAGAATCTTATTAATTCATTAGAATCTATCGATTTATGTTTTGAATTACTTGATGTAGTTCCGATAAATTATTTTAAATCTCATGACTCTTTTAAACTAGCTATGGTTTTATATAATCTTGGTGAAGAGCAAAAAGCAAATGAAATAATCCTAAATTTAGATGATAATATTTTTAAACTACTATATTATATATATAGCATAAATAAATCTAAGTTAGATCTTGATGAAAATTTTATAGAAAATATATTACTAAATATTTCAAATCCAATATTACAGTTACAATTTCTTTCAGAGTTATATTTCGTGTTAAACAAAAAACAAAAAACCAAATTAGCAAACTATGTTATGTTAAAAATGGTGGAATTTAATAACCTTATTGACTGTAGTTTTTATACAGAAAGAATTATCTATTTAACTTTATTAAATTCAAACCAATCAACCGACTACAAAAATTTCGTCAAAAATGAATTAACTTTTGATGAAATAGATTTAATCTACGAATTATTCGGAGTAGCTTCAGACTTGTGCGTTTCTCATTATTTTGAAGAAAATAATAATAAAATAAAATCATATGATAGTTCATTTTACGAAATCAAAGAATCAGAGTTTTTAGTATATAAAGAGCAAGTTGAAGATATTGACCCAGAAAATCATGAATTCCATGGTGATTATTTAAATAGGATAATCAAACTATTTCCCTTTATATATAAATATGATAAAATTAAAATAATACCATTTTTAGATAAATCAAAAATAGTTTTGAAGTCCTATCCTTTTAATGAAGATTATTTTTCAGAAATTTTTTATTCATTTGTAAAAAAACAAGTAGAGACTTCATCTGTTAATAAGTTATTGCGTTTAGCAAATAAAATTTCAATCGGAGAAACTGTTGAAGATTATAAATCTCTTGCTTATTACGAGATTCTAAAAAAATGTGTATTAAATAATAACTTAGATGGCTTCAACGATGAATTTAATCAAATTGAAATTTCTGATTCAAGTTATCCTCATGTTGGAATCAATTGTATTGCTTACTTATGTGAAATATTAATAGATCACAGTAAAGAGAGTTTTGTTAAAAATATCATCACAAATATCAAGTTTAAGGAAGTTAAATTAAAAGATAGTTTAATCAAGAATGTATTATCATTTATTTATCTAAAATCAAATCACTTTGAAGAAGATTATTACTATTTAATTAGTGACAGTCTATTTGCATTAAAAACCCAATTTGATCTAGCTTTTGACTGTTTTAAGAATGATGTTTCACACTCTAACTTAGAGTTGTTTTTCTCTCATTTGAAAGTCAATACAAAGCAAGGAGTTGATGTAAATAAGAACATAACTAACCTTACTAATGTTCTTATTAATAGTTCTATTAAAACTAAGGTTCCTAATCATTCATATATTTATTCAAAAATTAAGAATACAAATGATAAACAAAGATTTGTATATAATATTATAGAATCACTTGTTGATAAGAGGAAAAGTTCAAAAGAAATATTGTCTTTTGTTGAACCATATAGTGAGGTCTACGCGAATGAAATATCTAATTTATTAGTTAAAAAGAAGAGATTCAATGAAGGTATAGAAATTGCTAATGGAATGGAGTATTCGTTTGATACTGATGATTGGAGTAGTCGATCTGATACATTAGTTGAAATATCGCTTAAAATAATGGAGTTTGGGGAAATTGAAAAATCAATAAAAACTTTTGAATTAGCAGAAAAAGCAGCTACTAAATGGTTAGAATCTCCTAAACTTAGTGAACTGCTACTTAAGCATATGAACAAAAATAATTATGATGAAATAATTACATACCTAGATTTAATAAATAAAAACCGTTTAAAGAATTTAGACTTTAATATTCCATATAGATTAAGTATTGTTGAAATGGAGGAGATCTTATTGCCAGAATTGACTATTGCTTTAACAAATATTCTAGAAGTCGGCAATAGCTCCATGAAAAACGATCCAATATTAAGATTAATTAATTTAAATATTAATAAAATTGATTTCATAGAATTTCTATCCGATCATGATAAGTTCGAAGGGCTGTATAAAGTTGCTAAATTATTAAATCAGAAAAATTATTTTAATGATTCATTAAAGTTAATAAAAAAGTTAAGTAAAAACTTTCTTGATAATGACGAAGTGAAAATACTTTCTTCAGTTAAAAACCAAAATAATTTCGAGGAATTAAAGACTTTTTACGGACACGAAAACTATTTAAGGTCAGCTTCTGATAGTTGTGTTAAGTTTTCTTTATTTTCATTTGATTTATATTGCCTTTGTAAAAATTTAAATTTTAAAGAAAATTTAAATAATATTTTTAATTTAACAGTTCAGTTATCTTGTTCTATCAGTGCTTTAGGGAGAGAAAATAAAGATTCAAATTGGGCCGGTGAATTTATGCATAAACAAAACTTTGTTTATAAAGAATTAGTAATAAAATCTGTGTTTAATAATGAGCAGGTTTTTTCCGATTTAACTATCGTAAAATATTATCATTTGAATTCAATTCGTTATCTCAATTTTGGAGAAGAAATTAATTATAATGATAAAATAATTAGTTCTTTTTGTTCCCAGAATTCTATTTCGAATCATTTTCCTAAAGAGATTAATAATCATGAAATTTTTAACTCTTTTGAAAATTTAAATTTTATAGGTCATATAAAATTAGCATTCGCTGTCCAAAATGTTTTTTGTGATGAAAATGTATTGATAAAGAAAATTCCAATAATAAACCCACATTTTCAAGATTATTTAGTAACTGAGAAAGCAGGCTATTCAAATTCATTAGTTATGAGTTTTTATAAAAAAATGATCATTAGAAATGAAAGATACAAAAGATTAAAAAAGATTAAAGCTCCTACAATTATTTTAGATAATGAGAAAAAACAATTCGAAACCATATTTTTAGAATTCAAAGTATTAATTGATGATATTTCAATAAAAAATTCCAAAGTAAGATTTGATAATACCATCATTGTATTGAAACTATTGAAAGAACTTAGTTGCATTTACTTTACCAAGTTTTACAACAAGTTATTTAATAAAGTTTTAGAGAATATTAATTTAATTGAAAGTTTAGATTTCAGTTCTTCTGCTTATTACAATTTATCAGTAATGTTATTAGAAATAGTTTCAAATTCTGAAAATGATATACCAAAAAAAGAATGGGCTTTAGAAAAATCTGTTGATATCTCTAAGCAAATTTTTAACACAAATGAATTTACTAAATTTTGCTCAAAAATATATTATTTATATCCTTTTAATGAATTTATACTAATTGTAAATAGTAATAAGCAGAAAATAAATCATAACGAATTGTTTAGTAATATTTCTCTTGATGGATTAAATTTAATCAATGACAAGTATTTATTGTATGTTAATTTTTATGAGTTTGACTATAAAATATTTGAAATATTAGTAATAGAGGCTATTCATGCAATTAATGTAAATAATTCTCAAAAGATTAAATTACTATCACCTGTTTTACATATTAATGAATTTGAAAATATATATGCTTAATATTTTAAATTTAGAAATTATTCAACCACTAAATGGATTGAGTGTTAGTTCTATTGAATCTGCTTTAAAGTCATTTAATCCCACTTTAGAGTTTAGAGAAACCGTTGCAAAACTTGGGAAGATATCATGAAAATTAATCAATTAGAACCTACATATCTCCGTTATGTTTATGATGGCCTCTTAAAGGGCTCTATAAGCCCTAATAACCCCACCTCGCTTCCAATTGGATTCATAGGGCTGTTCGAGGATGAATTTCCTTCAATCATGCCCTTGGGTGAGCGTATGTCTATTTTGAATAGATTAGCTATATGGGCTCTAATGAAGGGACCCGTCAGTATTGAAATGGTCGCTCAGATTCTCAATGAAGATTCAGACATAACAAAGGCACTTGTAGACAGGTATTCAAAATGGTTTAACACCCCAGAGCCAGGGAAGTTTGTGTTGTACCACGACCGATTACGAACTTATTTACTTCAAAAACTCAGTGATCACGAAGTTCAAGAATTGAATGAAACATTGATAAGTTTTTTGGAAAATGCTCTCAACAATCATGAATCAATAGAAGCAGAGTCATACGCATTAGAGCACTTAAGCACTCATATGGCTGTTGAATCCCAATTGGGTAATAGATATCAAAGATTTCATGACTTTGTTAATCAGGAAGACTTTTGGAAACGACAGTTTAGAGTCTCAAAAGAATATATATGGAGTCAAAACAGTATACAAAAATCAATTAAAGAAGCTGCTAGGAGACAGAATAAAGAAAAATTACATATATCCATTCATAATGCTATAAAAATTCAAAAGGATGAAGAAAGAAATTTTAAAGAAATTTTAAATTTAATTGAGGATGATGAATTAGACTTATGTCTAAAAAGAGCTTTCAATTTACAAGGAGAAAAAAAATGTAAACTGATATTGTTAATTCTAACTGAAACTTTATTTGGTAAATTCAAATCCAAAGACATTAACAATGCTTTTTTTATTGAATTAGTTAATCACTTAAAATATTTATTAGGCGAAGAGAATAATACAAAAATAGGAGAGTCAACAAACGAAACAATTTCTAGTTCAGAAAATTCTATAATTAGTTGGTCAGACTTTTTCCCTCAATTAACTATGTATTATATTCATTTAGAATTAGTTAATAGAGAAATTTATTTTTCTTTTATTTGGAATGCTATAGATCATATAGATTTTAAACAGCTTTTTAATCATGATTATGGAAGCGTAGCAGAAAAAAACAAATGGTTGATACCTATTGTGAATGATGTTTTGTACAATCAAACTAATTATGAAATTATAATTGATAATTTTTCGGAATTAGGTGTTTTTGCAATTAAGAATAATTATCCAGGCACATTTAAAGAATGCCTTAGAGTAATTAATCTTTCAATAGATAGCCTTAACATTGAAGAAGAAGATTATTATAATTACTACATTAAAGTTTATGATAAATTATTTCGTAATGATTTAGTTGTATTATTTGATGTTTCAGAAATTAAAAACGAGTTAATCTCTAAATTAATTGATAGAGTAGATAAAATCAGTGACTTTCATTCTAAAAAAAATGTTTTGGGAATCTTATCTAAGAGTCTCTATAGCAGTAATAGTCATGAAATAATTTCTAGTAAAATAGTTGATCTTTATAATTCCACTAAATACTCAGATGAATATTTTTTAATAGCAACATTTGAATTTTCGATTTTATTGTATGAAAGTCATAACTATATAAAATCTTTTGAACTAATTAAGGATAAAAATATATATAGCTATCAACATTTAATTAATCTATTAAAATCTAAAATTGAGAATTCATATAAGTTAATAATTATTAAAAAAATAATTAACAGTTTAAATTCTGAAACCAATTATAACATTCCAATTAATGGAGGTGAATCATCTGATGAGTTAATGCAACGTGGGGAGGTGATAATTGAACTAGCTAACTACTATATTGAATTAGGCGACACTACCTCTGCACTAGAATTGGCAAATAAAATAGATGTTTTAAAAGAATACAATATTACTTCAGATAAAATATGGTTTTTATTTAAAAGGATAGCCACAAAAATAGTTGGTACTGAAAAACAGGGGTATTTTTTTAATTATAATAAATTTAAAGATTTATTTATAGAAAATGGAGACTATATTAATTATGAGGTAAATCAAAGAGAATTAATTTCATTTGTAGAAAAGAAAATAGAAGGCAAAGAACAACTTGACCTAACAGAAAATCCAATTAAAATAAGTTCTAAAATTCTTGATTTTTTATTTGAAATAATATCTAGTGAGGGTCAATATATTTGTGCCGAAGAAAATGACCTGCTACACAACCTACTCATTAATGATCATTATGATTTATCATTTGATTTAATTAGACTCTTGCCTTTGGAATCAAGTTTCATGAGAAATAAGCAATACGTAGATCTTTGTTTCCATCTTCTTAAAATGGGTAGGATCAATGATTCTAAATTAATTTTCGATAAAATTGACACAGAAATTTTTAAATTTCAATTTAGTGTAGGACTGATAAAAAATTATGTCAATAATAATAAATTTAATGAATGTTTTGAATTAGTTAAAAAATTTAACAATCCTATTCTCAAAATATTTTTAATTTTTCAAATTAAGATTTTTATTTCAAAGAGTCCAAATAAAAACATTAATAATAAGATGTTAAATGAAATTAAATCTACGATCCAAAATCTTAACTATTCAAATATTATTATTAAAATATCTGAACTTATTTTACTTCAAAACAATGTTGATTTTCCCAAGTTGATTGGTAATTTAAAAAATAAAGAAGCTTGGGCCTCAAAGTGGGATGAGTCTGAACTTTACTATGTTAGTACAACCAAATCAGAACCATTAGATGTCGATGAAAAAGTTAATGATTTTTTTGAAAATTTTCATCAGGGATCACCTAGTGACACAACTTCTTCTGCTATGGATTTATTATACTATTACAATTCAATTAATGATAAAGCCAATTTTAATTTTATTTTCGAGAAATTTAGCTTCATTATCAGTAAAGAATCATCAATCGATGATGCGATATCTAATTCATTTAAAAATATAATAAATATAAACAATGAAAAACATAATCAAGTTAATAAAAGTTTTGCTAATGATATTTTAAATTATATTAAATCAAATCATATTACAGTAGAAACTATTACTCTGTACAATTGGGTCAATAATTTTTTAAACATCTCATATAGTGAATTTATCATCTCAAATAATTTGATTTTGAGTGATTTAGATTATTCTGGCCGAGGAGATGAAATAAGTGATGTAATAGCGCTAATTAATAAACAATATTCAAAAAAATTAAAGTCATATTATTCGAATTTTATTGGTAATGTAAATTGTGAAAAAGAAACCAGAATTAAGCTTGTAGATGAATTATTTAGAAATGATGAAACATTATCTTTAGATATAGAAGATCTAAATCAAATTGCTAATTTTAAATTACAGTCATCTCAAAAAGTAATTTTAATTAATTACGCATTTTTAAAGAAAAAAAGCATTGATGAAATTTTATTTGACACACACAATAATAGAAATATTACAAACTCAACTAATGAAAAAATATTGAAAAATGAACTTAAATCTAAATATAAGGAATCAGTTAAAAAAAATCAATTCAAAATAGATTTGGATTTAATTAACAAATGTGCAGATAATAATAAATTTCTATATTTTAATAGAGAGAATTTAGGTAAGTTATCTGAAAAATTATCTAGTTTAGGATTATTTAGTGAAGCAATTTTTATTTCAGAATGTATAATTGATGATGAAATCCCATACTATAAATATGACGGTTATTATGATGGTGAAAGAACAAATCAAAATAGCTTAAAATCTTTTGTCTTAGAAACAATTTCAATTGATCTTTTGAAAAATGGATTTGTTGATAAAAGTATTATTATAGCTAACAAAATTCATGATGTTAATATTAGATTTCTCTTATACAACAGATTAAGATTTTTTATGAAAACAAATTTTAACAATTATATTTTTAGTTATGAACAGGAGATTTTTAAATTATACAATAATCAATCAACAATACCATCATCAACCTATAGTGAAAATATAGCTAATGCATTCATGACTGATATTAATGAGATATTTAATTCTCTCATAACTCAATTTAAAACGCTTAAACATATTTCATCTGAAAAATTAGATATTTCTATAAGAATATCAAAGTTTGTAGATAAGTATCTAACTTTTGATTATGTTTATTGTGATGATTTTACAGAAAATGCAGTTTTATTTTTTTCAGACATAAAATTAATTGATGATAATGTGAATTTTTCTGGATGCTTAGATAAAATATTAAGTAAAACGGATAATTACATTCAGGAAATTATTTCACTAGATAGACCTCCTGATGAGTATCAAAATGAAAAAATTTATCTTGGAGAATTACTTGTAAATTTATGTAAATCATTAAATAAAGTAGAATATTTGGTTTATGTAGAAAAATATTTAAAGATCTTAATTGATATTATAAAATCACCAATTATTTTTGAAAAGAGTGATATTAGATGGGATTCGTATTATCAAAATGAACCTTATAATGATAAAATTAATGAACAAACAAGTTGGTTAAGATATAGTAAACTATCTTTTGATGTTTTTAAAATTTTAAGTTTTAATAAAGATCAAAATGCATATTTATTTCTAGACACTTCAATTAATTATGTAAATGAATCCTCTATTCAATTTTTAAAGAATAATCAAATTAATGATTTAGCAAAAGCTTTTTCAGATTTAGAATGGAATGGAGGAGTAAGAGGTCCAAAATATCATCATACAGCTAAGCCTAATGAAGTTTACATTGAAATGTTGAAATATTTTTCAAATAAAAATGATAAAGAAAATTTTGATAGAATACTAAATTTATATTCATCTCCTAATTCTAATTACAAACACATATCCTCTTCGATAGAATTTAAGTACATAAGTTTATATGATTTAGAAAAAAACTCTAATACTACAGAATCATCTAATTCAAATTTAATAAGTTTTTATATTTATATGCTCAGCGAACTTTGTGAGTTTTCTATTCAATTTGAAAATAAGCTTAAATTATTAATTAGTTTAAATGAAGATAAATTGGTGGATCAAATTAATAGATCTAAAAATTATTTAAAAATTTGCGAGATTTTACTCAATTCATTGACATTTCATAAAAAAACTAATGATGATGAAATTTGCGATAAAATAATTTCTTATTTGTTTATTTTGGAGAGAAAACTATCTTCAGAAGATTTTATAAATTATTGTTTTGTTAGATTTAAATATTTGAATAATGAAGATGCTATAAGATTTTATAACAGTAATAGAAAAAGTTTCGATGAAGTCATTTTTTCAAGTAAGATATATGATTTGTTAAATGAAGAAAAAATTAAAATAAACAATCATTATGCTTTTTTGAATACATTCAGCTCAAACATTAAAATCCTGGAAAAAATCATTAGTTATGATAAATAATTGAATTTTATTATTAGTAGCTGTGTTTCCTATTTTAATTAATAAACATGTTATTTCTAAAAAAACTTAGGTGTCTCAGGATAAGGAACAAATGAATCCAAAAGAAGATATAAACTATCTTTTACAAGTAATGAGATAGATATAATAATTGTAGCAGTTAATATCGAAACAGCTATATTATTTTTACTTATTTCCTCAAACTCATTTATGTTTTTTGTCATTATTGTAAAAAGCTTTACAGATAAGAAATTGATAAGACTTATAGTAATTATAACAATCAACAAAAATAAAAATGTGTATTTGAATCCATCAATTATTATAGACCCATCGTACTCAGGTTTATCAGAAATCATTCTTAATGAATTTAATATAGGTGCTTTGATTCCAGAAATTAAATAAGCTACTGAAAACAAAATAGAGGCGCTAAAAATAGAAAATGAAATATTATCAAGTTTGATATTATATTTTCTCCTCACAAGTCTATCGATTAATTTGTAGGTTACAAATAATAATAAGACTCCTATGATTATTGAGATTCCAATTTCAGCTATTGAGTAATAAAATAATTCTGTATTCATTTTTTTTAATTTAATTTATAATGCAACATACCATAAACCCATATTTGATGTACTAGGAGGTATGTCACCTAGTTGCCAGTTGATACTTGTTGTTTCCCATGTGTAATATCTTTTCCCAAGGTGTCTTTTATAAGAGCCTCTCCAGGGGATATTAACTCCAATTATTGAATGGCCATAGAAATCGCTATTAAGGATTTTAGTGTCATATTTATACCGATTTAAGACAGTATATAGAAATATAGTTCTTGTGTCGCAATCTCCTTTAAAATAATTAATAAACTCAGTAGGCGTGTAGATCCCTCCATACACATTCCCATCGCATTCAGTTCCGTCATCAATCATTTCTTTAATGGATTTATCATTGATATATGCCTTAGCGCAGCTTTCGGTAGTTAATAAATTATATGGAATATTTTGAACAAATGTTACTATGACATCTGCAAATTCTTGCCTCGTTAAAACCTTGGTTCTGTATATTTCATCGAATAATTTGTAAACAGAATTGATTTTTAATTTATCGTGATCTATTATTTCTTTATAAAATTCTCCCCAAGTGCTCGCATTGCTATACTTTTTATTAATCCTAGATTTTATAACGTCGTTAGTATTAACGTTAACAATACCACTGTAGGCTCTTGAATTATTGTCATTCCAGTAATGAAAGTGTGCTGCAAGGTTTTCAATATCACTTTTTATATTTTCCTTTATTTCTTGTTTTTTTGAAGGTGTTGAATCAGAACTTAAATTTCCAATAAAACTAAAAGTAGACACTATGATTGAAAGCAAAGTTAGTGTCAGAAATACTGACACTACTTTTAAAGCTATGTTTTTTAAAAAATTCAACATCACACAAAGTTAGTTATAATTTAATGAAAACAGTTTAATTTTCAAGTAGATTGACAGCCTCCATGCAAGCATTCAAATCAATACTTAATTCAGGATTTTCTTTGATTTCTGACATATCATTTAGAAATGAAGCAATATCGGTAAATCCTTTTTTAACAATATCCTTAATTTCCTCGTCGTTCATAATATTAGCTTGAATTAAGTACTTTTCAACAGAATAATCATTTCTGATTGCCCAGGTAAATTCAGTATAAATCCTTTGCATATTTGGCATGTCATCTAAATAAGCTTTTAAGCCATTAATGTCTCTTTTGTAAAGAGAATGACCTAGTACTTCTTCCTTAGCTGGAAGGTCATTATTTCTCTCATATTTATCTGCTTTATTTTTTGAACTACTTTTAAAAATATCAAATATGCTCATCTATTTTTTTTTCAAAATAAGACTTTAATAGTAATTACACAAATTTATCCTTGTTTCACTATTGCTTCACTGCCTTTCAATTTAAAGGTAAAAAATAGAAAAACTAAGTAGGGGAGTAGAAGTCAGTTCAGTTCCTAGTGCGATCACAAATATAATTTTGATTTATTTTAATTCCCTGCGTTTCTCTCTGAAACGCAGGGTTTTTTGTTTCTTTTAAGACCGTTTATAGTCATTTGTTTTCATCTTTTTGTTTCACTATTGTTTCACCTAGTCAAAAAAATGTTTCACCTACTTTTTACAGGTGATAACTCTGTTCCACTTTTACTAACGTTACTTTTTTGTTCCATGAGTTTTTAAATAATTTTAGAATATTTGTTCAAACAAATAATCTCTATGGCGACAAGTATTAAGTTTTATATTAAAATAACTAAACGAGTTAAAGAAAAACAGTCGTATCCAATTTATTTGAGAGTGGTTCATAACCGT
>Ga0209533_1001759_pt1 | contig 20206 bp, 15 predicted proteins | sample COG_04_FD_184748 | JGI IMG/M metagenome (GOLD analysis project Ga0209533, IMG submission 184748) | Pelagic Microbial community sample from North Sea - COGITO 998_met_04 (SPAdes) (version 2) | ecosystem: Environmental > Aquatic > Marine > Neritic zone/Coastal water | place: Helgoland, sampling...
ATGAGTGGTGGAAATACGACCATGATAATGGCATTTTACATATATTATCCAATGTAACCACTATGGCAACGTTGGACGTATCAAAAGATGCCTTTGTACATGGTATGATGACGACATCTGATTTGGACGTGTCTGCTCCTCAACACGAACCTATGAATCTTAAACCTTAAAATAAATCTAAAATATATAAAGGGGATCCCGTTTACGTATTCTTATAATAATTGATGACTTTTCCGTTGGTGATTGATCGTGGTGTAAGTCGTTATTTGTCAACGTTCGATTTCATGTCGTTTCGCAAGACGAGTCGTACTCATTACCATGATACTGAAGCTTTTGAGATCCGAGCTATGAAGTTGCCATTGAATTGTCCTGGCCTTCGAGTAAAACAAAAGATTGGGTTGCATTATTTGCTAGGTTGGGCTTTGAATTTCGATGCAATGATTGGGTCCCATGAATGGTGCCAGAAAATAGTAAATTGGCTAGATTATAGGTCTTCTATAAAAATCATCTATATTTTTTTGAAAAATTATTGTATTGATTTTTTTCAAAAGATGACGATGGTGGCATTATGTGGGCGGCAGCGCGTGATATGGCTGCGTCTTTGTCACCGTAATTCACGACTATTTAAGCGCAGATCATTGGACTATTTATGCGATGAGCGCCCAAGAAAACGCATGGTCGATACGTTTTCAATGTACGGAAATTTACAGCAATGTCATTGCTGACCCATTTGTCGTGTTTTTTCTGTCTGTCCCAACGGTGCCAAGGTCGCTGACTGTAACGGAGGCCTCTGAAGAAACTTTGAGCGAACTTGCAAGTACGTCCAAATCGGACGAATTGGCTTTCGTTGGTCAGATGTATTGCAGTCGGTTAAATGACGATGGGAATAAAGTTTCGCAATATTTGGGTTCTTTTGTGGTGGATCTTTCTACGATCTGTCGGCAAGAATATACGTTTGTAGTGAGAGATTCGTCTTCTAAACAACCTCTTCGTACGGGTCAAATTACAATGAAGTTTGAAATGCCGGAGGATTTCAAATTAAATCCGTTGCGCGTGCAAAATCAACAATTTGCGAGGCAAATGTACACTGCTGCTGATGCAAATCTAACATTGATCAATGGTTTTAGTCCACGAGGATTGCCTGGTATTGTTTCGGGTCTTCACTATGTACATTCGCCTTACTATGTAAATCATTTGGGCGTAACGCTTCCTGCTGGTGCCTTCTGTATGATACCAACTTCATTGGAAGACGATAAAAGCAAGGCGATCCGTTCTCATCGTCAACGGTTCCTGGTAGCATTGGCTAGAAATTGCATGTCACCCGCTGATTGGATGGCGGGTATCCAAGATATGTTGAACAATTCTTTGAAATCGCGCCATTTAAGATGTTTGACTGTGGTAGCCGACGCGGTAACATTGCACGCTCGTCTAGACATGTATTACACGCCTGATGTTCAATTATTGCCCGAGTCCAAAGGTACTGAAAGATGGTCTGTGCCCAGAGAACCCGATTCGAAAGGTGGTCAATCGTTTACAGGCGATTGCGAGGATTTTGCGCGCGAAGTGTACCAACAATGCAAAGAAATCAGAGAATGGATCAAACCGGGAGAAGATTCCCTAATGTCTCATTTGTCCAGCGTACTACACATGTATGTACCCACCATAGAACAGGGAGCAGTGGACTCGGAAGCACATAGCAAATACATTACATACGATGCCGCGTATAGAAACCATATATGGGCGGCTCTACATCCTAGAAACGCTTGGCGCACTAAAATACACGGGTTAACCCGGCCAATCAATGACGACGCCCTTTACAAAGATTTTCCCGAACAAAAGTGTGAGCGAACCTTGCCGCTCTTACATTTGGAAGGGACTGGTGATGTTTATCCAGTTGTTACGTGTAGAAAGCCTGGTTATATTGCCAAGATGGTTGCGCGTTCTAAAGCCATTCAAACAAATTGGCCGTTTGTCATTGGAACAACGACACCGGATATGTCCTTACAATGTGACCATAAATCAACTTTTTATAAATATGCGATCGCATTCATGACCGACATTTTCAAAGATCATGGTCTTTTAGACTATACTTATGTCACGGACAGAACTTATGGCGTTTCCATTTATGACTGGGCACGCGGCAAATACAATTTCAGGCCGTCCACACAACATTCGCCAGAAATTATGGAGAATATTCAGCATATGATCAGACTAGAAAGACCCATTTTGCCCATCACTACCGAATCTCAAGTTATCAAAAAACATAAAGGTTCTGGTTATTTCTTGAGATTTGGCAGTACGAGCGCAATAGATGACGAGTATAGTATGCAAGGGGAGTACCAAGTGGGTTCGCACAAATGGTATGAAGTATACTTTAAGGTAGATGACTCGAAAGGGTCCTCCTCCGAAATAGATGTAAAATAACTCTTCTTTTTTTTATAAAAAATAACTGTATAATAGTGCCATGAATAAGAATAAATGTCTTGTCGTTATTGTCCGTTGTTCGACGGAAGAAAATTCCAGTACGGTCCAGCATGTGCATTTGCCAATGGAAGAAGAAGTCTATTGGTTTATTATCCGCTGGGAAGTGGCAAAACACTTGCTTCTGTTCATGGCGCGGCCACGTTTTTGGACAAATACCCGGACGGAAAAATAATCGTTCTGACTACATTATCTAATGTAAACACTACGTGGAAAAAGGCCATCAAAATGTATCGTAGAGCAATGCCTGGTCAACCCTCCAGAGCGCTCAAACATGCCGAGGTTCACAACCCCGACTGGTGGTATTCGCAAAATAATGACAAAGTAGCCCATTACAACAAAATAATGGGACAAATAGCGGAAGATAAAAAACAGAATTATACACGCCGTCAATTGCAAAAAATGACGGCGTATGAGTTATTACGAATTTCCAACAAATCGGAACATAAACGCGCCTTTAAAGATGCGCTCAAACAAAGCTCCGGCTCCAAGGACATGAGTATGTTACAATTGTGCGTGCCAGATAGACCTTTCTGTTTAATCGTGGACGAATGCCAAGAATATATCAATTTGTCTGCCCAGACAGAGCTCGTCCAGAATTTAGCCGATTCGTCCAAATTTACAATGCTATTGTCTGCGACTCCTGTTCACGATTCTCGGAGATTGAATGGCTTAAGAGACTTGCTACATAATCCCAGAGACCTTACGTCGTCCATTGTGTGGACCGATTTTTCAGAAGACGTGCCAGAGGTCATTGATTCCGATCTAAGATACGTTCAAATGACTACGGAAGAATGGCGCGCTCATCAAAAAGCAGTCCGTCAAAAAACATCCACCGGGGCCTCTGAAAACGCTTATCTCACTAAATCAAGACAAAGATGTAACAACGAGTCTAAATGGAGACAGATCAAAGAGCAAATAGAAGAGGATATCCGCGAGTCGGTTCCGGGTGTACCTGTGAGGATTGTGGTCTATTCTTTCTTTCGTGGTTACGGGGTCGATGGATTTTTCAAGTTTTTAAAACGCGAATGGAAATGCAAGACCGAGAAAAAACGGCTTGTTCATGAGCTAGGATCTAGAAAAATCAGAGTCGCAACAAATATAGACAATACCCTCGCGTGGTTCAACAAGGATAGTTCCAGGGCAAAAATCTTGTTATTGACGAGTAAAGATGGTGTCGGTATTTCTTTGAGGAATGTGCGCTGGTTTCATTTGATGGAACCGCAGTGGTCGGACGCGGAAGATCAACAGGCCATTGGCCGCGCCGTTCGAAAGGGATCGCACGATTTGGTAGATCCGTATGTTCAAGTTTTTAGATGGTTGGCAGTATCCCCGCAACATATTAGAGGACTATCGGCCGGTGAAAAGGTTCGGGCACATATGAAAGAGAAGAAGAGACGCACGGACGCGTTGTTAGTACGGATGTCGAGAGCGGGCGACCGATACCTAGAACATTTGTTACGGATTACAAAAATTTGTATGAAAATTGTAGATATACATTAAATTGTGTTTCTTTTTTTTTGGTTTTCGGAAGACACGAGTCGGCTCCAAAACACAGTATAAATGTGTTCATGCGGTTCATAAATTATGCCCGATGTATTGCTCCTTTTATTCACGGGGCTTATAGGTCTCGTCCTTTCGTATTTGGTCGTGACTGTGTTTAATGTTGGTGGTAAGCCCGACGAGGCATTGAATCGGGATTTGGAGGGCATGGTGATGCAGATCAGTATTCAAATCACAAATATAATTTTTTTGCCATTGAATGGATTTTGGGCGATTGGGACTGACCTGACGTCCGCTGTTACGGGCCGTGCAAAGTGGATTGTGGCCTTTGGATTGTTTACAGCGGCAACCTTTTTGATGCATTATTATCATTACGAGGTGTTGTCTATTATCGACGACGGCTGGACGTGTGCCATTGTGCCGATCATGCGTAATATCATTACTCCTTTGTTGCAGATCACGAGGGTTTTGTTTGCTATTTTGACACCGGTTGTGAATGCGTTTATAATCATTCAGGCTCAAATTATAAAGGGATGGTTGTCTACTTTTGCGCAATGTTCTCATATTAATTTGTTTGAGATTTTGACTGAATTTTCGACGTCTATTATCACTGGAACGCGTTCTATCGCGAATTTTTTCGGATATGGTGGTGCCGACGATGGTAATTTCTATACGAATGATTTCAATATCGATCAGCCTGTGAAACACGCTTTGGCTGCAGTTTCTGTATCTCAAAAGGTCTTGGCGTGTGCTTGTAATCGTTTCGAGCCATTGTTTAATATAGCATTTTTTGCCACGACAGAGCCTCATGTGGTGGCGGCCATTGACAATGGTTTCCAGGTCTTGGTTCGTGCGGCCCAGATGGTGTTCAATTTATTGTTCAAGAAATTTCCTGTTATTTACAGGGTATCCTTCAAGTTGGAGCGTGCTTTGAATGAGGGTGGTCTTGCGATGGATTCGATCATGTTTAATGTCATGGAAAATTTTATAAAGATGCGTTCGCCCGGGTTTTCAATGGTAAAAAAACCCGAGGAGGGTCCCTTTACAATGGCTACTCAAACGGCGTCTGCAGCGGTCCATGCGGCGGCGACAGTAGCCATTAATGGTCCGCTGCACGTGTTGGCTTCTTTTGATCCAGAAATGTCGGCCTTTAAGCCAGAGATCTGGTCTTTAGATCGTTCCTTTTCTTATTTGAATCGGGCGGTGTATAATGGCGCGGTTCTTCTTCAATGGCTGGTGTATGTGATGGAGCGTTTGGTGACAGATACGTCAAATATTGGTGCTGTATTTACGGATAAGAATACTCCGTTGGAATTGAGTTGTGATTGGGCGCGCGACGTCAAAGATCACAAATATGTGTCTATTTCGTATACTGCTGGATGTTCGTTGTATAATATGGGCATTATTCCTTTGAATACGGCGCATATTGCGTACGGAGCCGTGGTCGAGTTGTTGACAAAATCTATCTTTACACAAGAGCAGAATATTTTTCGAACGTTACAACGTTGGGAGGGTCCGACGATTGCACGTAACAAGGTCTATACCTGTGAAGACCGAACAAAATTGACCGCATATGATTATGAAAATGGAAAGCCGTATGTAGAAGAGGGCGGATGGTTGTGGACCCAAGATCGTAGCAAATGTGCGTGTGGACGACACTATGGTTCTACCGTGAATGAGGATGATGGTTTTTACAATCCTTGGTGTGGCCAGCCTAATTTGAATTTCGACGTGTTTGCCCCGATGGATGCATTGGTGATGCATGTATCGCATGGTGTGTTGGGCCCTGGATTCGGCGACGCCTTTCCGTTCATAGACCCTATTCAAAATATAGAGATTGATATTCAGGTGGGTTCTAAATCTATACAAAAGTCGATCGCGTTGCCGTTCCCGTTGCCGCCATTGACGAGAACGGCCATCGAATCTATTCGTGTTATGACGCGCGTGGTTTTGAGCTTTGGCGACATTGTGACAAATCATTTCTTCAATTACCCGGTAAATTGTGGCCATGGTCTGAATACAACTCAACTTGCAGTGAAGTGGGACGTCGAACATTGTATCAAGTGGAAAGATGGTATCGTTGGTGGTAAATGCATGAAGTATGATTGGTCTGGTCCTAAATTAACCAATGAAATCAGACGATGGCATTCCTGCGAGTTGGAAAAATATAGACCGTTGAAAAGTCCGGGCAAAAGAACCGAACTATGTAAGAAAAATAACAAAGAGGGCGAATGTATGTGTTCTTATTTGCAACCATTGACGCCTAACACCAAATGCATGTGCATTTCTCGCTATCCAGACTTGGATGTAACGTCATCCTCTCAACAAGTTGGAGATTTGATCGAGAAACGTTTTACATCCGAAGATGTAGCCCATCATTGGTGTAATTCCATGATCGTGGAATGGACGTTTCAGAATACGGCAGCATTTGCGGATGCACTCGATTATATGGTGTCTCTTGGGCCTATAAACCCGACTTGTGATGTGATGGATCGTTTGATTGAAAACAAAGCTCTTGGTGTGGACGAATTGGATCAAAGGTCAAAGTCTGCCTATTTGATTGAGAACACACCCACGTTGGATTTTGTTGGACAGTTTATGGATGCTGATACCAAATTAAATCACATTAAAGATCTTTATTCGGATACGCGCGCCGGGTGCAAGATCGAACCTGGTGAATGGGTGGACGCTACAGACGAAAGGGGTCAAATTATATACCAGAAAGATGCTGACGGCCAATATACGGACAAACCTGTCAAGATAATGACAGAAATGTCTTGGTCATGCGATGCTAGCAGCAGCCTTCAGTCCATTTCTAAATTACAAAAATTGACGAAAGACAAAGACGAGGAAAGGGCAGGTTGTCGTATTTGGGGACGTGATGATTTCTTTTGTTCTGCTGGTCTTTTTGTGCGCAATTCAAAACGTTTATCCATGAATGTTGCACGGCAAGTTATTAACGATGGACTGGCTATTGTAGCTGGTAATTATGCGGATGTAAATTTACGTACATTGCCTCGTTTATGTGATTATGAACGCCAGCAGGGCGCTATCGCGGCAATGATCGCTGGAATTATCCCAAAAGTGTCTCAGGAAGTAAAGCAAGTCTTCGCGCGTTTTATAAACATGATTTTACAGCAGGCGTTTGTGCAACCTTTGCGTATTATGTTAACGTTGTCTCAGATGGCCACCGAAATCGTGACCAAATTATTTTCGGGCGGTGTGAAAGCATCGGAAATGAAGACAATTTTTAAGGAGGGCGTAGACACGATCATCAAAAGTTATTTGTTGGCTTTTCAGTCTTTCTTTGAAAATACTGGCGACCTATTGAACGCTATTTCATCGGGCGCTGGTGACATCTGCAAAACAATCGTTGATATCATTAAAATGTTGGAGTCAGCCCTTGCAGACGGTGTGATGCGAATTGTGAATCTGACCCTAGACGCATTTTTCAACTTCATTTCAGCACTCAATGGAGATGCCTCTGCAATTGGGCCATTTTTCACGGCAATATTTACACTATGGGTCGAAATCCAAACATTACTTTTGCGGAAAATGATGGTTATTCTTGGAAAAATCTTTGAATTCTTTGGGCCTGTGGGGACATTTTTCAAAATTTTGTTGTGGGGTGTGTGTAATGCCCTCAATTTCGTCATGTCCGCTCTCAATTCTGCGATTCGTGTCATTTCTCTGGGAGCAATAGGCCTTGACTGGGACCCAATGGAATGTGTCAAACCATTGCGTTCTGGCATCCACGGGAATCATACCGCGGGCCCTCTCGGCAAACATTTCCTAAGAGAACACGACAATAAACATATTACAAGAAGGGTTGCCGAAACATTAGACTGGGACGGCACTTCAGTGTGTGATCATTTCATGACAGGTTCCGCAGAATACGCTTACACAGATTTGAGACCATTGGAACAAGCAAAATGGTTCGAATGTTTAGAATTCAAACTGATTGGCATTGAAATCGCAAAATTCGTACAGTCACCAACATTTCCGACAGATTTAGTCTACAATTGGAAACGAAAATACATGCTCATGTATGAACTTTTCCGCGCCGTCAAAGTTATTTCAGAATCCTATATAAAACACTCCAAAATGGACTGGGCACATGCACGTTTACTTTTAATAGACGAGGGGCTGGACGCAGACCTCTATATACGCCTCACACAATATATATTTTCATTTGTTGGAGAACTATTGTCCACAGTGCAAATGACAAATATACTCGAATTCGTTTTTGAGGCCATCGATCCAAAATATAAAGAGGAAGGTAATCCCGGAGCCATTGCAACCGCTTGGCAAACCATAGAAACAACCAAAAACATATATCACGATACTACCACTCTATGGGTGCAAAGAGATGCTAGCCAACAGTGGTGGAAAGCTGTAGATGCGTCCTACGAAGCACATGGTCATCTACAACATTGGTGGAGTTCTCTTGGCAAAGATATTCCTGCCGAGCAAACACACACAGAGAGAGTCTTCACAAACTTTAAACAACATCTCGGATCTAAATGGAACGAAGTGCCATCCTTTACACGGTTACATTCTAAAATACATAAAAAACTGAAAATGCCACTGAATACCGGTATTCAAAGCTGTTCCGAACGGGGAAAACCTGGATGGTGCACAGATTGCAACATTTTTGACAATATTATACAGACAACCAAAGATCAAGGCCAAGCGATTGGAATATTCTATTCCACAAGATTTCCAAAAATATTAAATAATGTCACTGAATATTTCAACCAACTCGGAGAATACAATTCTGAATTTTTTGAGGGGACATTCAGCAGACTTGAACAACAAACACCTGATAAACCAACTGTCCCAAAGACCAGCATACGGTGGACATATCACGTCAAAAACGATTGGGTCAATCTATTCTCTGATTTTGGCGAATACATGACGAACTCGTCACATAAAGACATCTGGCTTGGACAAATCGACAGATTTTTAGGCGCATCCAGACAATTCGTTACTTCAGGAGACGATAACTACGTCCCCTTTTACGGATATAGCTTTTTCCACATGTACGACTACATTCTTTTCAGTAAATGCAACATGGACGAAAGCATATACGTCACAACCACCACTGAAGAAGAAAGATTGGACAGAATGGACACTGCCCTCATTGTATGTGCATTGGTCATTCTGTTTATTATCACAAACACTACATGGTCCATTATTCCACTCGTCTGGTTGGCCAATACCATCGTCATCGCGGCCATCGTCGAATTCCTATATCTGTGGATCGTCTACGGATATTTCATCAATTGTACACCCATCATACCATACACACTCATGGAAGACTTCAACGCCTGGTATCATACCAGACTAGAACCAGGATGCTTTTACAAAGCATTGCCATTTATCGCAGTCAATGCCTCTGAAGACACCTGCCTGACATGCGCCATACGACAAGAATACACAAACTGTGCAGAATATACAATCGCAAATTACGAAGATGGTATGCTGCCACTCAGCGAGTTTATGGACGAATATGGCATAGCATGGCCATTCTTATTTTGGATCCGATGGAAATGGCCGTCTGTAGCCATATTCCTAGTCAAAAACGGTATCATAGAATTTGAATCTGTTATTGGAAGATTGGCTATGGGAGCTTGGCAGCAAGAACCAGTAGATCCCATATGGATAGATTGTTATAACGCCATGTGGCTTGACAACATTGTAACGGGAGCCGCCGCCGCTCTAGCAGGATACATAGCTGTCAAAATGATGTTCATATTGGCACAAACCGCGATACAGATTGGCATTTTAGTCATGTATATCTATACGACCCTAACATATATGTCACTTGCCGTAGAAAAATCAGTAGTTGTACAGTAAAATAAAGAATAAAAAACATTATTTAAAGACAATTTCTAAAATGGAAGAAAATGGCACTAAAAACAGGAGATATATTACTCTTTAATGAACATCCGAATGGATGGCTAGACAGCTTTGTTGACAACACCATCAAATGCTTCACAAAAAGCAAATACTCGCACGCTGGATTCGTGATCGTAGACCCTGAATGGGCTCCAAAGGGTACATATGTTTGGGACTCTTCCGAACATCACGTACCAGACCCCCAAGACAATAAAATTAAATTCGGTATTGCTCTTGTCCACATCAAAGACTATCTTTCCACCAAAAACAATCACATCAATCTGTACAAACGCTCGCCCGTAGATCCGGAAACATACAAATTATTCACCAAAGAATTTCTAAACAAATTACATACTGCTGTTTACGGAAAACACTACGACCTTACTTTTGGCCATTGGCTAGCAGGATTCTTACGCGTTCTCATACCAAGATCCACAAAGACATTCTTTTGTTCCGCATTCGTAAGCTATACACTCACACAAGTCGGCATACTTGGCAAATGGACGGATTGGACCATTATATCGCCCGCCGAATTGTCTCATGAACATGACGACGATCTAAATTGGATACATCCATACGGGCCAGATACACTATGGACAGGCAATCCTTAGGATTTTTACCGGTAAACTATTTAGGTTCATACAATAAAAAAAACAATGTGGCATAAATTATTTTTATCAATAATATTGGTCATCTCCATTTACTCCTATACATCCATTCTAAATAATTGGCAATCGATACAACATTTAACCAATGAAACTATTTTTGGTTCTTTCATATCTATCACCATCTTATCTGTCGTCGTTGCCAGTAGTATCACTACTTGTATATACTTTACATCCAAAAAATTATATCCGGCGGGGAGCCCAGTACTATCACTCAAATCTTTGCCCTATCAACTATGGATCACCATCGTATACAGCCGGTCATGCAATGTATGGACAGAAACTATCACGAAACAACAAACGTTAAACGCATGTTCCCACATTTTAACCCTAGGGGCACCGAAAAGTATTAATTGGACATGTGTTGAACGCTGCGACGGAACGCAAATCAACGACATGAGAGATCTTCCGTTTATCACAAATGATGCAACCTTTTTAAACGCCTCGGCGGATTGCTCACCATGGTTTGAAGACGATGTGCCCTCTCTCGTATGGACAATGAGCTGGGAATGTTGTATTTTTGGGGCCCTCATAGTACACGCATTCACCATATTCACCAGAAAGGAAAAACATCCTCTCGATTTCATAGATATGATCTCGTGTTGCGCTACTTCATGGATAGCATTTGTCCCACAAACCTACTACAGCATATACAATATTGGAGGCGTATTCAGATTTTTAGGACTCATGCATGCCATCGTCCCATTTGAACATAAAATCAAAACCAAAAAACTTATGGGACTTATCATGATTCTAAAATGCATGTTCGTGGCTCTAATGGGCACAGCCGTCATGTTTGTGGCCGAAAAACCGTGTCATGCTTTGCAAGACGACTGTGACGAGGGATTTCAACACTTTGGGAATACGCTGTATTTTATATTTGTCACTTTATCTACAGTTGGGTTTGGAGATATGGCCCCCAAAACGATTGCCGGAAAAATCAGCATAGTATTTATCATTATGGCCTCCATCTCTTATTTACCCAATATCATATCAGACGTGCTTGAAATGTGCAGAAAAAGTCATATACATGATAGATTGGACGAAATGCACGAAGATATACGACAAGTGAATTTTTTCATGAATGGGGGGACAAATAAAAAACCCAAGAGAAGATCCACACCAAGACAGCGATTACTTAGTCTTATACGAAGAAAAAAACCCAAAAGAAAGGAACATAAAGATGTCGAATTGACAACTCTTATGTCAGATTACTAAAATTTTGGCCATTGATTCTTCAGAGCCCTGAACATTGGTTTACCAATTTTTTGGCCATTGATTAACCAAAATTTTGGCCATTGATTAACCAAAATGTTGGCCATTGAGTTACTAACATTTTGACCATTGAGTTACTAAAATTTTGGCCATTGATTTACTAAAATTTTGGCCATTGTTTCACCAAAATTTTGGCCATTGTTTCTTCAGAGCCCTGAACATTGATTCACCAAGAACATTGATTCACCAAAATTTTGGCCATTGTTTACTAAAATTTTGGCCATTGTTTCTTCAGAGCCCTGAACATTGATTCACCAAAATTTTGACCATTGAGTTACTAAAATTTTGGCCATTGTTTCACCAAAATTTTGGCCATTGTTTCTTCAGAGCCCTGAACATTGATTCACCAAAATTTTGGCCATTGTTTACTAAAATTTTGGCCATTGATTCACCAAAAATTTGGCCATTGATTAACCAAAATTTTGGTCATTGATCACCAAAATTCACCAAAATTTTGGCCATTGTTTCTTCAGAGCCCTGAACATTGTTTACCAAAATTTTGGCCATTGATTCACCAAAAATTTGGTTATTGATTTGTCGCGCGACCTTTTTGGTTGTATATAAGTTGTTGTCAACAAAAAAAATGGCAGCGCCTGAGATAACTTTACAATATATCATGTCCCAACAATTCATTGTTGACGCTGAGAGGCGTATTGTAGACGTTGACTCTACATTTTCCAACCGGACAGCCCTCATGTGGGCCATTGAAAACGTGGGACACGTGGGACACGAACGTGTTTCCAAACTCGTTGAACTTGGTTCTAATTTACATTTAAAAGATAATCATTTTGAAACTGCCTTGCACTATGCATGCAAGGCAAAATCGCGCGTCTCTTTGAAATTAATTTTAGGTGTGGTTGCCACTTGGCCCGCTTCAGACACTAAACAGCGATACCTCGATGACACTGGAAACGGATACACTCCATTACATTACACGTGTGCAGCTGGTCACCGAAAAATGACACAGATGCTCTTAAATGCTGGTGCCGACATGTACACGAGGTCAGGTCCCAAAAAAATGCCCGCAGCGTATTACGCGGCGGTGTTTGGCCATTTAGGGATCGTTAAAAAGTTCCCGATAGAATTACTTAGTAAAGTCTATAAGCCACCTGGGGGCTCCTCCAAACGATTCACCTCCGCTGCAGATGACATGACGATACTTTTAGGCGCAGTGGCGGGCAACGAAGCCTCTGTTTTGTTATGGTTATTGTGGAAAAAAGTTCCCGTGGACATTCCCGGTGCTTATGTGCAGCCCATTGATCTAGCAGCTGGTTTTGCAGACACTGATGATGCCATTTTTAAAATGTTGGTCCCGTACATGTCTGACAAACAAATGAAAAGCGAGCTAAGTGATTGGATATCGAAGGGCCGAATCGATTTGTTTAAGATTGTCATGCCCCGATTTGACAAAAGAGGCTTGCAGGGATATCCCTGGTGGTCATGGCAAAATTACCTCTTTATTTGCATGTACATCGACGATGTGGATACGGAGGAAACACTAAAACATAAAACCGATATGGCTTTTGCCCTGGTTGAGCGCGGAGAACCATTAAACCCTGAGCTGTACCTTAGCGGAACGTGGAGGAGTTCGATATCTCCGTTGACGTTTGCCTGCAAACAGGAAAATATGAGGCTCGCCCGTCACATGTTGGCGCATGGTGCCGATCCGAATTTAGGATTGACGCATAAGCCTTTGGGTATGCTTGTGCGTCAATTTTTCCCTAGGTTGCCTCTGAAAAACCCACGGTGGGAGCATGCTTGGCCTTTGATTAAGCTTTGCCTTGATCATGGTGCTGATCCATCCCAAATTATTGGTCCTGAATATGAATCCGAAGTCTCTGGTCCGACATATGAATCACAACGGTACGAGGATCAAGGTCTGTTCACATGCGCTCTATACAGGGCATATATATTTCGGAAAATTGTGTTACGTACTAAAGAAGATAACGAACGTGCTGTACAGACGGAAGTTATTAGAGAATTCGTTAGAAGAGGCCTCGGATTTACAGCGGATTGGGTTTTAAATGTCGGGGATGCACCTTCCAGGATCGTCGCTGGATTGATGAGGGCGAGAAATACTGGTCTATGGTCGGGGGCGGAATATGATCCTGAGGAAGAAATATATGTAATGGATCAAGAAATTGTCACTACCAGCTGTCCGGCTGGATGTCAGTTTTACGGATGCGAACACACCGAGGCGCCGATACGATTAAATACAGAGGGATGTAAACATATTTTTTGCGCTGGTCATGTCTGTAAAATGATTAAAATGAATAGAAAAATAAATCGCGAACGCAGGCGGGATTTAGGAGGCAATCAGTTACCATTAAAATGTCCAGTTTGTCGTGCGTCAGTCAAAGATATCCAATTCATGTCTAAAATTCAACTGGAACATTGGCTAAAGACAGATAAGGAATTAAAAGCAGACGAACTGGAAGAAAAAACGAAAGTGGGGTTTCAGAATGAAAATTTGAAGGCGATTTACAAGGTGTTTGCGGCAAGGAAAACAAAAAAAGAGCGCGCAGTGTCCAATGCGAGAACAAGGCTCGCTGAATTAGAGGAAGAATGGCAACAAATAAAAACGAACGAAGCATTGACTGCCGCCTGGCATGTCAACAAAAAGAAAGAACTACAGGCCGCGGGAATAGAACGACGGAAAGAGCTTAGAAGAAATCAAGTTAGGAGTAGAATAGAATTAAACTTTTAATATTTTAGAAAAAGAAACACATATTTTATCTTTAATTACAAAATATATGGTTAATAAGAATGGATCAGAGTCAATTCAACGAGTCCAACGTAGAGGCATACGACTCTGAAGTAGAATTCAATTTGGGACACGTGGAACAACTATTGGTTATTTTAGGATTTCTCTTCTGTGTTTTGGGATGTTTTTTATATATTATATTCAAAACTGAAAAGAAAAGTCAACGACGTAGACAGCGGTCTGGTCAAATGCGGGTGAATCCTAGCCCCCAACTTGCGGGACGTTAAAAACTTTTAAGCTTTCATTTTTGCTTTAATAGATCCGCTCGGTGTATAATTATGTAATTGTATTTGTTTTCGTTCTACATGCCACAGATCATCATCTTTGGGACGTTCTATAGTAATGGTTGGCAACGAACAAGCGCCCGAACGGACTTGCAATCGACAAGCTTCAATATGTTCTTCATATATATGTGTATCACCAATTCGAATGATAACTCTGCCAGGCTCTCTGTCTACCTGATGAGCAATCAAATGAACTAACAAAGCAGTTGAGGCGATATTAAAGGGTAGTCCAAGGAATACGTCTGAAGATCTTTGTGTCATTTGTACGGATAGGCGCCCATCAGATTCGACATAGAACTGGTACATGACATGACAAGGTGGTAGACACATTTGCTGCTGCTGGGTTGGACACCATGCCGATAAAACGATCCTCCTGGAATGTGGATCCGTTTTTAGCAAATCTATAACCGACTTGATTTGGTCAATGCCTTTATTGGTATAGTCGGCATGGCAATCGGTGTATGGAGCTCCAAAATGTCTCCATTGAAACCCATAGATAGGACCTGCGTCGAAGCCAGTCTTTTCAGAATTCAGATCCCATATATGCACTTTTTTATCGCGCAATTCGTTCACATTGGTTGCGCCGCGTAGGAACCAAGCGAGTTCTTCTACAATACCTCTGAAGAAAACTCTTTTAGACGTTAAAAGTGGAAATCCTTCTTTTAGGTCGCATTTTAGCGACGAACCGAAGACGGAAAGGACTGTACCATTTCTAGTTTCTCTGCGGTCACCATGTTGTAGGATATGACTGACAAGATCTTGATATTTGGATTCGATCGTGGACATTTTGGAGAGATGTTTGAAACATAAATACTCAAAATAAAATAGATTACGGAAAGAATAAGATGATTTTTTTTTGCATTGACTTTTTATATATCAAAAAAATGCCGTCCCGATCCCGAATCAGTGATGAAGATCTTGTCCAAATTTTTGGTCCATCGCCATTGTCTCGCCGTCGAATTCGCCAACGGTTAGGGCGCCCATCTAACAAAGTTGTTTCCGCCGTCATCTTTTCTGCCGTTGGCCGCGGCATTATTTCTAAAGTGAAACCTTTAGAAATAGGTTATGGCGGTCATCGGCGTCCGTCTTATACAGTTATGTAGTATTTAAGTCAAAGTTCGGCATCCAAAAATGTCTTCAGAAAATAGTTCAGAAAAATGTCAGCTTGCTTCTTTGCTTGAAAGTTCGACAGATGTTAAAATATACACATGTGAAGATTTCAGAGGTAATGTAGAAGTTAATGTTGGTCATTATATGTATCTTTTTTATTGTAAAGATCTTTCTAGATCAAAGAACATGCCTGCTGAATTTCCTATCCAGTCATTTGATATGAGAGTGGAGAGAGTAACGCCCGGAACAAATAATTTTATTCAATTGAACATAGATGAAGCTAGTCCACTTGATGAAAAATTGAGACAGTTGACGGCCGGACTCTAAGATATTTTTCAACACATTTGTAGATATGCAACGTTGTTCAATTTTAGTATATTTAAAAAATCCAGCGCATCTGCCGCGGGGTTTGCCTTAATTTCGTTCCATTTTTCTCTAAACAACTCATGCTTACCAACCGGTAAATATTCTTGTATATCTTTACTAGCCACTGACCACATGCCAGTGATCGAGGCAATCTTTGCCACTACGCAGATCGTTTCCCAGACGGGTTTGCGCTTTTTGAAATTTTTAGGGATTGGTCCTATTTTATTAGGGTCTATATCTCTCAAAATGGCCGTCAATCTGTCCATATGATTAAGTTGTTGTGTTTCCTGGTCTTCAGACTCGACGGTTCCCAACAATTGATAAGCTTTATCTCTACGAACAATAGCGCGAGACAATCTAGACATTTATTACACCGAGATAACTTATATACATTAATCCGATCTTTTTTTATACAATTCTTCTAATTGTTTTTGATATTCTTCCTTCTCATAAGACTGTATTTGCATGGTTTTTATATACAAAGGTACTCTTTTGGGCATCCATGTGCCGTACCATCCCAATAGAACTGGCAGCACCAACGGTACATTCAGGGACCAAGAAATCCAGATCCTTGTTTCCAGAAATGGCCCACGAAACATTTTATACGTTTGACACTCACCGGAGACATACACCGCATGAACTTTTGCGGAAAGTTCCCGAGCTAATCTTAAAAATCCATGCCTTTTGAAGCGGCGTTGGTCATTTCCGGCCTCTGCCATCACTATTTCGGGCACGCCACCAGGTACAACCAACACAGGATATCCTTTCTGAAGCGCTAGAGTCATGTGATGCCTGTCGGCCGGAATACACCCAAGTTTACGTGCCAATAGGCCTATGATAGGCACGTAAAAAACGATGGGAGCAATACACATGCATGTTTTTGAACCGGGTACAAAGTGAATACCGGCAAGTGCACCACAACATAATACGCCATGAGGGTGTACAGCGATGATCCCATCGTCAAAATGCAGTTGATTACATGGAAACCACTCGTACCATGGTATTTCAGACATGATTTTACGAATCCAATGTTCTGGTTGTATTTTTGATCGGTCGCTATACTGTAAATATATTCCGAGTGTAAAGAAAATGATACTACTTGCAACAGCCGCCGGAAACATGAAGAACGACCCTATTAACAACAATGGCACCGACCATATCCATATAAATGTGATCAAACACATCAGTAAAATATTTTTGAACCTCATTGCAATAGGTAGATTTCATTAAATAGACAGTATTTAAGTTTTCGTAATGAAATGAAATGTTCCTTTTAGTTTTATTATTTTCCTCAGTGGTCGCATATCTACCAACGGATACTTTAATGGAACAGGCAAAGGCCATAAAACATCCAAAACTATCTTTCAGGTATGAAGACGACATTTTAATCGCAGATTGGGCGACAAACTCTGATGAACGAGTACTTTTAGTGTTCAATGAACATGCCAGGGAACGCGTTACGGCGGAATTGGGCCTAAGAGTTCTTCAGCATCTGGAAACATGGAATCCGTCCGTATCCGTGACGATTATACCCGTTTTGAATGTTTGGGGGCGTAAGTCAGTAGAAAGTGGCAACACCTGCCTTCGTAAAAATAGTCGTGGCGTTGATACAAACAGAAATTACCAACAACATCCCCACCACTATCTTCGCAATTCAGAGGAATATGAGGGACCTCATCCCATCTCTGAAAAAGAGTCTAAATTGGTGGCGCACGAACTCAGAACAACGACGAAATATTTCAATATACATTCTGGCGAGTACTCCATGTACATGCCGTATGACGCTTCGGACGATACGCCGCCAAATGCAGACAAAATGAAAAGCGAATTGAAAAAATGGTCAGTGCATTGTCCACAGTGTTCGGTCGGCTCGGCAGCGACAGCCAGCACTTACAAAGCGTATGGCACGTCGGTGGATTGGGCCATTACCCACGGAGTCTCCGAAGCCTATACCTTTGAAATTTTTGGAACAGAATCTTGGGAGTGTGACCGCATGTTCAACCCCAGAGAACAGGATCTAGACAAGGAATTAGAACCATGGCTTGAAATTATTCGTCAAGTATTGACTTAAACAGGTACCTCGGGATCTTTCTCGGGCTCTTTCTCGGGCTCTTTCTCGGGCTCTGGCGCCGGCTTATGAACCGAATACACATAACACAGAGATGCCACTGCTGATATTTGGAGGCCCGTGAAATTCACCCACGTGAAAACATATGTAGGATCAAACAGTCCCGCACAGACAATGAGACCCATTATCGCAGACTTTGAGGAACCCGCCACCGCCAAGGTTAACGCATCATTCTTTTCTATTGTCCAAGACGCCCCATAATTTATAACAAAGCCAAGACACATGCTACATGCAAATGCGACGCGAAATCCGCCACTATCCCACGCATGGAATGAATTTGGATCAAATTGGACCAATTGGACACCAAAGACTACCAGACTGGTGCATGCGGACCAAAATAAAATCGAAGTTTTTGTCCAGTTATTGGACATGGCCCGCTTCGTTTCTACCTGAGATGCCGCCGTGAATACGTTGTTCAACATAATAAATAAATAGCCTGACAAATTGAAGCTAAGATCGTCTCCAGCAGCCACGACTGCTCCAAAGATCATCATCGCTACAGAGAAAATAACTCCCCTAGAAGGTTTCTTTTTTAAAATGTACCACTGGCCAAAGAGAGTCATCGCGATAGATATTCTACGCAAAGCAGAAAACATAGCCACGTTGAGTGCCCCGGACGCCGATATACCGCAAAAAATATTCAGAGAATTCAATATACACACCTTTAGTATAGACCCGCCAGGTCGCTGAATGGTATCACATCGAGAAAGAAAGACCACGATCGTAAACAAAGATTGGCAAAACATGATAAATGGCACTGATTTAAACTCAAAAATAGTCAAGACAATTTTGTTGAACATGACGATCAGAAAGGATGACGTCATGTACGTCAAAATAGAAGGCCAATGCATCTACTATTTTTTAACGGTTATCTTATACTAATCATTTTATGATATTGAAACGGATTTGACTATTTATTGAACATCTATTTATTAAATCATGCTATGGCTACTGATATTCATTCTACCAGTGACAGCTTATCACTATGATTGGACACGCCTACATAAATGTATGACACCGCAAGATCTCCGGGAGACAGTAGCGGATTACAAAGAAAATTTTCCATGTCTGGACTGTCGAGAACACTTTCAATCTCTGTTAGAAATACACCCATTCCCTCTAGATTATGTGCGTACGTCAGAAGACGTGCGGGTATGGACATGGTTCACTCATAATCTGGTTAATGAAAGGCTTAATAAGACATGGGAGTCGTTTGATATTATGTTAGAATGTCACGAAACTATTTAATATTCTTTATTTTCTTTGTCTTTGTATATGTCTCTTTATCGCGCATGCATTTTTGAACACATTTCCCCAATACAAATCGTTCTCTTGGCATTAGAGATGCTTTGTACGTCCACCAATAACTATATCTTGAACATCGTTCGTGACAATCGTCTTGTAATATGGAGGTACGCGGCATCTCACGGAAAAAATCGAACATAAATTTATAGCGTCTTTTCGCCAAAAAATTGGTCAGAGATTCTTCAGAGATTACCAAAAAATTGGCCCGACTCAGAGATTACCAAAAAATTGGTCAGAGATTCTTCAGAGATTACCAAAAAATTGGCCCGACTCAGAGATTCTTCAGAGATTACCAAAAAATTGGCCCGACTCAGAGATTACCAAAAAATTGGTCAGAGATTCTTCAGAGATTACCAAAAAATTGGTCAGAGATTCTTCAGAGATTACCAAAAAATTGGTCAGAGATTACCAAAAAATTGGTCAT
>Ga0209533_1001763_pt1 | contig 20193 bp, 17 predicted proteins | sample COG_04_FD_184748 | JGI IMG/M metagenome (GOLD analysis project Ga0209533, IMG submission 184748) | Pelagic Microbial community sample from North Sea - COGITO 998_met_04 (SPAdes) (version 2) | ecosystem: Environmental > Aquatic > Marine > Neritic zone/Coastal water | place: Helgoland, sampling...
ATCTGATCGAGAGACGTCGAGAATGGATCTGTTCGTGGCTGAGCAAGAGCGGTTGATTGAATTGCTTCAGGAAAAACGGTTAGCGGTGATCAGCCACGCAGTCACCAAAGGTCTTGACGCTGGTGCAACGCTGAAGCCTTCGGGTACTGAGTGGCTAGGAGATGTGCCGGGTCACTGGCATGTAGATCGATTAAAATGGTCAATTCTTGATTGTAAAAACGGTATATGGGGATCAGAAGCCAGCGACGATGAAGAAGACATCGCTTGCGTCAGGGTTGCTGATTTTGATCGTCAAAAGCTACAGGTCGAGTTGGTCGATCCAACTATTAGAAGTGTCTCAGAAAAGAAACGCCGGGGGCGTGTACTGAGGTGTGGTGATCTTCTGATCGAAAAATCAGGTGGGGGAGATAAGCAGCCTGTAGGTTGTGTTGTCCTATATTGCGATGAGCGACCAGCGGTGTGCTCAAATTTCGTTGCCCGAGTCCGAGTAGCCTCTAATATGGACGCGTCGTTTTGGAGGTACGTGCACGCTGCCGCCTATGCTATTCGCCTGAATACTAAGTCGATAAAACAGAGTACTGGAATACAGAATCTAGACGACCATCAATATTTTGATGAACGGGCTGCGTTCCCTCCTTTTGCTGAGCAAGTTGCAATTTCCGATTTCCTTGATCGAGAGACGTCGAGAATGGATCTGTTAATTTCTAATGCGAGAGACTCCATCGATTTACTCCGAGAGCGCCGGGCAGCTCTAATCACCAATGCCGTGACAGGAAAAATAGATGTGCGAAAAGATCTAGGAGACTAATATGCCAAAAATCACTTCCGAAGCCGCTTTCGAAGAGCATATTGAAAAGGCGCTAATTAGTAAGCATGAATTCTTGCGTGCTCAGCAAGAAGAATATGACAAGTCTCTTTGTCTTCGCCCGGATACCGTCGTTTCCTTTCTTCGTGCGACTCAAACCGATCAGTGGTCAACGTACTGTGACCTGATTGGTGACAAGGAAACAGCTACGCGGAACATTCTGAAACGTATAAAGGAGGTAGTCGACAAGGAAGGTACCTTACACGCACTTCGTAAGGGTTTTGATATTCACGGAGGCGGACACTTTGATCTTTGCATTTTCGAGCCAACTAACCCGGCAGCTGATGAAGGCCATAGGCTCTATAAAGAGAATCTGCTGCATGTCCAGCGTCAGGTGTACTTTTCTGAGGCTGACGAAAAATCACTCGATATGGTGCTATTTCTAAATGGGCTTCCGATCTTTACAGTCGAGTTGAAGAATCAGTTGACGAAGCAGGACGTTCATCACGCCATGAGGCAGTACAAAAAAACTCGCGACCCGAAGGAGCCACTGTTTCGGTTCAAGCGATGCCTGGCACATTTTGCGGTCGATGATTCGTTGGTATACATGACCACAGAGCTGAGAGGTTCGAAAACCTATTTCCTTCCATTCAATATCGGGGACTGCGGTGGTGCCAGGAACCCGCCCTCGAAGACGGGTTACGCTACCAGTTATCTATGGGAGTCAATCTGGAGCAAGCGCAGCATTCTCGACCTTGTTCAGCGCTTTATTCGTGTTGTCGACGAACTGGACGAAAAGGGCAAAAAAACCGGTAAACAAACGCAGATATTCCCGCGCTACCACCAACTCTCCTGTGTGCGTGAACTGGCAGAGGATGCCAAAAAGAACGGTGCGGGCAAACGTTATCTGAACCAGCATAGCGCGGGCAGTGGGAAGACTAATTGTATTGCCTGGCTTGCGAATAGCCTCGCTACGTTGCACTCGTCAGCGGGTAATGCAGTTTTCAGCTCGGTGATCGTCATCTCGGACCGCAGGGTGATTGACCGCCAGCTCCAACGCACGCTAACTCAAGTGATTGAAACCAAGGGCATGCTGGTAAATATCGCATCGGATGAAGGCATGAAATCCAGCGACCTAAAGCAGGCGCTAGAGGACGGCAAGCGTATTATCGTTACCACGTTGCAGAAGTTCGGCGTCATTGTAGACAGTATGGGGCAGCTGGATGGCGAAAGTTTTGCAGTGATCGTGGATGAGGCGCACTCATCACAAGCCGGCGAAAGTGCCAAGGCGGTTCAGAAAGTCCTATCATATGCTTCTTTGGAAGACAAAGACGACGAAGAACAGACGGTAGAAGATCGAATCCTCGAAGAGTTGAAACGTCGTGGGCCACAAAAGAACGTCAGTTACTTTGCATTTACCGCTACGCCAAAACCTGAGACCTTGCAGCAGTTTGGTCTGCGCCAGAAAGATGGCACCTTCGTGCCAAGCAGTCTCTACACGATGCGCCAGGCAATAGAGGAAGGTTTTATTCTGGATGTACTGAAAAACTATGCTACTTATGACCAGTACTGGTCTCTACTTAAAAAGGTGGATGGTGACCCGGAATTCGATGGGGTAAAGGCTAAGAGTCTGCTGAAAAGTTTTGTCAGCCGCGATGAGCGCACTATCGAGAAAAAAGTTCGTATAATTGTGGACCATTTTCAATCTCAAGTGACCTCGGAACTTGGTGGTAAAGCCAAGGCCATGATTGTTACATCGTCGCGTCTTCATGCGGTGAGATATAGACTTGCGGTTGATAAATATCTTACGTCGCTTGGCAGCCCTTTCAAGGCATTGGTAGCGTTTACAGATACGGTCAAAGACCCAAAGGATGGGCAGGAATATACCGAGGCCAGCATGAATGGCTTCCCGGAGAGCAACACGGCAGACAGGTTCGAAGCAGATGAGAATCGATTTCTCATTGTTGCCAGTAAATTTCAAACTGGGTTTGACCAACCCAAGCTGGTAGCTATGTATGCTGATAAGAAACTTAGCGGCGTAACTTGTGTGCAAACCCTGTCTCGGTTGAATCGAACTACTTCTGACAAAGACAAGACTTTTGTATTGGACTTTGAAAATAGTGCCGAGGATATTGAGAAGAGTTTTCAGCCTTTCTATGACAGGATTTCGCTCAGTAAGGAGACTGACCCGAACCAGCTCTATGACATTCGTACCGAACTGGCCAAATTTAGTGTTCACGAACAGCTGGATATTGATGCTTTTGCCGTGCTTTGGTTTGCACCTAAACCGAGTATAGAAAAGATGCATGCATGCGTTGACCCTATTGCTAAGCGTTGGCAGGGCGAGGGCGAAGAGGATCAGGTGGACTACAAGTCCAAGGCCAGGGACTATGTGAAGCTCTACTCCTTTATGTCGAACCTAGTGGCTTTTAGAGATACGGGACTGGAAAAGTTATTCGTTTTTCTCCGGTTTTTATTGCCCAAATTGCTAGCCAAACAAAGCGTACTTCCTCTGGAGATGCTCGGAATGGTTGATATGGAGAAGCTGGCGGTTCGAGCGAATGGAAAAAAGGATATTGGACTTAAGCGAGGCGGAACAGTTGTTGATCCGCTCAACTATGGCGGAGGGGCAACCCTGACGGAGGAAGAGCGCGAAGCTCTGACCAAGATCATCGATGACCTGAACGCCCGATTTAACACTTCTTTTTCAGAAGATGAAATCCTTGTTATAAAGCAGCTTGAGAAAAAGATTAGTGAAGATGAGGCACTCCAGCAGCAGTTGCGAAATGGCTCAAGCTCAGCAGTTGAGGCGACGTTTCGGCAGGTGGCAGAGGATGCATTTGAAGATCTTGTGAATGATAATTTCAAGTTCTATAAGAAAGTTACCGACGATGATGAGGTCTCAATAGAGTTTTTTAATAGGATGTTCGAGTGGTATGTCGAAGGCCGACAGAAGCCAAATGATCGACCACCAGCATGAGTCAAACCACCATCGTAAATTCATGTTTGGAGGCTGAGACAGCATCAAGCAGTTATCTCGGATTGTTCACCGTAGAATCTTGGCGTGAATTCAAGCGACATGGCGGCGAAACAATGGGTTTTAGCGAGAAAAAACTTAAGATTGCTGCTCGGCTTAAGCCAGGCGATAGGATTCTGTGCTACCTTACTAAAGTCTCCGCATTTGTTGGTGTGCTGGAAGTGACTGGCCCTTCCTACGTGGATACAGCTCCGATTTGGTCTGACGGCTTGTTTTCGGTGCGACTTCCTGTCCGCGTTTCATTGGAGGCCCCGCTATCGAATGCGGTTTCAATTAAAAGCCTTGTAGGGCATTTAAGCTTTTATCCTAGTCTTGACATAGGTGCGCGCTGGACAGCCCATGTGCGCTCCTCACCTCGCCTTTGGAAGCCCGTTGATGCGAATTCTGTTATATCTGCATTATCGGCTACTGTTTCCCAATTAGATAACAATGAGATTGAACAACATAGCTTGAGCGCAACCAAGGCCGTGAATCGAAAGAGTGTTAAACAGGCAAAGTTTAAAACTGACACCCGTGTCGGGCGCATAATAGAAAAGAGCATACCGCTGCTAGATCTAAGCTCGGATGATTCCCTCGGATCTTATGATACCGCGCTTTCTTTCAATAAAGTGACCGGCTACAGCGTCAATGTCCCCATATCAGCAACGTGTCGGCCAACGACTGTATGTTTAAAGACCTGTTACTTCGCAATCGGTGCGCCAAGTTGGTCGAATGGCTTGCAGCACCAGGCGAAGGTTTTTCGGTCGATAAAGCGAGATGCTGCAGCATTCGCTGAAAGAGTCGCGCTCGAGTATGATAATAAGCAATTAAACTTCCTCCGTTGGAACGGAGGCGGTGACTTGTTTGGTGAAAGCGTTGATGTAATCAATCATTTAGGCAAGATTCGGCCCGATATCGTTCTATGGGTGGTCACGCGAATTCCCGAATATGCCGTCCAGATTGAGGAAGCTGAGAATGTATATATACATTTCAGTCTCGACAAGGATTCTCTGCGTCGGAAGAGAGAATTCCTAAGGTCCGGCCCTAGAAGTAGTAAATACTTTTTTTCTTACCAGGCAGAGCCAGATGAAATTCCTCCGATTGAAAACCTAAAGGATGTATCGGTATTATTTTTCGACAATTACCATCCACCTAATGATCTATCTATGTACCCCTCAGAAGTAGTCTGTCCACTCAATACCAAGACTGAGATCATAGGGACTTGTGTTGAGTGTCGTCGGTGTTTTAATGGTGATGCGGTTAGTTATTCTACGAGTGCCTGATACTCACTAGGACCGTAATGCACTTAGTTTCATATATTTTTTCTTAGTCCGGACTTAATCCTCTGACGTCTTGAACTTGAGGCCGCGTCGCTCCATCACTCGCTTGGCTGCTAGTCGCTGGAAGCTCTTCATCAACTCGCTAGATTCCTGCGGGCTCGCTCTCAACTCCGCGAATTCCTCCGGTGTCAATCGCTTGGCTATCTCTGCTAGTTGTTCCGGTCCTTTCCTGCGGATGTGCGTCATCTTCATAATATCTTTCCTCTAAGTCATCAGGTTCCTTCGAGATAAATAATTCAATCCGTTCATCAAACGGGTCTTTACCCTCAATAAATACGGGCACCACACTGATAGTTAACTTTCGATTTCCAAGTATGACTCGATTTATCCAGCCAAAAACGAGCAACCATTGTGCTTTGACGTGATGTAAAAATTTAAAATTCATCCGCATAGATTGTGCTGCCCCTATTGCTTCATCGCTTTATTCTAAGCCGCCTAACCATTCGCCCACAATAGTATGTATACGGGTGCAATGGAACTATTCTGACTTATCGGGGGGTATCCCCGGGGTGGGGTGCTGGCTGGGTGGTTACTAGGGAAATTGACGAATCTACTTGTTTTTGCCGAGTCCAGGCGCCCCACCAGAAACAAACGTGGTTTTTACCTGCCTACCCTTTTTTAAAGCTTCTCGTATCTTCTGCTTCGTAGCTTTTTGTTGATTTATGACAGGAATGTTGCCCCAGTTTATTTTTTTTATCTTCTTTTTATGATCTTTCATATGCTGGATGTATTTTTGTCCAGTAATCATATGGCCGCATTCAGAGCATAGAATTCGCTCTTCCGGAAACAATGTGGATCTAAGTTTTAAGCGAGATCCTTTCTTTTTAGGTAGTTTAAAATGCGACTCTGAATGTATAAGAAACTTGTCCCCAATGAGCTGTTCTTTACATTCGGGGCATGCAACCAGTTTTTTAGGATCTTTTATAGCTTCGAGTCGGGCTAGTCTCAAATCCACTAAAATTTTATTTAACATTTAAATGCTATACTCAGTTCGAACTCGCCTCATTATTCGGCGTGTCGGATAACAGCACTAAAAAAGGGTCCGATTTCTACAAACGATAATTTTGTCTATTTTAGCGTATATTATCTCAGGGTATTTAGACAGTTTGCCGACCTCTTTTAGTTTTTCTAATCCGACTCGCTCAATTTTATGTATGAACCAAACTAAATAAATAGATGAACCTCTGGAGTTGAGTCTCAATAATTCCTTGTGGCTTCAGAAAAGATACTCATTAGGCCCGAGTGACTAGTATAGCGCTCCAAAATTACAAAAATCGTCATAGCTTTTTTGGTATGCTTCTCGTGTTAACTCATCTGCAACACACATAATAGTCTGTTCAAATTTACTCTTACTCAACTCAGTTACAGCAATCTTAGCCGCGACTTCCAAAGGCCAGCGATAAACACCAGTGCCCAGCGACACAAAGGCATTACTGGATGCGTCTGGAGCCTTGTCTCTGAGTGATAGTGCCGACCTATAGGCCATAGCTAAACCTTGTTCTTCTTCAGGCGTACCGTAGATGTATCGGGGACAAACAGTGTGGATTATGTACTTGGAAGGGAGATTGAATGCTGGAGTAATGACCGACTCTCCCGGTGCTATTGGCCCAAGTGATTTGGCGAACAACTCAAGCTCAGGTCCGGCGGCTTTATGCACTATACCCGAGACACCGCTACCCGCTAGAAGACTTGGGTGGGCTGAGAAGACGATGATATCTGCACCGCTTTGCAGGATGTCTCTAACTTGAATATCGATTGTAGGCATTAAAATGCTCTTGGTTAACCGATGATCATACATTCACTAGAATCGTATAATTCACGACGAAACTCGAGACCCTTCCCATCCCAAATCGCGATTCCATCTACAGCGTAAATTTTTTCCCCCCAGAACTCGGAAACTAAAATATCCTCAATAAGGTCTTCAACATAAAACAACTCGCCTACGTGCGAATCAAGCGGGAGAACGTAAGCCGCCCAATCGTAATTTAAAGTGCGCTTTCTAGCATAGATCTTGACCGGCAGGATTTGTTCCCAATTATCTTCAGTAAGCTCTTCCCAGCCACCGTACTGAATAGGGAAATGACGAGATTCAGCAAACCTGCAATGGCCATTCGTATAATTTTTGAATATAAATCCTTTGCGGTACAATCGCTCGTTTAGTTGGATGGGCTCAAAGAGGACCACGCGCCCATTAGAAATATGGGCATTCACTTCATCAAGCTCGAAAACAGTCTCGATAAGGCGTGGAGCGACGGATGCTCGGTCAAAACGGACATTAAATTCCATCTTTATGCCCCCCTATTCAATCACTCGGAAAATCGGATTGTAACGGTTGATTTTCAAGCAAATACTCGGGTCTTTATTAAGGCGATGAATAATCTCTGACTCATCGAAAAAATCAGTATTTAAAACATTGCGCTCGCAGTGTGTGCAGAGACTGTCCGCTGCATGAGGCGCTTCGAAAACTAAATCAGCCACTCTTTTAGGGCATGATAGTTTCTTCAACCAACGGCCCTCAGAATCTATTACATTACTGTTCTGAATATAGAGCATCGCTTACCCATATAGTATTCGAGCAGAGTGTGTATGACTAACCTCGCGTTCTCAGCGATACCCAATCTTTCGTCCAGAATAATATGTACTAGCATATTATGGAACCTTTCTGAGCAAGTGGGGGTACCCCCAGGGGTGGGGTCTGAATAGGGCCATATTTAGGTTTTAGGGGGTGGGGCCTGCGTCCGCTTGACACGCGGGGTCATAATACCGGTCGTTTCACCAAAAAGAGGCCCTGAATATGCAGATCAAGCGGTTACTGGACGATCGCAAGGTGTCTGCTGCAGATAGAGTAATTGACGCTCATGCGCTCCTATGCGTTTGTAGAGCATTCTGGTGGTGAGCTAGTAGTTGCAGTAGAAGATGAGCGCCCTACCCAGTTAAAACATGAACGGCTTGGCTGCTATGTTATTCACGTGAACCGGCAGATCCAACCAAGGTACTAACGACTCCACCTACGCTCAAAGGACCAAGCTTAATAGCCGCGGCCTCTAATTTACGTTCTGCCGCCTTGTGAATAATTTCAAACACACCGCTGCCGCCGCGTAAAAACAGATATAAAAAAAATGGTAGCGTCTGAGTCGTTTTGAAGAATATTTTGATATTTATTGAGGAAAAACAATTTGGATTAAGCAAATTCAACTATAAAGTAGTTCTAATCGACAATATACAAAAGGGATTTCGCTCTGGACATACCTACATAGCACGAATTCTTCCTGTCATATTCAGGAAGAGTTGATAAACCCCATACAATGACGATCGAAGACTCTAAACCCTTAAAGAGTTTAACGGTACTGAAGCCGACACTCCCTGATATTTTCGATTCGGATTTTTGAATATTAACTTTTGGTAAAGCCTTGTTAAGAGATAAATAATAATTATGACTCAACTCCGAATTTGCGGCCAGTATGACAATATCTTCTGAATTTACTGACTCCTTTGTAATTAGACGATTAAGCAGCTGAGCGATATACGAAATCTGATCGGAGAATATAAAATTATCTTCCTTCTCGACAGCAATTCCCTTAAGAGCGGGTGCTAGGATCTCTGGACCTTCATAATATTGATATGCTTCTGCATGAATTTCTTTGGTATTTCTACAATTTGAGAAAAGAAGAAACTCGTCACTTAACTTAGGTATTGAGTCAACGCGTGAATACAGCTTTTGGTTAGTGTCTGAAAAAGTGTAAAAATGTGGCGTATTAGACTTTTCAAGAGCCGACTCTAATGCTAACCAATATTCCGGAGAATAATCCTGCGCTTCGTCCACAATTATAGCATCAAAGGTAAGACCTAATTCATCTACTCCCATTGCGTATGCGAACGGTCTCTGAATTTCCCACTCGTTTTCGAGACCGAAATTAGAACGAGCTTCTTTGAAATAATACCCAAAGTTGTCACCTAAGAGACGTTGAAAAACACTATGATAATTGCCAGCCATCAAATTAGGTGTGTGCAAAGTCGAGTTCGACAAGTGATCGCCGAGCGCCTTGTTATAACAAAGAAAAAGCGTTTTAAGCCCTTTTCTCGCGCAATCAATCGCTAATTGTTTCGCAAGGACAGTTTTCCCTGTACCTGCACCCCCAACAATATTTGCCTTTTTATTGTTCGTAATGCATCTTAGTAAGAGCAACTGCGATTGCGTTAGTTGAAAACGCATACTCGTATCGTCATCTAGTTGATTACTAATGGACGGTTGAGCAAAAACAGGTTTAAGAAGAATACGCTTTATTTCGTTAATGCCAGCGCGACCTATAGAAAAATTTTCGTTAATCGAATCCCAATATGCTGTTGCTTTGGCATACCAATCCGCGAGTTTAACCAAATCGTTTGACGACGCTATGATTTCTCGTGGACGATTATGCGCGATAATGCCCTTTAAGTTAGCGTCATTTAAATCCGGAAAGACGACACAATGCCCTACAGGAAAACGTACGGATTTCATGCTAGGTAGTGAGTTCTTAATAAGACTCAGTACTCGAAAGCGATAGTATTCTGATTGACGAAACGGATCCTTGATCGGATGTTCAAATCCGTGCCGATCCAGAGAGAACCAGCCTGCTCCCTGTTGACTATCATGACGAACCCCGCCTCCCTTTACCTCAACAGCCAAAAACCCCCCGTTCGGATCAAATATTACAAAATCGCATTCGCCAACAACTGGAGCTTTTGTTCTGTCAGAGGAGAGAAGAGATACCGAGTGAATCACTAGTAAGTGCGCTGGCAATTGATCTCTACAAGCACGGTAGAATTTAGCTTCGGCGGATGATGTAAGCTGTTTTAAGGCGAAATCATCAAGGTACGGATATATCTCCGCCATATAATCCTCTTAGCAGTCTATTCGACTCGCATTTTATTAGGTATAAACGTAATGAATCTGCTGTCTTCACCCACCTTTAGCCTATACAGACGCCCATTGTTATCAACGTGAGTAATGACCCCTTTTTCTAGCCATCTGCCCTCTTCTTTGCTGAATATACTCAGCGTTAAACCCTCTAGTGGCGTCGAACCATTCTCGACAGAAACTACGAAGTCTTTCCATCCTGAATCTAACTCAAGAGAAGAGAAGAAAGAATGAGGATCACAAATTTTAAGAATATTTGGTTCATCAGAGAGTGCGTGCTCAACAATGTATAGCCAATAATTTTCGCGATTCTCTCTGGCATACTCGAATTGAGAACTCGACATCGTAACGTGAGATCCTTCCCAGGTATTTTTAAAAGACTTAACCTCGACCAAAACTCTCTGATTATCTGAATCGTAGTATTGAATGTCGAAACCCTTATTATTGCCACCGAGTCTTTCCACTTTCTGAAATCCCTGTTGAATTAACGAAATTTCAACCAAAATTTCACCAGCATCCCCGACCTTCTGAGCCTCTGTGTCATTAGCAACCGGAGTACCAAACCTCGCACGAGCGATTCCAATCTTCTTATTCCCTGATTTAAGATTTGGAGACCTGCCTGCAGAAGTCCGCTTGCTCCTTATACCTGGTTTTGGATTTGATTCACTAGCAGAAGCGTTTTGCTCAGTAAATATATTTGACGCCTCTCTACTATCGTTAACTAAAGTCTCCCTTGCCTTCAAACTTGGACCCAGTAATTCATAAGATTCAATAATATTGGGAGGAAGATTTTCTTTTTTAAACAGTTTATCAAGGCCCTCTTTTCCTTCTGCAACAAATACGCCTTCAATAAACGATGATGAAATTTGAAATTTTGTTTTTAGGTATCCACACAAATCTTCAATATCATTACCTACAGAGATATAGAGTTTCTTAGAAGAAGTGCAAAGGTAATTGGAAATATCCGGGGTAGAGACATCAAAGTAATATTTGTCGCTGTTTAGCTCGTTCAAAGTAAGGTGAATATTTTCACATAAGACAACATCTTTTAAAAGGTCAGTATAATTATATATCGGCTTATTAGAATGATGGGCAATCGCACAGATAATATCCCACCTTTCTTTTATAGCTAGACAGAAATTTCTAAGTTTTTCATCACTTAAAACAGCAGAATTATTAACTATGCCAATGACATTGCTCAACAAATTAAAATCAGAAGGGATATTCTGACTGAAAACGCGCTCATCAAAAAGACAAAGGTCTTTTTCAACATGTACAGACAATCGGTAAGCTAGCTCATTTCCTAATCCGAGATCATTGAAAAGCAGATTCCGCGGGTAGTCGAATTTAGGAAACTCACCCTCGTGAAAAGCTGGATAATGAGTTCTATTAGCCGATTGCTGCACTGAAAGATCTGAAAATTTTTCTTTGGAAAACGCCTTATGAATAGAATTATATATATTTTCTAACGACACCCCTGCTTCACGTGTTTTATTCGGATAGCGCTTCCTAAACTTTAAATATTTATAATTTATAGCATAAAGATCACTAAAATCTTTGACAGTGGAATTCTTGTAGATTTTTAGGTTGAATTCACTTAAAAATAAATTTTTCTCTTTTTTGGTCAAAAAACTCAGATCTATTTCAGGGTATAACACTGGCGAATCTGAATTAAGATAAACGCTTTCTATGTTACATAATCCAGAAGGATTTATTATAGAAGGAGCCACCTTGACCCAAGGCACATTATATAACTGGTATCTCAAAAAATTTCGAAATTTGTTGTCGTCATTTATATACGAACCTCCCCTAGGTCCTATACCATAAGAATATTCTGAAATAGAGCTTGAACGGAGACAATTTAAAATAAAATAGACAGTTTCTTTATGATTTAAATCGTTAACAAACTCTTCGAAATATGGAACGTAAAAATCCCTGGAAATATAAACGATAGGGTAAGGTAGATATTTAGATTCATACTCAGTCCTTAAAGGAGCATTAAGAAAAGTATGATGGTTACTATTAGTTACTTCAGGGCTTGGATATCGTTTAATTCCGAGGAGAGTAAGAAGCTTAAATAAAAATATTTTATTCTTTTTTTCATTCTTATATTTTACAGAAAAATGCTCAAGCTCTTTTTTAAATTTGCTTTTCGACGGGATTTTTAACGAAGATCTTTGGAGTCGATCTAGCCAAAGATTTAGTCCGTTATTATCAACCCAAGATTTTGAAAAATACAAATCACTTAAAGCGTGCTTATTTTCGTTTTTTGATATTTGAAATTCTATTTTTTGACCAATTTTTTCCCATGTATTTGAAGCAATTGAGTCAGTATAATTTCGATGCAGGTATTCTAAAAATTCGTATTGATTGAAATTTTCATGAGCATTTATTGCCTGAATACGCTCATCTGATATCGCTATGTTCCTGATATTTTCTTCATGATTATTTACAAGTAATTTTTTTAGATCGGCCTTAAAAAAATACTCAGAGTAGAAGTCAGCTTTTATTAATTTACCTAAATTTTTAATAGTAAATTTATCAAGTTCAATTGCGGGAATTAAAAATGACGGCATTTCCAATTTTTTTGTAAATATAACACCTACATCTTCTAATGTTTTAAGTTCGTTATCGTTAGTTTTTAGTATTGGTAGATTTTTTACTTCATCAAACTTTAAAAATGTAGTTTCCCCATAGTATTCTATATTTTTAAAAAAATTTTCTCGCACTTTTTCATTATTAAAATTAATAAATCTTGATTCTGAAAATTCATAAAAATTTTGTGTTTCCCAATTAATTTGATTTGAATTATAGTAAGAAAATAGTTCTTTTAGATTATTATTTTCTCGTGTTAAAAAGAAAGTGTAAGACGGGGAACCATCTCCTTTATCTAATTTATTTGGCACGCTTCCGAAATCGAATACACTCACTAATTCATGTTGCCAAAATACAATATCTTTTATCAATATTTTGTGATTAGAGAATACTGTCGGTACGAATTTAGTTTCCCTTAACGCCTTTGCTATAACGGATTTTATTTTACTCCTAGGCAAGCTTTCGTTTTTATCAACTCGTTTACCAATATTCTTGAATATCTGTAATTTATCTTTTATGCTTATTGATGAGTCAAAGCAAAGATGATTTATTATTTCATAAAGATTTCTTATCAATTCTGTATTTCGCACATCAATGTTTTTACTATTCCATTGCTTCTCTTCTCCATGCATTTGTAAAGATTTTCTATTAGCAGATAGCTCAAAGGTTGCATGGATGAGAGCAAACGTCTCACTAGGCTCTTCTGTAGGATAGAAGTTATAAATAGGTAATTGCTTTCGCATTGGTATAGGCTTACCTTGAGCAGTTGGCAAGCAAACCGCGCAGCTAGCCCTTTTATTTTTTCCGGTATCCCAATCTATTAGCCATCTCCTCCAATTCATTACTTCTTCGTTTTCCTTATTCACTTGAATTCTTATTTTTATATCTTGAATTTGAATATTCTTTGATAGCTCTTTTTGCTCATCCTGCCGTTGATATGAGGCGTGATAATCTTCAATTTCAAAAGCTAGAATTTCTATGTTCTGACTTAAGAGTAAGAAATAAGGTTCTAGATTTTCGATTTCTTCAAATATCTTAGCTCCTGATTTATCTTTTAGATTTACTTTGATGACTGTTTCATAACCATCTTTCTTCAAAGCTGTCACTACGCCATCAGCTTTTGTGGGCCAAGGCACAAAAAGTTTAGGAGCGTTCGCCGCTTTCTTTTCACTGATTCCTGCTTCTATAAGCGCCTTAGAGGTTCTGGCTGCGGAAAATTCGAACTCAAAATTACCAGAAAAAATTTGTACATAATCTCCTATTTCAAATATCGATAGGAATCCAAGTCCTTTTGTTCCGATATACCTTGTTGAGTCTTCACTTCCCAATGCGTCATCTATATTTTGTAGAGTTTCAAAAAGCCATCGACCAGCATAATCTCTTGAGTATTGCTCTTCGCCTCTTTTTTCGCTAACTAATTGATTTTGATCATCGGACAGCAGCTTTAGACGCCGTTCTCCATAATCTCCTACCCAGTCGACGTCTTTTGACGCTTTGCAGGTATCAACTGGCAATTCAGTTTCGTTGGACGTTTTAGTTGATAAGTTTGTTATGGAAAGGGCAATTATACCCAGTCGATCAAAGCCCCTCCCATCGTTCGCGATATACAAGGCTCCCCCCTCAACGATGAATTTAGCTCTCTTTTTGACTTTGTGATGAACATTCATTTGTTAGGCACACCTGTGCTTAGTTATTATTTGCAGCTACATCAGCTACTCTATCCATTTAGATTAAGCGTTCTTATTAAGAGAATTGATTCAAAATAAACTTTTTCCCGATTTATTTCAATTATTTAGCACGCTAATTACTCTAGTCTCAGATGGCTTGACATGCCATGTTAAAATTACATTTAGCTCGGTATTGTTGCCTTGCATCACAGTCTTGGAGTTTGTACTTTCGATAAGGGGGGCGCGTTATGAGTTCGATGACTCAATGGCTTGAGATCGCCAAAACTGAGATGTCCGCATATATTGAATCTAAGGGATATAAGACCCCCGAGGTCGATCTCAATTATGGATTTACTAGCTCAGGAGCGCGGTCTAGCGCGGTAGGTGAGTGTTGGCCACGTTCAGCCTGTTCTTCAGGATTGAATTTTATTTTACTGAGACCTACCGAACCCGATCCAGTCAAATTACTTGCGACACTCCTCCATGAATACGTGCATGCAATTGACGATTGCAAAAATAGTCACAATAAAGAATTTAAGAAGATAGCAACCTCTCTCGGATTAATAGGGCCTATGAGATCTACCGAAGCGAATCCTGAACTAAAGATGGTGCTAAAGTCCATGTTGGCTAAAATCGGTAAGCCTCCGAATCGGCATATAACTACAAGTCTAAAAAGACGAATATCAGTACCTACACCCAAATCTAAATGCCCAGAATGCGAATATACGGTATCTGTACCGCGTAAATACGTTGACTTCGGTGTGCCCATTTGTCCTGTGCACAAAATTCCTATGACGGACACTAAATATTGGAAAGGACTCGTAGAATGATACAACCGATGCACAGGTGTTCTCTACTTAAGCCAAAATCCGCGTTCTCACTTTCTATTGCCCTTTTTTCAGTACTTCATAGAATTGGAATTTGATTGATTGTTCTCGGGGTTGTTCTGCGACTAGTTGGCTCGGCTCTAGCGCAGTGGGAATTTTTATAGTACTCATCTTACTTAAAGCAGCCGATGTGAAGACCAAACCAAGTACAGCGCCTAATAATAGGCTCGGAATGTCAGGCATCCATTGTGCCTCTGCGGGACTAGTTGACGCCCTAGTACGATATTTTGCAAAATCCTGCATTTCGTGCATCCTTGTGCTCTGCTGCTAGTGCGATATATAGCCAGAAGGGCAACCGATGCCACTAAATGTATATACTCGTCCGGAAGGGTCGCTGCTAAGCACACAATTTGCAGCGCTCCTTGTTACTGGTGCTGCTGTGTTCCCCCGCCTCGGATTCGCAATATCCATGCCTAAATTATATAGAGCTCTGGCCGCTCTCTGTCGTTTCTGGTCTTCTTGCTGCCTTTTCTGTTCAGCCAAGTCTGCATTTCGTATACGGGCTTGCTCTCTCGCGTACTCCTGTTGCTGACGTTGTTGCTCAGCGAGGCGCTCAGCTTGAAGCCTATTATTTCTGACCTGATCCTCGATAGCTTTTTTTGTCGTCATGGCTTCAGAGTCAACTTCAGATTTTAGATAAAGCTGTAGAATACAATTAGCCATATCGTCAGTGTCGACACGAAACCCGAACGAAATGCATTGCTCCTGAATTCGTTCGTTGACTAACGGCTCACTATTCGAAGCAATAGGTGGGCTCGGAATTTTTAATACATCCTTGACCCAAGTACCACTCATGACCTTTCCCATCGTGTCAGTATACGTCCCGAATCCGCTTCGTAAACCATATTTGAATTGACCAATATAGACCGAGTCGTCTTCATACTTAAGTTTCCCTGGCCCGTGATACAGGTTTTCTTTGAACTCTCCGCTGTATACCAAAATATTATTGTAGGACAGTGATCCTTGGCCCTCGAAAAGCCCATTTTTCATTTCGCCCACATAAATTTCATCTCCTAATTTTTGCGTACGAATATCTTGCCCATACGAAACCCCTGCAGACCCAATAATAAGCATGGTGAATAATGTACTGAGCAGTAGTTTCATCGATCTTTCCTTAAAAATTCCCAATCGCTCGTTCAGAATAATATGTACTAGCAAATAAGGGAACCTTTCTGAGCAAGTGGGGGTACCCCCAGGGGTGGGGTCTGTATATGGCCATTTTGAGGTTTTAGGGGGTGGGGTCTGAGTCCGCTTGACACGCGAAGTTACAATATAGGCTTTAGAACTACACAGAGGCCCTGAGTATGCAGATCAAGCGGTTACTAGACGATAAAGAGGTGTTTGCCGGTAGTAAAGTGTTCGATGCTCAGGGGCGATCCTATGCGTTTGTAGAGCATTCTGGTGGTGAGCTAGTAGTTGCAGTAGAAGATGAGCGCCCTACCCGGTTTAAGCCTGATGATCTGGGTTGCTATGTGGTTCACGCCAACAGGACTGATCGAGGGCTGGCTAAGGAGCGGCTTCGTGATTATTGGGAGGGATAGAAGCATGAGTTGTTTGTTGCACGACTTTATTTGTCGGTACTTATGACGGTATTTATTTCTAGAATTATCGATAAATTCAATTAAAACAGATTTTTATAGATATTATTCAATTCCCCCCGCCTCCACCAAATACAAGTCCGCGCAAGTCCAACGAAGTCTTTAAAGCCCTGTTAATCAGGGCTTTTTTGGTTTTACTACTCCCTCGAAGCCCGTTAAGCTCCTACTGAATCCGAGTAATTAGGGGGTATTTTTGGGGGTACTCCCGTAAGATTTTTCCAGATACCCCCAATTCAAAGCTTTGCAAAAGCTAACAGCCACAGCAGTGAAGCAAGCAAAACCTAAAGCCAAGCCATACAAACTAGCCGATGCTCGGCTAGCTTTCCCGAAAAAATTGAACGCCATGTACGCTTTCCTGAATACCTAATCGCCCGTCCAGAATAGTATGTACTAGCAAAATAGGGAACCTTTCTGAGCAAGTGGGGGGGTGCCCCGGAGGTGGGGTGCTGGTTGGGTGGTTGATAAAGAAATAGGGGGTGGGGTCTGAGTTAGCTTGACACGCGGGGTTACCATGCAGGCTCTAGCACCACATAGAGGCCCTAAATATGCAGATCAAGCGGTTACTGGACGAGAAGAGCGCAGCGCTAAGCTAGCGGAGCTTTATGAGCTCCACTACCTAGTCTATGAGGATCATTGCCCAGAAAATGGTCCCGCTCTCTCCATCACTATCATATCGCTGTCAGCGGTGATTTTATTTATATTCCCCCACTGACCATACTCAATAATCGTACCATCAGAATCAGTAAGGTTATATCCACCCCAGCCAAGAGCTAAAGAATTCCCTATCTCTCGATAGCCATAACTCCAAGCATCTAAGGCAACACCGGGAACCGCATTAGTAGTCAACGATTCAGAGATATCCTCCTTGCCGGAAATAACGCGACCATTACCAGAAATAACATGAAGCCCATCATCCAGAAATAAATCAGCAACCGCTTGAGGATTGGTAGCATTGTTTTCCTCATACGTCGTCACGATGCGGTTCAAAGCATCCGCGCGCGGGCCTATATAAACTGCATCTCTGACTTGGGGAACAGCTAAACTACTGGGATTCATTCCCCCTGTAGCCATGTCACCCGCCGACTCCATAAGCATTAAGAGACGGCCAGCTTTGAGCTGAAACGCGTTGCCCCAAAGACCAGTCGCTCCAATAGTCCCGTCAGCATTTATCACTTCATAGGTTCCTGCTCCAATTACAATGTCGTCAGAAATAAATTTCGCTATTTCGGCAATGGCTTGAATTGTTGTCGCCCCATCGGGGCTGGAAAAATCAACAACAAATTCTGAAATTATGGCTTCTCTGCCATAAGTTGGAGTAGCTGAAGTAGACACAATGCGGATTGCATCTTCACTATAGAGTTGACCTATCGCTTCGGCGTCGCCCGACGCCCAGGCAGCGCTAAAAGATTCTGTAAACTGATCCATCAAATTATTTGCGGTAACCTCGTCAACTTGCTCGATATTTATTGGGCTTTCAGAGCAACTAGCGATCATTAGAGTAGTTGCTAATATGACGGTTCTATAAGTTAAGCTTTTCATTCTATTTCCCCTGACGTTTTCGGAATTAAAAATTGACCTCGTTATAATTCTATTCAATCCATAAATAGCAATGTTGTTGCAGATAATAAGCACCCCCTTAAATCTCTACAACTTCTCTCGTTTCATCTTTGAGTCACTGAGACTCCTTTACAACATCAGATAAACCATTCACCCGCGCAGGATATCTACTTTTCTAGTTCTCAGGCGCACCTAACCGTGCGTTCAGAATAGTATGTATCCGAGCGCAATGGAACCATTCTGACTTATCGGGGTGTGCCTTAGGATGGATTAGGGGTATAAAAGAAGTTTACTCAGCAAAGCTATAACCATCATCACCTAAGACTATATTAGTCCATTTGGCTTTTCCAGAGGCGGCAAATACGAGAAAGATGAGGCAATGTGACAAACCTTGTTCCCAGCGTAGTATTGGAGGGCGTCGCCGAACTGATTGAACAAAATGGGCAAGACCCCGTTGAATTGTTTCGACGTGTCGGGATGCCTGAAGCGGCTCTCTTTGAGCCGAATGTGTTGATCCGCCCTGAGCACTGTGCCAACCTTCTGGAACTGGCCGCTGTCGAGTGTAGCGATCCTTTTTTTGGTCTCAAGGTTGGCTGCTTACAACGCTTCGATATCATGGGCAACCTGTGGTTAATGGCCCGTCAAACTGAAACAATTGGCGAAGAGATGCAGTTAATCTCTGAAAACCTTGCTTTACACACTGACTCCATGACGAGCTATATTTCAAGTGACAGTCCATCGGGCAAACTAATGTCCTTTGAATTTAAAACACCAGTCAACCCTCAATCTCTTGAGCAACCACTAACTCGGTCGCGTGTCCAGGTGTCAGAGCTGGCCCTGTCACTAACCTGCAATGAGTTCAGGCGCTCACTAGGCCGTGATTTGATGCCTGACTATGTTCAATTCAGGCATGCTGCCCCCGCCACTGATAGGACACCTCTGTATAAAGTTTTTGGTCATCGCGTATTCTTTAATCAGGATGTGCACGCAATACACCTCACTAGCGAGGATTTCTCCCGACCTAAAACACAAGGACCTAGGAGCGAAGCTGCCAAGGAAATTCACAAAAAAATACACGGGCATTTCAATCCACCTTCGGATTGGGCGAGTCTTTCATCGGTCGTGTTAACCGGATTATTCGGCTGTTAGTTAACGATGAGGGATGTACCGCCAGCGATGTGGCCCGCCTGTTAGACTTGCCGGAGCGCACACTCCGTTATCGTTTAAAAAAACGCAACACAAGCTACCAGGCTCTTTACGATAAGGCTCGCCTTGAGTTTGCACAAAACTATCTGATTAATTCAGAGTTGGCTGTCAATGCGATAGCAGAGCGATTGCATTTTACCAACACGTCCTCTTTCTCAAGTTTCTTTAAGCGACAGACCGGTCAATCTTCTAGAAATTTTGTCAAAATACTTGGCGACAACCAGCAATAACTACACGACTGCAATCTTTTCTAAGCATCTACGCTACAAGAGATGCAGCCAAGAGTGGTATGTTTGATTACATTGAAATGTTTTATAACAACAAACTCCGGCGTTGGCGTAGTTAATAGTCTCAACCGTCTGACCATAAGAACTTCGTGCAAACCCAATAAGCAGTTGGGTGGAGAATGTAGAGATGAGTAGTTTCATTGCCTTGTCCTCAAAGATACCTAACCATGCATCCGCAATAGTATGTACTAGCAAATTAGGGAACCTTTCTGAGCAAGTGGGGGTACCCCCGGGGGTGGGGTCTGAGTCCGCTTGACACGCGGAGTTACAATACAGGCTTTAACACTCCATAGAGGGCCTGAATATGCGGATCAAGCGGTTACTGGACTATCGAGAGG
>Ga0209533_1001764_pt1 | contig 20191 bp, 18 predicted proteins | sample COG_04_FD_184748 | JGI IMG/M metagenome (GOLD analysis project Ga0209533, IMG submission 184748) | Pelagic Microbial community sample from North Sea - COGITO 998_met_04 (SPAdes) (version 2) | ecosystem: Environmental > Aquatic > Marine > Neritic zone/Coastal water | place: Helgoland, sampling...
GATTTTTCACTAGGTTGAACACCATCCAGAGTCCCAAACCAGTACCTTGGCCCGGTTCTTTAGAGGTGATAAAGGGTTCGAATAGCTGATCCTTGATTGGCTCAGCAATACCGCTGCCCTGATCGCTGATCATGATCCGCAACTTCGATCCATCGGGCTGGCAGCTGATTTCGATGGGGCTGCCATCGCTGGTGGCGTCCCGGGCATTGCCCAGCAGGTTGAGAAAAATCTGTACCAGTTGACGGTGGTCGCTGACAATTTTTATGTCGGCATCGATTAGGCAGACAAATTGTTCTCTGTGCTGCTCTTTGGTCAGGCTGAGTATCTGTATGGCTTCTTCGGCGGCATAGAGCACCGAGACGGGCTGCAGTTGATCATGGTAGGTTTCATCGCCACGGGAGAAGTTGATCAGCGACTGCACAATCACATTGATGCGATCGGTCTGCGACAGAATCAGCTCCGCCGAGGTTTCGATCTCTGCAGCCTCAGTTTCATGTTGTAAGTTCTGTGCGATGCAGGCGATTCCGGTGACCGGATTGCCAATCTCATGGGCGACCCCAGCAGCCAGTCGTCCCACCGAGGCCAAGCGCTCATTGTTGATATAATTTTGGATTAATAACACTGACTTGGATTGGTCTTCCACCAGCAGGATTAAATCGTCATCAGGGCTTATGGCGGTGGATTTTTGCAGGCCAAACCATTGGGTTTTACCCGCCACTTCTAGCTCCACACTGTCCTTGCTGGATTCGCCCTCCACTAAAAAAGAGCTGATTGCAGACTGCCAGGGTTCGGGCAGATCGCTGATCAGGCTGCCGGCCACCATCTCGCTATCGATGCCGGTATAGCGGGCCATGGAACTATTCCATTTGATAATCTCGCCGCCCTGTCCTAGGGCAATAATGCCGATCGGCAGATTGTCGAGAATTTCTCGGTGATGCATACGCAGCTTGTTCAACTCGCTGGCGATACCGGTGAGGCGATCTCCTTCAATGGCGAGTACAGATTCGATCAAATAGATATCATCGGGCTCGGGGCGGGTTGGTGTCTCCAGGGGCAGCGCCTGCTCCATCATCTTATAGGCCGCCAATACACCAAAATTGAGGGTCAGGGACGAGTAGAGGCTGTCGCGGAGTTTGCGCAGTGCTGCAGGGCGAGTTTCACTGGGTTCAAGATCCAGTTTATTCAGTGCTCGGTCAACCTCCGCATCTGCTTCACTGCCGAGCAATCTACGCAGGCTGGCGCGCATCTGCTCAACTGAATTGTGGCTTAGCTGGACCCGAGCGGGAATATAGATATTGTCGACCATGCACAGTCGGGCAAAGGACTGCTGTTCCTTGTCCATTGGGCTGAGTATGGAACAAACGGCACACAGAAAGATATTCACCATCAGTGCTTCAAAGGCCCAGGTCTGCCAGTTCTCCATGCCAAAGATCAGTACCTTATCGGTCCCCGGCAGCTGCCAGCTCCATTCGCCAAACAGCATTGGCAGGGCCAGTGCGGCGAGCCATAGAGAGACGCCGCCAATCAATCCGGCGATCACGCCATTGCGATTGATTTTTGGCAGATAGATGGCGGCCAGCATGGCCGGTGTTAACTGTGCCAGTCCGGCAAATCCCACTAGGTAGAGATCGGTGATGCTGCGGGCTTTAATAATATGGCTGAGTAGCGCGGCGGCAATAATTAGTCCGGTTGAAATTCCCAATAGGCGCAGATTAATCCAGCCGCTTAGATAAGGCTGCTTATGCAGCGCTTTAGTGGGCAAGATAAAACTATTGAGCACCATTTTAGCCAGCATGGTCGACATATTGCACAGCAGCCCAATAGCCACCAGCACAATACTCGCCGCGGCAAGTCCTGCTGCTATGGGGTGTTGACTGAGTGCCGGAATGGCAAATAGATAATCTTGGAGTGGTGATGAGGATTGCATTGCAATACCAGACCACAGCAACGGAAAGAGGGTAATGCTTGCCAGCAGCATCAACAGTGGGTAGGCCCAAGAGGTTATTCCGGCCTGGTTATCGGAAATATGCTCGGATATAACAATGCTAAAGTTCACCGGCAGGGCGAAGCTGGCTGCGAGGAAAATAACAAATAGGCTATATGAGGAATCCATGCGCTGGACGATTAAGCGCTGGCCGCTGCTGACAACCCATTGGTTCATTTCGCTGACACCGCCAAAAATGGATTGCACCGAAACCCAAGCTGAGGTTGCCAGTGCCAAGAGCAGTAGAAAGCCGGCTGCAGCCATCACCCAACGGAGACTGCGTGCCATGCCTTGGTTAATCGCGCTCCAATTAATGAGAATAATAATCGAGACAATAATCAGCCTAAACAACCATTTATCAGTCTCGAAGAGAAAGTCATGAACTGAGGAAAGTGCCAGTAATTGGCCGAGAAACAACGGCATGGTGACGATAATTAGGCTGCTACAGGCAATCACTGCAATAGCTCTGCCGCGAAAACGGAAGGTCAGGAAATCCACCAGGGAGGCAAAGCGGATAATCTCATTGAGCCTGCGGATGGGGTAAAAAATCAGCGGCGAGAAGAGAAATACCATAGTGAAGGCAAATAGTGCCAGCACCACACTAAAGCCATAGCGGCCAGCCATCTCGATGGTACCAGTGGCCAGCAACGCGCCAGTACCGGCAAATAGCGCTAACACCAGAATCAGATTTTGGCTTCTCGCACCACCATAAACCGCGAGCAAATAGGCGCCCAGGGTACTGGCAATCAAGAAGCCAATGGCGATGAGGGTTATATCAAGACTCATCGGATTTCCTGTGGCGTTGCAGTATGTAAGCGGCGAAGACAATCAGCGCCCAGACCACAAAAGGTCTAAACCAGCTACTCTGAGGTTCCACAGCCCATCGCGATGCCAGGGGCACGACGACACTGCTGAGAAAGATTAAAACCGCAACTAATCGGTAGTTAAGCATTTACGAGCTCGTTGATAAGACTTAAAGATAAGATGACCGCGATGGTATGCAAGCTTGCCTGGCAAAGCAAACCGCTTGTTCCCTTGGGTTGCTGCTTGGCTAGGGTGCTATGCAGTCCCGGGTGCGGGGATCTCGGCGCAGCTGGGAATCCTTGCCAATGCCCAATTGTCGATTGCCCAGCTGAGAATAGTGGCACTGTCTTCACTGCGCAGTTCAGCTGGGGGAGCCTGTTGCAGCCAATCGAGAGCTAACCAGAGATTGCTGGATTCCTCTCCTGGAACTAGGGCGGGGGCATGATTTTGCTTGCTCAGCTTCTGCCCTTCGGCATTGATCGCTAGGGGCAAATGGCCGTATTGCACTGCCGGCCTGTGTTCGGCACTAGTGTTCAAACAGCGCTGCAAATAGAGCTGTCTGGGGGTTGAGTCAAGCAGATCTGAGCCGCGAATAATATGGCTGATATTTTGAAACAGATCGTCGACAGTGACGGCAAGTTGATAGGAGAACAGTCGGTCGCGCCGCCGAATAACAAAATCGCCCACCTGGCTGCAGAGATTTTGTCGGTAGTCACCCATGATTAAATCATCGAAAGTGATTATTGAATCAGTGCCAATCTCAGGCAATCTCAGGCGAATAGCGGAGTCGGAACTAATATGACGCTGGTGGCAGCGACCGTCGTAAATACCGCCGAGCTCTGAGACTCTTTGACGATTGCAGTCGCAGTTATAGCTCAAGCCGTCGCTGCGCAATTGTGCCAATGCGGCGTTATAGGCATCACTGCGCTGGCTTTGATAGAGCAGATCGCCATCCCAGAGCAAGCCGTGGGACTCCAGTTGTTTGAGAATGGTTGTGGTGGCGCCGAGAATTTCTCGAGGAGGATCTATATCTTCAATTCTAACTAACCACTGACCCTGATGATGGCGCGCGTCGAGGAAGCTAGCCAGGGCACAGACGAGAGAACCAAAATGGAGGGGCCCGGTGGGCGAGGGTGCAAAGCGGCCAATATAGGCTGAGGGGTTCATCGTTTGACCAGATGCAGTTGGCTGACTATTGGCGGATAACTATATCGCAATTAGATCGCGCAATCAGTCAGCAACTGAGCCGACGGCTGTTTAGCCGCCGGTGATCTGTCTTTCTTTGATTTCATCTAGAGTCTTGCAGTCGACGCAAAGGTCGGCGGTAGGGCGTGCCTCGAGTCGGCGAATGCCTATGTCTACGCCGCACTGGTCACAGAAGCCGTAGTCGTCTTCTTCGACGCGCACTAAAGTCTTGTCGATTTTCTTGATCAACTTGCGCTCGCGATCGCGGGTACGCAGCTCAAGACTGAATTCTTCTTCTTGAGTGGCGCGATCGGCAGGATCGGGGAAGTTGGCTGCTTCATCTTTCATATGCATAACAGTGCGGTCGACTTCTTCCATCAACTCACGGCGCCATGCCTTGAGAATATTTTTGAAGTGCTCGCGCTGCTTTTCATTCATGTACTCTTCGTTTTTAGTCTCTACATAAGGAGAGAGACCATGAAGGGTTGCAGATCCAGCGGGAACTGTCTTAGCTTTAGTTTTTGCTGTTGCCATTTCTAACGTCCACGGTTAAATTTCAGACCCTAAAATACAGGACGTGAGTTTATAGAGATATTGAGCCAATTTTTCAAGTTAAATTTACCTTTGGCTGCTATTAAACTCTCTTTATCTGCATCTTGGGTCAATTAAGCGCCACATTGGTGCGCATGGGCTGTAATCAGTTACTTTTAGCGCAATCTTGTTACAGGGACTAAAAAATTTTATACCTTCTATTCATAACATAAACCGGTAACATTGCCACTTTAAGACGGAAAAATAATGATTCCATGCACATAACTCCCGCGCTGCTCTCAGGCACCTTTATCAAGCGCTATAAACGCTTCTTTACCGATATCCGTAGCGCCGATGGCGAGGTGATTACGGTGCACTGCCCGAATACCGGATCGATGAAAAATTGTCAGGTGGAGGGCTCCCCCTGTTGGTACTCTCTGTCGAATAATCCAAAGCGCAAATTGGCCGGCACACTGGAAATTGTTACCAGTGCCTATGGCAATTTGGCGGGGGTGAATACTGGCCAACCCAATCATCTGGTGCGAGAGGCGATTGAGAGTGATCTTATTCCCGAATTGCGCGGCTACAGTAGTCTGCGCACCGAAGTGCGCTACGGCGAGGAGAAGAGTCGTATCGATCTGTTGCTTGAGGGTGGTGAGTGCGATAGTCAGTCTGGAAAGCAAATGGCTTGTTGCTATGTGGAAGTCAAAAACGTCACCCTAGATTGCGGTGATGGCCGCGCCCAGTTTCCCGATTCAGTGACCACCCGCGGCAGCAAACATTTACGTGAACTGATGGCCATGGTGGCAGCCGGTCACCGAGCGGTGCTGTTTTTCTGTGTCCAGTTGAGTGGTGTCAAAGAGGTGTCCGTTGCGGCTCATATTGATCCGGTTTATGCCGAGACTTTAACCGCGGCGATTGCCGCTGGGGTCGAGGTGATCGTCTGGCAGGCGGATATGGCCCATAACTGCATTAGCCTGCAGCGGCCGTTGCAGCTAGCCCTCTAGTCGAGATCCCGCAGCGCAGCTTCACGTAGGTTAACCAGCCGGGCAGGTAGAGGCTGATCAGCGGCAATAAAATATTGATCGCCATCCTGTTTGAGGGCTATGGGAGTAAGGTGGTCGCCGACACAGGGTCCGCCAATACACTCACCGCTATCAATTTGGAAAAGTGCGCCATGGGCGGAGCACTGCAGTAGTGCTCCGTCCAGATCGAGGAACTTCCCTGGCATCCAATTCAGTGGAATGCCCATATGGGGGCAGCTATTCCAGTAGGCATGGAGTTGATTGTCCTGACGAATAGCAAATAGCTTACGTTCATCAATCTCCAGTTCAACACTCTGTAACTCTTCGAGATCACTGAGTTGGCAGAGAAAGTAATCTCGCTCAACTGACTGCTGATTATTGTCCAAAGCGCAGTGCCTCGATTCGTTCTTCCAATGGTGGATGAGTCATAAATAGTCTCGAGGGTCGCTTTTTCCAGCCGGAGGAGATACCAAAGGCGGTCATAGTGTCGGGCATCTGATTTTCAACCTGAGCTGCGCTCTCTTGCTGAAGTCTCTGCAGGGCCTTGATCATGGCACCGCGTCCCGCCAGTGAGGCGCCCGCCGCATCGGCATAAAATTCACGGCGCCGAGAAAACCACATGACGATAGTAGAGGCGAGAATGCCGAGGAATATCTCAGCAACAATAGTGGTGATCCAATAGCCCAAACCCAAGCCGCGCTGATTTTTCAGTACCACGCGATCGACAAAAAAACCGATTAGGCGGGCAAAGAACATCACAAAGGTGTTAACCACCCCCTGCACCAAACTCAGGGTGATCATATCGCCATTGGCCACATGTCCGATTTCATGGGCCAGTACAGCCTTGGCTTCATCTCGGTCAAAGCGCGCCAGCAGGCCGGCACTAACAGCCACAAGGGCCTTGTTTCGATTCCAACCGGTGGCAAAGGCATTGGATTGCTGCGCGGGAAAGATACCCACTTCAGGCATACCTATATCGGCCTTCTTGGCCAGTTCTGCCACTGTGCTTACCAACCAGCGCTCTTGTTCATTGGCGGGTTGTTGAATAATTTTTGTCTTGGTGGACATTTTGGCCATAAATTTGGACAACAGCAGCGAGACAAAGGAGCCGATAAAGCCAAACACCGCACAGAAGATCAACAGTGAGGTTAAATTGAGATCGACACCATTATCCGCGAGTATGCTGTTGACCCCGAGCAGGCTCAGGGAGATGCTGGCGACAATAATAATTGCCAGGTTGGTCATTAAAAACAAACCTATCCTTAACACGTAAATACCTCATTAGATGGTTGATGGCTGAACTTGATTGCCGGACTGGCTATGTCTGTATATTTGAGGTCAAAGCCCCAGATTTCAATAGTGTTAAACATTCTATGCCAAAGCGCATGAACAAAGTACCACCTTGAGTGGCAAATGCTCCTTTACTTATAGGTTACAGCGCAGGTATAAACACTGCTATGCAGGAACATATGAAAATAGACTTAGAGCGCCTGACCGGCAGCACCCAGAGCCACTTAGTGGAATGGTCTGGCATGCTGGTACAGAGTGCCGTGGTTGAGCCTTTGGCGCAGCTCTGCCAGCAAGCGACCGAACAGGGTTTTGATCTGCGTCTGTGCAGCAGCTTCCGCAGTTTTGATCGACAGTTAAAAATTTGGAATCACAAGCTCAGTGGGTTGCGTCCGGTCTTAGATGACAGTGGCGCGCGTTTGGATTTGACTCAGATGACAGAGTGGCAGCAGATTCAGGCGGTGATGCGCTGGTCTGCCCTGCCCGGGGCTTCTCGCCACCACTGGGGAACGGATTTTGATATCTATGATGCCGCTGCAGTGGATGCCGACTATCAGATTCAGCTAGTGCCTGAGGAAGTTGAGGGCAGCGGTGTGTTTGCGCCATTCCACGATTGGCTAGATAGTTCGGTGTTAGCAGCGGCTGGTTTTTATCGGCCCTATGCAAAGGACTTGGGCGGTATTGCTCCGGAGCGCTGGCATATCAGTTATAGGCCTGTGGCAGAACATTATGCTGCACAGCTCACCGTAGGAGTACTTGCCGAACGGCTCGCCAGTGCAGATATGGTTTTCAAAGAAACAGTGCTCAACCATCTGGATGAGCTTTTTCAACGCTATATAAGTGTTAACAATTAACTGAATAACCGCCAAGTGAATAAATAGGAAAAGTAATAGATGATCGCCGACGATCCACTGTGGGAAATGATATGCACTGAAGCACGCCAGACCGCCGCTAAGGAACCTTTGATGAGCGGGTTTTTCGATGCTGCGATTTTGAGTCATCAGAATTTGGCTCAGGCCCTGTGCTTTAATCTGTCTCAACAGTTACACAGCTCGGTCATGTCTGCCGCAGCGGTTGCAGAGGTTTTGGCTGAGGCTATGGCCAGTGATGACGCGATCTGTGATGCAGCTCGCACAGATATCCATGCCTGTTTCGATCGTGATCCCGCCTGCGACAATCATTTTATGCCTATACTTTATTTCAAGGGTTTTCAGGCTTTGCAGCTCTATAGAGTAGCTCACTGGTTGTGGCTTCAAGGGCGCAACCATTTGGCGCTCTATCTTCAGAGCCAAATATCCGAGGTGTTTGCTGTGGATATTCACCCCGGAGCGCAAATCGGCAGTGGCATTATGATCGATCACGCCAGTGGATTGGTCATAGGTGAAACCGCCATTGTCGGCAACGACGTGTCTATATTGCACTCCGTGACACTGGGGGGCAGTGGCTGCATTAAAGGCAGTCGCCACCCAACCATTGGCAATGGTGTGATGATTTCCGCCGGGGCCAAAATTCTTGGCAATGTGATGGTCGGCGACGGCGTTAAAATTGGTGCCGGTAGTTTGGTACTTGAGTCGGTGCCGCCCCATGTCACAGTAGCTGGCGTACCGGCCAAGATTGTCGGCGCGCCGAGAGAGGCGGCGCCTGCTCTGGAGATGGATCAGTACTTGAGTGACAGCCCTTAGCGAGAAAGCTAAAAAGGCTGTGATAAAAGAGCACAGGAGATATAGCTAGGCCGTCGCACTACAACCAGGAGGTTGAATAATGACCGACAAGGATTTGCCTAAAAGTCAGACGGAAGGAAACCCTGAGACGGATGTCTTTGATTTGGTGTTTCGCGGTGAGATTGTCCAGGGCAATAGTCTAGAAGAGGTTAAGCGGCGCGTTGCCGCCAGTTTTAATCTAGACCCCGCCGCCGCTGACCAGCTCTTTTCAGGAACGCCAGTGCGGCTTAAACGCAGCGTCGATGAAGTGACCGCCGAGCGTCTTTTGCAGCGCTTAAATGATGTTGGCGCGATTGCAGTGATAGTGCCTAATTCACCAGAAACTGAACCTACTCAGCAGGATCCATTGTCTCTAGCGCCCCTGGGCAGTAATGTCACTGATGATGCTGAAAAGGGAAAGGCGAAAGCGGTATTTTCGGCTTCGCTGGATCATCTCAGTCTCGAGCCTGTTGGAACCAGGATGGTTAAAGAGACTGAAGTGCCGCCGGTGAAAACGCTCGATCTTGATACCTCAAAATTCTCACTTGAGTAGTTCAAAGAGCTTTTAGAGACAGATTGTCGCCAGATGCTGAATCTGTTTTTCGAGCAACATTTGGCGCCCTTCAGGAAAACCCTGCAAGACAAAACAATTCTCTTTAAACGGCAGAAAGCGGGCGATCGACGATAACTGCTCTATATCAAACTCTGCCGATTGCACGGCAATTGTGTCTTTCTCAAGTTCATCGGCGAGGCTGGCGGTAGCACTTTTTAGTTTGTCGAGGCCTTCATGGTGACGGAACAGTGGTGCCGACTGCAGGTTGTCACTGCACAGCGCCCAGCAGATTTCTAGGTCAATCCCCAGTTCTTCTGAGAGCCGCTCAAGCACCTGTTGCAGGGAGTAGATCGCCATTAGGCATATAAGTAAGTGCTGCTTCGATACCTGGGTCGAGCGAATATAAAAATTGATGCTACCACTGCCACCCTCAATGCGCTGGCCAGCGTAGAGCTCTAATGTTCGCAATGTACAGTAATCAATTTTTTCAAATAGTTGGGTCAAATTTTGGCGGTTGAGCTGACTCTCGAGGCGATGTCGATTCTTGATTGTTGCGGTAATCAGTGAGCAGTAATAGCCGGTATCCGAAAGCCCCTCATCGCTGCTTGTTGAAAGCAGCGGCTGCAGACGCAGTTCTAATGAAGCCATTTCGTCGTCGAGGCTTTCAGAGCTGCCGGGCAGTCGGTTGGTCAGCATTCGCAGGCGTCGGGACAGTTGCTCGGCAAAGCGGAAACAGCCATAGCAGCTAAGCAATGTGAAAACCGCCCACATTAGCAACCAGTTGCTGACCACTTGGCTGTGGCGCTGTTGGATAGCCTGACTGTCGACGCTGATCAGTACTTTGCCGGCCTGGGTGTCTTGAAGCGCGATATTGCGACTGAAGCTGACCGCTGTAGCGGTCTCTGGTGCCGGCTTTTTGCTCTGAGCGATCAGCTGACCGCCTATATCATAGACACTGGCATCAAGGATGATTGGATCTTCGGTAACATTCTGCAGCGCCACTTGAATACTGATGCTGTCGCCGTTAAACAGGGGGCCGCGAACCAGTTCAACCAGTTGGTTGATGGTTAGATCGCCTTTTTCTTGCAGCGTTTCTTGGCTCAACTTGCTGGCGTGACTGGTTAGCAGGGCCCAGCCACATAGACCGAAAAGTAGGCAGGCGGACAGTGCCAGTGCGGGTATTTTTTTAGCCAGGGAGTATTGGCGGTGCATCCCGAAGTCCTTAAAAAGAGCCTGATTGAAATATATTTGCCGCGCATTCTATCCTATTGCTCAGGCTTTTATATAATAGCGCCCTTAAAATAACTATGGCCACAATCTGTGAAGCAACTATTTCTGATTAATGTGTGGGGGCAAGACAAGCCTGGTGTCACTCGTGTTGTGACTGAGGTGTTGTCCACCTTCGAGGTTACTGTGCTCGATATTGGTCAGGCGGTGATTCACGACCAGCTCAATTTGGGTATTCTCGCGGCAGTGCCGGCCAGTAAAGATTCGGAGGCCTTAGTCAAGGCTGTACAGCGCAGCCTGCTGGCTCTTGAGATGCAGGTGATGTTCTCGCCAATCACTGAGCAGCGCTACCAAAGCTGGGTCGCCCAGCAGGGCAAGGCGCGCTATATAGTGACACTGCTAGCGCGCAAAATTGAGCCTGAGCACTTAGCGGCTGTGGCCACAGTGACCAGCGAATACGACCTTAATATTGATAAGATTGTGCGCCTTTCCGGGCGTATGGAGCTCGACGAAAGTGAGCAGTTGGGACGTGCCTGCGTGGAGTTCTCCGTCCGCGGCGAGCCCAAGGATGCGGTGCAGTTTAAGAGCGCGCTGCTGGAGTTGGCCAGTCAATATGATATTGACATCGCCTATCAGGAAGACAATATCTTTCGTCGCAATCGCCGGTTAGTGGTATTTGATATGGACTCCACGCTGATCGATGCTGAGGTAATTGATGAGCTGGCCCATGAGGCCGGTGTCGGCGATCAGGTTGCTGCAATTACCGAGGCGGCGATGCAGGGTGAGATCGACTTTAAAGCCAGCTTTACTCAGCGCATGGCGCTGCTCAAGGGATTAGATGCCAGTGTGTTGCAATCGGTGGCCGAGCGCCTGCGCTTAAACGAAGGTGCTGAGCACCTTATTTCGACACTGAAAAAGCTCGGTTTTAAAACCGCCATTGTCTCTGGAGGTTTCACCTTTTTTGGCGAGTACTTGCAGCAGCGTCTTGGTGTTGACTATGTCTATGCCAATCAGTTGGATGTTGAAGATGGGCTGGTAACCGGCCGGGTAACAGGTGAAATTATTGACGGTCAGCGCAAGGCTGAGTTGCTGCGTCAAATCGCCGAGCGGGAAGGTCTGATGCTGCAGCAGGTAATTGCAGTGGGAGATGGAGCCAATGACCTGCCGATGCTTAGCATCGCTGGTCTGGGTATCGCTTTTCGTGCCAAGCCTCTGGTCAAGGCCTCAGCTAAGCAGTCCATCTCCAATCTGGGCTTAGATGGCATTCTCTACCTGCTCGGATACAGTGATAAAGATACGCTTATTCTTGATTGAAGCAGATAAAGATCAACTTGTGGTATCAGGGCCCCTCGGAGAAATCGTAGTCCATGGTAAACGATGGCTCGTTAATATAGTGGCCCTGAATATATTGCACACCCTGTTGCCAGAGTAGGGGAATAATAGTGGCTGTCTCGACAAAGGGTACGATCACATCGACGCCGGTTCCGGTCATGCCACCCATAATATTTTGGAATTCTTCTTTTCCTTGCGTGGCCTTTTCTTGAGCCGCCTTGCCTTGATCCGTATTGGCTAGCTTCTCAACTATTACGCGATCCACTTTAACAAAGTCAGCTTTGATTCGTTCTAAAATTTTCAGGGGGTTAATGGCGAGGCCAAAATTGCTGATGCCCACTTGCCCATGAGCCTTTTTCATTTCCTCACAGAGCGCTGCGGCCTGATTTAGATAGCGTACTGCATCGATTTCACACAATTGAAAAATGAGTGTATTAGCGGGCAGTTTTGACGTGCTGAGGGCTTTTTTCAGCCAGGGCAAAAACGCTGTATTGGCAAAGGATTGGGCGCTGATATTAATAAATAACTGGGTCTCAGGATTGGTCTTGAGCTTTTCAGTCAGTGAGTTGAGAGCTTCACTTATGACCCAGCGGTCCACTTCAGCGGCAATCTCGGATTTAAATAGATTGGCGATAAAGTCCTCGGGTATTTCGCTGGCTGGGACATCCTTTTTAATGCCCAAGATAACTTCGTAGTACTCCTTGCCACTGCTGCCATCTATGAGTGCCACTATGGGTTGATAGCGAATTGAGAAGGCGCCTTTGTTGAGCAGGTTCTTGGCGGTGATAACCACTGCCTCAGTTTTTGAAATATCGTCCGAGTGAATATCCGGGATATAAAACTTGGCGCCGTTGCCGAGACTATTCTGCTCTCGCAATTGGGCGATAGCTTCTTCACTGCGCTCGAGGCCGCGCTCAACCGAAGGTACATTTTCATTGAGACCGGTGATGCCAATTGACGTAGTCAGGGAGAAGGTTTCATCCTCTATATCAAAAACCTGCTGGCTAATTTGCTGGCAGATATCCGCCGCCAGCTCTACAACCTTTTCCTCTGTAGTATCTGGTAGAACTATGACAAAACAGTTTTCTGAGATCCTGCCGCAGTCGAGATTGTGATCAAACAACTGCACGATAAACATCACCAGTGAATGGGCGATTTTCTCGGCTTTGGCTATACCTAGGTCTTCCTTGAGTTGGCTAAATCGGTCTGCTTGGATGTTGAGTAACATGCAGTCCTGACCACTCTGCACCGAGCGGCTGATGCCTCGACTGATTAGCTCATAGACTAGGTGGGGTTGTATGGCGCTGTATTCGGTAGTTTTCTGTTGCTCGCTATGATCCATGCTGGTATCAAATAGCTTGTCTTTATTGATGGTAAATTGCAGTGCTGGTTCGGCATCGTATTGAATTTGGTGGATCTCAAGGAACGCGTCAGCCTCTTTACCATCCGCGTCCACTGTTTTGATCACGGCTTCAAAAGGTACAAGCTCGTCAGAACTATGTAGGGGTGCCATATAGGCTTTTAATTTCTCTCGATCCCGGGCGCCTATATTGTCTATAACTGGCATGCAGAGCATCTCATCTACATCACTAAAGCCAAAGATGTTGGCGCAGGCGTCATTGCCATAGACATAGACACCCTCCTTAACGATGGCGATGGGAAAGCGCGAAATATCCATAAGGTGCTGGGCGCGCTTTTCTGCCACCGACAGCTTGCGCTCCCACTCTCTGGACTGACGTCGCTCATAGACGCTGCGCAAGGAGCGCTGCACAACCTTAATCAGGTGTTGGTCTTGGTCTTCAACTACAACATCAACGGCTCCAAGGCGCATCCCTTCGATCACCTTTTTGGGATTGTATTCTTGGCTGATTAGGATCACCGGTAAATCTCTCTCGGCCCGGCGTATGCGCTGAAATATATTTTGTATCGGAACCCTAGTGTAATCCTGGGCGGCGAGTAATAGATCCCAGTTGCGCATGGAGATGGTTTTTTGTAGTTGCTCTTCATTGGTTGCCAGCTTGGCTTCGATGACAAAATCGGCGCTGCGTAAAATGCTGATAAAACGGTTTGCCTCATCATTGGATTTGTCGACGATTAAAATATGCAGTGGTTCATTTGAACGCATAAAAATATTTCTTCCTTGGGGTTTTGATTAGCTCTAATAACAGGGCTCTAAACGCAAGCCTCTAAACGTAAGCCTCTTAACAAAAGGCTATTCTGAAATGAGATAAATGTTCCGTGGTCTCCAGTTCCTCTTCGAGAATTGCATAGCTCTGTTGCAGTGGTGTGATCACAAAGACCTTAGCGTTTTTAGTGTAGCGCAGGGGCGGGCACAACAGTGAGACGCCTTCGCTAAGATCTCGTTTTTGTGACAGCAATATAGCCTGCATAAACTGGTACTCAGAGTCCGGACCTCGGGGCCTGATGCGAAGAGCAGATGGGGCGCAGTGGCGTGCGGGAAATTGTACGCCGCAGATGCTGTAAAGGGACGGTGATATATTTTTCCAGCGCACAATACCCGCCATCCATTTATTGGCGTCGCGAGTGCGAACGGCGATCAGCTCCCCTGGTTGCAGCTGCACTCTTTTATCATTGAGTTCTATGCAAGCGCCATTGAGACTGACGTTTTTCCGCAGTGCTTGTATCACTTTTAGCTTGCTGCTTTTAGACCTTGTGGGCATATAGATAATTGGATCATCCGGATGGCTGTCGAGCTTTTCAAATACGCTACCCCAGACGTCATCTACCCGTTTAATGCTTGGCCCTTGGTGTTGTTTTGTCGCCGGCTGCTGCCCGCATAGACGCAGAAAATTATCGAAACTATTCGTTTTCGAGAGCATGCATAGGGTTGCCGTAAAGCCCTGTGTCACCGAGAGCTGTGCCTGATCCTTGATGTGGGTCTCGCGGCGCTTGAGCTTCTGTCCCCACTGTTTGATTAGGTCGCCGATAACTCGGCGTGACACTCGATCAGAAAATAAGGTATCTGAGTTGTCGCTGATAACACCCTTTAAAAAGCTGACCAGATGCGATGTATCTAGAATGATATTGCCCTGGTGTCCGTCGCCCTCATCAGCGTAAACAGTCCCGTGATTTGACGATGGGTCTACGGAAAAAAGCCCTTTGGTATTGCCTCTGCGGAGCTCGGCAAGGGACGACCAAAATTCCAACTCACTGTAGACAAAGCGCAGCTCATAATTGGAAAAATGATGGGGCCTGGTGCTGCTGAACAGCAGTAGTTTTATATAGACCTTTTTAATTGAGCTATTAATCCCCAGATTATTCGGTATATCTTTACTGGCGACCCCAAGCTGCTCAGCGAGTAAATAGAGGGCATGCAATTCGCGCCAGTAAAAGCTCGGCTGCTGCAGATAGTGACTCAGGCTATTGAGCTGAATTCTTGCCAGCAGGTGACAGGCAGCAAGAATACACTGGGCTAGCTGAGCGCTTTGGCTGGTCTGTTTTGAGCTTTCTGGGAGTTCGCCTCCGAGCTGGTAGATCACCAGTTTGTAGCCTTCAAAAAGCCGTCTGACCAATGATTGGCCGAGGGATATAGCCTTGGCTGTAGACTGATTGAGCTGGTTCTGTAGGAGGCCCTCAGTAGATCTAATGATTGCCGGATTGAGGCTGTCGAGAATAGCTATTTTGATATTTGGCGGATTATCTGACCCTATAACCGATGGCAGAACTCGGTAGAGCGCCATGGACTTGTTGGCATAATTGGTCGCCGATAGGCTCTTTATAAATTGTTCAGCTGCGGCTTGATCCGGTATTTGTGCATCGATTTTTGTGGTCAGATTATCTGCGATAGAGGGTTTCAGAATGCTCAGCAGGGCTGCAATATTATTGTTTAAAGCCGGACTCATAAAAGTTAGCCTGAAAAACGTTGTAGTGGGACTTCCAAAATAAGGCTCTATTTATCCTTTGATACGTCTTCTCTAAGTGTAGTCAACTTTTTCCCATAGCTTGGCAATTCATCTCTGTTCAATTTCAACTGCTGAATAATTTGTTCAATGGCGCCACAAACTGCTCAACTGAAGGGGAAGTTCGGGTATCATATCGGCCTTTTTAGATAATCGAGAACCCAAGCCCATGTCAAACTACTCTACCAATGAATTTCGCTCTGGATTGAAGGTAATGCTCGATGGAGATCCCTGTTCAATCTTAGATAATGAGCTGGTAAAGCCAGGCAAAGGCCAGGCATTTAACCGCGTTAAATTGCGCAACCTGAAGACTGGCCGGGTACTGGAAAAAACCTTTAAATCCGGTGAGCAACTGGAGGCCGCTGACGTTATGGATACTGATATGCAGTATCTCTATAACGATGGTGACTTCTGGTGTTTTATGGAGCCAGATACCTTTGAGCAACATCAGGCCACTGAGACCGCGGTAGGCGATGCGCTGATCTGGTTGAGTGAGCAGGATACCTGTGTGGTGACGCTATTCAATGGCGTTCCCCTGTCGGTGACCCCGCCCAATCACGTTGAGTTGGAGATTGTGGAAACCGATCCAGGCCTGCGTGGTGATACGGCGCAGGGTGGCAGCAAGCCGGCTAAGCTAGTTACTGGTGCGGTGGTAAAAGTGCCGCTGTTTCTCGACCAGGGTGAGATTATCCGTGTCGATACACGCACCGGGGAATACCAGGGCCGCGTCAGTTCTAAGTAAGTTCTTGAAACAGCCCTTGAGCGCGAAATGGAACATCTAAATCAGTGGCAGCCCGGTGCCAATATGACGGCTCTGCGCCAGCGCAGTCGGGTGCTCTCTCAGCTGCGGGATTTTTTTCAGCAGCGTCAGGTAATGGAAGTGGATCTGCCGTTGCTGTCGAGGGCAACGGTAACTGACCTCAATATCGATAGTATTGAAGCGCGCAACGAAGAGGTTGGCGCCTATCTTCAGACCTCTCCGGAATATTTCATGAAGCGCCTGCTGGCCTCTGGTAGTGGCGATATCTACAGCCTCGGCAAGGCCTTTCGCAACGCTGAGAGCGGCCGTCGTCACAATCCCGAGTTTACCCTGCTGGAATGGTATCGCTGTGGTTGGGATGAGCATCAGCTGATGGACGAGGTGGTCGAGCTGATTGCTACCCTAGTGCCAGAGATAGCAGTTCGACGATGCAGCTATGCAGAACTGTTTATCCAGCACCTGGGGGTCGATCCCCATCTTGTTGATCTAACCAATCTGCAAAGCCTGGCAGTGGCTGCCAGCTCAGAGGCTTGGGCTGATGAGACTCGCGCCAACTGTCTGGATCTGTTGTTTTCAGTTCTTATCGAGCCGCAATTAGATGATGGCTTAGTGCTGGTATATGACTATCCAGCCTGTCAGGCTGCCTTGGCCAAATGTACTGAGGACAGTCAGGGGCGTCAGGTAAGCAGACGTTTTGAGGGGTTTTTAAACCGTGTTGAGTTGGCCAATGGTTACTGTGAGTTGACTGACGTTGCAGAGCAGGAGAGTCGTTTTACAGAGGATCAGCGTCTGCGCAAGTTGTCGGGCAAGGCTGCTGTGGCGGCAGATCAGCGACTGCTCGCCGCGATGGAGTCTGGGCTTCCCGAATGTGCCGGTGTGGCTATGGGTGTGGATCGATTATTGATGCAGCTTCAGGGTGCCGATTCAATTGATCAGGTGATGGCTTTTAGCTGGAAGCGCTGTTAATTGGGCTCAGGGCTGTTAGTCGGGCTCAGGGCTGTTAATTGGCTCAGGGCTGTTAGTCACACTTAAAGTAATGATCCATAGCCTGAGAGGGCTCGTCACAGCGCGTATCACCCACTACAGTGGCTGGCACGCCGGCGACAACTGCATGAGCTGGTACGGCTTTTAAGACCACGCTTGATGCGGCGACCATCGCGCCTTCACCCACTTCGATATTGCCGAGTATTTTTGCTCCAGGGCCGAGCAATACGCCTTTGCGAATTTTTGGGTGACGATCCCCTGAGACTTTGCCGGTGCCGCCGAGGGTCACCGACTGCATAATCGATACGCAGTCTTCAATCACAGCGGTTTCACCAATCACCAGACCAGTGGCGTGATCGATTAAGATGCCGCTGCCAATAACGGCTGCCGGGTGAATATCCACCGCAAAGATCAGCGAGATTCTGTACTGCACTAGCAGTGCTAGAGATTGACGTTGCTCATTCCAGAGCTGATGGGCGACACGATATGCCTGTAGTGCGAGAAAGCCTTTAAAGTAGAGAAATGGCGTCAAATACAATGTGCAGGCCGAATCCCGATCAACTGTTGCGGCAATATCCGCTGCCACTGCATCAATAATCTCTTCTGTGGAAAATGCCCGATCCATAAGGGTTCGCAGCATGATTTCTGGCACTTCGTCGCTTGCCAGTTTACCGGCCAGATAGTGGCTCAGTGCTGTGCCAAGGCTGCTGTGGCTGAGAATAGTCGCATTAAAGAAATTGGCCAGTGCGGGTTCAGCAGTCGCTGCGGCTTGTGCTTCCCGGTGTATCTGCTGCCATATGCTGTCAGGCTCTTTGGTAGGCGATACGGGCAAAGGAGCTGTCGAGGCTGCACTGGCTGATGTAATAGGTTTTTTCATGGCGTCCATTCTGAGTCACACTGTCCTATTATTCCAGCTTGTTCTTGCAATACTCCATATATCCACCTGCGCGGCCCCCGCTTTTAGCAGAGCTTTGGCTACACTGTTTGCTGTGGCGCCTGTGGTCACCACGTCGTCCACTACAGCTACAGATAATCCATTGAGATTTTGCGCTTGTGCAATAAAGGCCTTGTTGATACTGGTCAAGCGTTTCTTGGCGCTAAGCAGGTGTTGATCCTGTCCTTTGATAATTCGTCGACAAATATCACTGCGGATTTCAATGGCTGTGTGGTGCTCACGGCGAAGATAATCTGCAACTAGGTTGCTAATGATATGGCTTTGATTAAAGCCTCGTTTGGTCATTTTTAGCCAGTGTAATGGCAGGGGGATAATCGTCTCGGGGCAGGGCTGTTGAGCTAGTCTATAGGTAGTTGAGATGCGCTCGGCCAGGGCGGCACTGAGCTGTTTGATCTCTGTTGTGTAGGGGTCGCTCTTAAAACGCAGAATAATATTATCCACTGGTGTTTGATAGTGGAATGCCGCGACACAGCGCCTATAGGTCGGCGGTTTTTGTTGGCAGTTGGCGCATAGGGTGTCGCTGACCAGTGGGACAGCGCAGCGTTGGCATTGAGTGGTGAGGCGAGGCAGTTCGGCAACACAGTTGTGACAAAGGGCGCCGGCGGACAGTTGCAATGGCGATTGGCAGAAACTGCAACTGCTGGGTAAGAGACTGTGGCTAAGCTGTTTAACTAAATTATTGGCAGCTCGGTTGAGCAATGTTTGCACCGCAAACCTCCTTGCTTGCGTTATCGTCAGACTTAGTGGACGTCTTGAGTGCGGCGCCTTCGGGGTGTTCTAGGCGACGCTCTGGGTGGGATCCTTTTCGTCTTCATCAGGGATGTCGAGCATACCTGGAGCGGCATCGTTATCCGCTTCACTCTGTGCTTTGCTATCCACTTTGCTATCCATTTTGTGCTGCTCTACCTCGGTGAGGCCATAGTTTTCACTTAGGATGCCGCCGGGAACGCTGGGGGCGTAATCTCGCGGAACCTCAACGTCGCTTAGGTCAATCAATGGATTGCCATTGGAATCCAGCAGGCCAAAATCACTGCCGCCGGATTTGAGAATTTGACGGGCCACGTCGGGGCTGGCTAGGCGCATGGCTTTAGAGGCCAGGTGCTCGTGGATCTGCCTATAGCTCTGGGCAATATTGCTGGTCAGGTGCGAGGCGGTAATAAAGTGCTCGGTGACTTCTTGCTGGTAGCGCTTGAGTTCTTTTTCACTGGCGGCCAGTTTTTGTTCGAGATTGCGCACTGATTTATCGCCGCTATCTACCTTTCTTGAAAATAGGTGGCCGACGGCAGCTCCGATCAGAAAAAATACCGCTGCAATCAAAATTACGCTCAAAGTTGTCAATGTGATCTCCCATACTTAATTTATTGCACGCCTTTAGTGTCGCCAAAGGCGGTTGTTGAAGCAATGTTTTATTGGCCAAAGGGGTAACTAATTTTCTCCGATCACAGGCTCGAAGATCTCTGTTGGCTATATCCCCGCATTTATCGGTTGTCTTGCGGCGCCGTGCTGGTTAAAGTCTGCGTTTAAGCAGCGATCCTACCATATTCAATGTTAACCCCAAAGCAGCGCTATCAAAATGATCTGGCTCGAGAGGGCTTTGTCGCGGACTCAGCCCAGGCTCTGGCAGTTGATAAACTGGAGCAGTTGTGTAGCCGCCTGACGCAGCGCAATCAGCGTAAAAAGGGCAGCCTGCTGGCAAAAATACTGCGTCCTGCGCTAACGCCTGAAAAGGGGCTCTATTTCTGGGGTGGCGTGGGTCGAGGCAAGACTTATTTAATGGACAGCTTTTACGAGAGTCTGCCTTTCGAGCGCAAGATGCGGATTCACTTTCACCGTTTTATGCGCCGTGTGCACCAGGATTTAGATAATTTAAAAGGACAGGCCAATCCGCTGGAGTTGGTTGCGGACTCTATAGCCAAAGAGGCTCAGGTGGTCTGTTTCGATGAG
>Ga0209533_1001772_pt1 | contig 20095 bp, 13 predicted proteins | sample COG_04_FD_184748 | JGI IMG/M metagenome (GOLD analysis project Ga0209533, IMG submission 184748) | Pelagic Microbial community sample from North Sea - COGITO 998_met_04 (SPAdes) (version 2) | ecosystem: Environmental > Aquatic > Marine > Neritic zone/Coastal water | place: Helgoland, sampling...
TGGTTTCAGTAAAAAATATAGTGAAGAAAAAAACTTGAAAAACAACATAAGAATGCAAACAAAAGACTTTTCATATAGGGTTTTGTCTCCCATTTTACCATTACAATTATCTATAGAAAAACCTAAAGACAATAGAAAATATCCAAAAGAAATTATTACGGTTGGAGATAAATTTAAACAATTAAGATTAGATATAAAATTAACTCAAATTGAAGTAGCAAAACAATTGAGTGTGAACAAAAATTTTGTAACTGAGTTAGAAAACAATAAAAGAAAACTAACCATTTTTGCATTGCATAAAGCTTGCGCATTTTTAGGTTATATTCCAAAGACATTAAATTTTGATGAAAGTAAATTACAAGGAAAGTTATTTGCTTACAGGATTAAAAATGGATTAACCTATTCTAACTTATCTAAAGAAATTGGCTTGGATAAGAGTACTTTGAGTAGATTTGAGAAAGGAGACAATTTGAATTCAGAGTCTTTGTTGAAAATTACTAATTATTTAAAAAATGTAACTCATTCTTGACTCACTCCTACACAAAGATAGGATGTCATTAAGCTTTTTAAGTTGAATATATGTTATTATTTTTTAAAAGGCATTTATGAATATTGTAACAACAATGGTTACATGAATTATACAGATTTTCAGGGTATTAATATAATTTTGCGTAAATTTATTCAAAAACGAACGAGCTGATTCTATGAAATATTTGATAACCATTCTATGCTTATTTATTACTAAATTTTCTTTTGGGCAGAATGAAGTAATAATTGATTCTTTACAAATCGAGTTAAGTAAGAACATAGATGATAAAAAAAAAATAAGCCTTTTCACTGAAATTTTTAACGAGTATCTTTTTATTAATTTAGATTCTGCAAAAGTTTATAAGGATAGAATTATTAATCAACCAAATAAAACGGAAATAGAACATATCAATAGTTTTAGTATTTCTTCTAAATATCATTTTTATAGATCTCAGCTTGACAGTGCTCTGCATTTTACTAATAAAGCACTTGGTATTGCGTTAAAACTGGATGATAATAATCTTAAAGCAGATTTGTATAGAAAATTAGCCATATTAAGTAGCAGAAAGTTTAATTTTCAAGATGCAGAAAAATTCGGAAAATTGGCATTAGAAGCTGCAATTGAAGAAAATAATTGGTCTTTAATAGCCTCTTCTAATATCGCGTTAGGTAATCAATATTATAAAAAAACTCAATTCGATTTAGCATTAAAATATTATTTGGAAGCCGATTCTCTTTATTCTTTGTACAATCAGGAAGATCGATCTTTGGCCATAAGTTATGATAACATCAGTAGCATTTATACAGACTTAGAAGATTTGAGAGCAATATATTATATAGAAAAAAGCAAAAAGATATATCAACTTTTAAATGACAATGAAGGACTTGCTTATAATTCCCTCTTAAGTGGAATGTACTATAGTAAGATAAATGAGCACCAAAAAGCCATCCCATATTATGAAGAGGCAATGGTTTTTTATGAAGACTATGGTGATCTTCATCGTTTTAATGAAGCGCAAACCCGTTTGATAAACTCATATGCTGCGAGAGGCAATTATAAAGCAGCAGAAGCTATTCTATTAGCAGCTGAGAAAAGTTTAAATAACAGAGCAGAGAAAAATCGCTTTTTAAGTTTTTACTTAAGTGCAGGTCAATTATATCTTGATTTGAAAAAATATGATCTAGCGATTGAGTATTTTAATAAAGCATATAATATTATAAATAAAAGTGAAAATGATTTTTTGATAGGTTATAATAAGAACGTAAAAAAGGGGCTTATGTATGCCTATATTGGTAAAAAGGATTACAGAAATGCCTTAAAATTTAGCCAACTTCTGATAGAAATAACCAATAGTATCCATAAAAATAATAATGTAGACATTACAAAGGAGCTCGAAACTAAATATCAAACCCAAAAAAAAGAACAAGAAATTACCTTACTAAAATCTCGAAATGAATTGGCTGAACAACAAAGAAAGAATCAGCGTAATTTATTATTAGGAGGTATTGGTATAACTACTTTAGCAGGAGTATTGTTTTTCTTCTTATATCATAACCGTCAAAAAACCACAAAAAAACTCCAAGAACTAGACAAGGCAAAGTCCAACTTTTTTGCCAATATTTCGCACGAATTTCGTACCCCTTTAACCTTAATATCTGGTCCATTACAGAGTCAGTTACTAAAAGAGGATTTAAAGGAAGAAGACAAAGCAACCTTTAAAATGATGCACCGAAACTCTACTAGGTTACTTTCACTAGTAGATCAATTACTCGATATTTCTAAAATTGAGGCTGGAAGCATGCAGCTAAAAGTTTCTAAGGGCAACGCGATTTCTTTTATAGGCACCTTATTTGACAGCTTTACATTTGAAGCCCAACAAAAAGAAATAAATTATTTAGTTTACAATAATCCTACTAATACCATAACTTATTTTGATGCAGATGTTATTGAGAAAATAGTTGTAAACCTACTTTCTAATGCTATAAAATATACTCCAGAAAAAGGCTCTGTTATTGGCAATGCTAAAGTAATAAAAGACGAATTGCATTTTGAAGTAAAAAACACAGGAAAAGGTTTATCTAAAGAAGAAATTGCGACTATTTTTGAACGTTTTTATCAAATAAATGAAAATACACAAGGTGTAGGTATTGGTTTAGCATTGGTAAAAGAATTGACAACTTTACATAAAGGGTCTTTGAAGGTTGAAAGTGAGCCTAATGGCTGGACAAGTTTTGCCGTTATACTTCCGATAGCCAAAGAAAGGTTTAAAAACAGTGAAATTATAACGGTAATTTCTAATGAAGTTGCTAATACAAATTCCACTAACGATGACTCAACTTTACAAGAACAGAACAGGTCATCCACAGAAGCAAATACTATAACAACTCACGAAAACCCTATTCTACTAGTTGTTGATGATAATGTAGATGTTAGAGACTATCTGTTTAGCATATTTAAAGAACAATACACCATAATAAGTGCCAAAAACGGACAAGAAGGTATTGATTTAGCTATAGAACATATCCCAGATATTATTATTAGTGATATTATGATGCCCATTAAAAATGGCATTGACTTATGCAATACCTTAAAAGTAGACGAACGTACAAGCCATGTACCCATTATTTTATTAACTGCCAAGGCAGGAGAAGAAAATGAAATTGAAGGCATAACAACAGGCGCTGATGACTATATTACCAAACCATTTAATGAAGAATTATTAAAACTTCGTGTAGAAAAATTAATAGAAAGCAGAAAAAAACTACAGCATCGCTACAGCCAAGAAGTTGTTTTAAGACCTAAAGATATTGCCATTACACCAGTTGATGAGCAATTTTTAGAACGTTTGCAAAACGTATTGGATACTAAGTTAATAGAGTCTTCTTTTAGTATTGAAGATTTTGGTAAGGCATTAGGTATGAGCCGTATGCAATTACACAGAAAATTAAAAGCCTTAACAGGTTTATCGGCTTCAGAATTTATACGCTATCAACGTTTAAAACTTGCGGCACAATTATTAAAGAAATCCGAAATAAAAGTCTCACAAGTTGGCTATAGTGTTGGTTTTAACGACCATGCTTACTTTAGTAAATGCTTTAAAGACATCTATCATTGTACTCCTTCAGAATACGTGAAAGCTTCACAAAACAATAATTAATTTTTGCCCCTTACGGGGCTTTTCTCCTTTTATCACAGAAGTAATTCCTTTTTTTTTAACGTGTTACAATAATTATAACTTTTGTTACAGCAGTCATAACCGCCAGAACAGAGTTATACTAATTTTATAACATAAATTTAGAAGCAAACTCTGTTGAGAAGTTTAAAATTGGAACTTAATGAAAAAAAAGAAGTATGAAGGAACTTTGCCAAAAATGCCAGCTAATAAAATATACCTAAACATAAACAATTTAAAAGAAGGCAATTATACCTTAAAAATTATAAATAAAAACAAAGTCATAAAAAGAACGCAGTTTAATAAAAAATAAGACAATGGAAAAAATGAAAACACTAATTTTAATTACAGCATTGTGTTTTGTTACAGATAGTAGCGCACAGTTTTGGAAAAAAATAGGAGATAAAGCCGAAAAAGCAGTCGAAAGAGTTTTGGAGCGTAAAGTAGAAGAAAAAGCCGAAAAAGAAACAGAAATAGTTTTCGATTCTGTATTTAACAACCAAAACGATAAGAAACTATTTAAAAATAAAAAGGCAAAGGTCGCCGAATACTACACATTTACCCATCAATATACTATGGAGGTAATTAGTGAAAAAGACACGACACTTTTTACTTATTATCTAACCAATAACCATGAGTATATGGGTAGTTCTTTTAAAATTGGTAAAAACGAAGAATTTATTACCATAATGGATTTACCCAATTCGGCAATTCACACCTTTATGGATTTAGGTAACAAAAAATCGATGTCTTCTTTTAAAGTTGATTTGAATGACGAAACGGATACTGAAATGAATACCAACAATTTTACAATTTCAGCTACTGGTCAGAAAAAACAAATTTTAGGTTATCAATGTGAGGAATTTCAAGTAACAGGGCCCAAATTATCAGGTACTGTTTGGGTAACTCAAGAAGCAAATATATCTTTTCAAAAAGCATTCAATCAGTTAAAAACAAAACGACAAAAAGGGATTAATCAATCGTGGGTAAGTATGGTAGATGGTTTAGCGTTAGAAATGAATATGACAGACTATACAAAGCGAAAACCTAAAACCATTAAAATGAGATGCACTTCATTAAATGAAACCGATTTTAGTATAGTAACAGAACAATACCAAAAACAAGAATAATAAAAATTAATTTACATGAAAATATTCATACACATACTTGTTATACTCTTATTTTTTGCTTGTAATAGCAACACTCAAAAAAAGAAAGAAAGCAAAGAACAAGTTTCTAACAAAAAAGCGGTTGAAACTAAAGTTAAATCTAGTGCAAACTATAGCGCATTATTCACAGATTACACATGTAATATGGGCATCTCTGAAATGGCTAAAGCACTACAGGTAAGCCAAGAAAAATTAACACTAGTCACTTTCAATAGCAACACTAAAAGGTGCTATGTAGATTATGAAGCACCCAATATTTTACCCGTAAGACTATCATGGGGTTTAAGCCCTAGTTCTAAAAAAGGGAATAAGAAATTAATTGATGAGGCACTCGAATTCAAAAGACTAAATATTTCTCCAGCGGGAATAAGTATTGAGTTAGCAGAAACGGGCGACTGTTATTTGAGACATTCACCTATGCACGGCAGAATTACATTGCTAAATAGCAATTATGATAATGTGATTACCCTTGATTACGGAACCAGAATGCAACCTAATGGAGAACGGCGTTCCAATGAAGCACAAGAAGCATTGAAACAAAAAATATCCAAACTAGCCAATTACCTATTAAAGAAATATAAAAAATAATTTTATAACCTATGAAATCAATGACAAACACAATATCAAAAACAGTTTTTTGCCTTATTATCCTGCTCACTTTTGGCAATTGCTCTAGCGATGACGATTCTAATTCGGTAAACCAAGCACCAAGCGAGTTTCAAGTAATGGCTACCGCTCACGATACCGGACTGGGAATAAACCTTACCTGGTCTGCGGCAATTGACCCAGAGGGAGAAGCCGTAACCTATCAGGTTCTTATGGAGGGAAATAGCCAAGCACAAGACTTAACCACGCTTAGCTATACGATGGAAGGCCCCGGCTATAATACCATGACCAATGGGATGGTTATTGCTACCGATCCCCAAGGTGCAAGTACCCAAACAATATTTGAAGTGGTTACTTCCTCTTTAGTGGATATTCCCGATGCTGGATTTGAAACTTTTCTTGTATTTCAAGGTATTGATACGGATGTTTCGGTTAACCAACAAATGCATTATACAGATGCAGTTGCCATACTAGAGTTGAATATTCCATTCATCCTTGGCGCTCCAGCCATCAATAGTATAGAAGGCATAGAAGCATTTACTAACCTAAAGGTTTTTATACATAATAACGGAGTTCTTACAAGTGTAGATTTCAGTAAGAACACCGCCCTTGAGAAAATACAACTTTTCGCCAACCAGTTGACTGAAATTGACCTGAGCCAAAACACCGCTTTACTTGAATTGGATGTTTCGTCAAACCAACTTAGCGCACTCGATTTAAGTGCCAACACGTTAATTTCTGAATTGGGTTGTGGCAACAATCAGCTTACTACCTTAAATGTTAATCATCTGTCTGCGCTAAAGGTTCTTAGTGTTTATGGAAATGGGCTTACAGAGCTAGAGACCAGTAACAATAACTCGCTTGTTTTTTTGAATTGTTCAGACAATAGTCTATCAACTTTAGATGTGTCCCTCAATCAAAATATTGAACTATTGGGTGCTGCGGAAAATAACATTTCATCCATTAACTTCAATAATAATGAGGTCTTGAGAATATTGGATGTGAATGATAACCAATTAACGGAACTGGATTTGAGCCAAGCTCCGTTTTTGGAAGAATTTAGCGGTGCCTCCAATCAGTTTAGTACATTAGATTTTAGCACCAATGTGGACATTACTAAAATCCATTGCTCATCCAATGGGCTCCAAACACTCGACCTTAGAAACGGCAATGTGAACCTCATAGACAATTTTGATGCCACGCAAAATCCAGACCTCATCATTTGTATGGACGCATTTCCAAATGCTGTTATCTTAAATAACATAGACGATAGTGCAGATATTTCTTTTGATTGCGATTGAGCACAAGTAAACTGCCTCGGTACAAGCAAACGAGGCATTTATAGGATACTAGTTTTAGATTTCGAGGCTTGCCTCGGAGCATTTAAATCTCGATTATCGAGTAAAAATTAATTAATAATATAAAAATATAAAATCATGAAATCAGTTTTTACACTAGCTATACTACTATTATTTACACTTACAGCTACTTCCCAAAGTATAAGCAAACAAGTGGTGGCAACATCGGGCAATACATTAAGCAATGCTACCCACCAACTAACAAGTACTGTTGGCGAACCTATTATTGGTTTAAAAAGTACAACAGTTAGCATTAACCAAGGGTTTTTAGCTGGTGCAGCAACTAATTCAACCTTTTCTGTACAAGATTTAGTTCAAGACCAAAGTATAAAAATTTTCCCAAACCCTGTGGTAGATTGGGTGCATTTTAATATACCTAATAACAGGGATAATGTTTTAGTCATTGTGTATGATGCCTCAGGAAAACAAGTAGCACAACAACCTATAAATGCAACAAAGCAAACCCTAAACTTAAGCCATATAGCAAGTGGTATGTATGTGGCACAGCTATTCTTTAAAAATACTAATACAAGAAAATCATTTAAAATCATTAAAAAATAAAACCATGAAAACAATCCTAAAAACTTTACTATGTACACTTTGCATTTGCTTATCTAGCTATGCTCAAGAAACCCAAAAAAATTATATTAATTACCAAGGTGTTGCTAACGAAGCCACTGGTGATGCTATAATAAACACACCTATATCTATACAAATTGCCTTGAAATTTGGAAGCCCTTCAGCCGTAGCAAGTTATTTAGAAACACATTCGGTTACCACAGATGCCAATGGTGTGTTTAGTTTGCAAATTGGTAATGGAACGGTGGTGTCTGGCAACTATAATACTTTAAACTGGGGTACAATGGCAAGCTATATAACGGTTTGGCTAAACGGTGCAGAAGTTGGCACTACAGAACTGGTGGCCGTACCCTATGCCATAAGCTCTGGTGATACGCAGTGGCAACTTAATGGGACTGACATAGAAAACAAAAACACAGGAACTGTTAAAGTAACCAACTTAGAAGTAACAGGAAACATATTTACTCAAGCAGGTGCTACTATTAATGAGTTTTCTATAGATGGCACTTTGGCAGGCAATAGCGATATGGCATTACCTACAGAAAAAGCCGTAAAAAACTATGTTGATAATGCAACAAGTAATGCTGTAACTAAAATTGATGATTTAAGTGATGGAAAAAGCGATAACGATGGTTCATCTCTATTTTTGGGTGTAGATGCTGGGGCCAATGATGATGGAACTACTAATAGAAATGTTGGTATAGGTTACCAAGCTCTCCATTCCAACACCACAGGAACAAATAATGTAGCTCATGGCAATTCTGCACTATACTCTAATACCACGGGATATAGAAATCTAGCTAATGGAAGTGGAGCATTATACTCCAACACTACAGGAAGGGATAATGTCGCAAATGGTGTTGCAGCACTTTATAATAACATCTCAGGAAATTTTAATGTAGCAAACGGGAGTAATGCTCTCAATAAAAATCAGGGGTCCGCTAATGTGGCAAATGGAGCTTGGGCACTTTCAGAAAATACCAGCGGAAGTGATAATGTGGCAGTAGGGTCTGATGCTTTAAGTAATGTTACTACTGGCAGCAATAATATTGGTATTGGGGCAGAAGCTCAGGTGCCTAGTAGTACTTCTTCTAATCAAGTACGTATAGGCAATACGCAAATTACCTATGCAGGCATACAAGTAGCTTGGACAGTAACTTCAGACAAACGCTGGAAAAACCATATACGCAAGCTACCTTATGGTTTAAATATGATAACCAAACTCCAACCTGTAGATTATATACGCAAAAACAACAGTAAGCAAACCCGAGAAATCGGCTTTATAGCTCAAGAAGTAGAAGAAGTGTTAGTAACAATTGGCTACGAAAATCAGGGTTTTTTAACAAAAGATGATAATGGGTATTTAAGTATTCGCTACAACGATTTAATACCTGTGCTTACCAAAGCCATACAAGAACAACAAGCACAAATAGAGGCTTTAAAAAGTTCAAATACAGAACAATACAAGCTATTAAGCCAAGTTTTAGAACGTATGGATAGGCTTGAAAACAAAGCCCAGCCAAATCAAAAAAAAGAGACCGATTTAAAAATAGTATCGCTAAGTAATAATTAATCGGTTCTGTAAATTAAACAGTAGAAGTTGGAGCAAATGACCCAGAAGATCCTCTTGCTGTATACGGAACTTGGGAAATTATTGATAATGTTATTTCGGTTGATTACACTTTTCTTACAGGATCTCAGGTTGAATATTCTACCTTAGTAAACTTAGCGCAATCTAATACCAACTCAATATATTCGGGGGGATTGTATATAAATCATGGCGCTGTTTCTGTAAACGAACAAGGAGAATTTGAAATAATAATGAATTAAAAGCGTAATTTATTTAGCGGATTCATTTATAAACCTTTCGATTTTACAATCGCAAGGTTTTGTTTTTCTAATCAATCTTCCTACATTTAAGGAAATTAAAACTCTATGCTCAAAAAAATCTACGGAAGTGCCGTCTTTGGCGTGGAAGCCCATACCATCACAATCGAAGTGAATGTCGATAAAGGTATTGGCTACCATTTAGTGGGATTACCAGATAACGCCATTAAAGAAAGTAATTTCCGTATAGCTGCCGCCCTTCAAAACAACGGTTATAAAATTCCTGGTAAAAAACTCATCATCAATATGTCGCCTGCCGATATGCGTAAAGAGGGCTCTGCCTATGACTTACCGCTGGCGATGGGAATTTTAACCGCCTCCAATCAAATCAAAGAAGTCAATATTGAACGCTACATCATCATGGGAGAGCTCTCCTTAGACGGAACGGTACAACCCATAAAAGGCGCACTGCCCATAGCCATTAAGGCCTTAGAAGAAGGCTTTGACGGATTTATCTTACCCAAAGAAAATGCAACCGAAGCCGCCATTGTGAGTGGTTTGAAGGTGTATGGCGTCAAACACATTTCTGAAGTGATAGATTACTTTGATAAAAATACAGAACTAGAACAAACGATTGTAGATACCCGAGCGGAATTCCAAAAAAATCTTGAGCATCCCGAATTTGATTTTTCAGATGTGAAAGGGCAGGAGAGCATCAAACGCTGTATGGAAATTGCCGCCGCTGGCGGACATAACATTATATTGATTGGTCCTCCGGGGGCGGGAAAAACGATGTTGGCAAAACGTCTGGGGTTTGCCACCCATTTTACCGAAGCGGCATAAAACACTAAAACCTCCATATTTAAAAGGGTTTAAGCGTGGTTTCAGTAAAAAATATAGTGAAGAAAAAAACTTGAAAAACAACATAAGAATGCAAACAAAAGACTTTTCATATAGGGTTTTGTCTCCCATTTTACCGCTTAGTTTATCAACAAAAAAACCTAAAAACCGCAAGTTCCCTAAAGAAATTTTAACCGTTGGAGATGAGTTAAGGAAAATGAGAATGGATAAAAATTTAACACAACATCAAGTTGCAAAGCAACTGAATGTTAACAAAAATTTCATTTACGAATTAGAACTTAACAAAAGAAAAGCAACCATTTATGCATTGCATAAAATTTATACATTTTTGGGGTCTATTCCAAAAACTCTAAAAATTGACAAAACCACTTTGCAAGGGAAATTATTTGAACATAGAATTATAAACGGCTATACTTATAAAATTCTTGCTGAAAAAATAGGGTTAGACAAGAGTACTTTAGCTAGAATTGAGAAAGGCAAAACTTGTAAAGCGGAAACCTACCTTATTGTTGAAAAATATCTGAAAAATTAATTTTGAATATTAGTCGCATATAGTTGACTAATTTGTTTCTTAATGATTTGTAATTTCTTGGTTTGTTCTGTTGCAAGGTCATTTTGGAGTAGGGAAGTTTTAGACATTAGCATACTAAAATTATGGGCATCACTAGGAGATACATCTTTTATCTGATGAATTTTTCGATTTACTTTTTTAAGTTCTCTATCGTAGTTAATATTATCCCAATAATCTTTGGTCGCCTTAATTTTTAAATTATGGTAGGCATAAGCGTACTTCTCTAATTTTTTGTTTTCAAAAACTACCTGATACTCTTTAATACGCTGGCGTTCTTTTTTGGTATAAAAATCCTTTGGTTCTTCATACTCCTTGAAAGGGATTTTGTTTGTCAACTTGTACTCAATACATTTTTTGGAATTTTGCCAATTTAACACCTTATAATTATAGAGATCGTTTTTGGATGTTTTTTTATTAAAGTTGGGTTTGTAGATTTTAAGGAGGCTATCGGTCTTGCTACTCATTTGCTCGTTCGTGATTTTGCCGATGCAGTTCTCAAAATTAACAAGGTTAGCTTGTTCTAAAAAGGCTTGATACACCTTATCATCAAAAACGACCTTGTGTTTGCTGTACTGGTCTATCTGTTTCTTGTAGTAGTCAAATGTTTGGGCGTTTATTTTTAGCCCTGTTATGATTAATATTATGGTTATTATGTGTTTCATGTTTCTAATGTGTTTTGCTGGGTTTCAAAAATATGGAGTGTGCTTTTACTATCTAAGAGGAACATTTTACCCTTATGGAATTTTGGAGGCGCTAAATTAGAGTCTATATCTTCTAAATACATATAATCTTCAATAATCCCTATTTCAGGGTTTAAACAGAATAAATAATATTTACCATTTTGTTTATCGGAAAAATAGATTTTACCTTTATGATACGTAATATCTGAACCTACCATTGCATAGTTGTTTTGATAATTCTTTTCTCTGTTAAAAATATTATCTATCATTGTATCTAAAATCTTCTCTCCTTTCTCTAAATCAATTACTGAATAAAATGCTCCTTTAGCGAAATAACCTTTATTGTCTATAATATGTAAGGTATATGGTGTAAAACCTTTATAACTCAATTTCCATAATATTTCTCCTGTATCTATTGCTAATGCTAAAACACAATTACCTGACAAGACTATAAGTTGATTGTTATATTTGTAAACATTACTAATTTCACCTTTGTGGTCTCCATCCCAATCGTTATAACTTGTAATTTCGCTTAGGTCTTTTTGCCAAACTATGGAGAAATTATTTTTATTAAGAAACATAACTGTCCCTGTCAAAAAAGGACGATACACTAAAAAATCATCTATTAATTTGACCCAACCATTTAGATTTTCTTTTAGAAATCTACTTACAAATTTACCGTTTTGCAAATCAAGTTTAAAGAAACCTTTCTCGTCAAAACCATAATAAAACTTTTCATCACAAGAATCTTGAAGTATATAGATAGGCTTATCAACCTCATAATTCGTTGAGTAATTTTTATAATTAATTGAAACAGTTTTTGTTTTGTATTTAGTGTATATTAAATTATTTCTAAAGACAATAAAATTGTTTACTTTGTTGTCTTTAGTCTGCCATATAATTTCATAGTTATTATCAAACTCTGCAAGTTTCAAGTACCCATCTGTATTTGATAACCCAAATATTTTGTTTTCAACAAATTCAAAAAAACCTGTTTTCTTTTTTTCTAAGAGCTTTTTGTATATCATTCTACAACTTCAAATAATTTATTAAAAATAGTATTGTCACTTAACACATTAATAATGTCATCAGAATTATTAATTGACTTCCCAAAAAGAAGTGAAAATTTTTGAGATATTGTAGTAGGGTTTTGTGTAAATAAATCATCTAAAGCATCCACTGGACTGCCATCAGCCTTTTTTAAAGAGTTGATAACATTCTGCTTTAAATTTGAAGCATTGATATTTGTATTAGCCTTAAAAATATATTTTTTCTGCCCTAATTTAGTAAAATTTAAATCTGCAATATCTGGTATAAATTGATTTCTAAAGGAACTATTACTCCAATTTGTCCATTTACTCCAATCTTTAAATTCTAATTTTGTACCATCTTTTAAAGCTATATCATATCTTCTTAGTTTTGTGCCGCCATCACTTAAAGTAATTTCAACTACATCTTCAAATTTTCTTATTTCTGCTATAAAATTATCTCCTTTTTGAATACAATAGTCAACTACAAACTTAGCTCCTTTAAGGGTTTTCCAATGTTGGGCTAAATCTTTTATAACTTTGTCTAATCCTTCTATGTCCTTTAATCGGTGTAGTTTAGGAATAAGATTTTTTAGAGTATTGATGGATGAGTTATCTATAATTTTTTCTAATTGTTCTGGTGTTATCGGCACAGAATCTATCAACTCATCAAACTGCTGCCTGAATTGTTTAAAGGCTTCGCTATACCAATCCTGCTTTTTTACATCTTCTAAAAAACGAGTGAGTTTGGGTAATCCTGTAAAGTCATTTATCTTCTCTACCAGCGTTTCCAAAGTCTGTGCTACCTTACCTCCTTTAGTAATTATTCCAACACCAAAAACTGCTGCTGCAACTGATACTGTGGTTTTTGTTGATGAATAAACTAATTTTTCATCATCATCCCAAGTATCTTGTAGCACTTGTTTAAGCCCATCAATTAAAGCACTCATACCATCAGCAGTAAAGATTTGCATAAATGCTTCTTTTTGCTCAGGGTCAGTCATTATCCCATAAATGCCTTTTATAGCCTGGGGTATTCCAGTAACTTCTTCAATAACACCATCACTACCACCTGCTACCAAATCAGGGAACTGTGTATATACTGGCCATTTGGTATGGTCAGGCTCTACACTATGCCAAGTACTGTTTGGCATCTTGCCTTCACTCCATACATTTTTAACAATTTTTTGAGAGGCTTGTAGGGCTTCAATAAAAGTTCCTATTTGGTCATTTAATAAGGCTTTTAATTCTTGACTTAGATTAGCAAACCAATTTACTGTTACAGCATCTTGCAAGTCTAAAAGAACTAGTTGCCTCAATTCTTCGGTATCTACGTCTATGCCTCTGCTGTCCGCTAATTGCTGTAAGACTGCTACTTTGTCTTGTAGGTAGTTCTCTGAAATTAGCGTGCTGATGTTTACTTGATTGTTTACAATCTCAGCATTGAGCGTGATTTCAGCATTGCTGGCATTAGACAGACCTTTTGACAAAAGGGTCTCTGTATTGCTTCCCTGTTTAAGATTTATAGCAATTTTGACTTCTTGGAAAAAATCATTGCCAAGTTGCTGCTCAATAGCCGATTTAAGACTTTCAAAATCTACCGCTCCATTATCATCAGTAAAAGTTACAGTATTAGCTATGTTTGTACTGCTGGATGCACAGGCGTTTATTTCATTGATTATATCCTCTTTCTCCTGCTCTGTAACATCGGTGGAATCACAATAGCCTGAAATAAAGATTAAATCGTTGGAGAATTCTATTGCTTCTTGACCATTAAAAATGGCTAAAGTAGCTTCCTTAGCTATCAATATGTCTTTATAATCCGATGCAATTTTTTTTATTTCGTTAGAAATATCATTATTTTCACTTCCTTGCTCGTAGCTAAACTTTTCAGTTTCAATGCCGTTTTCGGATAAATAACCTATAATACATTTATAATACTTTCTATTACTGAATACATAGGAGAAGTTTGAATTTCCATCAATTTCTTGAGCATTTTCACTATTAATATCGCTACATTCTTTACACTTTATAAAGGACTGTCCATCAAACTGCTTAACTGCTTTTACTAAGCGAAATAAGGCATCATCTCCTGTTATGGCATTGATGGCATAAGCTACAGATTTGAAGCCATTTTCGGATTCATTTATACTTTCGTTGCAACCGCTTCCTTGTCCTTCACATTCAGAGCCTCCTTTTTCATAGTTGTTTTCGGCTTCTTCTAAATTATTCAACAATTCATCAGCTTCTTCTTGTGTTATAATACCATCAGTTACAAGTTGATTGATTTCATTTTCTGCTGCATCAAATACGTCTGTTACTTGTTCATCTATTTCTTCCCATTCTTCATATGTAAAATCGTCTCTATTATCTTCAATATCATCAAATAAATCAGACAACGAATCTAAAAGGTTGCCTATTTCATCAATAAATCCATCAATGCTCACTACATTCTCAAAAGTAGGGTCATAGGTAGTCTGTACCACCCCATCAATCAACTGGTACTCTGTATTAATAGTAATCCCTTCAAAAGCAACAGCAATTTTGGTGTCTGCTAAGTAAGGAACAGTAATAAATCCATTGCCAGAAAACCGTCCACCATTATTCTGTATTTCCTTGACCGTTACAGGAAAATCTCCTGCATAAAAGGTCTCATTAACGCCTAAGTTCTGTAAAGGCGTCTGGTTGGTAATCTGTATATCAGGTACTACTCCACAGTTATAGCTTACCGTTTCTTCATCGGTAGGCATGGTAAACTGGTTTTCACTTGTATAGGAATAGTAGTGGTTTAAAGATGCCAAGGAGCTACAGGTGCCACCTACTCTAAACTCATAAGTAACCCCAGCTTCTAAATTAGAAATCTGTGCCTGCTCGTTAAAGGTGTACACTTCAAACCAATCGTGGTCTTCTTTTTTAGGAACATAGTCTTTTTCTTTTTGCCCTTTTTTGGCACGCTTTTTATTTTTCTTTTCTCGTCTTGCACGTTGTTTATCAGTTTCTTGAGTATAGCTGACTTTTCTGTACTGTACGTGGTATTTGTTATGCTCTAAATTACCTTGCCAGTTGATTTTTACAGTGCTTTTACTAATGGCTTCAGAGAGTGGAAATTTAGGCGCATCACAATCTTTAGTTAATCTAAAATGAAAAATCTCGCTGTAGCCATTGTTTTTATACACTGCATTTTCATCAATACCCGAAGTAGAGATTGCCCTAACACGCCACGCATAGGTTTTATCGGGCAATAAGGCAGGTTTTGTATTATCATATAAAAAAGCATTGGCTCGTGTAGTTTCCCTATATAGTGGTAGAGAGGCTAAGAAAGCAGTCTGTGGGTCAAGTTGGTCGTCCCACAATTCTCTAATTTCAAATTCATAAGATAGGTTGGTCGCTGTAGTGCTACGAGATTGCCAATTAAAAAATATGTTAAGCGGGTCTTTTAATACAATTTGGTCGCCACGCTGTGGTTTGATTAAAATAGGCGGATCATTTAAGACTAAAAAAGCAAAGGCACAACCTCCATTAGGGTTAGACACCAATTGTGGGTTTTGTGTATTGGTCGTCCATACTTGAAAGCAAAAATCGTATCGACCTGCAGGTAAGGCACGGTTATAAACTTGAGGAGGAATACCTACCAAGTTTTGAAGCCTAAAATAAGGTTGTAAATCTATAGTGCTTATTAATTCTGGAGTACCCCCTGTTAAATTAATAGGGGCAGCACCTACCACAAAATCTGTACTTTGTATGTTCAGCCCTTGTCCTTTGATAATCATTTTTAATCGAACATCTACATTGGCACCAATATCCGTTAAAATAAGTCTTACATTAATTTTATCAGAAGTTGTAGTGGTATAACTAGGGAGGGTTACATTATAAGGGGGATTAATTTGAGGAATAACCTGTACAGGATATACTTGGGCTTTGGTAAATAAGCTAAAACCTAAAAAAAAGAACACAAAAAGCATGCTTAAATAGGGGCTTTTATGATGGATGGCGTTCATTTAGAGTTGTTGTTATAAGGGACTCAAATATAGCGAATATTACAATTACATTTCTTACATTTATGCGGAAAATAATTGTTATGCTTAAAAAAATCTATGGAAGCGCTGTCTTTGGCGTGGAAGCACACACCATTACAATAGAAGTGAATGTCGACAAAGGTATTGGCTACCATTTAGTGGGATTACCAGATAACGCCATTAAAGAAAGTAATTTCCGTATTGCGGCCGCCCTTCAAAATAACGGCTATAAAATCCCTGGTAAAAAACTCATCATCAATATGTCGCCTGCCGATATGCGCAAAGAGGGCTCTGCCTACGATTTACCGCTGGCGATGGGAATTTTAACCGCCTCCAATCAAATCAAAGAAGTCAATATTGAACGCTACATCATCATGGGAGAACTGTCTTTAGACGGAACGGTGCAACCCATAAAAGGCGCACTGCCCATAGCCATTAAGGCCTTAGAAGATGGTTTTGAAGGATTTATCTTACCCAAAGAAAATGCAACCGAAGCTGCCATTGTGAGCGGTCTGAAGGTGTATGGCGTCAAACACATTTCTGAAGTGATAAACTATTTCGATAAAAATACAGAATTAGAGCAAACCATTGTAGATACCCGAGCGGAATTCCAAAAAAATCTTGAGCATCCCGAATTTGATTTTTCAGATGTAAAAGGGCAGGAGAGTATCAAACGCTGTATGGAAATTGCCGCTGCTGGTGGACATAACATTATTTTAATTGGCCCTCCGGGGGCAGGAAAAACCATGTTGGCAATACGCTTACCATCTATATTACCTCCGATGACCTTACATGAAGCACTAGAAACCACCAAAATACATTCGGTTGTAGGGCGTATTGGAGCACAAAAAGGATTGATCGCACAACGCCCATTTCGATCGCCACACCACACCATATCAAATGTCGCCCTTGTGGGTGGGGGAAGTTATCCGCAACCTGGGGAGATTTCATTATCTCATAACGGTGTCTTGTTTTTAGATGAACTGCCAGAGTTTAAACGCGAAGTTCTAGAAGTCATGCGCCAACCCTTAGAAGACAGAGAAGTTACCATTTCACGAGCCAAGTTTACAGTGACCTATCCCAGTAGTTTTATGTTAGTCGCCAGTATGAACCCAAGTCCAAGCGGGTATTTTAATGACCCAAATGCGCCTACGATGTCATCAGCTACTGAAATGCAGCGCTATTTGGGTAAAATTTCGGGGCCTTTGTTGGACCGTATAGATATTCATATTGAGGTGACGCCTGTCCCTTTTGAAAAACTCTCAGATGATCGCAAAGGCGAATCATCTGTCAATATTAGAAAACGGGTAACCAAAGCACGTGAGTTGCAAACAAAACGCTTTGAAGATTCAGAAGTTGTGCATTACAATGCACAAATGAATACTAAACAAATTAGGAAGCACTGCAAGCTAGACGATGCGTCCATGCAGCTTTTAAAAACGGCTATGGAGCGTTTAAATTTATCAGCACGTGCCTACGATCGCATCCTAAAAGTAGCCAGAACCATTGCCGATTTAGAAGGCACTATGTCTATTGAAAGTGCTCATATTAGCGAAGCGATTCAATACCGGAGCTTAGATCGTGAGGGATGGTTGGGGTAATTTAACACTATTAAATTAAAACTTCACGTAAAATATATAACTAATTGATATTATGAATTTTAGATATTTACTATAAGAAAAAACTATAACGTTAAATATACTATATTCATGCCATTATCCTAAAAACTTAAAGAGTCGTTTAAGCTTTTTAAGCTTGTTTGTATAGGGCGCATAGCGCAGCGGAATGTCCAACCAATTTCCTTTAATCACGACGCCTTTTTTGTGCGAAAATGTATCGAAACCTAGGCGGCCGTGATAGGCGCCAATTCCACTTTCTCCAACCCCTCCAAAGGGCAATCTAGAGTTCCCGAAATGAATCATGGTATCATTGATTGTACCCCCTCCAAAACTATAAGTTTCAATCATCTTTTTGTAAAAAGATTTGTTGTTTGAAAACACATAAAATCCAAGTGGTTTGTCATATTGACTCAAAACAGATTGGAGGTCACTTTCAGTTTCATAGCTTAAAATGGGCAATATGGGTCCGAAAATCTCATCTTTCATAACTTCAGAATCCCTAGAAGGCTCGTCAATAAGTGTAGGAGCAAGGTAGCAATCTGAAACATCATAAATACCTCCAAACACAACTTCTGAGTCGGTAAGCATGTTTGTGAGTCTTAATAAGTTGGTGTTGTTGACAATTCGAGGGTAATCTTCTGATTTTTGCGGATTTTCCCCGTAAGCCTTCGTAATTTCAGTTTTTAAATCAGATATCAACTGTGCTTTTATTGAGCTATGCACTAACAAATAATCGGGTGCGATACAAGTTTGTCCTGCATTGACAAATTTACCCCAAACCAATCGTTTTGCGGTCAGTTGTGTTGACATGCTGCCATCAATAATACAAGGATTTTTACCGCCTAGTTCGAGAGTTATAGGGGTTAAAAATGCTGCTGCAGCTTTGGCTACAATTTTCCCAACGGGCACACTTCCTGTAAAGAAAATATAATCCCAACGTTCTTTCAAAAGCAAGGTCGTTTCTGGAACGCCACCTTGAATAACTTTGAGGTGTTCGGGAATAAACACAGCGCTTAGGATGTCTTCTAGTAACTGCGATGTGTGCGTCGTATGTTCGCTAGGTTTTAAAACAACCGTATTGCCTGCTGCAATGGCTGCTATGACAGGAGCAATCGCCAATTGAAAGGGGTAGTTCCAAGGTGCAATAATCAATACAGTGCCGTAGGGCTCGCTATAGATATAATCTTTAGATGGAAAATTAAGTCCCGCAGCTCTTATTCTTTTGGGTTTTGACCAAGAGTCGATGTGCTTTAAAGTGGCATCAATTTCTGAAATTACAATACCAACTTCACTGAAATACGCTTCAAATTTAGATTTTTTAAAATCCTTGTAAAGTGCATCGAAAATGTCATTTTCTTTTTCAAGAATTTCAGCACGAAGTTTTAGTAGTAATTTTTTAAGTACTCCAACGTCACGAGTTGCACGTGTTTGAAAATACTCTTGTTGTAGTCTTAAAATTACTTTTGCGTTCATAGTTTACGTCTTAATGTGGTGAGTACATTCCTCCCATAGCACCTCTTTTGGAGGCGCTGCAGTTAGGGTTATTAATTGGTTGCTTACGGGGTGTGTAAATGAAATTTTTCGAGCATGTAAATGAATGCTTCCATCGGGATTACTGCGATCAAACCCATATTTCAGATCGCCTTTTATGGGGCTTCCAATAGAGGAGAGTTGACTTCTAATTTGATGGTGGCGTCCAGTTTCAAGATTAACCTCCAAAAGGTGATAGCGGTCTAAGCTATGAATTAATTCATAGTGAAGAATCGCTTTTTTACTTTGATCAACTTCTTTGGTATAGGCACTTGATTTATTGTTTTTTGGATTTTTCTTAAGCCAATGAATCAGTGTGTTTTTTGGTTTTTCGGGTTTATTTTTCACGATAGCCCAATAGGTTTTATCTATTTTTTTAGTTAAGAATAAAGCGTTCATCCTCGTGAGTGCTTTAGAGGTTTTTGCAAACACGACAATTCCCGTGGTGGGGCGATCTAGCCGGTGGGTGACGCCTAAATAAACGGCGCCAGGTTTGTCGTATTTCTTTTTTATAAAACTCTTAAGCAGATCACTTAGGGGGGCATCACCT
>Ga0209533_1001776_pt1 | contig 20077 bp, 13 predicted proteins | sample COG_04_FD_184748 | JGI IMG/M metagenome (GOLD analysis project Ga0209533, IMG submission 184748) | Pelagic Microbial community sample from North Sea - COGITO 998_met_04 (SPAdes) (version 2) | ecosystem: Environmental > Aquatic > Marine > Neritic zone/Coastal water | place: Helgoland, sampling...
CTATAATCGCGCCTTTTTGCGCCTACTGGTACCTCTCATGTCCATCGAAAACCTGCGGAACATTGCAATCATTGCCCACGTTGACCACGGTAAGACAACACTGGTCGACAAACTTCTCAGCCAATCCGGCACCCTAGATCGTAAAGATGTGGGTTCTGAACGCCTTATGGACTCCAACGACCAGGAGAAAGAGCGCGGAATTACTATTCTGGCGAAGAACACTGCGATCAACTGGAATGACTACCGCATCAATATTGTCGACACCCCTGGTCACGCCGACTTCGGTGGCGAAGTAGAGCGCGTTCTATCTATGGTCGACTCAGTATTGCTGCTGGTTGATGCCGTAGACGGTCCAATGCCACAGACACGCTTTGTAACCTCCAAGGCATTCGAACAGGGTTTGCGCCCAATCGTTGTGATCAACAAGGTTGACCGTCCAGGCGCTCGTCCCGACTGGGTTATGGATCAGGTCTTTGATCTGTTCGACAACCTCGGCGCCACTGATGAGCAGCTCGACTTCCCGGTTATCTATGCCTCGGCACTGAACGGCATAGCCGGTCTCGACGTCGACGACATGGCAGAAGACATGACCCCGCTCTACGAAATGATCGTCAAGGACGTACCATCACCTAAGGTAGACGTCGATGGCCCATTCCAGATGCAGGTTTCAGCACTGGCCTATGACAGCTACGTTGGTGTTATCGGTGTTGGCCGAATTACCCGCGGCAAGCTCAAGCCAGGGCAGCAAGTTGTAGTTAAGTCTGCCGACGGCAAAGAGCGCAAAGGTAAGGTTCTCAACGTTAAAGGTTACCTTGGACTGGAACAGATCGAGACCCAATTGGCCGGCGCCGGCGATATCGTTTGCATTAATGGTATTGATGGCCTGAGTATTTCTGACACGCTTTGCGACCCAGAAAATATTGAAGCCTTGCCAGCACTGAGCGTTGATGAACCCACAGTGAGCATGACCTTTATTGTTAACGATTCACCCTTTGCCGGACTCGAAGGCAAATATGTCACCACAAGAAATATTAAAGATCGTCTCGAACAAGAGCTGATTCACAATGTTGCACTGCGTGTAACGCCCGGCGATACACCAGACAAGTTTATTGTCTCTGGTCGCGGTGAACTGCACCTGTCGGTACTAATTGAAACCATGCGTCGCGAAGGCTTCGAAATGGGCGTATCGCGTCCAGAAGTAGTGCAGAAAATTGTCGACGGCAAGGTTCACGAGCCCTTTGAGCAGGTTGTAATCGACGTCGAAGAGCAGCACCAGGGATCAGTAATGGAAGAACTCGGCATGCGTAAAGCTGAGTTGACCAATATGGAGCCTGACGGAAAAGGCCGCGTGCGACTGGAGTTTTCTATGCCGTCTCGCGGACTGATTGGCTTCCGTGGCGCCTTCCTGACCCTGACTTCAGGCTCAGGCATTATGACCAGTATTTTTGACAAGTATGCCCTGGCAAAAGAGGGCGAAGCCCACTCGCGCAAAAACGGCGCTCTGATCAGCATGGTCAAGGGTAAAACTGCTGCCTATGCACTGTTTAACATTCAGGCTCGCGGTCGTCTATTCTTAGGTCATGCGATTGATGTTTACGAAGGCCAGATAGTCGGCATTCACTCTCGCGGCAATGATTTGGTGGTTAACCCGATTAAAGGCAAGCAGCTGACTAACGTTCGCGCCTCGGGAACAGACGAAGCACTGACCTTAGTGCCACCGATTAAGCACACGCTGGAGCAGGCGTTGGAGTTTATTGAAGACGATGAGCTGGTAGAAGTCACTCCAGTGAGCATTCGTCTGCGCAAGAAGCGTTTGACTGAGAATGAACGCAAGCGTGCGCCAAAGTAATCAGTAACAAGCACTGAGCAGTCTGCTTGAACTGGCGGGCCATGATGGCCCGCCTATTGACTGAGAAATTTTAGTAGCAGATTTTAATGCTACATTTACTACCAATGGATGGTGGAAAGCTTATGACGGAACTCGACAGCACAGATTCTATACCTAGGGGATTTCTCTCATTTTCCCTGGTCAGCCAGGAAATTATCTCAGTACTCTTTGCCTTCTACTCCTATTACCAAGGAGACATGAATCTAGCCACATTTTATCTGGCCATGGCGGCACTACTACTAGTCGGTCTTGGCATTCACTCGATATTTGATCGACCCCGCACTGCACGCCTAGTTCTCGCCATGGTGCTGATAGGCGGCTATTTTTACCTACTTTCAGGGGCATCCGACGGCTCTTCATTACTCTGGTGCCTGACCATTATCCCGGTACTGGTGGGCTGCTTCGGTTATCGCCACAGTGTTTTTATCCTCGCCGCAGTGTTCGCCGGATCCGCCTGGCTGTTTTACGGCCCATCTCTATTTATCCTGATGCCCCCATACAGCGAGGTGACCCTGGTGCGCTTTTTGTCCTCCTTTGCGGTGCTATCAGTATTCGCCATCGCCATGGACAATTCACATTACCGCAGCCTCAATCGCTACAAAGATCTGTCCCGCCGCGTCGATCAAATTGCCCATCAGGATCAGCTCACCAAACTGCCCAATCGCCACGATATGGAACAGCGTTTAGAGAAAAAATATCAGCAGTACCGTCTGGTAAATCAGCCGTTCTCGATACTACTAGCGGATCTCGACAACTTTAAATTTATCAACGATCGCTATGGCCATGATGTGGGCGATGAAGTGCTCCATGCAATTGGCGCTCTGCTCAGTGACCCCCTGCGGGGTGAAGATGTGGTGGCGCGCTGGGGCGGCAACGAATTTATGGTATTACTGCCAACCGCCAACTCAGAAGCCGCGGTCAATATCGCCGAGCGCCTGCGTGCACAGGCCGGGAAACTGGCCATGGACGCCCAGGGCGACCAGTTGCGAATTTCCCTCAGCGTGGGTGTTGCCTCAATTGATAAATGTACTGGCATCGACGACCTCATATCCACCGCCGAAAATGGGCTCTATCAGGCAAAACATATGGGCCGCGATATGGTGATTGTCGGATAGTTACAGGCCAGACTCAGCTCTGACCATAACGGAAGCAGTCGCGAGTATGATCATTCACCACCCCCACCGCCTGTAAAAAGGCATAACAGATAGTTGTGCCAAAGAACTTAAACCCACGCTTTTTCATCTCTTTACTGATTTTATCGGAAAGCTCAGTGGATACTGGGATCTCTGCTAGAGATGTCCAGTGATTGACGATTGGCTGGTTATCCACAAAGCCCCAGAGATAATCACTAAAGCTCCCATGTTCCTTCTGCAGCTCAATAAAGTGCCGCGCGTTAGTGATGGTGCTGACAACCTTAAGTCTGTTGCGAACAATACCCGGATCCTGCAGTAGTCGCTCTACATCCGAATCATCAAATGCCGCGACTCTGTGTACATCAAAATTAGCAAAGGCCTTGCGATAGGTCTCACGCTTGCGCAGTACGGTTATCCAGGAGAGTCCTGCTTGGGCGCCTTCGAGCACCACAAACTCAAATAGCGTCCGATCATCGCGGCAGGGTACTCCCCACTCGCGGTCGTGATACTGCTGATAGAGCGGATCATCCCCACACCAGGTACAACGTCTATTCTCGGCCATTATTTGCCCTCAACTCATTCGCCTCGCCGGCCGCTTATCTGCAATCGGATATTTATCCGCTCTATAATCGACTATGCTAAGCATCACATGAAACGAAACACCGCCGAGGTGATACTAGTTCAATGATCAAACGTTTTCCCGATATTCGGCCTTATAAAACTCAATTTATAGCAGTTACAGCACCTCATCAACTCTATCTGGAAGAGTCGGGTAACCCCGACGGTATACCGATATTGTTTATCCATGGCGGGCCAGGCGGTGGCACCACAGTGACCGACCGCTGTTTTTTTGATCCGGAAAAATACCGTATTATTTTATTTGATCAACGGGGTGCTGGCCGCTCTACGCCCCATGCACTGTTGGAAAATAACAACACTGCAGCTCTGATCGAGGATATTGAAACCATTCGCACAACCCTGGATATTGAACGCTGGGCAGTCTTCGGCGGCTCCTGGGGTTCTACCCTCGGGCTGCTCTATGCCGAGCAATATCCACAACTGGTGCTGGGACTTATTTTGCGCGGTATCTTTTTATGTCGCGATGAAGATATCAATTGGTTCTATCAGGATGGTGCAGGGCGGATCTTCCCCGAGTACTGGCAGCAATACAGTCAAGTGATACCAGAGAGCGAACGCGGTGATATGGTTGCTGCCTTTTATCGTCGCCTCACTGGAGACAATGACCTTGAGCGCATGGCCGCGGCCAAAGCCTGGTCCATTTGGGAGGGTCGCTGCGCCACACTCGCCAGCAACAATGAATTGGTCGAGCGCTTTGCCAACCCCCATATGGCAGTCGCCATGGCGCGTATTGAAGCGCACTATTTTATAAACAAAGCCTTTATCGAACCCAATCAAATTATCAACAACGCCCATCTGCTCAAAGATATTCCAGGCACCATTATTCACGGTCGCTACGATATGGTCTGCCCGGTCAATCAAGCTATTGCCCTAAGCCAAGCCTGGCCCAGCGCCAAATTGGATATTATTGCTGACGCTGGCCACTCTTCCTCTGAGCGCGGCACCACCGATGCACTGGTGCGGGCCACCAATCGGCTCGCCTACCACCTCGAAGCTACGAGCTAGGGTTTCCCATGATTGGATTAATTCAACGCGTTAGTCACGCCAGTGTTCGCGTCGACAACCAAGTCTGTGGCGAAATCGATCAAGGTATTTTATTACTGCTGGCGGTAGAGCCCCAGGATCAGGAGACACAGGTGGAACGCCTGCTTGAGAAGGTACTTAACTATCGGGTTTTCTCAGATGCTGACGGAAAGATGAACCTATCGTTGCGAGATATTCAGGGGGGCTTGCTGGTGGTCTCGCAATTTACTCTGGCGGCGAATACTAAAAAGGGGCTGCGCCCGAGTTTCACCTCGGCGGCAGCGCCAGCTCATGCTGAGGCCCTCTACAACCACTTTGCCACTAGTGCCAAAGCCGCTCATAACAAAACTCAATGGGGTGTTTTTGGCGCCGATATGCAGGTATCTCTTTGCAACGATGGGCCAGTAACCTTTTCCCTGCAGGTTTGATCTGCAGTCAAGGCACGACTAATTTGGCTTTTACTGCGCCTTTTGATTCGCCTCTAACGCCGCCACAAGGCGCAGATGAAAACCTTCAAAACCCCCATTGCTCATCACCACCACATGGGCTTTCTCGGCACTCTGATTAAGCTGTTCTAATGTACTGGTCAGTAACTGATCAATCTGATCGCAAACCATAGCTGGCACCGTGCAGGCAGATGCCACTGCCTGCAGATTCCAATTAATCGCCGGGCCTTTGTACCAAATAGCGCAATCCGCCGCCGCCACAGCATCGCTCAACGCGGCTTTATGCATACCCAACTTCATGGTCGCCGAGCGCGGCTCAACAATTGCAATCACCTGCTCAGTGCCCACTTTTGCACGCAGCCCTTGGACGGTACTAATAATCGCAGTGGGATGATGAGCGAAATCATCATAGACCGTAACTCGATCATCCTCGTAAATCACCTCCATACGCCGTTTAACGCCAACGAACTGACACAGCGCCTCGCAGGCCTTCTCCAACCCAACGCCCACTGTGGAGGCTGCCATCACCGCTGCAATGGCATTGAGTACATTATGTCTACCACTGTGCTGCCAGCTTATAAGTGCCGACTGATCTTTCTCATCAATAATTTCAAACTGCGAACCGTCGACGGCCAATAACTTGTAGCGCCAGCTTTTAGAGGCCGCTGTATCTTCACTAAAAGTCTGTATCTGGCTCCAGCAACCCTGATCAACCACCTGCTGCAAGTTGCCATCATCAAGGGGGTAAATAAGATGGCCCGTGCTCGGCAAGGTGCGCACCAGATGATGGAACTGGCGCTGAATCGCGGCCAGATCATCAAAGATATCGCCGTGATCAAACTCTAGGTTATTCATCACCAGTGTATTGCTGTGATAGTGGACAAACTTCGAACGCTTGTCGAAAAAGGCACTGTCGTACTCGTCCGCTTCCACCACAAAGTAGCCGCCGCTACCTGCACTTAAACGCGCGGAGAGACCAAAATCTAATGGTACACCGCCGATCAAAAATCCCGGTTTTAAACCGGCATATTCGAGAATCGCAGCAACCATACTGCTGGTAGTGGTCTTGCCATGGGTACCGGAAACCGAGATAACATACTGGTCTCGAAGAACATGCTCTCCCAGCCACTGGGGGCCGGACGTGTAGACGAGGCTATTGTCGAGCATATATTCAATACAGGGATTACCTCGGGACAGGGCATTGCCGACAATAATCAGATCAGGCGTCGGCTGCAGCTGCTGAGGGTCAAAGCCTTCGGTCAACTCAATTCCCGCCAACTCTAGCTGAGTGCTCATGGGCGGATAAACATTGGCGTCGCTGCCGGATACCTGGTGACCAAGCTGCTTGGCCAGCTGTGCTAAGCTGCCCATAAAGGTGCCGCAGATACCGAGAATATGGATATGCATGAGTTTCTTTTTTGACCTCGCCAAATAGTTTGCCACTGGAGCGATTATGGCATCAGGCTAAAAAAACTCCTAAAATTACACGCCGTAGTCTAAAAATAAACGTATTGACCACTGAAATTAATCTCTATTTGTGGAGTAAACGCTTGCTACCTAATCTTTCTGCAATGCTGGCTCTCGGACTTGTTGTCACGCTTTGTGGATGCGGTGGCGGAGGTGGCGGGCAAAAACCCGCGAATACAGGGATCACTGTTCCCCCTCCAACAAGCAATCAGGACAACAGCAAGCCGCCCTGGAATAGCTTCGCCGATCAGATCCAAGACCCGAGCAATCTCAACCAACTCGCCGCTGAATTCGAAACCGACGAGTATGACGCCATGGGTGCCCTAGCAATGATCAACGCATCCAGCGCCTATGCTCGCGGGGCCTCAGGTGCAGGAGTCACAGTCGGCGTCATCGATTCAGGTGTCTATGAAGAGCATATTGAATTTACTCAAGGTGGCGGTGATAAAGTCGAGTATGCCGGCAGCGACTACAGCAGCGGCAATCCAAGAAGCGACGATGCAATTGGCCACGGCACATTGGTCGCCGGCGTTGTTGCCGCCAACAAGGATGGATTCGAGGTCAGTAGCGGCGTCAACATGCATGGCGTGGCCTTTGACGCCAGCATCTTGGCCTACGAAATACCTCTGGGATCCGGCGGCGGGCCCTACGATCCTATCGAAGTCGAGCAGATCAATTTTTCCGATGACAACTACTTTGCCAATCGCTTCACCACCATGGCCGATCAAGTGGACATCATCAATCTGAGCTTTGGCTTTTCAGGAGTGATCACTTCTTATACTGCAACTCAAGTGGAATCGGCATTTGGCCTCACCATTGATGCTCTGGCACAACAGAATAAATCTCGTGGTGAGCGCTCAATCTTCGTTTTTTCAGCGGGCAATGCGTGGAACGATCTTGATGAGTTTGACAATCTTGTGGATGCCACTTCCCCGGAACTTATGCCTGGACTGCCCTATCTATTTCCCGAACTAAAAGACCATATGCTGGCAGTGGCCGCAGTCGACGACAGCGGTGAAATCGCCTTCTATTCCAACCACTGTGGAGTAGCAGCCGACTACTGCCTGGTTGCACCCGGCGGTGGTGATGGCAATGGCAACGGCAATGTGGAAACCCACGAACGCATCTGGGGGCCAACACCACCAAAGGCTGATGGCGAAGTGGGCGCACACTATTATGGTGGCGCCATTGGCACCTCCTTTGCCGCCCCAGTGGTCAGTGGCTCTCTGGCACTGTTAAAGCAGATGTTCCCCACTGTCGGCAATCACGAACTGGCCGCGCGTCTATTGACCACTGCCAATAAGACCGGTATCTATAGCGACAGCAGTATTTACGGCCAGGGTTTATTGGATCTGGATGCCGCGACTCGACCCGTGGGCGCACTGGGAGTTGCCAGCGGCAACAACTTAAATAGCGGCCTCAGTGATATAGGTGTAAATACTATTAGCGTAGCTGGCGCGGGTCTCGGCAGCAGCTTGGTCAGTGCCCTGCAAGGCCACAATATGGCGTTGTTTGATCAACAGGGTTTCCCTTTTTTGCGTGACTCCAGCCAGTTAGTACAGCAGTCTCAACCCTCACTAGCAGCCAGCCGTTTGCAGCATCATGAGCAGCAACTCAGCAGCGGCGTGCGCTTACAACTGGGTAAAAATAGTAACCTAATTGATCACCAGGGCTCAGGGTTACAGTCCGATTATTTTGCTCTCCAATTTGGCTCGCAGCCAAACGCCTACGCCAGCGACCAAAACACTATAGACCGCTTTATGGGTATTAATGCCAATCCCGGCTGGTTCTTTGGTGTCTATGCCGATGCCTTTGTCACGCCGAACTTCAACAGTGACGACAGCAGCTTTGCTGCGCCCTGGCTCAATTTTGCTCGCCATGGATGGAGCAGTGGCGGCGCGATGAATTTGGGCCTCGGCAAATTTCGAGTAGGCATGTTTGAAGGCTCTCAATTTAAGCACTCTGGCGCTGGCGACCTCCTAACCGGCCCCAGCGAAAACCACAGCCATGGCAGCCTGCTGGAATACGCTCTCTGGTCCCCGGCTTTTAGCATCAATTTTCAACGCGGTTTTATCAGTGAAGAGGAAAGCTTGCTCGGCGCTAGTCTAGGGACAAACCTTGGCAAGTTGCAGGATAGCGGCACAGACTTTTTTGGCCTCAATGGCCATGTGCAATTTAATTCCACATGGCAGGGTATATTCGCGGTTTATTTGGGCACCACTCAAAGTGGTCTAGTGGAGAATAGAGGCCTATTTAATGTCGATAGATCCATCAACAGTAATTCTTGGTCGCTTGGTCTAAACAGCTCGCCGGATTGGCAGACAGACGATCGCCTGAGCATAAGCCTGCACCAACCCCTTCGTGTGCAGAGCGGCCAGGGCAGCCTGCAACTGGCCACCGGCCGCACCATTGATCGCCAAGTTACCTATGAAACCATCGACTTCGACCTGCAGCCTCAGGGTCGTGAACAACAGCTCGAGCTACTCTATCAGTTTAAATTGGGCGATTTCAGCGCCGCGACCCGAGTGGAATATACCTATCAACCTCAGCACAATCCCAATAATCCCGGTTATGGTGTGATCGAATTTTCACTATTTAAGGCCTTCACCCGCTAGTTCCCGCTTCCTGAGGGCGCATGAAACCTTTACCATAGCGCCTCCACAAAGGACTACAGGGAAGAGAGAATTATATGGCCAAAAGAAATGCGTTCTATGCACAATCTGGAGGCGTCACATCCGTGATTAACGCCTCTGCCGCTGGAGTTATTGAAGCCTGCCGCGCCAACAAGGACAAAATCGGCACCCTCTACGCCGGTCAAAATGGCATCCTCGGTGCACTTCACGAAAACCTTATAGATACCAGTAAAGAAACTCCCACTGCCGTGGCTTCTTTAAAGCACACCCCCGGTGGCGCTTTTGGCTCCTGTCGCTACAAAATGCGCGATCACAATGAAGACAGCTCCGAATACGAGCGCCTGGTTGAAGTCTTTAAAGCGCACAATATTGGCTACTTCTTCTACAACGGTGGCGGCGACTCAGCGGATACTTGTCTCAAGGTGTCGCAAATCGCTGCGCGCATGAACTACCCACTGCAAGCAATCCATATCCCCAAAACCATAGATAACGATCTGCCCTTTACCGACTGCTCACCTGGGTTTGGTTCGGTGGCTAAATATGTAGCCGTCTCCACCAAAGAGGCGAGCCTCGATATAGCCTCCATGTGTGCCTCCTCAACCAAGATATTTATCCTCGAAGTGATGGGCCGCCACGCGGGCTGGATCGCTGCTTCAGGGGGCTTGGCCGCAGAAGAAGCTGGTGACCCACCGCATATTATTATTTTCCCAGAAATCCCCTTTTCCCGGGATGAGTTTATTGCCAAAGTAGACGCCACGGTTAAAAGCAAAGGCTACTGCGTAGTGGTCGCCTCAGAGGGCGCCAAATACGCCGACGGTGCGCTAATTTCCGGGTCATTGCACAAAGATGCTTTCGGACACCAGCAACTCGGCGGTGTCGCCCAGACTCTATCCAGCATGGTTAAAAACAGTCTCGGTCATAAATACCACTATGCCCTGGCGGACTATCTGCAGCGTTCCGCGCGCCATATAGCGTCAAAAACCGATGTAGATCAGGCCTATGCCGTGGGTGTGGGCGCAGTCGAAAAAGCCCTCGAAGGCAAAGCTGGAATCATGGTGACTATAGAGCGGGGGACGGGTAAAAAATACAGTTGGTCGCTGGGTGAAGCACCCCTCAGCAAGGTCGCCAATATTGAGAAGAAGATGCCCCGCTCATTTATCACCAAAGATGGTTTTGGCATCACCGCAAAAGCACGCGAGTATTTTCAACCGCTGATTCAGGGTGAGGATTATCCTCCCTATAAAAATGGCGTTCCTCAGTATGCCAAGCTGAAAAACATTCTGGTTGAGAAGAAGCTCGAGGAAGGTTTTAAGAGCTAGATTTTAAGAGCTAGATTTTAACCGAGTGGCGTTACAAAACTGCGCGCGGCAAGGGTTCCCCCTGCATAAACGCGCGCAGATTCTCAACCGTCTGATCCACCAGCCTCTGCCGTGATTGCCGTGCCACCCAAGCACAGTGAGGAGTCACTATCAGGTTGGGAATACTGTCATTGAGAAGAACATTGCCCTCCCGCGGCGGCTCGTTTGTCAGCACGTCAATCCCAGCGCCAGCAATGCTACCTTCCAATAATGCCTGCACAAGTGCCGCTTCATTGACCATGCCACCGCGAGCCGTATTGATTAAAATTGACGAGGGTTTCATCAAGGCCAATTCGGCCTCGCCCATAAGATTGGTGGTGTCAGCGGTCAACGGGCAGTGCAGGCTGACAATATCGGCGCGGCCTAAAAATTCACTAAAGCCAACCCGTTGCTGGTCTACATATTGGCGCCCCGGCAGTGCTGCATACATTACCTCGAGCCCAAAAGCCTCGGCCACTTTCGCCACGCCGCGGCCCAACTCACCGGCGCCGACTATACCCAGCACCTTGCCCTCTAACTCTTCAACCGGAAAATCCAGCAGACAAAAAGACCGACTCTCCTGCCAAGTACCATCCGTGGCGACACGCCGATAGTCCGCGAGCTTAGTGGTAAGAGCTAGAATCAGCGCCCAGACATGCTGCACCACCGAACCAGTGCCATATTTCACCGCATTACACACCGCCACCTGATGCTGCGCGGCGACTTGCAGATCCACCGCATTGGTGCCAGTAGCCATAATCGAAATCATTTTTAAGCGGGCTGCCTGAGACAGGCTGAGCGCAGTAATTGGTGCTTTATTGGTTACTACTATATCGGCATCGGCTATGCGCTCAGACACTTCACGGGAAGAGGTTTCAGGATAGATTGTCCAATCCAGCGGCAAGGCGAGGAGGGCACTGAGATCGAGATCCGTGGGGCCGAGACTATCACAATCGAGAAGCACTGCTTTCATGGTCTGTTCGCTATTTTAAGACTGGGGTGGAAGGCTGATCTTGCTGGAGTCCATTCTAACTCTGCTGCCCTTTAAGATCACCAGCTTATCCTGTGGAACTAGACCCCCCAAAACTTGCGCATCTCCACATAAAGAAACGAGGCAGTCCAGGTAATCAGCACCAAACCGGTTAAGGATTCAGTGCCAGTGAGGTAGCGAATATCCCCCACCGGGGCAATATCGCCAAAGCCGAGGGTGGTAAAAGTGGTAAAGGAAAAATAGACACAATCCATCAGGCTGCCGGAAAAGGCACCAGTCAGCTCACCCCAACCAGCACTGTGATGCATCAGGTAATAAGCCACCGCAAACAGCCAGATCTCAATAACATGGGCCACCAACGCACCCAGCACACCGAGCACAATACGAAAGCGATGCCGCATGGTTAGCTTGGGCATCAGATTGGTCAGCTGAAAGAGAATCTCATAGTGAATGACTACCGCAATAGCGACGACAGTACTGACAACTAACACAACTGTGATCATCTGGTTTTATCCCCCTCCCTAAATCTGTTGCAGCAATTGTTTTGGTCTAACTTAACTTTAGACCAGCGTAGCGAGCGGCAGCACAGAGTCTTAAGGACATAGAGCCCCTAATCTTCCCATGTTTAATCTCCTCTGCGCGCTATGATAATAGCCGCCAACATCGCATAATACGCGCCATCTGATGACCACTGCTCTGGGACAATAATAATCATGTCTGCAACGCTGCTTAATCTCTATCAAAAGACCGTTCTGCGCCATCCCCTTGGCGCTCTTTTCGCCGTGCTGGCACTGACTGTGGCCATGGCGCTTGGCCTGCCCAACTTTAAGCTCGACGCCTCTGCGGATTCTCTGACTCTGGAACATGACGATGATCTGAATTATTTCCGCGAAGTGGTGCAGCGCTATGGTAGTGACAACTTCCTGATCGTGACTTTTTCACCAAAAGAAGGTGACCTGTTTGACGAAGAAAACCTTCAGCTGCTGTCGTCCCTGCGTGACGAATTGGCCGCTATCGAAGGCGTTGAAAGCATGCTTTCTCTGCTCGATGTGCCCTTACTCTACAGCCCTAAAATAGGCGTTGCCGACCTAAAAAACGAACTCAACACTCTACTCTCTCCGGGCGTTGATCGACAGCTGGCACGAGAGGAATTTCTCAATAGTCCGATCTATAAAAATTTAATTTTAAGTGCCGACGGCCAGACCACCGGCATGCTTGCAACCCTTGCTTTAGACCAGAAATATCTCGATCTGGTAAGCGCTCGGGATGCCCTGCGTCTCATCAAGTCCAATCAAGAACTGACCGCCGAACAGCAGGTCGAACTGGATCGCGTCAGTCTGGAATTCCTCGACTACCGCACCGCCAAAGCCACTCAGTCCCATCAGCTGGTCGCCGATGTGCGCAATCTGATGAATGGCTACCGCGATCGCGCCACCATTTTCCTTGGCGGCCCCGACATGATTACCGCGGATATGGTCGACTTTATCAAAAGTGATTTGGCCACCTTTGGCATTGGTATTTTGATCTTTGTGATTGTCACACTGGCGGTGATTTTTCGTCAGCTGCGCTGGGTGGTCCTGCCCCTCAGTACCTGCGCAATCTGCCTAATTATTATTCTCGGCTTCTTAAGCTGGATCGATTGGCGCCTGACGGTTATCTCATCGAATTTTGTCGCCCTGTTATTGATTATTACTCTGGCCCTGACCATGCACCTGATTGTGCGCTATCGGGAACTGCATCGCAGCCAGCCGGATGCCAGCCAAGAGCAGTTGGTCACGGCCACCGTCACCTCCATGGCCAAGCCCTGCCTCTATACAGTGCTGACAACTATGGTTGCCTTCCTATCTCTGGTGGTGAGTAATATTCGCCCTGTAATCGACTTCGGCTGGATGATGACCATGGGCATTTCACTGGCCCTAGTGATTGCCTTTATTATTATCCCCGCTGGCATGATGCTACTGGGCAAGGGTAAAAACAGCGGCGGCAACGATAATTCTGCCTCAGTCACTGCGCTGTTTTCCAACTTCACTGAGCGTCATGGTAGCGTGGTTTTACTGATTGCCGCAGGCCTAGGCGTGCTCTCCGTGATCGGCATTACCCGCTTGGAAGTGGAAAATCGCTTTATCGACTATTTCCGCAGCAACACCGAAATCTACCAGGGCATGGAAATTATCGACGCCTCCCTGGGCGGCACAACGCCTATGGATATTATTTTGCAGGCGCCAACCTTTGCCGAACTGGAGCAGAGTGATGCTTTTGATGCCGAGCTAGGTAATAGTGAGTACGGTGATGATTACTCTGACGATGCTTTTGGCGAAGATGCCTTTGCCAGCGTAGCAGCAGAAACGGACGATTACGGCGATGATCCTTATGGCGACGATGCTTTCGCTAGCGATGCGTTCGGCACAGAGGCTAACAGCAGCGACAGCAATCAGCTTAAAGACACCTACTGGTTTACCTCGACCGGTCTCGCGGATCTGGCCAAGTTGCAGGCCTATATAGAATCCCTGCCGGAAGTGGGCAAGGTCAGCTCGTTGGTTCAAATCTACGATGTAGCCAGCGACCTTAGCGGCCATAAGCTGAATGATTTTGAAATCGCCTTTATGCGCAAAAGCTTTGGGCCTGAAATCTACAACCAGATGGTCGCTCCCTATCTTATCGAAGATATAGACGAGACACGTATCCAGCTCCGCGCCATGGAAACTGAAGGCCTGCTGCGCCGTGCCGATCTGTTAGAAAAGATTCGCGACTACGCTGTCAATGAAGTGGGTATTGCCCCTGAAGATATTCGCTTTACCGGCCTGCTAGTGCTCTACAACAATATGCTCCAGAGTCTGTACAAATCCCAGATCCTGACACTGGGCGCGGTGTTTGTCGGCATTATGCTAATGTTTCTAGTGCTGTTCCGCTCGGCGAAAATCTCCGTGATCGCCATAGTGCCGAACTTTCTCGCTGCGGGTATCGTTTTGGGTGGTATGGGCTGGACCGGGATTCCACTGGATATGATGACCATTACCATCGCCGCCATCACCGTGGGCATTGGCGTCGACCATGCGATTCACTACATCACCAGATTCCAACGTGAATTTAGCATCGATGGCGACTATGTTGCCGCCATGCACAGAGCTCATGCCAGTATTGGTCTGGCGCTGTTTTACACCGCGATTACCATTATTGTCGGATTTTCGATTCTCGCCCTGTCGAACTTTATTCCCTCGATCTACTTTGGTCTGTTAACCGGTCTGGCAATGACCGCGGCGCTGCTCGGCTCCATGACCCTGCTGCCGAAACTGATACTGATTGCCAAACCGCTGGGTGCCGGACGCACTTCTTAAAAATGGACTACTGAAAACCCTATGCCACTTGTCACACTGCAAGACATCTATCTCAGCTATGGTCAGCCGCCACTGATTGACCGTATCAACCTGGTTATCGAGCCCGGCGAACGCATCTGCCTGATCGGCCGCAATGGCGCCGGCAAATCCACTCTGCTAAAAATTCTCACCGGCCAAGTAACTGCCGACGAAGGTGTGCTAAAGCGCGCCGCCGGGGTCAAAATTGCCCAGTTAGAACAGTCGGTTCCCCACGACGCCACCGGCTCTGTATTCGACGTAATTGCCGAAGGTCTCGGGGCAGAGGGCAAGCTCGCCGCCCGCTATCACCATCTGATACTGCAGTTGGGTAATGATCCCAGCGACAAAGTAATGAACGAATTGGAAGAAGTGCAGAGTGAACTGGAGCGGGTCGATGGCTGGGATATTAACCAGCGCGTTGAGTCCATAGTCACCACCATGGAACTCAATCCCGATGTGGATATCTCCAGTCTTTCCGGAGGATATAAGCGCCGTGTACTTTTGGCCCGAGCCCTGGTGTGCAAACCCGACCTACTGCTGCTCGATGAGCCAACCAACCACCTGGATATAGACGCCATTCAATGGGTCGAGCAATTTTTGTTGAAGTGGGAGGGGGCGCTGTTATTTATCAGTCACGACCGTCGCTTTATGAACAACCTGGCCACCCGCTTTGTGGAAATTGATCGCGGCCAGCTGGCAGAATTTAACTGTAACTACGCCACCTATATCCAGCGCAAAAAAGACATGCTGGAAACCGAAGATCGCCACAACGCCCTGTTTGATAAGCGTCTCTCCCAAGAAGAAGTGTGGATTCGTCAGGGTATTAAAGCCCGCCGCACCCGCAACGAAGGCCGTGTTCGTGCACTCGAAGCCCTGCGCGTCGAACACGCTGCCCGCCGCAAACAGGTAGGTACCGCCAAGATGGATATTCAACAGGCAGACAAGTCCGGCAAGATTGTCGCCGAAGCTGAAGATATCAGCTTCGCCTTCGATGACGGCAATGCCGTGGTTAAATCCTTCTCCACGCTGATTCAACGGGGCGACAAAGTCGGCCTGATCGGTCGCAATGGCGTCGGAAAAACTACCTTATTAAAGCTGTTACTGGGTCAATTAGAGCCTCAGCAGGGCAATATCAAAACCGGTACCAATCTCAATATTGCCTACTTTGATCAGTATCGCGCAGCTCTAGACGAGTCTAAAACAGTGCAAGACAACGTTTCCGGCGGCAAGGACATGCTCGAAGTTGGCGGCAAATCGCGACACGTTATCAGCTATTTACAAGATTTTCTCTTTAGTCCCGATCGCTGCCGACAGCCGGTCAGCGCCCTCTCCGGTGGAGAGCGCAACCGCCTGCTGTTAGCCAAACTGTTTACTCGGCCCTCCAATATTCTGGTCCTCGATGAGCCCACCAACGATCTGGATATAGATACGCTGGATCTGCTGGAAGAACTGCTGATCGACTACAAGGGCACCGTACTGTTAGTGAGTCACGATCGCTCATTCTTAAACAATGTAGTCACCAGCACATTGGTCTTTGAAGGCAATGCGGTGATCAAACAGTACATCGGCGGCTACGATGATTGGCTGCGCCAGCGCAAAGCCGAGCAGACTCCTAATCCAGGAAAATCCTTCGCAACAGTAACTAAAGCATCAAGTAAAACTGATGCCTCGGCAAAGAAGCGCTCCTATAAAGTACAGCGCGAACTGGATCAGCTGCCAGCGGATATAGAACGTCTGGAAACTGAAATTGGTGCTATCTCTGAGCAGATGAATCAGCCGGACTTTTACCAAGCCGAGCGTTCAGTAACCGCAGCCATTGAAAAAAATCTAGCCACAGTGCAGGAGCAGCTCAATCACTGCTATCAGCGCTGGGAAGAATTAGAAGCAGAATAAAGGGCATAACAATTACCGCGTGAGCATAGCGAAAAGCCGCGCGGGACTTTAAAATCAACCAAAACCTTATAAGACATTAGCCATGACTGAACAGCACAAACCCCTAATACTCCTGATTCTCGACGGCTTCGGCTACAGCGATATCAAAACCCACAACGCCATCAGCAACGCCGACGCACCAGTCTGGCAGGCACTGTGGCAAGAGCGCCCCAAGACGTTGATTCATACTTCCGGCATGGAAGTGGGTCTGCCAGAGGGCCAGATGGGTAACTCAGAAGTAGGGCACATGACACTGGGTGCTGGACGGGTGGTCTACCAAAACTTCACCCGCATCAACAAAGCTATTATCGACGGCGACTTCTTCACCAACCCAGTTTATTGCGACGCCATCGACAAGGCTCAGAGCACAGGCAATGCCGTGCATATTATGGGCCTGCTCTCACCCGGCGGCGTTCACAGCCACGAAGACCATATCAATGCCATGCTGGAAATGGCCGCCCAGCGCGGCGCCGAAAAAGTCTACCTCCATGCCTTTCTCGACGGCCGCGACTGCCCACCGCGCAGCGCCAAACCCTCTCTTGAGAAAACCCAAGCACTGATTGAAAAACTCGGCGTTGGCAAAATCGCTTCAGTCTGTGGCCGCTTTTATGCCCTCGACCGCGACAACCGCTGGGATCGAGTGGCCGAAGCCTACAATCTAGTCACTGCAGGTCGTGCAGACTTCAGCGCTACCGATGCCGTCACCGCCCTGAACGATGCCTATGCCCGTGACGAAAACGATGAATTTGTTCATGCCACAACTATTTGTGCCCAAGGCGAAGCGCCAATCACCATGGAAGATGGCGATGCCGTGATCTTTATGAACTTCCGTCCCGATCGCGCCCGAGAGATCGCCCACGCCCTGACCAATAGCGATTTTGATGGCTTCGAACGTGCAGCCACACCCAAGTTATCGACCTTCGTGCAGACCACCGAATACCAAGACAATATAGATGCTCCCTGCGCCTACCCGCCGATCCCACTTATTAATTCTATGGGCGACTATCTGGCGCAGCAGGGCAAGCGCCAACTGCGAATTGCCGAGACTGAGAAGTATGCTCACGTGACCTTCTTTTTCAGTGGTGGCCGCGAGTCACTCTACGACCTTGAAGAACGCATACTGGTGCCCTCGCCAAATATCGCCACCTATGACGACCAGCCAGAAATGAGCGCACCAGAAGTCACCGAAAAACTGGTTGAAGCCATAGGCTCAGGCAAGTTCGACACCATTATTTGCAACTATGCCAACTGCGATCAGGTGGGTCACACCGGTAACTTTGAAGCCTCAATCAAAGCCGTGGAAGCCATCGACCAAAGCCTGGCCCAAGTGATAGCCGCAGCAGAAAAGGTCGGCGGTGAAATCCTGATCACAGCAGACCACGGCAACGTGGAAGAAATGTATGACGACGCCAACCAGCAGCCCCATACTCAGCACACCACATTGCCAGTGCCACTGGTCTACGTTGGTAAGCGTTCGCTTAGCTTGGATAACAATGGCTCTCTCGCCGATATAGCGCCGACCATGCTGGCACTAATGGATCTACCACAGCCAGTCGAGATGACTGGGCGCTCATTAATACGTAAACCATAAATGAAAAGCATCTAATGAAGAGCACCCTATGAAACTCTCCTCGGCAATCATCAGCACAGCCCTCAGCTGTGCTCTGTTGCTGTTGCTGTTGCCACTTCAGGCAACCGCTGCCGAGGACGACAAAGCCAAACTGGCTGACCTAAAGAGCGCCATTAGCACACTGGAAAAACAGCTCAACAAGCGTGACAAAGATAAGAACAATCTAGTCGCCGAACTGAAAAAAAATGAAATCGCCGCCTCTGCCAGCAGCCGCAAAATCCGTCTGCTGAAGCGCAAGATCAATACCCGCCGCGGAAAGCTGGCTGAGCTCGACAAACAACAGCGCCAGCTAAAAATTGATCTCAAAAAACAAAACTCTGCCGTCAGAGAGCAGCTCGCTGCAGCCTACAAAATGGGCGCCCAAGAACCGATTAAATTGCTCCTCAATCAGGAAGATCCACAACAGCTAGCCCGACTCTTCAAGTATTACAATTACGTGCTCGACGCGCGCAATGAAAAAATTGCCCAATATATGACCGATGTAGAACAGCTCACGGCAGTGCAAGCCGACGTTATCGAAGAAACGCGCTTACTGGACAGTGCAAAAGCGGAACTCGAAAAAGATCAGCAACAACTACTGGCCAGCAACAAACGCCGCCAAACCACCTTAAAACAGCTTAATGCCTCTCTGCAGAGCGACAAATCTAAATTAGATAAACTGCTTAAACAGCGCAGCGAACTCGAACAACTGTTAAAAAATGTTAGCAGTGTAGTAAAAAGAATGGCCCTGAAAACGCCACCAGGTGGCCAGAGTTTCGCCTCACAAAAAGGTCTGCTGCGCTGGCCCCTCAAGGGTAAAGTAGCCCATAGTTTCGGCAGTCAACGCAGCGGCTCCCTGCGCTGGGATGGCTGGTTGATCGGCGCCAAAATTGGCGAACCAGTCACCGCAGTTCACGATGGCCAAGTGATCTTTTCCAACTACATGCGTGGATTTGGGCTATTAATTATTCTCAATCATGGCGATGGCTACATGAGCCTCTACGCCCACAATGAAGAGCTGCTTAAAGATACAGGGGACTTGGTACTAAGTAACGAAACCATCGCCCGAGCCGGCGATACCGGAGGCCTAGACAAACCCGCCCTATATTTTGAAATACGTAAAAAGGGCCAGCCCGCGGACCCCAAGAAATGGCTCGGGAAACGCTAAATGCAGCAAACTCGCAATTTAGCTGCAACTTACTTGCAACTAAGCCGCACTCAAGGGTTCAAACCGCTAGAGCAGAATAAAAAGCAATAATGGCCCAAGACGCCATTAGGACAAATAAGCTATGTATATAAAGTATTTCAGCACCACCCTGACAGCAGCCCTAATCGGCATACTGGCCTTAGCCACAGCCAACGCAGACACGGAATCCCAATCACCAGACGAACAAAGCATCCAAGAAGAGCGCCTACCACTTCGCGAACTGCGCCTTTTCACCCAAGTGTTTGAACAGATCCGTCGCGGCTATGTAGAAGAAGTGAAAGACACCGAACTCTTAGAAAACGCCATCGCCGGACTACTACTCGAGCTCGATCCCCACTCCGTCTACTTAAATCAAACTGACTATGAAGAACTCCAGGAAAGCGCCACCGGCGAATACGGTGGCCTGGGTCTGCAGGTAG
>Ga0209533_1001781_pt1 | contig 20025 bp, 17 predicted proteins | sample COG_04_FD_184748 | JGI IMG/M metagenome (GOLD analysis project Ga0209533, IMG submission 184748) | Pelagic Microbial community sample from North Sea - COGITO 998_met_04 (SPAdes) (version 2) | ecosystem: Environmental > Aquatic > Marine > Neritic zone/Coastal water | place: Helgoland, sampling...
ACCAACTAATGTAGTGTTTGGAACAGGCATTGAGTCCATGGATTTTGAAGGACGTAACATTCGTGCGGATTTTGATGGTGTTTCGGTGATGAGTTTATACCTGCCTTCCGGAACAAACTTAGCACGTTTAGAGCACAAGCTAGAGTATATGGATTTGTTTCAAGACTATATAAACACGCTTAAAAAAGAAGTCCCTAATCTTGTTATCTGTGGTGATTATAATATTTGTCACGAGGCAATTGACATTCATGATCCTGTGAGGAATAAGAATGTATCTGGATTTTTACCAGAAGAACGCGCTTGGATGACTCAATTTTTAAACAATGGTTTTGTGGATGCATTTCGCCAATTTAATACAGAACCTGATAATTATAGTTGGTGGAGCTACCGTGCAAATTCGCGTGCCAACAACAAAGGCTGGCGTTTGGATTACACATTAGTTTCGCAACCCCTACAAGAAAAATTAAAACGCGCCGTTATCCTATCTGAAGCTGTGCACAGTGACCACTGTCCTGTTTTAGTTGAATTACAATAAACATAATTTTATAAATTACATACAATGATTAAAAGACTCTTTATTTTAACACTCGTTATTTTTACCTCAACCTCTTGTGTATCTTCTAAACTATACAAGGAATTAGAAGGTAAATACACGAATCTTAAAAATGATTATGACACTTTAAACGCTGATAGCGAAAATGTTTTAAGTGATAAAAACGCACTTCAAAACCAATTTGATCAATTGCAAAGTGAGTATGATGCGACGGTTTTAGAACGGAATCAACTGCAACAAGATGTGACTGCGCTTCAGAAAAAATACGATGCACTGAATGATTCTTATACAGCCTTGGAACAAAATAGTTCCAAAGCGATTGCTGATAATGTGCAAAAAAACAGAGAACTTCTAGCGCAGTTAGATGCTAAAGAAACCGCCTTGGCTGCAGAAAACAATCGTTTGTTAAAATTAGAAGCCGACATGCAAGAACGCTCGCAACGTATTGCAGAATTAGAAGCCCTTATCGCTTCCAAAGACCAAGCGATGCGTGACTTGAAAGATGCGATTTCAAATGCACTGACCGCTTTTGAAGGCAAAGGACTGACGGTTGAACAACGCGATGGAAAAGTCTACGTGTCCATGGAAAATAAGTTACTTTTCAAATCTGGGAGTTGGGCCATTGGAGTTGATGGACGAAAGGCTATCGAACAGCTCGGAACCGTTTTGGCAGACAACCCTGAAATAGCAGTACTCATCGAAGGACATACCGATAATGATCCTTTTTCAAGTGGGGGACAAATTGCCAATAACTGGGATTTGTCAACCAAACGTGCCACAGCAATCGTTCAAATTTTAAATGAAAATGAAGCGATCAACCCCGAAAGCTTAACGGCTGCAGGACGTGGTGAATTTGCACCCATAGCTACCAACGAAACAACAGAGGGCAAAGCAAGAAACAGACGTATTGAAGTGGTGTTGACACCAAAATTAGATGAAATATCAAAGCTTTTAAATAACGATTAATGAAATACACCAAACTTCCTAGTACCGATATTAAAGTAAGTAAAATATGCCTCGGTTCCATGACCTGGGGAAATCAAAATACAGAAGCAGAAGGCCATGCACAAATGGATTATGCCTTAGATCACGGAGTCAATTTTATTGATACTGCCGAACTTTATCCAGTGCCTGCCACGGCAGAAACTCAGGGAAGAACCAGTGATTATATTGGAACTTGGCTTAAAAAAAATAAAACAAGGGATCAGGTTATTATAGCCAGTAAAATTGCAGGAACAGGCGATTATACAGCGCATATCAGAACCAAAGGATTTAGTGCAGAAACGATTAAAGAAGCCTTGGACTTAGAATTGGCACGCTTGCAAACAGATTATATTGACTTGTATCAACTCCACTGGCCAGAACGTCACACCAACACCTTTGGCGTACGCGATTTCAAACCCAGTCCAAACGATCCGTGGGTTGATAATTTTAATGAAATACTACACGCTTTAAAATCCTTCGTAGATGCTGGAAAGATTAGAGCAATTGGCTTATCGAACGAAAAAGCTTGGGGCGCCATGCGCTGTATAGAAGAAATTCGGAAAGACAATTTAATTCCTATTAGCACCACACAAAATGCTTATTCGATGTTGAATAGAGTGTTTGAAGGCGATTTGGCAGAAGTGTCTTTAAGAGAAAATATGGGGCTTCTAGCCTACTCTCCTTTAGCCTTTGGAGTGCTTTCTGGAAAATATATTGAGGGCACCGCTGCAGACAATGCACGCCTGAAATTGTTTCCGCGTTTTGCGCGTTATAGCAGTGACCAATCCACCGAGGCAGCCAAGCAATATTTACAACTCGCAAAAGAGTTGGGCATCAGTCTAACAACCCTTTCTTTGGCATTTGTAAACCAAAGGCCTTTTGTGACAAGTAATATTATTGGGGCTACAAATTTGGAGCAGTTGAAAGAAAATATAGCAAGTATTGATACGGAATTGTCGCAAGAAACTTTAGATCGTATCGATGCGATTCATGCAACGATACCAAATCCAGCACCTTAAGATTTTTTAGAACTATTTTTTAAGCCTTGTTAGCGAGTTGACCACAAGCAGCATCAATATCTTTACCACGTGAACGACGAACCGTCACCGTGATGTTTTTGGCTTCTAACATGGACACATACAAATCGATAGCGGTATCGTTGGCTTGTTGAAATTCCCCGTCATCGATGGGGTTATATTCAATAAGGTTGACTTTACTCGGTGCAAATTGGCAAAACTTTATCAGGGCTTCGATGTCCGTTTTGGTATCGTTAATACCTTCCCAAACCACATATTCATAAGTGATGATTCGATTGGTGGCCGCATACCAATGTTGAAGTGCTTCGCGTAAATCTTTCAAAGGAAAGGTTTCATTGAAGGGCATAATCGAAGTACGAACGCTGTCAATGGCTGAATGGAGTGAAACGGCTAGGTTAAACTTCACCTGATCGTCAGCCATTTTTCTAATCATTTTTGGCACTCCAGAAGTGGAAACAACAATCCGCTTTGGCGACATGCCTAATCCTTCTTTGGAAGTGATTTTATCAATCGCTTTGAGCACATTATTGTAATTCATTAACGGCTCCCCCATCCCCATAAAAACAATATTAGAAAGTGGACGGTTGTGGTATAATTTACTTTGTTTATCAATGGCAACCACTTGGTCATAAATCTCATCTGGATTAAGATTTCGCATGCGCTTAAGACGCGAGGTTGCGCAAAATTTACAGTCAAGACTGCAACCAACTTGAGATGATACACAAGCGGTAGAACGCTTGGCAGTGGGAATCAATACGGATTCTACAATCATTCCATCGTGGAGACGAATCCCGTTTTTGATGGTTCCATCGGAGCTTCGCTGCATAGAATCCACTTCGATATGGTTGATGCTGAAATTTTCATCCAACATCTGACGGGTGTCTTTAGACAAATTCGTCATATCCTCAAAGTGATGCGCGCCCTTTTGCCAAAGCCACTCATAAACTTGAGTGCCTCTAAAAGCTTGATCTCCATGCGTGGCAAAAAAGGTTCTTAACTCCTCTTTTGATAATGCGCGTATGTCTTTTTTAGTGGAATTCATAATGAACAAAACAATTGATACCTAGAAAAATCTGTCATTCTGAATTTATTTCAGAATCTCAAAGTATTGAAAATTAATGATCCTGAGAAGCTGAAATAAATTCAGCTTGACAAGAAAAGGATTTTTCAAACAGTTTTTTAATTAAATGATGAGCATGGCATCACCATAGCTATAGAATTTATATTTTTCTTTCACTGCTTCTTCATATGCTCTCTTCACAAAATCATGACCTCCAAAAGCGGCCGTCATCATTAACAGTGTTGATTTTGGTGTATGAAAATTTGTGATCATACAGTTCGCAATTGAAAATTCAAAAGGAGGGAAAATAAATTTATTCGTCCATCCTGCAAATTCATTTAAGTTGCCTTTAGAAGATACCGAACTTTCAATCGTACGCATGGCAGTGGTTCCAACAGCGCAAATGCGACGTTTTTCAACCAATGCTTTATTGATAGTCGTTGCGGTTGAAGCTGGGATGATAATTTCTTCACTGTCCATTTTGTGTTTGGAAAGATCTTCTACTTCTACAGAGTTAAAAGTTCCCAATCCAACATGTAAAGTGACTTCTGCAAAGTTAATTCCTTTGATTTCTAAACGCTTCAATAGATGTTTAGAAAAATGAAGTCCTGCGGTTGGTGCTGCTACTGCACCTTCATTTTTAGCATAAATTGTTTGGTAACGCTCTTCGTCTTCTGGCTCAACTTCTCTGTTGATGTATTTTGGCAAAGGCGTTTGACCAAGTTCTGTTAATTTTTTTCTGAATTCTTCATAAGACCCATCATATAAAAAACGAAGAGTACGTCCTCTTGAGGTTGTATTGTCGATAACCTCAGCAACTAGGGATTCATCTTCTCCAAAATAGAGTTTATTCCCTATTCTGATTTTTCGAGCAGGATCTACCAATACATCCCACAAACGTTGTTCTGCGTTCAGCTCTCTAAGAAGAAAAACTTCAATACGAGCTCCTGTTTTTTCTTTATTTCCAAACAAGCGTGCTGGGAATACTTTGGTGTCATTAAGAATCATAACGTCATCCTCATCAAAATAATCAATAATGTCTTTAAACATTTTGTGTTCGATGGTTTGCTCTTTCCGATTTAAGACCATGAGTCGCGACTCATCTCTGTTTTCGGCAGGATATTCTGCTAATAATTCGTCTGGTAATTCAAAGTTAAAATGCGATAATTTCATGCTTGGTTTTTAATGTCGAGCTGCGAATATACAACCTCAAAATAGGCGTTGTCAAGTATTTGAACCTTTATTTTTCGGATACGGAGGTATTGAAACCTAATTCTGCTAAATTGTTCCAAAAATCAGGGAAGGATTTTGAAACTACTTCGGCCTCTTTTATAGAAAACTCTGTTCTAAGTGCTAAGGGTGCAAACGCCATCGCCATGCGGTGGTCGTTATAGGTTTCTACAACGGCTCCCGAATTTAAAGGCTTTGAATCTGATAGATGTAAACTGTCATCTGTAATTTCAATCGAAGTTCCGAATTTATAGATTTCATTTCTCAATGCTTCCAAACGATCTGTTTCTTTAATTTTTAGGGTGTGCAAGCCTGTAAGGTTACAGTTCACTTGAAGTCCTAAACAAGTTACGACAATGGTTTGGGCAATGTCAGGAGCATTGGCTAAATCTAAATCCAAGCTGTTTGGCACATTGTTATTGATTTTTTTTAAGTTGATTTTAGAGCCTTCAAAGGATGTTTGAACTCCTAAATGGGTGTAAATTTCTTGCAATACCGCATCGCCTTGTAAACTGTCTTTTTTGTAAGTACTCAAGTTTATTTGAGTCCCCACTGGACTTAAGGCAACAATGCTATAGAAATAGGATGCCGACGACCAGTCGGACTCGACGGTAAATGTTTTTGAAACAGTATCTAAATAGGGTTTCACCTGAATCACTTGACCTTCAAAACTGGTTTCAACGCCGAGTTGATCCAATAACGAAAGGGTCATTTTAATGTAGGGAACTGAGGTGATTTTCCCCTCAAGATGTAATGTCAGCCCATTCTTGAGTTTGGTTGCCATCAGTAATAATGCGGAAATATACTGACTGCTCACATTCGCCTTCATTCGGACTTCGTCCTTCAGCAATGTTTTTCCTGTGATTCGCAAGGGGGGATAGCCCTCTTCTTTATCGTATTGAATATCTGCACCTAATGCTCTTAAGGTATCGACTAGAATTTTAATCGGACGTTCTTGCATTCTTTGAGAACCCGTCAACAAAGTTGTTTTGCCATCTAAAGTCGCAAAATAGGCCGTCAGAAAACGCATGGCTGTACCCGCATGATGAATGTCAACAGTCAAATTATCTGAATCCAATGCTTTGAGCATGTACTGACTGTCATCAGAATTAGAGACATTCTGAATTTCTAAATTTTCAAAAAGTGCTTTTAATAATAACAGTCGGTTCGACTCACTTTTGGACCCTGTAATCGTAATATCGGTACTTGGGTTGATGGTTGAATTTTGAAGGAAAAGATGCAAAATCTATTTTAGTTTTTCGTTGCTATGATGACGGTTATGATCCCGTTTGGTTTTAATATCTAGCTTTTTGTCAAAAGCATCTTGCAAATTTACACCAGTTTGATTGGCTAAACAAAGAACAACGAATAAAACATCTGCTAATTCTTCTCCTAAATCTTTATTTTTATCGCTTTCTTTTTCGCTTTGCTCGCCATAACGTCTGGAGATAATGCGTGCCACTTCGCCCACTTCTTCAGTGAGTTGTGCCATATTGGTGAGTTCGTTAAAATAGCGAACCCCGTGGGCTTTGATCCAGTTATCGACTGTTTTTTGTGCGTGTTGAAGGTCCATTTATTTTTTAATTAAAACTATTTGTTCGTTTTCTTTTTCTATTAGCTTGTTAAAATACGCTTTTAATGTCTCATAATACATAGAAGAAATAATTGGGGAGTTTATTTTGGATTCTATTGACAGCTGTATTGCTGATTCCGTATAAGATATATTATATTTAAATAACCCAAGATTTTCAGGTAAAGCAAAAGCTTCTGCTTTTGGTACTGACTCTACTTTATAACCTTCGGGCAAGCTAATAGTTAATCTATATAAGTTAGTTGAAGGATACCCAAAATCAACTGGGAATTCTCTTTTTTCTAATTTAAATGGATTTTCTTTTGATTTTAAAAAGAATAAAGGTGAAAAATATATTTTATCCCCTATAATATCCGTTTGACTATCCATAGCAAATTTATAAATTTCTATAATAGGTTTAGTCAATTCAACTAGATTATTTACTTTAAAATCTGAGACCTCTAAACCATCATACTTGTTTTCTAACTTCTCTAGAAAATCATTTTCATCTGAGTTATTATATGTATTCCTGTAAGATAGGGCTGAATGATTTGTTTTCACGCCTCGACGGCTTCCCTTTATACTTCCATCTTCAGATAAATTAATGAGCATTAAGGTGGTTGTTTTTGAGTTTTCATTAGGGTATAGACTGATTAAACTTGATGTACCATTTTTTTTAATAATTCTTCCTTCCCAATTTAAAACCCTATAAGGTAAAATATTTGGAGAGCTATATTTATTAGTAGCATCTAACAACACCTTGCCTGCAGCTAACTCGACACAAGAAATAACATAATTATAGCCCTCTCTAGTTGGAAATATTGGAATTCCGTTATCTCTGGTGCTTATCAAAACAGGGTTGGCGTTTAATCCTGCATAGCGTAACATTGATGTTAACATTAAATTAATTTCCGCCACATTACCGACCTGTTCTTTGTATGCTTTTCTAACCCCATCATTGGTGTATTTGCCATAATATTCATTCCATTTTACTTTGGATTTAACAAAATTGAATATTAGCGCCATTTTTCTATTTGGATCTGAAACAGTACTTATAAGTGCATCTATATCATCTTCATAATACCCAGATTTATCCAATTCTGTACCAAAGTTTGAACTTTTATATATTGCTTCAACCACATCTTCCCATGTTGTAGAATAGTGTTTTATAGGGGTGTCGGGTAATTTCACATAGGATAACTCATATTTAGCTGATGATCTGTAATTATCAATATTGTTTACGTAAGGCTCTTCTTTTAAGGCTGGGATATTTTCTAAATTAAATATGGATACAGTTTTAGAAAATTCTAAATCCGAAGAACTATATGTGGTTTCTCTTCCTGCTTTTCTGTTTTTGTAATTAAATGTGATCTTATCTCTTCGTTTTTCTATTTTAGGAGTGATTGGTAAAAACCCTTTCATATTCACTTTAAAATTATAGTATTCTGGAGTTTCAAATTGTGCTTCTAGTTTTTTTACTGGTACGGCATTCTGAAATTTAAATTCGTCTATATTTTGATAAAAAGGAGACGTTACCCTGTATTTATATTCTACAATCGCCCCAGGTTTTATATTTGGCATTGTAAACTTCGTTTCATTTCGGTATCTTGATTTTTCTGTTTTAAAAATACCGTTTTTTTTGAGTTTTGTGTCTTCAATTTTACCGTCAGTTAAATTATAAGTATAAGCTTTTAAACCCGTAACATTTTCTTGACTTGAGCCGCTTTTGTAAAGACTAATAGCTTTGGTCGCATAATCAAATCCTTCTGGGTTATAAATTTTTACACGTTCATGCACTTCTGTTATTAATTCAAATCCTTCTTCTTGTCGATACTCAAAAAATGTTTTTCGATATTTATATAAATAGGTTGCAGTTGCCGACGAATCTAATGGATTAAACTTCTCTTCGAGTTCTTCTTTTGAAACTTTTCCAAATTTATAATTTTGTGAAGTGGTTATTTGACATACAAATAACACAACTAGTAGGATGGCTGGGGTTTTCATTTATTATTATTTTTTAATTAATGCTATTTTTGCGGTATCTTGTTTTGAAACTTCTTTATAAAAATCTCTAAAACTGCTATAGTCTTCTTTAGGGAATTTACCATCGTTCACAACAAATTCTCTTTTATAAATTAAGGTGTTTTCGTCTTTAGCGATTACTTCTGATTTATAACTGCCAAATTTATTTTCAATTGTTTTTTTATTTGGCAACGATTCTACTTTATAGTTTTGTGGCAATGTAATTTCTACCTCATCAATATCTTTAAATCCTCTTTTAATTTTTAGAGGTAATTTTCTATTTCTGTAGCGGTCAGGAATAAGTGTGTTTCGGTTTAAGGCATTAACTGTTAAAAGCATTCTGTTCGCAATTAGTTTAGAATAGTTTGCCGCCTTAAAGCGTATTGATTCGTTAAACACAATACTCTCTTTGTCATTAATAATAGATATTTCATCTATAGAAATATCATGAATATACCCCCAACGACTCTTGTAGTGTTTGTCTAAATCTCTTTCAGTTTCAGTTTCTAACCAATATTTATCATCGTACTGAATACCTTTAGATTTAACGGTTGTATTTACATCAATAGTTCCATCATCTAACACTTTGTAATTAGCTTTAATAATCTGAGTGTTTTCCTCTGTCGTATATTTTTTAGTGTGTTTTATTTGCCCCCCTTCTGGAGTAATTACTAATACATCTCTATTATCAGTAAAATCTCCAATAAAACCAAATGGCAGTTTTTGATTGGTACATTCTAACCAGATATCCTCTTTGTTTTCTTGTGGAATATTAAGAATTACATGGTTACCTTGAATGGAAGTGAAATCTTCCTCAATGCTTCTTCCCGAACTTCCCGAATAAACAACACTATAATGAGATTCTATGTTAACTGCTTTTAAAAGCGACATTGTATAATTTGTAAGTGCTTTACAGTCTCCATAGCTTAAACGGTCTACTTCTGAAGCATTGAACGGTTTCCATCCTCCAATTCCAACCTGAACACTTATATACCTAACTTTATCTTGAACATATTGATATATTATTTTGGCTTTAGTTAGATTATTACTTTCATTTTTAACCAAATTTTGAATTTCTTTAACTGTACTTTCTGGCAAGTCGTGAGTCTCTTTAATTAAATCATGATACATCCATTTCCCAAAATCATTCCAATTTTCAACGACTGTATCAACGCCTTCTAACGTAAATTGTTTTGATGCAAATAAAACTTTTGGCGTAAAACCCACCATTGACGGACTGTAATCTTCTGGCTTGAAAGCCTTCATTTTTTTTGCTTTAAATAATATCTTGCCAGGTATCTCCTCCTTTTCAATATCGATATTTTCAATATTTTTCTCCTTCTTTCTAATGGTAATATTTGTAGGGTAATTTAGCGTATAAGAGCTTACTTCTGTGCTTACAAAATAATCGTCAATTGGTGTAAATGGAGGAATAAAAGCAGTGTTGCCAGTTGTAGTTTCGCAGGTGAATTGGATCGTATATGGATAATTAATAGGCGTGTATTCTAAATACTTTACTCTTGAATCAGAATATAAAGTCCCTCCACTTACAGCACTCACGTCTTTAAAATCATTCTTTTTTATTTTTTTTATTTGATTTCCTAAGCCATCAAAAGCTAAAACTTGAAGCGTTTTAATTTTAACATTCTTATCATAATAGGCAAAGGCATTTATATGTTCATTTCCTTTTTTATTTAATACCGTTATAATTCTTTTTTCTTTAATAGACATCTGGCTAGACGATTTCAAAGAGACCATAACCTCATTGAGTCTTAAAACAGCATTTGCATGATCCATCATCGCTTCATCTATATGAGATACGGATAATTCTGGACGGTCTTGAGAATAAACTAAAAACGTGTTAAGTAACAGGCAAAAGCCTATGAGCTTTCTGAAGGACATAGTAAAGTAGGTTTACGGGTGAAAAAGAGTATGATTTCAACTGAAATATTTTGATAGGTTGGGGTATAAAAATATTATTTGCAATAAATATAAAAAAAAATTATAAATCCCGCGCTTTTGAATCCATAATAATTGTGACAGGACCATCATTCAGAAGTGCGACTTTCATGTCTGCACCAAACGCACCCGTTTGAATGGTTTGTCCTAAATCAATTTCAAACTGACGAACGAATTGCTCGTAAAGGGGTTTGGCAATTTCGGGTTTGGCAGCTTTGATATAACTGGGACGGTTGCCTTTTTTGGTTTGTGCATACAATGTAAACTGACTCACCACAATCGCCGATCCGTTGCTGTCTTTTAGAGAGGTATTCATCACGCCCTCGGCATCATTAAAAATACGAAGATTGGTCAATTTGTTGCTCAACCATTGAATGTCTTCTGTAGTATCGGAATCCATAATTCCTAAAAGAACTAAAAGTCCAGAAGCAATATCCGCCACTTTGGTTCCGTCAATGGTCACACTGGCTTCCGTCACTCTTTGGATGACCGCTCTCATTTTGGTTCGTAGTTATCCGTTCGGTAATGTTCGTCATCGCCTTCTAAAATTTGGGTATAACTTTTATAGCGGGAGGCTGAAACTTCTCCGTTTTCGAGGGCTAATTTAACCGCACATTGTGGCTCGTGTAAATGCAGACAGTTATGAAATTTACAGGATTGTTTTAAGGCAAATAGCTCTGGGAAATAATGATCCACTTCGGCTGGTTCCATATCCACCACGCCAAATCCTTTGATCCCTGGGGTGTCTATAATTCGAGCGTCAAAACTCAAATCAAACATTTCGGCAAAGGTTGTCGTATGCTGCCCTTGTTTGTGCTGCTCTGAAATTTCTTTTGTTTTGATATTTAAACCGGGCTCAATCGCATTTACTAAAGTCGATTTCCCAACCCCTGAATGTCCCGCAAACATGCTTGACTTTCCGGTCATCAAGGTTTTTACGGCTTCAATATTCTCGCCTGTTAAAGCAGAAATACTTAAGCATGGATAGCCAATACTCTCATAAAGTTCTGATAATTCGTGTACAATGTTTTGAGTGGCTTCGTCATTCACATCTACTTTATTAAAAAGTAACACAGCTTTAATGGCATAGGCTTCGGTAGTCGCTAAAAAACGATCGATGAAACTTGTAAAGGTGGGAGGGCTATCGATGGTAATTAACAAAAACACTTGATCAATATTACTCGCAATGATATGGGTTTGCTTGGAAAGGTTCACCGATTTCCGAACGATGTAGTTGTTCCGCGGATGAATCGTTGTAATGACCCCCGTTTGGGTGTTGTTACTGGTTTCTAAATCAAAATCTACACGATCGCCAACCGCTAATGGGTTGGTGCTCTTAATTCCCTGAATTCGGAATTTTCCTTTGATACGGCACTCGTAGAAATCTCCATCTAAAGATTTAATAGAGTACCAACTCCCTGTAGACTTATAAACTATTCCTGTCATTCTTGATTTTAAATATCTTAACAAAGAAACACATTTCTTTTTAATATATTTTGTTCTACCTTTGAAATCCAATTTAACTTTAGATATGAAAAAAACAACACTATTTGTTTTGCTACTTACAGTAGCACTACAATTCGCTAATGCGCAAGAGGTTATCACCAATGCCTCTATCATTCAAATGAAAGAATTAGGTTTTGATGAAACCATTATTTTAAGCAAAATTAACTCTTCGGATGTCGATTTTGACTCTTCTATTACGGCACTGTCAAAACTAAAAGAATCTGGTGTGTCTTCTGAGGTGATCGCCTTAGTGATGCAAAAAGCTGAGTTTAGCACAAAATCCAAAACAGGGATTTATTATTTAGCTGCGGACGATTCGCTTAAACCTATTTTAGCTTCTGTATTTTCAGGAACGAATCAAAATGCGGTTGCACAACAGTTAGTTTCTGGTTTGATTAATGCGAAAGTAAAATCGCAATTACCAAAAAGAACGTCTAACAATGTGATTAAATCAAGATCTCCAGAGTTTACATTTATCTTTGACCCAGCAACAGGAGCTGATAACATGCAAAATTTCCAAGGAGAAAGCCCAAGTTTGTTTAACTGGTGGTTTAGAGTTGCAACCTCTCCAAATGAGTTTGTACTGGTAAAGATGAGAGTGAAAAAGTCTAAAAACTTAAGAGAAGTAATTACTTCAAAATCCAATATGTTTACAAGCAGTAATGGGATCGATCCAAAAGCATCGATTGCATTTAAGATTGAAACCATTGGAAACAACAAATTTACAGTGGTTCCTGAAGGTTTAGAGCCAGGGGAGTATTGCTTTATTTACCAAGGAAATGTACCAAACGGACGTGAAAATCAGTCTGTATTTGATTTCTCTATTAAATAACAACGCTTAAGACTGCGGTGTCCTAGTATACAGGTTCACACGCAATCATAACAAATAATTAAACCCCCGTGGAGCGCGCTTCACGGGGGTTTTTTTGTGGATAATTTTGAAGATTTTACAACTCTACAATTTATTGGTTTTAAAAAGCAAGTAATTAGTTTTCAGCTGTTTAAATTAAAAATTGTTCTCTATTTTTTGGGGGAATTAAAAATATGTCATAAGTTTGAGTGATGAAGACCCCAAATCTAAATCTTCAAAAGTAATTTAACCGAAGTTTTAGGTATTGTTTTATTTGAATTACAAAAGACACTTGGGAACTAGAGTGGTACAATACACGCCGATTTGGGATGTATTGTACCACTCGACACAAAATATAAAGGAAATAAATACCACTAGTGGTTTATATACAGTAGTTAGCCACAATTAAAACCAAAAATGAAAAAAATATTATCAATTGTCATAGTCTTGACTTCAATAAGCCTATTTAGTCAGGAATTAACTACTATAAAGGTTACTGTACCAAATAAAACTGATGAAGTTTTTATTGTGGGAAATCAAGAAAGTTTGGGAGATTGGAATCCGTCAAAAATCAAAATGGAAAGAGTTTCTGATTTTGAAAGAGAACTCAATTTGAACTTAACATTCCCAGCAACTTTTAAATTTACACGTGGAAATTGGAATTCTGAAGGTATAACAGGCAATTTCCAAAACAATCCAAATTCTACATTAAACAGTTTCAAGGAACAGGTTAAATATGATATCAAAGGTTGGGCTGACAACTATAATTCTGATTATTACAAGTTTTCATTTGAACTTCAAAAAAACTATTCAGAAATATTACAACAAGAAAGAACTATTGCTATTTCATTACCTAAAAACTACAATCCGAATAACAAATATTCAGTTGTTTACGTTTTAGATGCCAATACACTTTTAGAACCAGCATTAATAAATTCTAAATTATTGTCTGAAACAGACAATATACCAGAATCAATAATTGTCGGAATATACCATAACAACCGAGATAATGAAGTGAAACCCAATTTAGGATATAACTCTGAAGTTGATGAAAATTTTTTACTTGACGGAACTGAAAATTTTAAAAACTATCTGTTCAACGAACTTTTAACAAATATAAATAAAGAATATAATACAACTGAATACAATACCATAATTGGACATTCAGACACGGGACACTTTGTTTTAAACTTACCTTTTCAAAAGAACAATCCTTTTCAAGGTATTATTGCCTTATCGGTAAACAGCGAATCCGATTTTTTCAAGAGAAAAATCAAAAATTATTTAAAAAACCAAAAAGAAACAATCTTTTTCGGTTATGGGAATTTCGACAATGGATTTAAGGAATTAGCTATGGAAATTGAAAAACAAATAAAAGAGAATAAATTAATTAACGACAATTTAAATGTTTCAGGTTTTAATGCTTCTCACACTCAACTTCCATCTTTAGCAATGTCATCAGCTATCAAATTCCTTTACAAAGACTACAAGAACTTTAATGACTTATTGCTGTCTGAGACACATTCTAATTTAGATATGGAAAAATATGTTTCTGACAATATAGCTACAAATAAAAAATATGGAGAGTCAATTTCTTTTACTAAAGATGATATTTTCACATTAATTGAAATTTCGGCAGAAAAAAATGATAGGAACTTATTTAGAAAACTTGCTGATTATAATGGCAAACAGGATGATAAAATTGAAAAGCATCTTTTATTTTACTTCGCTAAGGAAATCGAAGATTTTGAAAGTGCCGATAAATACCTTAACGAGATTACAGAAAGCAAAGATGAAAATGACTATGATTTGGTTTACTTCAATTTAGAGCATAATTACATCAGCTATTTTTTAAAGAAAAAAAACAATCCGAAACAAGCTCTTGATTTTTTGGAAAAAATGATAAACAAATCGGATAAATACAAGTTGGAATTTGCTTATGCTTACGCTCGAACTGGAATAACCAATGGAATTGAAAAAAAGAAATCCAAAAAATATTTAAAATTTTGTGAACAGAATTTTAAGGTAAATAGGATTTTTGACAAGAACGACATCAATAAATTAAAATAACTGTGGCTAACAATGGCTATAAGTAATTGCTTGTTCTCGCCTACTTCTGAAAATCCTCGCGGATATTCAGTTTGGTGTGTACTTGCAAAGTTAAATACCAAACCACGCAACTACTCATAGCCGAGACCGTTACCCAACATATAAAAACAGAAATCCCGAGATAAATTTTTCTATATTTGAGAAATTAAGGTTACCAACCAAATATTAAATGAAACTAACAGCACAAGAACTATATACCAAGCTCGTATCTGAGAATAATTTTATCGGTCAAAAAGGGAAAATTACATTTGAATTAATGAATATAACCCTAGAAGTTAATACTAAAGATACGGTTGGGAACTTAATTCAAGAATGGATAAAATCTTGGATGATAAAAGAAAAAATTGATTTTCAGGATCCTCCAAGCACACAAAAATTTCCCGATTTCCAACTTGATTTATTAGATAATACAAAAGGGTTATTAGAGATAAAATGCTTTGATTATGATGCTTCGGCAAATTTTGACATTGCAGCGTTTTTAGCTTACAGAAGGTCACTCCTAGAGCATCCATTTAGATTAGATTCTGACTATTTAATTATAGGATATGCTATGAATGGAACTGATGTTATTATAAAAGATGTTTGGTTAAAAAAAGTTTGGGAAATCTGTGGTCCTAGCGGAAAATGGGCATTAAATTGTAATGTTAAACAAGGTGAGCTAACTAATGTTAGACCAATAAAATGGTATAATAATCAAAGAACAACTTTCAAACCATTTAAAAGCGCCTTAGAATTTGTTGAAGCTTTTGACAGCAATCAAAGACAATGGGCAAGAACATCAAGAGATGCTATAACCAGTACTTGGAAAAAATTAGTAATAAGTGGCTATAAAAAATCAACGGGTAAAGATTTGATTTAAAATCAAATCTTTACTACACTTTTTTCTACAGATACAATATTAACATTGTCTTTATATATTTCTGCTAACTGTCTTGCTACGTGCTCAACAACAGGAACAGCTACGGTATTTCCTAATAAATCAAAAGCTTCATTTTCTTTTACTGGAATTTCATACCATTCTGGATAACCAAACAAACGTAAACCTTCTCTAATAGTTAATCTTCTTAAACCTCCGTTGTCTGGAACAGCTAATCGAGAAACATCTGTTGCAACAAGCGTTGGCGCAATATCATTTGGGTCTAAAATTTTATTTATTTCAAAACTCAATTTTCCAGTTACAATATTGTAACCTTTAGGTTTTGTTTCATCATAAATACGATACGTTTTTTCTCTGTTTTCAATTTTTTCACGAACTAACTTTTTAGGATGTTCAAATCTTAAATAACCCTTTTTAACCAAATCATCCAATAGTATTTTGAGTTTGTCATTTTTATGAAACGTTGATATTTGTTTTAAAGTCAAAGCCATTCCATCCATCCAATCAATACCAATTTTTTCAGCCCAATGTTTTTTACGCCTTTCCTTAAAAAGTTTATTTAGTAAAATAATTTGTTCGTCAGAAACTTCGCCTTTAATTCCAATATCCCAACTATGAATATTATTATCACCACCTCTTTTATCTTTAATAGATTTTCCATATAAATCTTCCATTTCAAAATGGTTGAAAAGTTTTTCCGTGAAATCAGAATTAATTGTTTCTAATCCATTTTCTAAAATAGTCTTCAGAGGTTTAAACTGTTTTGCACTAAAGTTTAAATTTGCTGTTTCGTCTTTTGTGCCTACAATAAATATTCGTTTTCGAGATTGCGGCAAACCAAAGTCAATGGAATCCAGTACTTTCCAAGAAATATTATAACCTAATTCATCCTTTAGCTTATATAAAATAGTAGATAAAGTCCTTCCTATTTTATCATTTTTATTTTCTAAATCGTGCTTAACAAGTCCTTCCACATTTTCTAGTATAAAGCCATAAGGATTTTTATCTCTTAAAATCCGTTCAATTTCAAAGAATAAAGTTCCTCTTGTTTCAGCAAATCCGTGACGATTTCCAGCAGCACTAAATGCTTGACAGGGAAAACCACCTAATAAAAAATCAAAATCAGGAATCTGTTTGTTTTCAACATTAAAAATATCACCTACAAAATAATCGTGGTTAAAATTGCTTGATAATGTTTCAACTGCATAAGGCTTAATTTCAGAAGTCATTACACATTCTGTTTCAAAACCTAATTCTGCAAAAGAATTTTCAAAACCTAATCTTATCCCACCAAGTCCTGCAAATAAATCTATAAATTTAACTTTCGGCATTTTTATTATTTTTTTAGGTTATAATCGGCTTGTGGTTCAGCTGCGATTGATAATTGATTTTCGTACTCTTCGATTTCTATTTTTTCGCAACCAATTACTGTTAGACATTGTAAAAAAAATGATGCACTAAAAGTACCTCGACTGATTTTACTATCTATACTCGATTTAGTTTCTTCAATTCCGATTTGTTCAAGCATACTTGCCAAGTCTGAATTTGAAATTCCTCTACGAACCAATTCTGACTTTAATAAGCGTTTTACTTTATCATTCCAATCTGACATAATTATGGATTTGATTTATTGCAAATTTGTGTAATTATTTGTAAATATGCAAATAAAAAGGCGAAAATAAAAATACGTTGGATAACAACGTGTATAAATAATAGCGTCTTTAGTGCTTAATCAAAGTTAGTTTTTTATCTTTAAAGTCAAGTTAGAAACCGAAAAGTTAGTGCTTAAAATCCGCTACTATTCATACACAAACACGTCAGACTGCGCAAAAACCCATAATTTAACACTACTTTTTTTGTTGAATTATTGATTTTTCGTATCCTGTAATTGCCTTTAAATCAAGACCTATGCATCACATCGACCAAGAAATTGATAGATTCCAACTTTCCATGATGGATTTAGAATCTAAGGTAGATCAAAATTCCCCGCTGGTGCGCAAAATCGAAGATTCGACGAAGTCAATCCATTCGCGTTCCAAATAAATTTTGTAAACCACACGAAAGGGATTCATGCGTCAGCCTTTATATTAGCAAATAGACGTAATCACTTAAACGCATAAAAAAAGGCCCGCATCGCGAGCCTTTTTTATTTACTTATTCAAGATCAATTCTTGGTGATTGATCGACTCTTGATGAACCGCTTTAAACAGTTTGAGGATAAACTCTTCACTCAAATTGTGCTGTTCTCCTTCGAGGACCATCTTCCCTAAAATCTCATTCCAACGTTTGCTTTGTAAGACTGCCACGTTTTCACGTTTTTTAAGAGCGCCAATGCCTTCTGCAGCTTTCATACGCTTTCCTAAGGTCTCAAGCAATTGGTTGTCCATCACGTCTATTTGAGCCCGTAAATTTTTAAGCTGATCGTTGTAAGCCACTTCTGGTGTCGATTCTTTTCTAATTTTCAAATCTTTCATAATTTGAATCAATGAAGCTGGCGTCACTTGTTGTGCCGCATCACTCCAGGCATTGTCTGGATCAAAATGGGTCTCGATCATCAAACCATCAAAATTCAAGTCCAATGCCGTTTGAGACACATCAAAAATCATATCGCGATTTCCTGTAATATGAGAAGGATCGTTGATCAATGGAAGGTCTGGAAACTTTGTTTGCAATTCAATCGCCATTTGCCATTCGGGTGTGTTTCTGTATTTTGTTTTTTCATACGATGAAAACCCTCTGTGAATCACTCCTAAATTTTTAATATCCGCTGTAGCCAAACGCTCCACCGCACCTAACCACAAGGCTAAATCTGGATTCACTGGATTTTTAACAAGTACAATTTTGTCCGTACCTTTTAAAGCATCTGCAATTTCTTGCACAATAAATGGGCTCACTGTAGATCGAGCGCCAATCCATAGCAAATCGATGTCGTGTTCCAAAGCCAATTCTACATGGGCTCTGTTGGCAACTTCCGTGGCTGTTTTTAAACCCGTTTCTGCCTTTACTTTTTGAAGCCATTTAAGACCCAATGCGCCTACACCTTCAAAATTTCCTGGACGCGTTCTCGGTTTCCAAATTCCTGCACGGTAATAGCTTACGTCTGTATCTTTAAGCTCATGCGCAATTCTTAAAACTTGTTCTTCGGTCTCGGCACTACAAGGGCCAGCGATTACTAAAGGGTGGTCGAGATTTAACTCATTTAACCAATTTCCTAGTTCTTTTTTGTTTTCCATTTTTTGTTATTATTAAGCAATTCCTTTTAATATTTGTTTTATGTGATTTGTGTTTTTCATTTCGTTGTGTACCGCTTCAAAATTGTCTTGCTCCATATAGGTTTTAAACTGATTCAAATTTTGAATGTACTCTGTAAGTGTTTCTATAACATTGGCTTTATTTTGTTCAAAAATAGGCGTCCACATATCGGGCGAACTTTTGGCCAATCGCACCGTAGATTCAAATCCACTGCCTGCCATATCAAAAATATCACGTTCGTTTTTTTCTTTATCAATCACCGTTTTTCCCAACATAAATGAACTGATGTGTGACAAATGCGACACATAGGCAATGTGTTTATCATGGTCATTCGCCGGCATAAAACGCAGGTGCATTCCCATGCTTTTGAACAGGGTTAAAACGATTTCTCCCAAAGCTGGCAAGGTTTTTTCGATCTCACAAATGATGTTGGTTTTATTCTCAAACAAGCCTTTGATCGCTGCGGAAGGCCCTGAAAACTCAGTCCCCGCAATGGGGTGTGTTGCTAAAAATTGAGTGCGTTTTGGATGTGTGGACACCGCCTTGCAAATCGCTTCTTTGGTAGAGCCCATATCAATCACCACTGCTTGGTCTGAGATTAAATTTAAAACCTCAGGCAATACCTCTAGCGCTGCATTTACGGGAATTGCCAAGACCACTAGATCTGCGTCTACAAGGCTGCTAAAATCGCCTATTTGGTCAATGATCCCAAGTTCTAAAGCTTCTGATAAATGTGCCTCGTTTCGATCGATTCCTGTGATGCGAACTCCTGGAATGTGTTGTTTTAAATCCAACGCAAAACTTCCTCCAATCAATCCAATTCCTATGATGCTTACCTGTTTCATAAGACCCGTTTTATTGCCGATTGAATACTCTCTTTTGGTGCACATAATGAGAACCGAATGTAACCTTCGCCATTGCTGCCAAAGATGGTTCCTGGCGCAATAAATATATGGTGCTTTTGTAATAGGGTATCAATAAATGTTTCTGATTTTAAACCAGAAGGAAATTTGGCC
>Ga0209533_1001782_pt1 | contig 20006 bp, 16 predicted proteins | sample COG_04_FD_184748 | JGI IMG/M metagenome (GOLD analysis project Ga0209533, IMG submission 184748) | Pelagic Microbial community sample from North Sea - COGITO 998_met_04 (SPAdes) (version 2) | ecosystem: Environmental > Aquatic > Marine > Neritic zone/Coastal water | place: Helgoland, sampling...
GCATTACTTGGTTTAATCCAAGGTATTGGAGCACTATGTGCATTCTATGTTTTTTATTTCAGCAAAAAATTCATTAAAAGATTAAAATATTCTTTGGTTTTTATCATTACCTCCATCTCAATAGTTTTATCTGGAAGGACAGGCTTACTGATATTTCCATTGATAATGCTTGCATTCATTGCAGCTGCATTTTTTTACAAAAATTACCGAAATAAAATCTTTAAAAACTTCATTGGCCTTTTTTCCTACTCTTGCTTATACATTTCGTTTTTCTTATTATTTTACCAAGTTTTTTTTGCTTGGGAAAATAAGTATGGAACGGATGGGTTACTCAACACACTCCAATGGGCCTTTGGTGAATTTGTAGATTTTAATGCGGACAGATATTCGGATCGGGAAAATTGGGCCACCTTAAACGCTTTGTTTGGGTTTCATGTTTACTTCCCTAATTCTTTTTATGGTTGGATTTTTGGAGAATCGAGCTCTTGGATATCAATGAACCCATATGGTGATATGGGGTATATACGAATTCTTTACACAAATGGATTACTCGGTTCTTTTCTCCTGTACGGGGGATATTTCTCACTATTTGCCTTGGGTTTTTGCAACGCAGAAAAAAAGTTTAAAATAATGTTTGCAGTTCTGTTCATCTATTTATTTGTGGCAGAAATCAAAGAACCTTTCTTTCTTAAGTTTTCGGTTCCTACGATTTGCTTAATTTTATTTATTAACGCCACCAGGCTTAACACCAAATTACCTAGTATTGAGAAAGCTTAAAATATTATTATTGATTGACTCATTAGGATCTGGAGGTGCTCAGAGACAGTTGGTGAATTTAGCATGCTCGTTGCATGATAGAGGTCATAGAGTCGAAGTTTGTATATATCGTTCGAGTGCCAACTTTTTTAAAAAAAGACTCATTGAAAAAAATATTAAAATACTTAATTGTGATTCCAATTCAAAAAATAAATTTACCCTGATCGCTTCACTATACCTATTTGTTTACAGGGGTAATTACGACATTACCATGTCATTTCTTGACATGCCTAATCTAATTTTGGAATTCATCTCAAAGTTCATAAGAAAATCCGTCTTGGTAGTGAGTGAGAGATCAAGCTATAAGGGCTTTTATAATCACAGGTTATTTCTTTTAAAGGGTCATTTTAGAGGTTTTTTTCATTCGTTCGCTGATCATGTGGTAACTAATTCAATAACCCAGAAAATATGGCTTAATACACAATATAGATCTCTGGCAAATAAGGTGACCTGTATATACAACGGATTTCGAATAGGTTCAATTAAGCCAAAGCAAAACCGAACCTTCGATAAAGCGCACTTAAAGCTTTTGGCCGTAGGGAGAACCTCTCCTGAAAAGAACATAATTAATCTCATTCACGGTTTAAATCTTTTTTTCAAAGAGAATAATTGGTTGCCATCAATAAGTTGGGTCGGAACTAGAGATTTGTCATCAACCCTTTCTAAGGAGTACAATAAACAGATAGACGAATTGCTTGATTCACTGCCTTTAATTAAAAACAAATGGGAATGGGTTGGGGAAATTGATGATTTAAGGTACTTTTATAAAAATCATGACTATCTTATACTCCCCAGTATGTACGAGGGGTTACCTAATGTTGTTTGCGAAGCTTTGATTGAAGGAATGCCTGTGTTGGCGTCTGATGTTTGTGACAACGGCAACTTGGTAAAAGATGGGGAACGAGGTTTCCTTTTTGATCCTCGAAGTCCTCAAGATATTTCTTCGGCAATTTCTCTTTGTACGAACCTCTCTGATGAGGAATATTTGGATATTTCTCGTGATTGCCAAAAATATTCTCACGAAAACTTGAATTTGGATAACCAAGTAATTAAGTTCGAAAACCTCTTCTACCAGTTGCTCGCATGTTGAATTTTATGCTAATGGAACTTCTTAGCTTTTAGTAGAATGTGCGGTTTTGTAGGTATGTTAAATTTTGACGAAACCCCGATTGATATTGGTATTTTGAGCAAAATGACCGAAATTCAAAAGCATCGGGGACCTGATGACGAAGGGAGAACTGCATTTTCCTTGAAAGATGGGACTTTTAAACATGTTCCCAGAAATTGTCGCGAGGGCAAATTACCTTTCTCTGGCGGCTTAGGATTCAACCGTTTGTCAATTCTTGACCTTAGTTCTATGGGAAGCCAACCAATGGTTAGTTCAAGCCAAAAGGCCATCATTGCATTTAACGGAGAAATTTATAACGCTTTCGAACTTAGACCCGAACTCGAGCAGAAAGGTTATGTATTCAATAGCAATACTGATACTGAGGTAATTCTTAATTTATTTGATGCCTACGGTTTTGAAGGAATGCTTTCTCGACTAAATGGTATGTTTGCTATTTGCATCGTTGATTTAAATGTGAAAAGAATTTTTTTGGCTAGAGACAGGCTTGGCATTAAGCCACTGTACATTTCTAGAGTTGGGAAAACCCTTTTATTTTCTTCTGAGGTGAAATCTTTTCTTCACCATCCCTCATTCGGTCTCGAATTAGATTCCAATTCCTTGGACGAATATTTAACTTTTCGATATTGTAGCGGGTCTAACCATTTGCTTTCCAATGTCGAACAGGTCAAACCTGGGTGTTGGCTTTCAATCTCATCGTTGAGTGATCAAAGGCTAGCGAGTTACTGGGAAATCCCCGATATGCCTTTTCCGAAAAAAGAAAATTCATTAGAAAATAGTATTCAAAACGCTGAGATTCACCTTGAGCGATCTGTTCAAAGCCAACTTCTTTCCGATGCAAAATTGGGTTGCCAATTATCGGGCGGAATCGATTCTTCTTTAATCAATTTTCTGGCATCAAGAAATACCAATGATAACCTGGATGCATTTTCCGTTACTTTCAAAGACCCAGCCTATTCCGAGAAGCAATGGATTGATAGTGCGGCCGAAAGATCAAACATAACATCTCATTGTTTTGAGTTGGACGCCGAATATTTTGCAAAAAATATTTCGAGAGCTAGTTGGCACCTAGATCAACCCCTGAATCACCCCAACTCTCTTGGGTTAATGTTCCTAGCTGAAAATGCGTGTAGTCATGTAAAAGTTCTTTTGAGTGGGGAGGGTGCGGATGAATCCCTTGGTGGATATGCTCGCTATTATTATGCCAAGGCTAGACCCTTCACTAGTCCATTCGTTAATTCGCTAAACAGGATTTTCCCCGATAAAATGTCTAAGTTAACAAGACGATTGGGTGGTTCAAGCGACAAAGTAGAAAACTTTTTGATGTCATCTTCCTTTTTGGATTCTAGGTTTGTTGAGAATTTGCGTTTGGATTACGACTATGAATCGGTACTAGAAAGACGCAGGACTCTATTTATGGAGGGAAATAGCCACGATCACCTAGCCAATTGTCTAAAATATGACATGCGCACCTACCTTGTGGATTTATTAATAAGGCAGGATAAAATGACTATGGCCAGCTCTGTGGAGAACAGGGTTCCATTTCTTGATCACAATTGGATAGAATTTGTACGGAATGAGATACCAATTAGCCATTTGGTCCGTGTCTGTTCTACTCTTAACCCTAAGAATGCTGTAAACCGCGGAACTAAAGTGGTCTTAAAAAAAATGGCTAGAAAGTATTTTGATGAGAATTTCGTTTTTCGTAGAAAAGCGGGTTTTGCCATCCCTATGAAGCAATTTTTCAAACAAAGCTTATTCCGAGAGCAGGTAGAAGACACGATCTTGCCAGGTATTGCATCGAGAGAACTCTTGAACCATAAATATATAAACCGTTTGTGGTCAAACTTGGATTCAATTAGTAATTTTGAACTTGAGGCTTTGTGGGGGGCGTTGTCGGTTGAATTCTGGATTCAGTCCTTTAAGGTTAATTAAAAATATTTTGAATAAAATACTATGTGGAGTACTTGCAAAGGATAGCAATGTCCCTGACAAGGTTTTGCTTAATTGGTTTAATCGTGAGCTGTATAGCAGTTCCCAGCCTAAGGTAATTGATGGACGAGCTGCTTTACTTGCTCCTGTTTGCAAAGAGTTAAGTGATTTGACTTTTATCTCACGATATGAGCCCGTCTTTTGGAGCGAAACAGGTGGGTACTCAAAGGGCTGGTCGGAAGAAAAATTACGGGTTGATGATGATTGTTCAATTATCATCAGCCCTCATAATATCGCATTACGATCAACTGCATCGGGGGCCTCAATCCTTTATTATCATATCACTAATGACTATTTTGTCTTTGCGACATCCATCAAGCAATTTACCAAAGCCAGATTTACTCAATTGGACCCTCTGGGGATTGGAGAAATACTTCGATTTGGCGCGGGCTATGGCAAACGAACCGTTTTGCAAGGAATTGAGCGTTTGCCATTTGGCCATCAATTGGATCTCAATCGTGCCGGGACTTTCAAGGTTTCCACTTTTGTGAATTTTGCTAGGAAGCCTAATCTTGATTGGAATGAAAGCGACGCCAAGGAACAAATCAAAAAAGCTCTTGAGCGTTCCCTCGCTGAAATTCCGGAAAAAGCCCTTTTGCTATTCAGTGGTGGCGTTGACTCAACTCTTCTTGCTCAAATTCTTCGTGGATCCGGTCGGCAATTCAAGTCTACGATGTTGGCTTTTGGCGATCAGGATAGTGAACTTGAAAATGCTCGTGGCATTTCCGAGTCAATGGGCATGGAGTTCGAGCCTTTGCAACATAATTTTGAATTGGATGATTTGACTTCATCCATCGAAGCTTACTCTTCTCCGACCCTTGATTTTTCAATTTTGCCGACCTATTGCCTCGGGAAAGAGGTTTTGGCACGCAATCAAGGTCCTGACATACGCCTAATTGACGGAACTGGAGGTGATGCTTGGTTTGGTTTTGGAAGCATGAAAAATTCCGGAGTTTGGCGTCGCTTAAGCCACCTGAGTAAATTTAGGAAAATCGCTCAAACCATTTTTGCTCGCTGGGCTCACTATGATGGGGTATCGCTACTTTGGCCCATAAAAGCAATGGGCCGAGCTTCGATTCGCAATAATCCTGGATTGGGCCATTTGTGCACTACTCCTTTGTACTCGAGTATGATCAAGTTGAGCGATGAAAACTGGCTTGAAATGGAAGACGAAATTATTTCGCTTTACGGTAACTTGACTGACGGGGCCGAACAGGATGATGTGTCTCAGCTTCAGATAATCGATGCCTGTTTAATTGCGACCAGTCAGTTTGCCGCCAAGACAAGTCAGTGGGATTTGTCATCCGAGTGCGGGACATTCTATCCATTTTTTACACCTGAAGTAGTTAATATAGCCAGAACTTTACCATCTGATTTGTTTTTTTCCGAATCTCATGCCAAGCCTTTGTTGAAAGATTTGACTATCGAAATGGGATTGCCTTCCCAGTTTTCCTATCGCAAAAAATCAGGATTTCAGCCTCCTCTGCAAAAGATCTTGTCATCCCCTGACACACTTGAGGAAGTATTGTCTTTGATTGAGGAGGATAACGAGGTTAAATCTCTTTTGACAAACTATGCCGCTGAATTGCCGAGAAAACTTTTATTAAATAAGCGACCTTTGACGATTCAATCCCTTTATGCCATTTGGGGTATAATCGTCCTAACTATTTGGATCAAATCCTTACGGACTGACTCTGGTGTGATTGTCGATTAAGAAATTTTCCATTCAAAAAATTAACTAAAGCACGATGCAAAAAATCAAGGAAGAAGTACTTAACCTCTACATGAGTCACCCCTTTCCAATTTGGGATAAAAAAGAGAGAAAGCACAGGTTGTCCGCTGAATTGTGCCGCTATCGATTTCTCGGTCTAGAAAACGCAATGCCAGGAGCCAAAGTTCTAGAGGTTGGGTGCGGGACAGGAAACAGAACCATGCTTGCAGCAAAGCACTATGGGGTAGAAAAATTTACTGGTTTTGATCAAAGTCGAGAATCACTTAAAGTAGCCAAGCAGGTTGCACGTGAAGAAAACTTCGAAAAACAATTCAATGCAGTGGAAGGTGATTTGTTTAATCTTCCTTTTGAAGATAATTCGTTTGATGTGGTTGTATCATGGGGAGTTTTGCATCATACTTCTGATCCATTTCTTGGTTTAAAGGAAGCCACTCGCGTTCTTAAACCTGGAGGTTATATTGGTTTGTTCCTTTACAACAAGTTTAACCATTGGAGGCACAACTTGCAGAAAAACAAAGTGAGTCGAATGGCAGGGGCAAATATTGAGGACCGCTTCAATGTTGCTCATCAACTTTATGGAAAAAAAGAAATTATGGAGATGACTCCGGAAGATATTGCCGTTTTTTACGACCAATACTGTCATCCCCATAAAAGTGATCATACGGTGGGTGAGACACTTGCCTGGTTTGAAAAACTCGGTTTGGGTTATCAAGGAAGTTATCCGGCTTTGAATTTTAATGATTTGGTGCCAATGTTGAAATATCGGTCAAGTCTACGAGGAGAATTCCCGCTTCGCTCTGGTTCCAAGCTGAGTTGGGTTTTGGATTTTCTTGATCGCCTGCGGGATGTCGCTCCGAAAAGCAGGTATCGAAAGCCTTTCTGGATTGAGCAGTTTTTGTGGCAATTAGCCTATGCATGGATTGGCAGGCACGGAGATTATTCCCAAGGTCCTGCTTTATCGGCGAAGAAAAATTGATAAAAACATATCGGCAACAATAAGTTAAATTAAAATTTTATAATTCAAATTAACCCAAAACCATTGATATTAATCGTAGGTGCCTTTCCTCCGAAATCACAAAGAGTCATCTACGGCGGTATTGTTTCATCATGTAAAGCCCTTGTTTCTTCAACTCTTATGGAGAATTTTAATTTTCTTCTTTTAGATAGCACTCAAAAGAGCAATCCTGCTCCAAGTTTGATCATAAGGCTTCCCTTGGCTTTCAAAAGACTTTTGGTTTATTGTGGAAAGTTATGGATTGGGCGTCCCGATATAGTTCTCATCTTCACTTCCAGTGGATTTAGTTTACTTGAAAAAGGGTTGATGGGGCGGATTGCTTTATTCCTCCAAAAGCCGACCCTGATTTTCCCAAGAAGTGGAGTTATTATTGAACAGTTTTCGAATTCTTCACTTCAACGCTGTTTGATAAAATGGTCTTTGGGTAATTCCTCAAAATTATTATGCCAAGGGGATGCTTGGTTTAATTTTGCTGTTCAAAATCTGAATTACCTAGAAACAAATGCCCCTGTCATTCACAATTGGACGGCGTCAAAAGAGCTTCTGGCAATTGGTCAATCCAAGATTGATTTGGATGTAAATGATCCTGTCAAATTACTTTTTCTCGGGTGGCTTGAGGAGAAAAAAGGAATTTTCGAACTTCTCGACTCCTGCTTGCAACTTAATGACAAAACGAGGTTCAGTTTGGTTGTAGCGGGAAAAGGAAATGCTGAAGAAGGAGCCATGGAATTTGTGAAAGGTAATGGTTTGGTTGAGAAAGTTGACTTTCGTGGGTGGGTTGAGGGAAACGAGCTTGAAAAGCTTTTCCACGAATGTGATGTTTTAGTTCTGCCTTCTTGGGCGGAGGGGCTGCCCAATGCTATGATTGAGGCTATGGCGGCTGGTTTGGCTGTGGTTGTATCGGCGGTGGGTAATGTTCCAAGTGTTTTGACCGATGGCAAAAACGGACTATTGATTCCTCCTAAAAACGTAGAGGCTTTAACCAAAGCCTTGTCTTCCCTGATAGATGATCCTGTCTTTCTTAAGAAATTGGGAATGTCAGCTTATGTCACGGCCAAAAATAATTTTTCAATAAGCAATGCCGTGGGAAAATTTGAAAAAATCTTTAATGAAATTCAAAATAGGAATTAATTGATAACATGGTACATCTAAAAATTGCGTCCATATGCTCTAGCTCTTTTGTTCCGAAAATATTTGCAAGTTAATAAAGAAAATTGAGCAAACGAATTGATATAATCGCAGGGGCTCGCCCAAACTTCATGAAAATTGCTCCAATTATGCGAGCAATAGACAATAACAAAACTCATGATCACGCTTTTCGATACAGATTGGTTCATACTGGGCAACATTATGATGATAAAATGTCAGGTTCTTTTTTTGAACAGTTAGACATTCCCAATCCGGATGTAAATTTGGAGGTAGGATCTGGAACACAGGCGCGACAAACTGCTGAAATTATGTTACGATATGAAAAACTCCTCTTGGATTCTCCCAGTGACCTTTGTTTAGTGGTTGGTGATGTAACATCAACGATGGCTTGCGCAATCACCGCACAGAAAGTCCGAGTTCCCGTTGCCCATGTGGAGGCGGGCATAAGATCGTGGGATTGGTCGATGCCGGAGGAAATAAACAGAATGGTTACGGATTCCATTACGAATTACTTTTTTACTACGAGTGAATATGCGAATGAAAATTTAAAAAAATCAGGCGTCGGATCTGATCGTATTTTTTTTGTTGGTAACACGATGATCGACACTCTGCTCGCCAATATCCACCGTTTGCGCCAGCCAAGCTTTTGGGGTGATTATTCTCTTACTGAAAAAGAGTATATCGTTTTAACAATGCATCGTCCATCGAATGTGGATGTGGGAAGAAGCCTAATGCAAAAATTAAAAGCGATTGCAGTCGGGACTCGTGGTTTGCCGATCATTTTTCCAGTTCATCCAAGGACGGCCAAGGTACTTGAAGACATGGATGATTTACCAGACTCAATCCATTTGGTAGAACCGCAATCGTATTTGGAATTTAATTATCTAGTAAAGAATTCCAAGGCCGTGATAACCGATTCAGGTGGAATTACCGAAGAAACGACTGTCTTGGGAGTACCATGTATTACTCTGCGAGATACTACGGAAAGACCCGAGACTGTTAGTGTGGGTACAAATGATTTAGTCGGTACTGATCCAAAGGCGATTGAACCGGCCCTGAAAAGATTATTCGAAGGTAAGTGGAAAAAAGGATCAATTCCGGCCAAGTGGGATGGGAAAGCTGGCGAGCGAGTCGTATCTCACCTTATGGCTTTATTGAATTAAGTAAAAAACCAAGTGAATTCCAATAAATCATGAGGCAAGTTCTTCAAAATTTGCAAACAGGAGAAACCCAACTTGTGGAAGTTCCTGCTCCTGCAGTTTCAAAGGGGAAGGTTTTGATTCAATCTAAAACTTCTCTTATTTCTACCGGAACCGAACGCATGTTGGTGGACTTTGGCAAGTCAAGTTTGCTGGCTAAAGCTAGAAATCAACCGGACAAAGTAAAACAAGTTTTGAATAAGATCAAAACGGATGGTCTTCTTACTACTATTGATGCTGTTCGTTCCAAACTTGCTCAGCCTATCCCTTTGGGCTATTGCAATGTTGGTGTCATTCTAGAAAGCGGAGTATCGGAGTTTCAGAAAGGGCAAAGAGTCGTCTCGAACGGTTCTCACGCAGAAGTTGTTAATATACCGAGTAACTTATGTGCCAAGATTCCCGATAATGTATCTAACGAAGAGGCAGCCTTCACGGTGGTCGCCTCGATCGGTCTTCAGGGACTTCGGCTTGCTCAGCCAACGATAGGTGAAAAGTTCGTAGTTATTGGTACGGGCCTGATCGGATTGCTCACGATACAGTTGCTTCGGGCTCAAGGATGTAAGGTTTTGGCTGTTGATTTAGACGACCATAAATTAAAACTTGCTCGCGAATATGGTGCGACTACCTGCAATCCATCCAACGGCCAGGACCCGGAAGAGTTTGGATCTGCTTGGACTCATTCGGTCGGAGTAGATGGAGTTATCATCACCGCCTCGACGAGTTCTTCCGAGCCAGTTTCACAGGCTGCAAGAATGTGTAGGAAAAGAGGACGAATTGTGTTGGTCGGGGTTACTGGCTTAGAGTTAAACAGATCAGAATTTTATGAAAAGGAAATCAGCTTCCAAGTTTCCTGTTCCTATGGACCTGGTCGTTACGATGAGAACTACGAGTTAAAGGGCCAAGACTACCCAATAGGTTATGTCCGATGGACAGAGAAAAGAAACTTTGAGGCGATTTTGGATTTGTTTGAAGGGGGTTTTTTGAATGTTGCACCTTTGATCAATCACCGAATTCCCTTTGAGGAAGCTTCCCGTGCATACTCAGTTCTTGCCGAGGAAAAGAATGCTTTGGGAATAATTTTAAATTACGGGTCAAGTGAAGACACTGTTGCAACTCGAACTTTTTGTCTTAAAAATAAAGATTCTGTTCCTTTTTCAACGACTAAATCCCCTAATGTTGGATTCATCGGTGCAGGAAATTATGCATCCAGAATGCTAATACCTGCCTTCAAAAAAGCCGGAGCAAGACTTCACACCATTTCCTCAAGCGGTGGAACGAATGCAGCAATTCATGGTCGAAAGAATGGTTTCGAATACGCTACATCCGATACGGATGAATTATTGGTTAATTCAGAGATTGATGTCGTAGCAATAGCGACTAGGCACAACAGTCATGCTCAATTCGTAATCAAGGCCCTTAAAGCTGGAAAACATGTTTTCGTGGAGAAACCGTTGGCGTTAACTCTTGAAGAAATCGAGGAGATTCAAAGAACTTTTGACGGGGCAGCATCTTGCCGTTTGATGGTTGGGTATAATCGGCGTTTTGCACCCCAAGTAAAAATCATGAAGGAGCTTTTGGAGCAAACCAACCAGCCCAAATCTTTTGTTATGCTGATGAATGCAGGGTGCATAAGTCCCGATCATTGGACGCAAGACCCGGAAGTCGGTGGGGGGAGAATAATTGGAGAGGCGTGTCATCTCATTGATCTTATGCGTTTTCTTTCAGGGTCCTCTATCATTTCAGTTCAAGGCCATTGCATGAATGGCAAAAGTTTAGAAAAAGCCTCATCAGATATTGCTTCAATTAACTTGGGTTTTGAGGATGGATCGATTGGAACCATTCACTATTTCGCCAACGGTGGAAATTCTTTTCCAAAGGAGAGAATTGAGGTATTCGTCGGCGGACGAACTTTACAGCTTGATAATTTTTTGAAACTACGAGGCTTTAATTGGCCGGGTTTTCGAAAGCATTCCCTTTGGCAGCAAGACAAAGGGCAAGACGCTTGTTCTAAAGCATTTTTGAATTCAATCGGAAATTCAGGCGAATCTCCAATTCCACACCAAGAGATTTTTGAAGTGAGCAGGGTGGCAATCGAGGCGGCAGGTTCGATCCTTTGAAAATATTTGTGTATTATATCTGGGGCAATCTTCCTACTTGAATGCCTTGCGTTTGCCTTACCCTTTTCCGTTTCCTGGAAAAAACAATTTGGATTAGCCACTGTTAGCTTTGCTTCAAATTCAAACATGAAATTTTTATTTACCAAAATTCGAACCTATTCGAAACTTGGGTTTGTTAATTTATTAAGGGTTTTTCTATATAAATTATCTCGTTCTGTTGGAATCGGTTCCGGAAGAAAAACGGTTAATCTATCAATCGGATCTTTTTTTTGTACCAAAGACTTTGTACGGATGCCAAAGACAGAAGTTTCGAAAGAATGGACCGACAAGGGGCGGTGGTTTTCCTTTCATGAATTCGGGTTTGATGGAATCCCTGATTGGCATGGTAATCCTTTTCAAAAAGGCGTGCGTGCAAACGATGATCTCCCTTGGTACAAAATTTCAGATTTTAGTGATGACCTCGGAGATATAAAAACAGTTTGGGAAGCTTCCCGATTTGATTGGGTTTTGAGAATGGCTCAGAGGGTTGCAGCGGGTGATGAAAACGAGTTGAGCAAATTAAACGAATGGTTGAGGGATTGGATCGAACGCAACCCTCCTTACTTGGGGGTAAATTGGAAGTGCGGCCAAGAGGCGGGCATACGAGTAATGCACTTGGCTATGGCGACTTTGGTTTTGGATCAAAGCGAAGCTCCAACAGAAAATTTGCAAAAATTGATCTCCATTCATCTTCAGCGCATAAACTCGACCACTAGCTATGCCATCGCTCAGTGTAACAATCATTCTATTACCGAGGCTGCAGCCTTACTTGTAGGAGGTAGTATGCTGAATTGCAATACAGGCGAGGCGTGGTCAAAGAGGGGGCGCCGTTTAATTGAGTCACAAGTTGCAAAGTTGGTAAGCGAGGACGGCTCCTTTAGCCAGTATTCCTTGAATTATCATAGACTGATGCTGGATACACTTTGCATGGTGGAGGTATGGCGGCGGAAAAAAGCTGAGCCAAAATTTTCTGAAATGTTTTATCAAAGGGCTCAATCAGCTTCAATGTGGTTGTTTAACATGATTAATCTTGCGAACGGACACGGACCTAATGTTGGAGCCAATGATGGTGCTCGATTGTTACCCTTGACCAATACATTATACAGAGACTACCGACCGACGTTACAACTTTCGTATGCTCTTTTTTACGATCAACAAGCCATTCAGGAATCGGGTCATTGGGATGATGTTTTAAAGTTGTTAGAGGTAAAGAGCGGCAGAAATGCTGCTGTCAGGAATGATTGTTTCGTTGCTGATCGTGGTGGGTTTGCAGTTTTTCGAAAAGGGAAAGCCATGGCAATGGTGAGGTATCCAAGGTTTCGGTTTCGTCCTAGTCATGCCGACGCCCTTCACTTGGATTTATGGCTGGGTGATCGTAACATTCTCCGAGATGGGGGAACCTACAGCTACAATGCCGAGCCAAAATGGTTGAATTACTTTTCGGGTACTCAGAGCCATAATACAATACAATTTGATGGTCTTGATCAGATGCCAAGATTGGGCAGGTTTTTGTTTGGCGATTGGCTAAAGACTTCAAGCCTTGAAGACCCTCGGCAGGAAGGTGAAACAACCAATTTTAGAGTAGGGTATGCCTGCCGTCGCGGTATATCACATTACAGAAAACTTTCTCTGGCTTCAAGTTCCTTGAAAGTTGTCGACGAGGTAAAAGGTTTCAAGAAAAAAGCGGAGTTGAGATGGCGACTAGCTCCGGGGGACTGGGATTTGGTCGAAGAGGGAAGTAGCGTCAAGACTCGCAGTCAAGATTTTCCTGGATTTGTGCTTTCCATCAGTTCTTCTGAGCCATATGTCAGATGCCTATTGAAGGAGGGTTGGGAGTCTCAGCATTACCTTGAAAAGACACCGCTAACTGTTTTGGAATTCGAAACCGCGGTCAGTTGCAAACTGACCACTGAGATTAGGTGGGAAAATTGAAGATTCTTTACTTTCATCAACACTTTTCCACTCCTGCGGGAAAAACAGGGACTCGCTCTTACGAGCTGGCAAAGGCCGCTCATAGAAAAGGCCATGAAGTTTTGGTGGTTTGCGGTTCATACAATGGGGCATGCACTGGGCTAAATAGCGAGTTTAAGAAAGGATCGAGAAGGGGGTGGGTGGATGGACTTGAGGTCATGGAATTCCACATGCCTTACTCGAATAACCAAAGCTTTTTCGATCGCACATTAATATTTCTGAAGTTTTCTTTTTCAGCGACAATGGTGGCCTTGAAGGAGAGATACGATCTTGTTTTTTGTACCTCCACTCCTTTGACCATTGCTTTGCCCGGAATTTTTTCCAAGTGGATTCGAAGAAAACCTTTTGTTTTTGAAGTGAGAGACCTTTGGCCTGAATTGCCCAAAGCCATGAAGGTAATCACGAATCCATTGGTTCTGGGCTTGATGTCCGCATTGGAATTTATTGCCTATCGTTCGGCCGATGCATGTATCGCATTAGCACCTGGGATAGCAGATGGAATTGAAAGACGAAGAGGCAAAAAAGAAGAGATTCATTTGGTTCCGAATGGTTGTGATTTGAAGCTTTTTAATTCGAGTATTGGAGATCGATGGTGCCCCAAGGAATTGGCAAGTAAAGGTTTCATTGCAATTTTTACAGGTGCTCATGGTGTGGCAAATGGTTTGGATGCCGTGCTTGATACGGGAGTTGAGTTAAAGCGCAGGAACAGAATGGACATAACATTGGCCTTTATTGGCCAAGGAAAGCTCAAGCCGACATTGATGGAACGAGCCAAGAGGGAAGGATTGCAAAACTGCATTTTTTTGGATCCGGTTCCGAAAGAAAAGCTTGCCCGTCTAATGAATGAAGTTGATTTGGGATTAATGATACTTGCAAATGTACCGGCTTTTTATCGTGGCACCTCTCCCAACAAATTTTTTGATTACATTGCCTCGGGCTTACCCGTTTTGAACAATTATTCGGGATGGCTTGCAGATTTAATTTCCGAAAATGACTGCGGGTTCGTTGTGGAACCTGATAATCCTATTATGTTCGCAGATGAGCTTGAGAGGATCGCCGATAATCGAACAATCCTTAAGGTCAAAGGGGAAAATGCCAGAGCATTGGCTAAAAGGAATTTTGACAGAAATCTTTTGTCCGATGATTGGATTGCTGTTTTGGAAAACGTGAATTCTTTAATGAAAAAGTCCTGCTGAAAGATCAGACATCCAAATGAAACAAACTGAAAAGTTCGATCAAACCATAGATTTTATACGCAAAATCTACGGCCATGATCCGATTCCTTTGCATCGACCTATTTTTTGTGGGAACGAGAAATCCTACCTTGCTGATTGCATTGATTCGAATTTTGTTTCGAGTGCAGGTGAGCAGGTCTGCGAATTCGAGCGCAAAGTAGCTTCGTTTACGGGTGCCCGAAATGCCGTCGCAGTTGTCAATGGGACGAATGCTCTTCAAGTTGCTTTACTTCTTGCGGGAGTTAGGGCCCAAGATGAAGTAATAACGCAAGCTCTTACTTTCGTTGCCACTTGCAATGCTATTTCCTATGTTGGAGCCGATCCGGTTTTCATAGACGTGGACAAGGATACGTTGGGCATGAGCCCGGCTTTTTTAAGAAACTTTCTTGAAAGCCATGCAGTCAAGAAGGAGGATGCGGTTTTCAATAAGTCCAACGGAAAGCGGATCAAGGCCTGCTTGCCCATGCATACCTTTGGATTACCCTGCCGAATTCAGGAGATTTCAGATGTCTGCCATGAGTGGGGTATCTCTTTGGTTGAGGATGCTGCGGAGTCCTTGGGGAGTTTTTGCGGGAAGCGGCACACTGGCACTTTTGGCCTCTTGGGAGCAATCAGTTTCAATGGAAACAAAATCATTACCACGGGAGGCGGTGGAATGTTGCTTACCGATGATGATCAATTGGCGAAGCGAGCCAAACACATTACCACGACGGCAAAAATTCCCCATCGCTATGAATTCTCGCATGACGAAATTGGTTTCAATTTCCGCCTTCCCAGTTTAAACGCCGCACTTGGGATTGCTCAAATGGAGCAGCTACCTCGCATAATCGAAATCAAAGCGCAAATAGCGGCTCGATATAGCTCTTTTTTCGACGACATTGGGGTAGAAATGGTCAAGCCCTTAGGTAATTGCATCACAAACAACTGGCTCAATGCTATTGTTCTAAAAGATAATAAAGAGAGAAATGAATTTTTGGAATATACGAACGAGAACAGCCTAATGACCCGGCCTATTTGGCGATTGATGTCGGAATTGAAAATGTTCCAAAATTGCCAGAATGATGGCTTGAAAAATTCCAAATGGTTGGAGGAACGAGTTGTCAATCTTCCCTCTAGTGTACCAAATGAGTTTAAGAAACTTACGAATGAGTGAGTCGGAAAGAGGTGGGGGTTTGGAGCGGTCAGATTACGCAGAGCTTGCTCGAATTCATTCAAGTTGCATAGATCTTGGATTTTTGTCATCTCTTGGTCTTGGATTTTTGGCACTTCTTTACGAAGCAATTGATGCAGACGACAATAGCCACTTGATATTGGAAAAAAAAGAAGGCTCTGTGGTAGGATTTGTCGCCGGCGGAAGAGGAATGAAGTCCATTTATCGGAAATTGTTGATTCGTCTTCCACGCCTTTTTATTGCTCTTCTCCCCGCTATTCTGAATCCCCGAAAACTTTGGAAAATCATTGAAGTGCTTTGTTTTGCCAAAAAGCAAAAGCCAGTATCTTCAACCCCTGAAGCCGAGTTATTCAGTATCGCTGTCATCGCTTCTGCTCGCGGAAGCGGATTGGCTCAAAAATTATACAATGCTTTAGGGGAACGATTCTTTCGGGATGGGGAATCGGCATTTTGTATGGTCGTCGGCGAAAATCTTAGCCAAGCACATCGTTTTTACAATAAAATGGGAGCTGTCCCTTTTGCTCAGGTGAGCGTGCACAAAGGGCAATCTTCCACTTTGTATCGACAGGATTTACCGATCGCTTAATTTGCCTGAAATGGATGTGCTCAATTTGATAGGACGAACCTCACCACTTTTTGATAGTGATCTCAATGGTCTGAAAGATAAGTTGAGAGATTTGGTTGAAGAATCTCGTTTTCTGGTAGTCGGAGGGGCGGGTTCAATCGGGCAAGCAGTGACTCGTGAAATCTTCAAGCGCAATCCGAAGGCCTTGCATGTTGTTGATATTAGTGAAAACAATATGGTCGAATTGGTTCGAGACATTCGGAGCACCTTGGGGTATATCGATGGTGAATTCAAAACTTTTGCAATTGATTGCGGGAGTCCCGAGTTCGATATTTTTTTTGCCGCCGAAGGTCCTTATGATTATGTCTTTAACTTGTCGGCCCTGAAGCATGTCAGAAGTGAAAAGGATCCATATACTTTGATGCGGATGATCGAAGTTAACATCTTCAACACTCTGAAAACTCTAAGAATGGCATCTGGCACCGGGCTTAGAAATTATTTTTGTGTCTCGACGGACAAGGCGGCGAACCCGGTCAACATGATGGGGGGGAGTAAGCGGATCATGGAGATGTTCCTGATGAGGGAAAGTCTCGTTGAAAATTTGTCTATGGCAAGATTTGCCAACGTGGCTTTTTCGGATGGATCTTTACTTCACGGTTTCAATCAGCGATTTTCCAAGATGCAACCAATTGCGGCACCCAATGATGTAAAAAGGTATTTTGTTACTCCACAGGAGTCCGGTGAGCTTTGCTTAATCTCAGGACTGCTTGGCTTGAACAGAGACATTTTCTTTCCAAAGTTAAGTGAAAGCCTTCATCTCACAACATTTGCAGAGATTGCCCAAAATTACCTTTCTCACTTAGGGTATGAGCCCTATGAGTGTGAATCAGAAGATGAAGCACGTGATCGATGCTCTGAACTAATTCAGAAAAAGAAATGGCCTTGTTATTTTTTTAAGAGCGATACGACTGGTGAGAAGGATTTCGAAGAGTTTTTTACAGATAAGGAAGAGTTAGACATGGACAGATTTTCTTCAATCGGTGTGATTAAGAATGATTCGATATTTGACGAAGAAAAACTAAGTTACTTCGAAAGTCGAATAGACGAAATTAAATCCTCAAGAACTTGGAAAAGGGCAGATCTAGTTCAGTTATTTCATGAAATGATTCCAGGATTCGGTCATAAGGAAACTGGAAAATTTTTAGATCAAAAAATGTAATGCAAAGATTTTTTGACATAATTTTTTCGTTGTTGGCATTGATTTGCCTTCTTCCATTTCTTTTACCCATAGCACTCGCCTTAAAGTTTACTGGTGAGGGAGAGATACTCTTTTCTCAAAAACGAGTAGGTAAAAACGGAAAACTCTTTAATCTATTTAAGTTTGCGACAATGCTCAAAAATAGTCCTAATTTGGGTTCAGGTACAGTTACTCTCAAAGATGACCCAAGGGTCCTTCCGTTTGGTGGATTTCTACGTAAAACAAAAATTAACGAACTGTCTCAATTAATAAATATTCTACGGGGAGATATGAGCATCGTGGGTCCACGTCCTCAAACTCCTCGTTGTTTTGATGTATTTCCTTTAGAGTACCAAAATATAATTAAAAAAGTAAAACCAGGACTCTCGGGACTTGGTCCGGTAGTTTTTAGAGATGAAGAAAACATTTTATCTGAAAACGAAGCATCCATTGATTTTTATGATACCGTGATTGCACCATATAAAGGAGAGGTTGAATCCTTTTATGTTCATTCTCAAAATATAGTTACTTATTTTAAAATAATATTAGCCACAGTATGGGTAGTGTTATTTCCTAAATCAAAAATTATTTGGAGATTATTTCCTAAACTCCCAACACCTCCTAAAAATTTAGTTACAGTATTAAATTAACATTAAAATTCTTCAAATGAAAATTCTAACTGTCATTGGAGCTCGTCCACAATTCATAAAAGCAACTGTTGTTTCTCAAGCACTTCACACATAAGGAATAAACGAATTTCTTGTTCATACAGGCCCGCACTTTGAAGCAAAATATCACTCATCCAAAAATTTCAGAGACTTACTGCCTAAAGATAATCCACTCTAAGATAGTCAAGTATTCATGTGTTACAGATACAAACTTAATCACCGGAAAAATCATGGTATTGACCCGTGATTAGAGCAAGTAAGAAGGGTGCGATACCTTGTAGAATAAAAGAATCACTTTCAAAATACTAGGAATGAACCTGATCCCGTGAATCCTCCTAAAACTATTGAAAACAAGCAGATTAGTCGGTTAGGTTTTATGGAAAGAGATGGGCAGGTTCCCGATGATTTCAACTCTATGACTTCAAATGAAATCGAAGAATTATTTTGTACAGTAAATGAGATTACATCGCAACAATGATGTTCCGACTCCTTCAAGAACATCCATGAATGTCCACAAATTGGTGAGTCATTTGACAAAATATATGTCATTTGGGAAAACTATTAGACAAGATGTCGTTATCATAGTGCCCCTCAAATTAAGCACTCTCAGGTTTTTATGGATAAACAACTCTTGATTTTCTTTACTAGTAAGGATATCTTACTTTATGGAAATATCTAAGATAAGTGCAAAAGGTCAAACGACTATACCATCCAAAATTCGCAAACTCTCTGGATTAATGGAGGGAGATACTATTATTTATGAAGTAAGAGATGATGGATTATTGCTAAAAAAGTTGAAAGAACCAATCGATCCATACCTTGAATCCTTGACCACCACTTTGGCTGAGTGGGATTCCGAGGAAGACACCGAGGCATGGAATGATTTATAAGCAATACGATGTTGTCGTTGTCCCCTTTCCTTTTACAGAGAAACTTTCAAGTAAAAGAAGACCAGCGTTAATACTTTCAAATTCAAGTTTTAATTCCAATCACGACCATGTTCTTTTATGCATGATTACTTCTACACGAGTCCTAACTTGGTCTAGTGATATTGTCATTAATGATTTTAAGACTGTTGGATTAAGCAAGCCATGTTTTGTGAGATTTAAATTGTTTACTCTTCCACAATCTTTGATCTTACGAACTGTTGGTACTATGAGTCAAAGCGATCAAAAAAGAATGAAGAGATCTTTAGAGAATATCGTTCTGTAAATTCGATTTACTTTTCGCTATCCTTAAACTCCCATTAATAACTTTTTACAGGAACTTCTTTCTATGTTTTCAAAATTGACGAATTCATTAAATTTGTTACTAATTAGAGTCCAAAAGTGATGCCATCAATTTATAGTTTATTTGTTTTAGGAGCTATTTTAACTTGTGTTCTGACCCCTGTTGTACGGCACTTGGCTTTACGGAAGGGTTTTGTCGATTGTCCGCAGCGTGCTCGGAAAGTACACGAACAAGCTACGCCTAGACTTGGAGGTGCTGCGATTCTTGCTTCTTATCTTGGGGTTGTGTTAGCGGGTGGTGTACTAATTCCTCAACTCAGAGAAATGCTTTGGGGCGAAAACCCTTTTGGAGGATACATCTTAATTGGTGCAGTTGCGATATTTGTGATTGGTATTTTGGATGACCTAAGTCGATTGTCTCCAAAAACAAAACTTGTAGGGGAATTTTTGGTTGCTGCTACAGTCGTCTGGGGGGCTGGATTCTCATTTACTGAGGTTCAATTTCTTGGGTTGGGAACAATTTCATTTCCAGAGTGGTTTGGGTTTGCCTTGGCTTGCCTTTGGATTGTCGGAATGGCTAATGCGATTAATCTTATTGATGGGTTAGATGGATTGGCTTCCGGAATAACTTTAACGGGATTATTGGCAGTGACTGTTGTAGGATATCTTGCTGGGATTCCGGGCGTTACTTGGTTTGCGACACTTCTCATCGGTTGCTTGTTAGGTTTTCTTGTTTTTAACAGCC
>Ga0209533_1001785_pt1 | contig 19995 bp, 18 predicted proteins | sample COG_04_FD_184748 | JGI IMG/M metagenome (GOLD analysis project Ga0209533, IMG submission 184748) | Pelagic Microbial community sample from North Sea - COGITO 998_met_04 (SPAdes) (version 2) | ecosystem: Environmental > Aquatic > Marine > Neritic zone/Coastal water | place: Helgoland, sampling...
AGAAGGTTCAGAAATGGGAACAGCATCAGCCGCATGTACATGCAGCTATAAACAAACCCCTGATCCTCTCCGCCAAGAAGAAGCCTGGAAATCACAGAGCACAGGAGATGATAACGCAAATGCAAAACAAGACTGGTTATTAGGTCCTGGAACTCGCATTACTATCCCTGACAGTTATGACTTCTGTATCGAAGGGGTTGGCGTATATACACCGATTACTATGCTGAATATGGCATGTGATATTCTTTCGGATGACCTCAATAATGCTCTTGCTTCATTCTCCGAAGCTGGGAATATCGTACCTGTTGTAACAACCCTACCGGATGCACACAGTGTTAAGATAGTCGGTGATGTATACACAATCGGTTACATTCTTCAGGATGCCCTATATGCAAAACATTGCATAGGTCCCAGTAAGAACTACGTAGGATTCCGCAAGGATCATCCCCATGATTCACACGGAACACTCCGTATCGCAATCGAAGGAGTAACAAATCCAGAAACCATACTTGCAGCTATCACATCGGCAGTTGGTGATATCCAGGGCACCATATCAACAATCAAAGCATCGTTGCCCGCGGAACCCGTTCTCTCCACTGCATAATATCATTAGCTAGTGATGAAGGACACCTTGATGCAAAGTAAAGCTGCACACGATATATGTTTGTCGACGCATTAGTCAACCCTATCCTTTTTATGTATTCTTTGTGCAAGTGGTCTACACCACTACGAAGTATTCCCATCGGTGTATAGGAACAGGTCTTCCAAACCTTTTCTCTCATGTATGCTTTCCACAAATCTTGCACACAAGCATTATACATCTGGATGTAGCGAGGTTCCACACCACTACTTGCCAATATACGACATGTAGATGCTAATCCATGCCCCGAAAGTGAGTGAACTCCAGCTTTCTGGAAACATAATGCAAGCCTCTTGGTACTAGCATCTCTTATTAAAGCCAAACGCAACATATCAGCATTCATATACCGGATAAACTTCTTGTCAACAATTCCAACAATACCTACACAAGAATCTGGTGTGAGACGTCTACAGTGCAATACACCCTCTTCTACATTGAATGTTCTTGGTATTGCACAACCAGTAACATCCCAATCCTGGATCGAAAGGGCACTTAAATGATTTTTTCCTACCCAGCTCCACACTGCCACACAATAGCAGTGCGGCGTACTGAATACAACACCATTTGATGAAACATGTCCAGGAATCTGAATAACAAATGCATAACAGCGGTTCCTACACAGATCATCAATGAAATCCTTACGCATACCTCCCTTGACTAACATTGACCAGGGTTTTGCTGTCGGATCACTATCACCACATATCCCATTACTACTGCAGAATACCCAAGATTCTGCAGCCCGAAACACGATTATCTCAGAACCCTCAATAAGCTCCTGCACTCTTCCACCCCCTGGCCAGCCCAAAGGAATATTTTCAGTCACCCATGTGCCGGCTCCAACGATCTTATCGTCACACATAAATAAAGATCTCTTCATTCCTAGTTCTCCCCTCTCAATACAACTCGATATGTGTGAATGTATTCCATGCTGACTAATAATTCGCGACACCATGTCTACTTCCATGACATCGATATCAACAACATCGGTTCCCAACATGACTTGTTTTAGTAGAATCCGTCTAAGACATTTATGAGGAATGCCGTGGATAAAGCTGGATTATCTACCAGTAGTATAGAGTGATGTCTGCTTCTGTACCCCTCCAGTTAGGAGACATTGTTGGCGTTATCGCCCCGAGTAATCCAGACTTAAACAACAAGTATTTTGTAGTTAATTATCTTAGTCTAGATCAGCTTGTTTTGACAGGTGAAGATGGTGTTGACCACCAACTTCGGATGGAAGATGGACAACTAGGCGATACTAGTATTAAAGCACTCAATGTTGTACAGCACGCAGACCAACCAGGTTATGCTAGGCAACATGAATTAATACCTGGCGAATGGATAAATATTCATTTTGGAGGAGACATGCCAATGATTGTAGTTGGTAAAATTGTGGGACTTGACGAAGATATGATTGATGTCAAGACATGGCCTAGCAACGAACATATCTACATCGACTTTGCGTACAAAGGTGTCCCTCCAGAGTTAGAAATTATAGATATAGAAAAACGCTCTGTACCCATGGGTGCTGAAGGAAAACAGCCTAGCGTCATTATTGATATTAGTAATGAGATACCTGAAGACACAGATGTAGCAATCGTGGACACATCATCTAGTCTCACACCCGATTCACCGGTAGTTCCAGAATCCTCTATTCTTGAGCCTTCAGAGGAAGAGATATCCGATGAAACAGCTGTATCAACAATGCAAGATGAATTAGTCGCTGCTGATTCTATTGTATATGGGGCTGAACTAGGTAACGTAGTACAATCAGTAGAAGTTGATGAACACCGACGGAAGTACCCCATCGAAGCTCAGCTAAACGATATGCTCGATGATATGTTAGCATCAATTCCACCAGCTAAACGCACGACATCGCGACTACTCGCAATACAGACAACATTAGAGAGATATAAGCAACTGAGAAAAGAGTTCTCTCTATTTGATGAATATGGAACTCCTATGCATGTAAAAGTAAAGGGTGCACAATATCGCCCTCTTGCAGAGAATCTCTCTACTCTCACAGATATCCCAAAGTGGATCATCCCTATCAGCAAGAACATCAGAAAGGTTTATGATGTCGAGGGAGAACCCCCTTATGGAGATGTAGTTCAGCTTAACCTACACCATCAACTAGAAGCCGAGCGTGAATTGATTGAAGCTTATCAGTCTGAGAATGTAGAGGCTGATGGAGATAATGCCAGAGCAAAGTTTCTTACAACAACTGAGTCATTCAGTATACCATATGAGAACATACCACGGTCAGAAGCTCTACACATCGTCCCTGTCAACGGCAATACATTATCATTACTTGATAATCTTGATAACGAAGAATCCAGTGTCTTTATAGACGGCTGTTGTATCAAAAAGAAACGGTTCTATAAGCAATCCCATTCTGCTGGACTTACTGGACTAGTACCTGTAGAACATGCTCCAGGTACAGCCGCTTATGCAGTAGATAATATTGTTCCGCCGGAAACAATAGCTGTTACTGGAGTAGCTGTCATGCCGCTATCAGTCGCACCAACCATGACTGCCCTTCGACCTGGTTCTCTAATCGGTAACAGAATGCAAGCCGCAACTTTCAGATCTGAAATAGAAGAATCGCTAGTGAATGGGACACCTACAGAGACCATATTAGTTACAGAGTTCGGTAAAGATTCAGAGAGATTTGCTACATCTGAGTTGGTTGTGTATGAACTGGATGAACCCCTTTACACAGACGATGACCGATGGAGGAAATTTCTTGATGCTATTGTTCCACCTACAAAGAATGTCATCGGAATGATGTCCGCTTACGCCAAACAAAGTCTTAGTATACTCAGTTTGTCCTACTCCCTCTCTCCATTTGCAATTGACATATCTGATATTTCCTACCGTCAGTACGACAAAATGTCTAAGGTACTGCATTCTAATATATCAGACTACCGGCGACGACTAGGACAGCGACGTAATGCATACGACAGACTTGCTCGTATCCGCGATAGTGCATTTGCACGCTATAGGGAACCATTCAGATTGCCTACTGGACTCCTCGATGATTATGGCATTAATCCTAAGAGTCTGCCATTAGTAATTATCGCCGAAGCCATCAAGCTTGATGGAGGAACAGCATTTATTAGCGCAATAGGTGAATCTGGTGCGACCAGTCAGTATGGTATCTCTCCAGAAGAGTATGCGGAAACGGCATTAGTAGAGCTTTCTACAAGGAAACCCGGTTCTACATTGTGCGATACGCGAGTTATTGCTGTAGTATATGAAAGTGAGGAATCATTGGTCAATAGCAATGAATCTCCTGCTTACTATTCTACAGACCGAGATCCAACAGATTACACCCTCGCAAAAAGATTTCCCAACCACATGAATTCTGAGGAAGAACTCGCGAACATGATAGACTTCTTAACGATTAATGTTGGAATGTCTGATGAACATGCCCTAAGAGAAGCCCGTGCTGTCACCGAAGGGCGTCGTGAAGTTGCAGCAGGTGAGTATGCAATCCTTGCTGTTCCTGGGCAACCTATCAAGTATTTCTTGAGAGACAGGATGAAATGGGTGGAACAACCTGATATCCAACCTTCTGATTTCATACCAGACAACAATCTGTTCTGTATTATGGATGATGACTGCTCATATATGAAACAATGCACAAGCAACGAAAACGTAGAACATTCAGATGAAGTATCCGCAATAAAACTTGCTACCAAAGGATTTGAACTAGAGTCTAATATCGTATCAGAACACAGCAAACAAAAACGAATAGAACTACTAAAACAGTCACGAACCATGCTGTCTCTTATACGAAGAATCGCAGAGATTCCTGCAGCAAAACTAAGACGTTACAGAATATCATTGGCAGCATCAGTCGCATCTCAACCAGATATAGAATCACCATATACCAACCTAATTAGTGCCATTCTTGCACAGAATGACTTTTCCAAGAAACAAGGTGATATAATCAGATTTTCATCTCAATATACAGTCCCTGGGCGGACAAATTGGATGAGAGAGTGCAAAGAGACAGGGCTTCCTTTGCTACCATCATTCCTAGTATCCTTAGCTGAGGCATTTACCAGAGGTACATACCAAAATGAACTCGATCAAATATGCCGTTTACAAGGTGTTCTCAGTGACAATGGTGACTCGTGGGTTGACAAACACACCGGGTATCTTATTCGGTTCATGGAATTTGATACCAGTGAAGGGTATGACGAATCGGGATATCAGATCGTATCAAGAGATCTAGTCCAACAAGATATTGCAGAATCTGTTCTACAGAGGGTATACAGTGACAGTGAAACAGCTGCAATAGCAAATGTTGTGAAAGGATTCACACTCCAGTTGGGTGTTAAGATTGATGGTTCAATTGACTTTATCACAAAAGAAGTAAGGACTCTATTGAAAGATCTTCTTCCCGAGAGAAAGACATATGAAGCCCGGGTGAAAGGTCTCAAACAGAAGGGAAAAACAGGGGTGCCATATGAGTTCGCTTACAATAGTATGATGTTGTATTTGACACTCTGTATGGTACTAGTATCAATTCAAACCGCCATTCCTTCTATTCGTCCCACCAGATCCTTTCCAAACTGCAAACGCTCATTCGAAGGCTTCCCGCTCGATTCAACCCCTGATATGCCTGGACTTGCGTATATCGCTTGCGTTGCTAGTAGAATGAAAGGTGATACTTCACCATGGAATACGCTCAAAAGAATGAAGGAACCTGCGATCAAGAAGAAACTTGAATCTGTTCTCTCCAGGGTAGCAAAATCACCTACAGTACGATCCAAAATTTCAGAGAAAAAATCGTTCATAGCTGACAACCCCCTACAAGATGAAGACATAGGACCCGAATATGATGTTCGGCAATGGGCAACCTTCCTTCCTCCATTATCTACTACAACTGCCGAACCTGTTCGTCAGCTTCCAGATGCATATTTCCGTGACTTAGTTGGGAAGATTAATGAGTCCACCCCTGAAAGTATCATAGATCTTGTCCGAATCATGTACAAAACCCGACATCTTTCCTTTGGTATCCAGGAAGCAATTCAGTCCGTAGTAGATGCAAATTCACCCATTCTACAAACAATGCAAGGTATTCCATTCATCGAGAATGGTTGTTGCAATGATAATCGTAAGTCAACATTTGAATTCTTCTCAGAAGAATCTCCTGTCATTGCAGCATACGCCCGATTCGCCCGCATGAATATGTTGAAATTTCGCCTTTTGTCTAGTATACACAAAGCACCTTCATTCCTTAATATTGCAAACACACGCACACCATACTATAAAGTATCAGATACCATTAGCGAGACTGTCATATACAAAGTCATGCTCCACTACTGCCAATACAACATGCCCACCTTCATAGGTGATCAACTTACCCAGATATGCGGCAAACGAATGGGTCCACCTATAGATGGACTTGATATCAAAGAAGCCATAGATGCACTCAAGGCAGAAGGAATTGACTACAACGAAGATACCATGAATAATGTCCTCATACATCTCGCAGATGACAATATGCTCACAGTAAAGTCTGGACAAATGCCACAACCTGCACAAAGACTTCAATCTGTCATTACTGCTACAAACATAGATCCTGATACACCTATTCTTGGTGAACTTAAGACAGTCTTTGATATGTATGGTGTACGACTAGATGATGCGAAGACAGAAGTCAATGCATTAAGGAACGCCGTGTTAAAGGTTTCTGAAGCAAAGATCGAAGTCATTAAAAGATTCCTTCGTAAAAGCAATGCAAAACTTAAACCAGTAGCAGCAAGTTTTCTACAAGATCTATTAACTTGGTCCCCGCAACCATCAACATTTACAACATCTTCAGGGGATGCTACTGCAGCAAAGGTTCTTGGATTTTCCCGGATGGCAACCGATAGCATATCGAGAGTAATTCCAGGTATCATAAGTCATGAAGTCCGATACGCAGATGTACTCATCCCAAAGGCATGGAATCTTTCCCAAAGGCATGTTGGTGATATCAAAGCATTCATTGCAAAAGAATATGCCGATCTTGCTAAGTTCTATGGTGACACTGGTGTAGCCCAAGTGTGCGATACTGTTCTTACGAGGAATAATCCTGTACTGATGCTACAGAAACTTACTGTTCTGCTTCCGGAACATCGTGGCGAATTATCAGTTCTTAACGAGAGGGTTATAAGAGAACTGAGTCAGTACTACGTTGTAGAATGTATACACTCGTACATTGAAGTAGTCGAGGAAATGACATCTTCAAGTACAGAACCTAGTCAAGGTCCTGAGGATACATTAGAAATGGCAACTGTCGTAGATGATCCAGTAACCGCATCTGCTGCTATCACGATCACCATGTCTCAAGAAATCTCATCCCAAGAGCTAGCAGTACGGGTCAGTGACCTCCTGGTAGCTATTATAAACACATTAGCCGAGAGCAAACGCATCAGCAATGTCGGTGCTGCAGTTATCAAAGAACGGACACTGAAAGCTAGAGAAAAAGAGAAAGATGAGATCACATCATATTTAAGGGACTTATCAGACGAAGAAAGACAAGCCCAAGATGTACTGAAGAACAACCGTCTAGGTAAGTGGGGCAAAGGACACACCAAAGGACTGGTCCACTACGTACAAGATGTTTACGATGCAGAAGTAGCAGCTTTAGAGCAACGAGCAGCAATAGATAATAGGTTAGGAGAAATGAGTGAAGTGACAGCCATGAATAGAGATATCTATGCTCTTGACATCGAACAACAAGACAAGGTGGCTGAAGATATAGATGGTGAGGTCGCGGATCTGTCAGGACTAGCCAATGACGATGACTACGGCGATCTAGACGGAGATGAAGACTACTGAATCAACCAGGACTGAATCAACCAGGTGTGAATCATCACAAAGGACATCATCACACTAATCGAAATATAAAACATAGTTTGAACACGCATTGTGAGTATGAGCATTGTTCGCACTTCGTCCTGGATGCGTGGAGGAAACATGTCAATGTCATCGAGAGTAATTGGTGCACACATGATATTATTGCTAATAATATCATCTATGTAAACTATTCAATTTGTCACCATACTATTAGAAATATCATTGCCTACAGTAATGAACCGGACTTTTGTTAGACGTCACGTTATTAGCATGTCTATAATCCTATTTATAACCCTATTCATTGGTGTGCAATTTGCACAACCCGCATTCCTATATGGACACGATGGTTCTATTCGTCCATTCGGAATTGGGTATAGTAATTCTACAGTCGTCCCAATGTGGGCTGTAACAATAATATTAGCGATCATCGCATACTACGCTGTAATGTACTACTTGGCAATACCTAGAATAAAAATCTAGTCATGAGAAACATAAATCTTCTTATTCTTAGATTCGGCATCAATCTCCACTTGAGCCTTCATATTGCTCTCATAAATATCTTTCATCTGGTCTGGTGATAGTTCACACTTGGCATTAGCTATGGCAGTTGCATACATAACTACCGATAATGACCCAGACATGATGTACCATATGGTGTTAGCCCATATATCTCGCTTAGCAATTCCTCTTGCTATCTGTTCAGCAATTGGCTTAATACTTGTCGGTGTGCAATTCCCTGCCCCCTTTGTAGGATAGAATGATGCACCAACAGGGCATTCTGATACCACATTATTCGGGAATCCGGGTTGACCCACAGTATCCAAGTATGTACCTAGATCCAATGCTGATGTCACATTGTAGAGTGCATTTTTATCTCCCTCAGCACTCTTACAACACTTGCTAAAGAATGTATTCACACCAATGACAGCATCTGCTCCCCAGAAATCATGCAACACTCCTCCAGAGAAGGGGCGTCTCCAAGATGGACCAAATTTCTTAGACCCCAAAATATTAACGGTGAGACCAAAAATAGCAATCCAAGGTAACATAGCCCATCCAAGGATATAGACATCATCAAGAAAGCTACTTCCCTTACAACTACCGCTTTGAAGATTTATAATAGCAACTCCTAACTGGATAACGATGACTGCAAGGACGTACATTCCAGTATATTGCGTTGGTTCAGTCTTATCCACAGCGTTGACTCCATTCTCGACCGCTTTTACCCAATCATTTATGAAGATTGAGCGTAAGAATAGAACATATATTACTGTGATGACTATAAACAAACCGCCCGATAACGCACTAAGATTCCCTGTCTCCATATTCTGTAGTGTGGTGCGATTTTCATTCCGCGTCGCCGACGTAGAAAAACACTATAGGATAAAAACAGATATATGCCACAGTGTAAACTTGTGGAGCCAGCACTCCGAATACACACGGCTACGATGCTAGAGAAATGTAGATCCTACAAGGATGACATTATCAATCTTGTAGTGAATCTCTCACTCTTGACATTATTGATCTTTTTTGGATGGGCTATTCTTACCTATAAAGCAAACAATCGTATTCCAAAACTATCAGAACAGGATCAAGAAAGTGCTAAACGCGACTTCGTCATGCATGCAATCGGACAAGGTCGTCCTCCAAAGAAACAAGGCCCTATTACTGGGCTTCCAGGATTTACAACAGATGTACGTTTCCACAGCGAAGGATAAATTCTCAACCTACCACAATAATGGAAGGTGATTTCAAAGCTTACTTTAACGCCCAGAGACTCCATATTCGTAAACGTAATACAATGGCTAAGAAAATAATGTTCAATGACCGACTGTCTCCAGCTGCAAAAAACCAGAAAATTCGTGATATAGTGATACCTTGCAAAGATGGTTCCCCAATGTCATTCGAAAGGAACGGAACACAGCTTCTATTGAAGTGTGGCAGTGGAAATCCGCGACTGAATAAAACGATCGAACGAGGAAGCCATACAACCATTCCGGAACAACAACGCAAACTGCATTTGAGTACTCAATCTCTCAAAACCCGCATAGTGCAGTTGAAACTGGCAAAGATACATGGACTTATTTCCAGTGATGATGCTCTCGTCCAGTTTACTGCTCTTAGTACTTCTCTTAGTGAAGAAGAGAAACAGCTACAACAACTTGCTATCCTTTATCAAGAGCGAACCTCTATGAAAACTCGCGAACAAAAAGCAATAGAGCTCAACCGGAATCTTCAAGCGGAGGTCTCTGCACTAAGAGATGACTTGCGTAATTATCAACAGACCGGAGAAACCCCTTTCCTTAAGGCTGCAACACAACGATACAGTGAGAGTATTACTCCTCTTACGAATGAACTCCGTGAAACTAAGTATCAAGAAGCTTTTACAGCTAAGCTTGGTAAAGAAACAATCTTGGTTGAGAATCAGGTCAATCCCAAGAAACTCCAAGTTACTTTGTAATGAAAGAGTATGATGATTGACATCCGTGTGTTTTTAACGAGCTTTCTCATCGGTGTTCTGATAACCCTTGTTGCTGGACCCAGAAAAAAGATTTACTATGTCCAACCAACACCAGACAATGTGAGTGACTATCTTTTCAAAGATAAAACCGGGATGTGTTTTAGTGTTAAAGCCACACGTGGACAATGCGATGAGTCTTCGAAAGATTATGAATCCCAATCATAAAAGAACTTCTCTCAGAGAAGTAAATGGATCTGTCGAAACTTATAAATACACAAGTCGGTGTTTATTTTACTTCTGCTGTTCTAGGTCTAGGGCTGTCTACATTCCTGTTCGGGACTTGCTCGACCAATAATTGTATAGAACTAAAAGCAGCAAATCCAGAAGCATATACCAAGAATAGTATGAAGTTCAATGGAGAATGTTGGAACTTCACCAATGAAGCAGTTTCTTGTGGTACAGACCGTGCCATATTTGAGTATTGATTATGCGTATAATAGGTAATTATTTTGGCAGTTAGTACATTACAAATGAGCACAGCACTAACATCTCTCCCAAATGACGCACACTCTACAGCAGCACCTGTCCAACAACAGATGGGTCTAGACAGTAACATGGTGAATGATGTAATTAACTCTCTCGGAGATGGTGCACCGCTGCCATCCAGGGATATACCGACTGCTACAGCCGCTATGAGAACGGATGTAGAGGTCCAACCAAACCATATAACTGTTGATGATGACTATATTTCACGTTTATCGACAAGAAATCCTGCACAGAATTTAGAAATGGTCCGAGACCCTGAGTTCCATGACCTTTATCTACTACCAGCCACTGCTGGCGCTGCAACACTCATACTTAGCATCCCAGTAGTATTAGCATTCTTAAAGAAGTACTTTCCTAAACGTTTTTGGGAAAGTGATGGTACACCATCATTTGCTTTCATTGTAGCCAGAGCTGCAGCAGTTGGTAGTGCTGTATTCGCAGCAGACCAATATTTCTAGAAGATTCCCAAGAAGAGGTTGTTTTTCTTCTTGCGTGTCCGTTTTTTCTTAGGAGTTGGTTTACGCTTCGTTTTTGGTTTAACTGTTGTTTTTGGAGTCTTATTCGGAGGAGATGGTGTCGGTGGTGCAATCTGACCTGGAGGTTCATACCTTAAGAATAGTTTTTCATAAGCTAGCCCCCCTTTAGCCTTTAGCTTACGGTGCATAGCACTCTTGTATCTCTGTATGTCCATCAAACTCTCTTGTTTTCCATAGCACTGAATGTCAAATCTCTTAAGAATACCACGTTGACTCAACAACTCTCGTTGCTGAGTCTTCATTAGTGCTTCACACATGCACAAAATTCTGTTCTTGTCGTAGTAAGATTTGCCTGCATAAATAAAAGCAAGATAGAAACTCATCATGGTATCAATAGATGCTATCCGAAGTTTAAGTGGTCCTACTTTGGTCACGTTATAGCCATGACACGCTATTGGTTTGTAAATGAATGCTACGGTATCATCGTCAACTCTAATTTCATAGTGTTCAGAAACCACCTCCCCAATACGATTATGGCTGAACACTCTAACATTCTTAAATCCATTATTACGAAGAGCCACAGCAGTCTTATCGGCTGTCTTTTGTGGAGTTGTCGAAAGAACGTCAAAATCGGGTACAGTTGGTTCGCGACCACGTACTCCGGTACGACCTAAACGGCCATACATAGAGTTAGCAAGAGCCCCAAAGAAGACTACGTTCTCGTGAGCAAGTGTACTACGGAGAACATGAAATAACTTTTTTGAATCCTCATATGATTCGCCGGAAAAGAGTCGTTGGATAGATTCCGACTCACAACTCCTGTTCTGGAGCGGATAATGTTTATTTAGAAGTATTAATCTCTTTGCCACTTTCTCCCAACGCGAGACATCTCCGTTCGGACGCGACAATTCGAGGTACATTGACATCCGAAGGTAGTCAGAAGGACAATAAGAGATCCCATCCTTCACTATCGCTGCCTTCTTCAAATTTCTAAATATTGTCTTGTCTAATTGCGTTATGTCTGCCACAGCCATGAACATTGCATACACCTTATATGTCCCTGAGTGCACTCCCGCCTTGGCTCTCACATCTGGATATCCTTTTGCCGCTAGGATATCAGCAAGTTCCTTCGCATCTTCTAGAGCATTGGTTGAGAAAAAATCATAATCTGGTAATTGCACTTTTTTGTCATAGAATTGGTCTTCCGGAGGCAGAATGTTATTTATTGCTGTACCGCCATAGCAAATAACCTTCTTCTTACGCATGAAGTCCTCAACAGTCTTGAGCATCGACTGGACATTTGGGTCTTTAATTACTATACCCCCTTGTTTCCTCTCTATTTTGTCAATAGATGACCGAAGTACCGCCAATAGACATTCTTCCATCGGAATCCCATTAGGGCATTGTTTGTTCACCATATATTGTATTAGACCTAGATATTCGCTGTGAAGTAAGGTTTTGATATTGTTGCTGGTTTGTACGATAGCTCCGGGTTCTGTGGAGGGGGTGGGTTCACAATAATAGGTAAATACCTCTGGTTCTTCGGACGTAGAATAAACGCTGTCCCAGCCTTATTGAACTTAGATAACATAAAACCCAGGTTGTTATCTGGGTTTGAATAGTCCATAAATATCATCTGACATCCGTAATATAATGGTGTGCTTGTAGCAATAGTTGATTCCTCTCCAGGTGCTGCAATAACAATACTCATATTCCGCTTATTATAATTGATAAGATCAGGGTCGTTCCCTGCTCCATAAAGCACATCATAGTGTGATAGCTGTCGCAAGAACACCCCACTAGCACTACCAGATACTAAATCATAAAAGTCTGGTTTGTTTCTGTATATGCTCTCGCCGCCTGTACAGAATATGATAACCTTACCTTGCAATTCACTCATCTTCATTGCTCCGATATTGTAGCCATCCGCATCATGGCGATGTTTCTTATGTAAAAGATGTTTACAGTCATCCCGGCTCTCTGATCCACAAAAAGCCTTCTTGATACTCTTGGCCATCGAATCATAGACATCGTGTCCAGTAGACATTCTAAGGTTCACAATCACTGGATCCTTGTAGTTCTGGACAAACCCAGAACTAAAACAATAGTTCCTTACCATCAACATAGCTTCTTGGAATGATACCGAATTCAGCGTTGCTTTAATATAGTTACTGCTCGTACTTGTAGATGCACTCACAACTGGTTCCCCATCCACCGTAAATATCTCAAAATCCAAAGCTCTTGCACCTTGTTTAATTACACTCTTCAATGTATCAGTGCTAGCGTATGTATACATCTGACCACCCTTCGAACAACATGAATTCAAACTGCTTGCAATGTAAAAGTCACGTAAATTATACTTATCCAACTCTACAGGCCCGATACTCCCCAATTGCACAGGAAACTCTGCAAGTTCCTTACTCATCTTCTTAGAATCTGCAGTCTCTCCTCGTGAAATCATTATAGCCCGTGCTATACCTATTACCATAATAAGGACTGTAATGCCAACAAGATACATCTTGTTCTCATTACCGAATGCATCCAATCCTGACATTCTTTTAACTTACCATACAGAGAGAAATCATCTTAGAACATTTCTACTTCTAAAGCAAAGCCATGCCAGGTGGGATCATGAATATTGTATCTGGGGGATCTGGCGATTTACTTCTCACTGGTAATCCAACCAAATCCTTCTTTAAGACAACGTACAGCAAGTACACACCATTCGGGGTTCAGATGTTCCGAATCGACTATGAAGGACTTAGGACTCTAAATGATGCCCACCCAACTACATTCACCTACAAAATACCCAGATACGGAGATCTGTTATCCGATTCTTATCTATGTATGAACCTTCCAGATATCTTTAGTGACTATAGGTGCAATCAGTGCTATAAAGATACAGATACATCCGATCCCATGTGGGCTCTACGCCAAGACTACCAGTTCGCGTGGGTTGCTGACCTCGGATATACAATGATTGAAGAGATAGTTGTCTCTATTGGTGGTTCTCAGATCATGAGAGTCACCGGAGAATGGTTAAGTATCCTCAAAGTCCTAGGTAGAACTGGAGGGGACGCTATTCTCATTGACCAAATGATTGGTAATATTCCTGATCTTACAACACCATCTCAGAATAATGGATATATTTACCCTACTGTCCCACAACCAGATAGTAGACCCAATGGACACTATCCATCTATTGCTGGACGAACCCTATACGTTCCACTCGGTGCATGGTTCACTGAAAACCCTTCGCAAGCCCTTCCTCTTATTGCTCTTCAATATCAGGAAGTAGAAGTGAAAGTCAAGTTACGACCACTCTCTGAATGGTATACTGTCGCTGTGTGGCCTGGTATCGATGATAATGGTACTAAACCAGATGGATGTCCAGATGAATGTCCAGACGGATGTCCAGACGGAGACACACTTACAAATTGTAAGTGTAATATTCCTTTTATTCCAAGAAGCACCGCGGGAGAACTTTGTAGTGGTAGTACCGAGATTAACAGATCTATCCAACAACAGTCCCGCATACAAGAATGGTTGGCCCCCACCGAGACTGGTGAAGACCTCAGACTAAGCCACTTTATTAAAGCACAGAACTATAGTACATGGAGTCCCGATGTACATATTTTGGCAAGGTATGTATTTCTAGGTGATGATGAACGTCGAATTTTTGCAAAGATCGAACAGAAATATCTCATCCAGACTCCCATACATCTAGATTTCCCATCCGTTGATCCTATTGGTGGTATAGATCTTGATATTTCCGGAATTATTGTTGACTACGTATGGCGATTCCAGAGATCAGATGCTCATTTGCGAAATGAATGGACGAACTTCACAAACTACGAATACTCAGATATTAAAAATATACCATACCAGTCACCCTATATGCAATGTGAACCCATAAACCCACCTCCATGTAATCGCTTCCCAGCTGCTCAGCCAAATAGTGGAAGAAACTGGTGCTACTATGGTGTTCCAAAAGACCAACAACCATATTATCAGAATAACTCACAGGACATCATGCTGTCAGCATCATTGCTATTAGATGGTGAAGTAAGAGAAAATGAATTTCCAACTCAAGTATGGAACTATATTACTAAATATGCTAACACTGAAAGCGGTGATCTACAACTCGGGGTATATTTCTACTCTTATGCTCTCACAGATGAAATCGGCGACTTGCAACCATCAGGAGCTCTAGCCATGGGAAAATATACAACAATGACACTCCAGTTCACTACTCTTACTCCACCATTGAAGACTCCTGAAGAACTTGCTACGAATACAATACCCAACTTCACACCATCCACCGATGGATGCGACTTCGCTGTTAACCCAGCAGAACAACTGGCTAAAGATAATGCAAATGCAGCTGAAGTATGCGAAAGCTGGCAGCGTGCCAGTGGAGCTGCTCTTGGGAAGGGCGTGTTGGCAAGGCGATCAAAGTACACCTATAATCTGAGAGTGTACATCGAACGATATAACGTTCTTACTATCGTAGGAGGAATGGGGGGATTGATGTATGCTGAGTAAAAGATCGTCTCTACTAGTAAGAATGTCGCAGCCACCTCCGCCACCAACCAGGCAATTTCTAGCATCTATCGGAAAAGACAAGGACGGAATAACCGAAAAGCCCGCTGATGATGAAACACTCACTATTGGACAATCCTCAACCAGACTGGCTACAGGATTAATACTCGCTATCATAGTGCCCGTGATTCTGTGGATCTCTGGTTCAGCTTTGGAAACATTTCTCGAGCCCGATCAAACGTGTGTGACCGGAATCACCACACCAATAAAAACCCTCATGTGTGATTCCACTTCTAACACGTTTGACGATACTACCATTACAGAGTGGAAAGCTACTACACCTCCTGGTTACATAGGTCGGGTAATGGGACTTGTTCGCGAACATACCATCCCCAAAGTAGTTACTCTAGCAAGTATATGTTTAGCTTTGGTGCTAATCACTACTGGATTGTTATACTGGATCATTGGATTTGCAGGTTGTGCACAGTTCTTGAATGAAACATGGTCTGATGACCACCAGATTACAGCAGTCATACTGTTCATATTTCTATCCGGACTCATCGTTGGAGTTCTAACTCTAGAGACATATCTTCGTTTCATATGGCATTGCATCACTCTTATCAAAAACAAGGATCTCAAGCCTCCAGACAAGAACTCCATGTACTTTCTTGGCTTTATCTTTTCTCTCTTCCTTTGGTTCTCAGTTATGGCTGCAACACAGAGCCTCGGTGGCTATCAAGTCCTTATTCTTATCATATTGGCTATTGCATGTGTGGCAGGGACAAAGATGGCCGTTAGTGGGGTGTTAGAAGGGCGGCTACGCAAACAGAAGAGAGAGGATGCAGGTAGTTTATAATAATATCCCCAAAGGAGTCAGGTCTGCAACATAGTCAGATGGAGCTCCAATGGTAACCCAGAGAAAACCGGTTGGACATGCCTAACTAATGCAACAAAGTAGAACTGCAACATACCTAATTGTACCTATCATTCCGACATTAAGACTGGAGGAACAATTAGTTTTAAAATACGATTCACATCCAACTTGGATATTTCGTACTCACATAACGTCGCCGCAATCTCATGACTTTCTTCTTCAGACCTCGAAGCAAAGTAGTCTAATAGATCCTTCACATCAAGACCCGTCTTCTGGCATAGATTAGAAATAAATACACTGTTGTTGTATTCAGTAGAATACTTTGTTAACACTTTAGTGAAACGCGGAACCTTACAATATGGTGGTCTTATCTTGACAGAAAGAGTATGCATTATATGCTGATTATACATCGTCTTGATAAGCGAAGACATCTCATTAAAACTCCATATCTGCTTCTGGAATGTAGCTCTATCGATCCTGTCGGCATAGCAAAAGTTCTGAAGACACCGAAGGTAAGTCTCCTCATCTTTGCTTGTGAGAACGTCAATTATGTTCTCATGGAACAATAGCCCCACACTTGTTCTATCGGTCTCACTCATTATCCTATCATGATCTGTGTACATCATTGGCGTTGTCAATAGACTTTTGGTTATAGTTTTTGTTGTAGTTTCCTCATCAGATCTAGCCCCAAGATACTGAATAGTCTCATTCACATCCATTGTGGGATCCACAAATAGTCTACAACTAGCTTTAAGTCGCCGTAAGTCGCTACCCACATACTGAACAATAGAGTGTTTTTTAGCATCATCATGTTGTTGGAAAACACTAGTCACTAGACATCTCATCGTCTCAGCTGATGGTCGCGGTATTTCAATCACATATGCCGCAGCATTCTTGAGTTCCCCAATCTTCTTATCAATGTAACGCCCCCCAATGCATATAATGGGAGATGTTGCAGTTGGTTCCAGTTTCTGCTTCTTCGTCTTCTTAGCCCGGATTAGCTTTATCATATTGTTAATACCCCCCTTATCGCCTGTATTCATACCCTCTATGTCGTCCATTACAATCGCTATTGGTGTATTCTTCCCACATAGCATACTGAGTACATTGTGATTGCTAGCACACGATGAAGTCATACTATCTATCCCAGACTTATTTCGGGTGTCCATAGTATCATAACTAACAATATCATAGCCACAAGCTGTCACTACTTCCTTCACAAATGTTGTCTTTCCTGAGCCTGGTGGACCATAAATATAGATTCCTTTGCCTACCAGGAGATTGTCACGGTTCTTATCGAAATTATGTAAGAACTCTATCAACACATCAGCCTGTTCTTGCAATTTTAGTCTATTGACCAAACCTGTTTCCATTGTTGTTAGCTAGTCTGAGTGATATGTTCTTTCTATGCTAGTTAGACGCACTGTATCACTATTCGTTGATCGTTTTTGACACAGTACCAATAGACAAATATAATTATTGTTATGACGACAAACATGTCGGAGGAACGAAATATAGTTATCGTAAACCCCAGCATAACACCCATTCAACTGTTTCCATCTACCAAGGCGTTTCCATGCTTCTTGTTTGTGACTGAGAAGCATGTTGAAAATGTACGAGGATCTGTTATTTCGTATGATATGCAACATATACCCCCCTATCCGCGGTATATCTTGTACAATTGCATAATAGTATTGTTCATATGAAGCTTTAGTTGTTGTCACACGAGTTCTCAATGGAAGATGGTCCCAAACCATCTTACATATTTCGGGCGGCAACGCATCACATAAGAACATAGTCTTTGTTTTATCCTAGATATCGTACTACCTTAAGATCATTGAATATTACTGCAGAAACTGGCATCAGTATATCCATCCCAGATAACATTGTTCTTTTTTGCCCAATCACACCTCTGCTGTGGCGTAACTATCTGTTGTGTATTCAGAGGACCACTGCTTGTTCCAATATTCATTGTTTTTTGAGGATTACAAACCCCCTGACCACCTTCAAGCCAATAGTCTGGGCAGGTGGCTGTCTGAGGAGGCCAATCCACATCATCCACCGCATTCTTTATAAGAGTCGCAAGCACAACCAAGCATATTACGAGCATCACAGCTGCAACGATCAGAACCGTTCTCTGGAAACCTTGCATCTTGTATATAACAAGCTGACATTTCTTTCTCCTGACTAGTTAATGTCCTCTTTACAAGCAAATGGTCGTGTTGATTTATTAGGGCATGCTCCTATAGCATTATTTGATGCAATCCCTGTCGATGTAAAACCAACACCATATCTCAATGCAACTAAAGGTGGCTGGTACAACACCCCCCTATCAATGGCCTTCTTCTCCACAGAAAATGTCGAGTCCATTCAGAACCAGCTTCGGCATACCGTATACATGAAAACAGGTAAGACTATTGCTGTCCAAGACTACGATACCCTAAAATCCATCATGAGAGCTGTTTTTCTAACTGCTTCTAGAAATCTTGCCGGAGATATTCAAGGTCAGATCACTCGCCTTAATAGTCACGTTTTAGATATATCCTCTAAGAGTGTCATCAGCAGTCTAACCAGCTATACTGCTTATATTAGAGATGTCAGCACTCTGGCAGTGCCCATGCAGCTCCCAACGCTCAGCAGCACAAAGGGACAGGATCCACTAGAATTCAAAAGATGGTTCTAAGATCCACCTAAAGTGATACCTCTTAGTACCAGTACATGGTCTGTTGTTTGTACTTCCTCACCACAGGAGCACTCATTGTACTCTACGACTCAATATGCGAGCGACTCCCCGAATGGTGTCACTCACAATCTCCTAGTGCTATGTACCGCACAGTCAATGCTGTGAAAGGTGCTGTTCTTGGGGTTATCGCTATCCCTTCTTTTGCTCTCGTCTATGGAGCGATCACAGATCAACCTTTGGCATGGGGTGTCGTACCGATAGCTGCCACATTGTACGCAACTCTTGACCTTTCCGCAATGTTCGTTGTAAAGGACATGCATACTAGCACCGTAGTCCATCATGTCATTGTCCAATTTCTCTATTTGTACATGGCCGCGAGGGATTTCGCCTTTGAAGGGCTAGTTATCCCGATTGTCGTCTTCGCCGGATACAGTTCAATCGCTTCTCTCGCAAACATACGACTCGCTCTTCGTGGCATTCCACCTGAGCAGACCAACCTGAAACGGATCGCAGAACGAGTGACCCCTTTAGCCTGGCAGGTCTATACAGTGACATGCCTTTCCAACGCCCTGACTCAGGTGTATTTGCTCTGCACTTTAGGGCCTCTGGGTAAGGGTTCGATAGGATGGATTGTAGGTACGGTATACCTCGGAGCGATATACTTCGTTACTCTCGATGATTTGATTCTGATTAGGTGGCTCATGGAGAAGGACACTACTGTCAAGAAAGTCTCAGGTAAAAGCAATGAAGACCAGAAGGTCACGTGCCAAACACAATGCCAGGCAAACGGCTCGTGTTGCCAGCCATCAGGCGAAAAAGAAGAGCCTGCGGAAGCGGGCTCAGATTCGGACTCCGGCGAAGTCTTCGAGCCCGAACCTTTTGACCAGGCTCTTGACGGCCAGACCGGGGAACCCG
>Ga0209533_1001786_pt1 | contig 19984 bp, 20 predicted proteins | sample COG_04_FD_184748 | JGI IMG/M metagenome (GOLD analysis project Ga0209533, IMG submission 184748) | Pelagic Microbial community sample from North Sea - COGITO 998_met_04 (SPAdes) (version 2) | ecosystem: Environmental > Aquatic > Marine > Neritic zone/Coastal water | place: Helgoland, sampling...
AAGCATAACGAGATGGTTGTAGTTATTTTACTTAAGTCATTCTTTATAGATTGAAGAATATCTTTTCTTCTTCCACAAATAATTAGTTTAAATCCGATTTTAGCTAATTCATATGCAGTGGCTTTACCAATCCCACTAGTTGCGCCAGTAATTAATGCTATTTTATTCATTCTATAAATATATACATCTATTAAAGATTATTAAAAAATATGTTAAAATTATTGTTAATTCTTTGTTTTTTTAACCAATTATTAACAGGTTAGAAGTAATATTTTTAACAAATTGCAATAGGTTATTAACTTAACCTTACAATATTAAAATTTAAAAAATGGAAAATAAAATAAATATTAAGGAGATTAATGAAAAAATTGAGAAAGAGAGTGCCTTTATCGATTTGTTATTATTTGAACTTAACAAGGTAATTGTAGGGCAAAAACCTATGATTGAAAGACTATTAATTGGACTTCTTGGTAAAGGGCATATTTTACTAGAGGGTGTGCCTGGGCTAGCAAAAACACTAGTTATTAATTCTTTGTCTAAGGCAATAAAAGGTTCTTTTAGTAGAATTCAATTTACACCTGATTTACTCCCTGCTGATGTTGTTGGTACTCAAATTTATAATATTAAAGAGACTAATTTTTCTGTAAAAAAGGGCCCAATTTTTGCAAATTTTGTTTTAGCAGACGAAATTAATCGAGCTCCTGCTAAAGTGCAATCTGCATTGCTTGAAGCTATGCAAGAAAAACAGGTAACCATAGGAGACGAAACTTTTATATTAGATAAACCCTTTTTAGTTATGGCAACCCAGAACCCTGTAGAGCAAGAAGGTACTTACACTTTACCTGAAGCCCAAGTTGATAGATTTATGCTAAAAACTGTAGTTGATTACCCATCTATGGATGATGAAAAATTAATTATCAGAGCAAATTTATCTGGTAGCTTTGAAAAAATTAGTCCAGTTGTTTCAATCAAAGAAATTATTAAAGCTCAGAGTACAATTAATGAGGTCTATATGGACGAAAAAATAGAATCTTATATCTTAGATATAATATTTGCAACCAGAGAACCTTCAAGATATAAATTGTCAGAACTTGAACCTTTAATATCCTTTGGAGCATCTCCAAGAGGAAGTATTAACCTCGCTTTAGCTTCAAAGTGCTATGCCTTTATTAAAAGAAGAGGATACGTTATTCCTGAAGATGTTAGAGCAGTTGTTCATGATGTTTTGAGACACAGAATAGGCATTACTTATGAAGCTGAGGCAGAAAATTTAACATCTGTTGACATCATAAACAAAATTGTTAATCAAATAGAGGTACCTTAATTTTGATTTATGGATACGAAAGATCTTTTAAAGAAAGTCAGAAAAATTGAAATAAAAACTAGAAAGTTGTCTGACCATATTTTTGGTGGTGAATACCATTCTACCTTTAAAGGAAAAGGCATGACCTTCAGCGAAGTTAGGCAGTACCAAATTGGAGATGATGTAAGGGCAATTGATTGGAATGTAACGGCAAGATATAACGAGCCTTACATAAAAGTTTTCGAGGAAGAAAGAGAGCAGACTTTAATGTTAATGGTAGACGTTTCAGGGTCTAAATTTTTTGGAACCAACAATATTTTTAAAAACGAATATGTAACAGAAATTGCAGCTACTTTATCTTTTTCTGCTAATAAAAATAATGATAAAATTGGTTTAATATTATTTACAGATATAATTGAGTTATATATTCCTCCAAAAAAAGGAAAGACACATATTCTTAGAATAATTAGAGAATTATTAGAGTTTAAGCCTGTAAGTAAAAAAACTGATATCCATTTTGCATTTAAATTTTTATCTAATATTCAAAAAAACAAATCGATTGTATTTATAATTTCGGATTTTATTTCGTCTGATTATTTTAAAAGCTTAAAAATCAGCTCTTCAAAACATGATATCACTGGAATTAGAATTTTTGACAAAAGCGAAGAGTCAATTCCAAATTTGGGTTTAATTCAAGTTATAGATAGTGAAACAGGGAATGTTTCAACAATTAATACAGGTTCATCAAAAGTTAGATCTTCATATAAAAAGCAGTACTTGTCTAATGTTAAAATATTTGAAAACAACTTCAAACGCTCTGGAGCAGGAGTTATAAATTGTGGTACCGAGGATAGTTATGTCAAAAAGTTATTGGGATATTTTAAAAATAGGAGTTAAATGAAAACCAGGTTTCTAACACATAAATTCTATAAAACAAAATATTTATTAATACCCTTTTTTGCTGTGTTTACCCAACTAAATGCTCAAGAGGTATCAAGCTATGTTGACACAACAAGTATTAGGATTGGAGAACAGATCACCTATAAAATTAATGTTAAAACAGATTCATTAGAAGATATTGATTTTCCTAAAGCTAAAGATTTTGCTCCCTTTGAACTTATTAATGAATTTAAAGTAGATACTAATTATTTAAATAAAAAATTTATAATAAGTAAGAAATTCGCTTTAACTTATTTTGACTCAGGAGCTTATTACATTCCTTCTCAAAAATTAACTCTGTTAAATAAGGAAGTTAAGCTAGACTCTTTTAAAATAACAATTAACCCTGTAAAAATAGACACTACCAAGCAAGGACTATATGATATTAAGCCTATTATGAAATCAAAAACTCAAATTGATTTTATTTTTTTTGGCTATATATTAATATTTATCGCTGTTATTTGTGCTGTTTTATATTTTAAAAAACAGATATTTTCATTTTTTTCAATTCAAAAATTAAAAGTAGAATATTTAACTCCTTATGAAAAGGCTGTAATAGAATTAACTAAAATTAAAAAACTCAATTATCTCTCAGATGTAGATATCAAAACGTACTATTCAGATTTAACATTTGCTCTTAGAAATTTTATTGAAGAAAAAATAATAAAGAATGCATTGGAGAGTACAACAAAAGAGTTAATCCAGAAACTTTCTTTATTAAAAACGTCTAAAAAGTTGAATTTTTCTAATTCAACTTTAAAAAACATTGAAGATGTTTTTTCCAGAGCTGACCTTGTCAAGTTTGCAAAATATGAACCAGACGCTCAATCTGCTTCAATCGATTTGGAAACACTATCCAAGGAATTAGAAAACATTAAACTAATTTTACCTGAACCATCTAATGAAGAGCTAGAAAAAAACTTAAAAATCCAAGAAAATCTTAGAAGGAAAAGGCTAAAAAATAGAAATAATAAAATTATAATATACTCGCTTTTGTCCCTATTATTAGTTTATTTAACTGCATCAATAATGTATGGTTTTACTTACGTAAATGATAAGTTGTTTCGAAAACAAAATTTGATATTCCTTGAATCTAATGAATGGGTCAACTCTAGTTATGGAGCTCCACCAATTACAATTACTACCCCCGAGGTATTAAACAGAAATACGGATAGTTTTATATTTGGTTTAGATGAAGCCTCTGCAAAATCGGAATTCACCTATAATAACTTAAAGTCTAGCTTAAATATTATACTTACAAATATCAAACTTCCCGAAAACAGCTCTAGTATCAAATTACAGGATGTAATGATTAATTCCATCGAAACTATTGAAAAAATGGGTGTTAAAAACATCATTACTAAATTCGAAAAATTTCAAACTCCAAATGATGCTGAAGGATTAATGATTTATGGTTCTGCAGATTTTCCAACCGATAACCTAACCCAATTTAGAAAATATAAATACAAAATGTTTGGGTTTATCAATAGTCAAGACTATAAACAGATTTTTATTTCATGGGAAGAAAACGACAACTATATTGTTGAAATTGTTGATAGAATTGTAAACTCTATTGAACTAGTAAAAAATAAAACAAGCTTATGATTTTCAAAATACAATTTTTAAATCCCGAGTTTTTTTGGATACTTTTAGTTATCCCAATTATTTTCGCTTGGTTTGTTTTGAAAAAAAACAAGTTAAATAATTCTATATCAGTTCCAAATACAAGCGCTCTATTATTATACCCTTCTATTTTACCTAAACTTAAACCTTTTTTGAATTTCCTTAGAATTTTATCATTGATATTTATAATAATTGCACTAGCAAGACCTCAGACAATTGATATATCAACAAAGGTTAAAAATAATCAAGGGATAGATATTGTAATGGCAATTGATGTATCAACCAAGGTTAAAAATAATCAAGGGATAGATATTGTAATGGCAATTGATGTTTCAGCCAGTATGCTAGCAAAAGATTTAAAGCCAAATCGATTGGAGGCTTTAAAAAGCGTTGCCTCTAATTTTATCCTAAATAGAACTAATGACAGAATAGGCCTGGTAGAGTATGCTGGAGAGAGTTATACAAAAACTCCCATAACGAGTGACAAAAATATTATAATAAAATCACTCAAAGAAATTAACTATAACACTATAATTGAAGGTGGAACAGCTATTGGAATGGGGTTAGCGACATCCGTTAACAGAATAAAGGATAGTAAAGCTAAAAGTAAAGTAATTATTTTGTTAACTGACGGGGTAAATAACTCTGGTTTTATTGATCCCAATACTGCTGCCGAATTAGCAATTGAGTATGGAATAAAAATATATACCATTGGTATAGGAACCAACGGAATGGCTCTTTCGCCTGTTGGAGTTGATAATAATGGTAAATTTAGTTATGCAAAAATTCAAGTTGAAATCGACGAAGATTTACTTATTGAAATTGCTGATATTACTGGAGGCAAGTATTTTAGAGCTACTAATAATAAGAAGTTACAAGAAATTTATAGCGAAATAAACAAATTAGAAAAATCAGATATTGAAGAAATTAAATACTATAATCATGAAGAAAAATATAGGTTTTATATTTTATTGGCGATTATATTTTTGACAACTGAATTAATCTTAAAATATACAATCTTTAGAAGTTTTATATAATGTATCAATTAGAAGAAAAAATATGGTTTTGGTTAATGATTCTCCCAATATTGGCAGCCATTTTATTTTTTATTAATGAAATATGGAAATCTCGCACCCAACATGGATTTATTACTAAATCCTCTCTTTTAAAGTTAAGTCCCGATTATTCAAGATTAAAGCCTTATTTAAAAATGTTTGTCAGTATTTTATCATTAGTATTATTGATTTTTTCGATGGTTAATTTACAAGTAGGAAGTAAAATTGAAACCTATAAAAGGTTTGGTGTTGATATAGTTTTTGCAATTGATGTTTCTAGAAGTATGCTTGCTGAAGATGTTGCTCCAAATAGGCTGGAGAAGTCTAAACAAATTGTTAACCAAATAATTAATAAACTTACAAGTGATAGAGTAGGGATTGTAGCATATGCTGGAAAAGCATTTCCGCAACTACCAATAACTACTGATTATTCTGCAGCAAAGATGTTTTTAAGTAATATGAACACAGACATGATTTCTTCTCAAGGGACAGCTATAGATGAGGCAATACAACTATCCACTACTTATTTTGATGAAGACATTAACACAGCTAAATTATTAATTATCATTTCTGATGGTGAAGACCACAATAATAGTTCTCTAGACATTGCAAAAATGGCTGCACAAAGGGGAATAAAAATATATACTATTGGAGTTGGAAAAGAAAAAGGATCTCCAATTCCAATGAAAAAAAATGGAATTACCCAAAACTATAAAAGAGATAATAATAATGAAGTTGTAATCACAAAACTCAATAAAAAAGTTTTGACTGAAATTGCTGAAATTACACAAGGGACTTTCATTATCGGAGAAAACACTTCATTTGTGATAAACGAAATAGATAAAATTTTACTTGATACTGAAAAGACTGAATTTGAAAGCACACAGTTTTCAGATTTTGAAGATCAGTTTCAACTATTTATTTTTATAGCTCTAATCTTCTTATTTTTAGATATATTTCTATTTGACTCTAAGACAAGTTGGATAAAAAAATTAAACTTATTTAATGATAACAATGCAGCAAATTAAGATTAATAAAATATTAATTAATTATGTTCTATTGATCTTTATGTCAATGGGAAGTTTAATGTCTCAGCAAAATGAGTATGAATCTTTTATAAAAAAAGGTAATAACTCATTTGAAGAAAACACAGTTCTTTCTGAACAAAATTACAGGAAAGCAATTTCAGTAAGCCCTGAATTTGTGAAGGGTCAATATAACTTTAGTAATAATTTATATGAAAATGAATATTATGATGAGGCTCTATTAAATCAAATAGAGGCTTCAAAATATGCAAAAACAACTGTAGATAAGCACCAAATATTTCATAATATTGGGAATATACTAATGAAGCAAGAAATGTGTAAAGAAGCTGTTGAAGCTTATAAAAACGCATTGAAAAACAACCCTAAAGATGATGAGTCAAGATATAATTTAGCATTGGCTAAGGATTGTGCTAAGAAGGATGAAAATGAAAATGAAAATGAAAGTGAAGGTGAAGATGAAGACGAGGATAAAGAAAAGGACAAAGAAAAGGATGATAATGAGAATCAAAAAGATGATAAAGATCAACAAGGAGATGAAGAAAAAGAAAATGAAGATCAAAAAGAAAATAATAAAGATGATAAAGATCAACAAAGTGAGGACAAAAATAATGATAACAAGCCTAGAGAAAAGAAACTGTCCCCACAACAAATTAAAAACATCTTAGAAGCAATGAATCAAGAAGAAAGTAAGGTGCAAGAAAAAATGAATGCAAAAAAACTAAAAGGAGTTAAATTAAAAAATGAAAAAGACTGGTAATGAGTTATAAATACTTCCTAAATATTGCATTGCTTTTTATTAATTTAAATATTGTATCTCAAATTAATTTTGAGGCAAAATTAAGTAAAAGTACTTTAGGAGTCAACGAAAGATTACGTGTAGAATTTTCAATAAATGAAGATGGCGATAATTTTTCTCCACCTGAATTTAAGAATTTTAAAGTAGTTGGTGGTCCAAGTCAATCTATTAAAAATTCTTGGGTTAATGGAGCTAGATCTTATAGCAAATCTTACACCTATTTTTTGTCACCAATTAAAATGGGCACTTACAATATTGGTCAAGCTAAAATTGAAGTAAAAGGTAAGGTTTATAAAACACTACCTCTTGAAATTAAAGTTGTTAGTGCGGTAAAAAATCCTAACAGAGAAAACGACCCAAATTATGTTTCCGATAGTGAAATATATCTAGTCTCGGAAATATCAAAAAGTTCTCCATTTTTAAATGAAGGATTTTCAGTTGTTTATAAACTATATTTTTCATCCAATATTGGTATCACAAATTGGAGAGAATTATCCTCTCCTAGGTATGCAGATTTTTGGAGTCAAAATATAGATATAGACAATTACACAATTGAAGATGGCACTTATAAAGGAAAGTCATTTAGATATGTCACCCTTAAAAAAACTGTTCTTTACCCTCAAAAAGAAGGAGAATTAAATATTGAACCTTTATCCTTAGATATAACATTGCAATTGCCGACTAATAGAAGAGATTTCTTTGGACAGAGAGTTACAAAATCTTCCCAAAAAACTGTTACTTCAGGCAATAAAATAATTATTGTAAAAGAATTACCCACTATCAACAAACCAAGAAATTTTAATGGAGCAGTAGGATCTTTTAATTTTGTAGTTAAGAGTTCAAAAAGTCAACTTTCGGTTTCAGAAGCATTAGAGTTAGAGCTTCAAATTAAAGGTAATGGAAATTTAAAATTGTTTCAACTCCCAAAACTCAGCCTCCCATCATCTTTAGAGATTTATGAGCCTGAAAGAATAGAAAAAATTTCCACAAATATCAGTGGTATGAAAGGATCTGTTCGAGATCTATATACAATAGTTCCTTCCAGCCCAGGAAAATATAAAATACCCAAAATTGAGTTTTCTTACTTTGATTTACAATCCAAGAAATACAAAACAATTAGCTCTAGTGAAATAAATATTGATGTTGACGGCGATAAGTGGAATAATGATTCAGCGAAAAACATTAATTCAAAAATCAAACCCAAAAACATATCACTTGAATTCTTGCCTTTTAAAACAAAATCTGAATTTGTAGAAATTAAGACTAAAACTTTTTTTAACACAAATATTTTTTGGGGCTTATTTATAACCCCTTTTATTATTACTATAGTCATAATTTTAGTGACGAATTATTTATTTGGGCGAAATAAATTTTTAAAAACAGATACATCTATTCATTCTAAAAGATTAGCAAAAAAATATTTACTCGAAGCAAAGTCCAATCTGGGTAATAAAAAAGAATTTTATGAATCTTTAGACAGAGCCTTACATAATTATTTAAAGTCAATTACTTTATTTGACAATAGTAATTACACAAAAATTAATATCGAAAATGAATTAAAGAAAAGAAAAATAGATGCTGATATTATCAAAACATTAAATCAATTATTTAATAATTGTGAAATGGCTAGATATACACCTATTACTAATGTAGAAATGGAATCTGATTATACAAATGCTTTTGATATAATTTCTAAAATTGACAAATTAATTAATTAATCATGAGACACGTTTTATTTTTCATTTTATTTATTAATCTAAGCTTTTCACAACAAAATGATATTTTTATTGTTGCAAACGAAAAGTATAATTCATCAGATTTTGTAGGTTCTATTGAAAAGTATAATGAACTTTTAATCAAAGGATTTCACTCGCCAGAATTGTATTTTAATTTAGGAAATGCTTATTATAAGCTTGATAGTTTAGCTAATAGTATTTATTATTATGAAAAAGGTTTAAAATATTTCCCAAATGATTATAGTTTAATTCAAAATTTAGAATACTTAAATAATCTGACTGTCGATGATATTGAATCTGTGCCTGAAGATATTGTTAGTAAACAATTTAATGATTTTATAAAACACTTTTCATTAGACACCTGGTCAATAATTACTTTAATTATAGCTATGCTTTCTTGCATTTTATTTATATTTTACTTTTTCTCTAGGTCACCTAAAGTTAAACGAACCTCTTTCACAATATTTATATTATCTTTCGGACTAACCTTTTTTTTGTTATTTATAAATTTTGAAATTTATAATGTTCAAAGAAATTTGGAATTTGGTATTGTATTTGAAAAAGCAATCGAAGTTAATTTTGAACCAAATGACAAAAGTGAAGTTTTATTTGAAATTCACGAAGGAACAAAAATTCAAGTAATCGAGAATTTTGATATAGATTGGTTGAAAATAAAATTGTCGAATGGCCAAACAGGTTGGGTTATAAAAAATAAAATTAAAATCATATGATTACATTAGATCAGGTTGAAAGAGCTCAAAAAAAATGGGGTGAGGGAATTATTAAAATTGGAAGTTTAAAAAATAACTATAAATTATGTAAACAATTTACTTCAAATTTTTTAAATGAAAGATATAATTTAAAAGAAGGTAAAATTTTATTTAAGCCAACAAAAGCTATTGAAGAACAATTTCGCCCAAATTTAGATATGGCATTGTCCTATTTTATAGGAGGAGAGGATTCGTTTTGTAAAGAAGACCAAGGCTTTGCAATGAAACCATGGATTAAAGTTTCATTTGAAAACTCTGGATTTATATTTGAGAAAAATAGAGCCATTGCAATGGGAAATTATTTCTTCACTGACTTAAATGAAAAGACAATTAAAGTTGAATATTCTTTTGGGTATAAATTAATTGACTCAAAGTTATATATTGACCTACACCATTCTTCATTACCATTTTCTCAATAGTTTTATCTCAAAACAGTTGCTGAAACAAATTTACTTAATTCACTAAGAGGCTTATAAAAGATTGACAACTCAAGTTTATCTTGCTCTATTATTTTTAGAGAATTATTAGCTAGGTTAAATATAAAAATCACTATAATTAGTATTAAAATATTTTTTAAAAGTCCAAAAATGCCACCTAGAATTTTATTAAACAATCCTAAAGCAACTAATTTCGCAAGCTTTGTGGCGACTTTTCCTAAGACTGAAACAATTAGTAGAGTTAATATAAATAATATAATATTTGATAATATTATAATATAACCCTCTTCCCATGACAAAAACTGCTTAGAGATTAAATAGTTCGATAAATCACTATTGTATCGATTCGCTAAATATATTCCTAAAACAAGCCCAATTACCGATGCTATTTCACTTATAAACCCCTTAAAAAGCCCTCTTATTAAACCATAAAGAAGGAAGCTTGAAATAAAAAGATCTATGTAATTCATTGATAATATTTTTACAAATAAAAGAAATTTTATTTATTGAATAACATAAATGATAATGCTAACTTTGTTTTAAGTAAAATACGCTAATGATTAATTCTAAGTTAAAAGAAAGATGGCAAATATTAACTCGAAAATTATCTTTTGATTTTCGTGACGGTGATGATATTGACTTAGATTCTATAATTTATTTAATTGGAGTTCAAGAGTTGCAGCAACTTCACTCAAAATTTAATAAGAATCAAAAGCTAGACTTAATGCATATAGCAATATGTAAATTATTAAGTGATTATGGTTATTATGAATTTGATTATGTTGATGATCAAGGCTGGCCACACTATAAATCCCTAAAACAAATCCCTAACTTGAAAGCTGGCGAACAGTCTATTTTAATGAAAGATGCAATAGTCAACTATTTTGTTAAATCTAATTATATTGATTAAGAATGATTAAATTTGAACTCTGATTAAACAACATGATTGAACAAATAACACAAAATATTAAAAATATTGAATCTTTTACATCTACTTCAAAAGATGAAATTGAAAAGTTTAGAATAAAATACTTAGGTAAAAAAGGACTTGTTAATTTTTACTTCTCAGAATTTAAAAATGTAGATAATAGCAAAAAAAAAGAATATGGTTTAACCATTAATAAACTAAAAATATCTGCTCAGAATAAATTCAATGAGTTAAACTCCTTTCTTTCTAGTAATTTAATTTCAACGCAGCTGAATGATATAACTAGACCTGGAAATTCTATTGAAATTGGTTCAAAACATCCAATTACAATTGTAAAAAACAGAATTATTGATATTTTTTCTAGTATCGGTTATAATGTTAGTGAAGGTCCAGAAATTGAAGATGACTGGCATAATTTTACTGCATTAAATCTACCTGAACATCATCCCGCAAGAGATATGCAGGATACTTTTTTTATACAGACAAATCCTGATTTATTATTAAGAACGCATACTAGTTCTGTTCAGGTTAGATACATGGAAAATAATAAACCACCAATTAGAACAATTTCACCAGGCAGAGTGTATAGAAATGAAGCTATTTCAGCGAGATCTCATTGTTTTTTTCATCAAGTAGAAGGTCTATATATTGATGAAAATGTTAGTTTTGCAGACCTTAAACAGACGTTAGAATTTTTTACTACACAGCTTTTTGGTAAATCAAAAATTAGATTAAGACCGTCTTATTTCCCTTTTACTGAACCGAGTGCTGAGGTAGACGTTTATTGGGGTTTAAAAAATGAAACAGACTATAAAATGACAAAAGGGACAGGTTGGTTAGAAATCATGGGTTGCGGAATGGTTGACCCTAATGTTTTAGATAATTGTGGGATAGATTCTAAAAAATATTCAGGATTTGCATTTGGAATGGGTATAGATAGAATAGCTCTTTTACTTCATCAAATTAAAGACATTAGATTGCTTAGTGAGAATGATACTAGATTTATTAAACAATTTAAATCTACAATTTAATTCAACTTTTCGTTTAATTTTTTAAATGTATTTTTTGGATTCTTTTTTTCATAAAGAATAGCATGAACTGCTTCTATAATAGGAGTTTTTGCTTTTTTAATATTTTTAGCATTTAATTGCATCGCTTTTTTCGTTGAGATGTATCCCTCTGCAATCATTTTCATTTCCATCTGAGCTGACTTTACTGTATATCCTTTGCCAATCATATTTCCAAACATTCTGTTTCTTGAAAAAACAGAATAACCAGTTACTAATAAATCACCTAAATATGCTGAATGATTAATATTCCTTTTTATTTTATATTTTTTCTTAATAAACCTCTTGATTTCCCTTATTGCATTACTCATTAAAATACTTTGAAAATTATCTCCATAACCAAGGCCATGTGCAATTCCTGCAGCGATAGCATATATGTTTTTTAACATGCTGGAATATTCAATTCCAATAACGTCATCACTCACTTTTGTTTTTATATACTTATTACTAAAATCTAAACAAACAGTCTTTGCTAAACTCTTTTTAGAGCATGCGATAGTTAAGTAAGAAAGCCTCTCTAACGCAACTTCTTCTGCGTGACAAGGCCCTGCAATAACCAGGAAATTTTCATTTAGTATATTAAAATTATTTATCATATGCTCACCAACTAAAAGGCCAGTTTCTGGTACAACTCCTTTAATACCTGAGATTATAATTTTCTTAGAAATATCAATTTTAATTTTTTCCAATTCAGAATTAATAAATTCAGATGGTACAACTAGTATTATTACATCTGCAGTTCTAACAACTTCATTTATATCTCCGTTGACTTGTATTTTTGATAGATTTAATTCTACAGAGCTTAAATAATTTGGGTTATGTTTATTCTTTTCGATATAATCAAGGTTTTCGGCATTTCTTATATACCAAGTAACAGATTTTAAATTATCAGAAAGAATTTTGACTATTGCAGTAGCCCAGCTACCACTTCCAATAACAGCATAATTTAAATTATTTTTCATTCTTTAAATTTATAAGTTAAATATTTATTTCAATATTGTTATTAATTAAATAAGCTAAAACCTCTGAGTCTATTTTTAAATTATCTGTTTTTTTATTCAATATATTTTTTCTAATATTTGATGCTGAAACTTTAATAACAGGAGCATTTAAATAGCAAATGTTTTTATGTGTTAATTTAGATTTTTCCTGCTGATTCTTTCTTGGATATACATAGATTTTATGATTTTCGATAATTTTAGTGTACTCTTTCCAAGTTTTAAGTTTCTCAATGTTGTCCTCGCCAATTATTAAGCTGTAGTCATTTAAGTTTTTCTCTGTTTTTAAATAATCTAAGGTTCTTATTGTGTAGTTAGGCTTTATTAGCATCTTTTCAATATCACTTGGAAAAATACATTTATGTTTTTTACAAACTAACTCAAGCATTTTATATCTGTGGTAAAAATCAATAAGTATACTTTCGGTTTTGTGTGGGCTTTGAGGAGTAAGTACTAGCCAAATCTCATCTAAATCAGTACTATTGAGTACATATTTGGCCACATGCAGATGACCATCATGCACAGGATTAAACGCACCAAAATATAGCCCTATATTCATTTATTGAGTTTTTATAAATTGATAAATTATTTCTTTAATTTCTTTAATTGCTAATTCTAAGTTATCATTAATAATTACAAAGTCGTATTTATCAGAATATTCCAGTTCCTTAGTTGCTTTATCAATCCTAAATTCTATGCTCTTTTGAGATTCAGTTTTTCTATTTATCAAACGTCTCTTTAATTCTATTAAACCCGGAGGTTTAATGAAAATAGAAATACTTGTATTAGGAAATTGTGTTTTAACATTTAATCCACCTACAACATCCATATCAAAAACAATATTTTTTTCTTCAATATTTAATCTTTTAATTTCAGATTTTGTTGTTCCATAATAAACATTTTTATAAACTTCTTCCCACTCTATAAAATCATTATTTCGAATTTTTTCTTTAAAATCAGATACGGATACAAAGTGATAATCTTTACCGTTTATTTCATTATCCCTTTTTACTCTAGTAGTTAAGGAAATTGAAAATCCTAAATTCAACTTTTCTGATGATAATAATTCTTTTACTATTGTTGTTTTTCCAGACCCGGATGGAGCAGCAATTATAATTAACTTTTCCTTTTTCATTATAATACGTTTAGCAGTTGCTCTTTTATTTTTTCTAATTCATCTTTCATTTGAATTACAATTTTTTGCATTTCTGAGTTGTTTGCTTTCGACCCTATGGTATTTATTTCTCTACCAATTTCCTGCCCGATAAAGGCTAATTTTTTGCCGTTTGAATTCTTATTTTCAAGTGATGATAAAAAGTAGTCTAAATGATTTTTGAGTCTGACTTGCTCTTCAGTAATATCAATTTTTTCTATATAATATATAAGCTCCTGTTCTAATCGGTTGTTATCGTAATCTATATTTAATTTTTCGATTTCTGCATTAATCTTAGACCTAATATGATTAATTCTTTCTGGGTCTATTTTATCAATTAGAGATAACAAATCTTTTATTTTATGGATTCTCATAATAAAATCTTTCTCTAAAACAAGTCCTTCGTCTTTCCGATATTTAATTATGGCTTCGATAGCATTTTCAATTTCCTTAAAAATTATTGGCCAATCCGATTCGTTTTCTTGAATCTGTTCTGAAATAATTGCATCAGGCATCTTTACTGCTATTTTCAACAACTCAACAGCAGATCCATCAACAATCTCCCTTAATTGATCTATATATGTATTAATTAAAGTAGAGTTTAATAATGAATTTTTTTTGTTAATAGTTGAATCCATGTATAATAAAAAATCGACTTTACCTCTTTTTAGTTTATCAGATAAATGTTTTCTTATTAGAAGTTCTTTGGGTCTTACGGAATTTGTAATTCTAGTGTTTAGATCTATATTTTTGCTATTTAAAGATTTTATTTCAATTGTTAAATTTCCGCTTTCCAACTGAACTGTAGACTTTCCGTAGCCAGTCATTGATTGAATCATATTATTTTAAGTTTTTACAAAGATATATAAAACTCAATTAGCTTCTTTTTTTAAAGAAACTAAATAAATTCCAGAGAAGATAAGTGAGATTGCTATTATGTCAGTGAGCTTTAAAATATCGTTTCCTGAAGCAATGGCATAAATAATCCCAATTATTGGTTGAAGATAAATAAACATTCCAACGGTAGACGCCTTCAGAGTTTTTAATGCGTAAACATTAAGTAAATAAACCCCAAATGTTGCTCCTGTTATGACAAACCCAAGCTTAAAGAATGAGATTCTATCATAAATATCCCAAGGTATTTCTAAAAATTTTTGAATAGAAAATGGAGCATTTAAGATTACCCCAAAAAGAAATAACCATTTCATAATTGTTATAACAGAATATTTTTTAGTCAAAGATCTTACAGCTACTAAATATATAGCATATGAAATGCTATTTAGTAATAATAATAAATTACCAGACCTTATATTGTCAGTATTAATATCAGTTCTACTATTAATAAGAATTATTGAAATTGCACCTACAAACCCAATAGCTACACCAATTATCCTTGTCTTAATTATTTTTTCTTTTATCATAACAATAGAAATAATAAAGACTATAATAGGGGAAATAGTTGAAATTATCGAGCTGTTTATTGGAGTAGACAACTCTAAGCCCTTGATCGCAGAAATCATATTTACGGACATTCCAAACACAGTACAGAACAAAAATTTTGACCAATCCTTCTTTTCAATTTTTTCTTGTGTCTTAAATATAGAAATAATCCAAAATAGAGTACAAGCACCTAAAACTCTGGAAAACAGTAAACCTGAAGGTGTTATATAAACAGGCATTAAGGTTTTAGTAATCGTGTGGTTTAATCCAAAAATTGATGTTGCAGATATTGCAGCAAAAATTGCAAGTAGTCGATTATTCACCTAGATGTTTTTTTAACTCTAAGATATTTTTTTTGCTGTTCCCAATAAAAATTTTCTGATCTGTAATTATGACTGGTCTTTTTAGAAAAGTGTAATTTTCTAAAATGTAATTTTTATACTCAAGTTCAGTTAAAGTTACATCCTTCAGTTTTTTTTCAGTAAATAGTTTAGCTCTTTTATTGAAAATTGATTCATAATTTTTTGATAAGTCATGAATCATTTCTATCTCTTTTAATGTTAATGGATTAGATTTAATTTCTCTAAAAACAAATGAACTATCTAATTTAATTTCTTTTATAATTCTTGTACAAGTATTGCAAGATTTTAGATAAAAAACTACCTTCATGTTGAAATCAATATTTATTTAAATTAAAGTTATTATTTAGTTTTTGATACTACTAATTTAAATCTATTTTTGTTATAAAAACCAAGCTAATGAAATTCAATACTAAAACTATTCACGGAGGACAGGCTCACGATCCAGCTTATGGGGCTGTTATGCCTCCAATTTATCAAACATCAACTTATGCTCAGTCTACTCCTGGCGGTCATAAAGGATTTGAATATTCTCGTACACATAACCCTACAAGACATGCTTTAGAAAAATCTTTTGCAAGTATAGAAAATGGTAAATACGGACTAGCATTTGGTTCAGGACTTGCGGCAATTGATGCTGTAATTAAATTGTTAAAACCAGGAGATGAGGTGATCTCTACAAATGATCTATACGGAGGAACATATAGGCTATTTACAAAAATATATGAAAAGTTTGGAATTAAGTTTCATTTCGTTGGGATGGAAAACACCTCAAAAATTAGTTCTTTTATAAATAAAAACACAAAATTATTATGGGCAGAGACTCCCACAAACCCCATGTTGAATGTTGTAGATATTACATCCTTGTCTGAAATTGCAAAGGCTAATAATATTCTCTTTGCAGTAGATAATACTTTTGCAACTCCGTATATACAAACTCCTTTAGATTTAGGAGCTGATATTGTAATGCATTCTGCAACTAAGTATCTTGGAGGTCATAGTGATGTTGTAATGGGTGCACTTGTTGTTAATGAAAGTTCTTTAGCAGATAAATTGTATTTTATTCAAAATGCAAGTGGTGCTATTCCTGGCCCTCAGGACAGTTTCTTGGTTTTACGTGGAATCAAAACTTTACACGTAAGAATGCAAAGACATTGCGAAAACGCCAAGATGATTGCAGAGTTTTTAAATGAACATCCCAAAGTTGAAAAAGTGTATTGGCCTGGGTTAAAAAATCATAAAAATCATACTATTGCTAAAAGCCAGATGAATGACTTTGGAGGAATGATTTCTTTTACTTCTAAGGATAATGATTATGACAAAACAATCCGAATTTTAGAAAAGTTAAAAATATTTACTCTCGCAGAGTCCTTAGGAGGAGTTGAGTCGCTTTCTGGTCATCCAGCAAGTATGACTCACGCAAGTATTCCAAAACAAGAAAGAGAAAAATCTGGGGTTATAGACTCGCTAATAAGACTTAGTGTAGGAATTGAAGATATTTCTGATTTGATTCAAGACTTGAAACAGGCTCTTGAATAGATTTTTTATTAATATGATAATATTATTAGTGATTAATGTAATATATTTATTAAATCATTATTTTTATATAGAGATTAATCAAAATATTATAATTTAAAGTCAAATATATTATGCAAGATAAAATAAACGGATTTTTAGATTTAGTACGTGAAAGAAATGGAAATGAACCTGAATTTATGCAAGCAGTTGAAGAAGTTGCAGAAACTGTAATTCCTTACATAGTAAATAAAGACATATATCACGGAAAAAATATTTTACTAAGAATGGTTGAACCTGAGAGAGTAATATCATTTAGGGTTTGTTGGGTTGATGATTTGGGAGAGATTCAGGTAAATAGAGGCTACAGAGTTCAAATGAATTCAGCAATTGGTCCTTACAAAGGAGGTTTGAGATTTCATCCAACTGTTGATTTGAGTATACTTAAGTTTTTAGCTTTTGAACAAGTTTTTAAAAATAGTCTTACCACACTGCCAATGGGAGGTGGAAAAGGAGGAAGTGATTTTGATCCAAAAGGAAAAAGTGATAATGAGATTATGAGATTTTGTCATTCCTTTATGAGTGAGTTATTTAGACATATCGGTCCAAATACAGATGTGCCTGCAGGAGATATTGGAGTTGGAGGAAGAGAAATTGGGTACTTATTTGGTAAATACAAAAAGTTAAGTAACGAATTCACTGGAGTTTTAACAGGTAAAGGAGTAAGCTGGGGAGGGTCGTTAATTCGACCAGAAGCTACGGGCTATGGAACAGTATATTTTGCACAAAATATGTTAGCTACTAGAGGAGATGACTTAACAAATAAAACAGTTGTTATCTCTGGTTCAGGAAATGTTGCTCAGTTTGCAGCAGAAAAATCAATTCAGTTAGGAGCAAAAGTTCTTACAATGTCTGATTCTTCAGGTTATATTTATGATTCTGAAGGAATAGATGATGAAAAACTAAAACATATAATGAATCTTAAAAACGTTCAAAGAAAGCGAATCAGCGAATACTGTATTAAATACCCAAACAGTGAGTTTATTAAAGGAAAAACTCCATGGGCTACAAAATGTGACATAGCTCTTCCATGTGCTACACAAAATGAATTAGATTTAAACGATGCTAAGATATTACTGAAAAACGGCTGCCTTTGTGTAAGTGAGGGAGCTAATATGCCATCCACAAAGGATGCAGTTCATGAGTTTCAAAAAGCTAAAATTTTATTTGCACCCGGGAAAGCTTCGAATGCTGGCGGAGTTGCAACATCAGGGCTAGAAATGACTCAAAACTCTCTTAGATACAATTGGTCTAGAGAAGAAGTAGATAAAAAACTAAAGGACATAATGTTGGATATTCATGATTCTTGTATTGAATATGGTTCTGATGACAATGGTTATGTTGACTATGTAAAAGGAGCTAATATAGCTGGTTTTGTTAAGGTCGCGGATGCCATGTTAGCTCAGGGCATAGTTTAGTTTTATATTATTATATTATAATGATATATTTGTCGTTCTTATAGATATATCATTATAATTTTTTTCATGAAATTTATTGCCATACTTTTATTTTCTCTATTGAGTATATCTGTTTGTATTTCTCAAAACTGGAATGGGCATTATTCTTATCATAACTCTATTGATACCTCAACGGGAAATGGAAAAATATTTACTGCATCAGAAAATGCAATTTATATTTACTCAACTCAAGATGATCAACTAAATGTTATTACAACAATTGATGGATTATCAGGGGATTTTATTTCAAATATTCATTATAGTACAAATTTTAATAAATTAATAATTGGATTTGAAAATGGTCTTATTCAAATTGTAGATTTTAACAATGATAATATTTTAACTATATATGATATAATAGAAAAGACAACAATTCCACCAAACAAGAAAAAGATAAATGAACTAACTGAGGTTGATAATATTATTTATATAGCAACTGATTATGGAATTTCTTTATATGATTTAAATTCATTAGAATTTGGAGATAGTTTATTTATAGGAGACGGCGGAACCCAACAACAAGTAAATCAGACGATAATTAATGACAATTTTTTATATGCCACATTACTAGATTTTGGAGGTATAAAAAGAGTTAGTCTTGATTCAGACATTATTAATTATCAAAATTGGGAGCTTATATATCCAGGAGATTTCAATTTTATTTTAAATCTCAATGATAGTTTTATTTTCACCAATGAAAACAATGTTTTTTTATCCCAAAACAGCACGTCTACGTTAGTAATTTCACTACCTCAATCGATTAAAGAAATTACAATAAATGAAGGTGAAATAATAATTACTTCTGAAGACAAAATTTTTATCTATGATACTAATTTCAATTTAATAAGTAGTTCAATTATTAGCAGTAATTTTAACACCACATTTAATAGTTCTGTATTATATAATAATTATATATATGTAGCTACTTCATCTGAAGGCTTACTTAAAATTAATACAAATAATATTCAACAAAGCTATTCAATATTACCAGTTGGACCTCTTTACAATAATGTTTTTTCAATTAGCTCCTTGTACGGAAATGTTTGGGCTACTTTTGGAGATTATACATCAACATATAATCCATATCCATTAAGAAGAAATGGGATTAGTCATTTAGCTAATGAAGATTGGCACAATATAAATTATGATAGTATCCCTGAAAATGCAGTTAATTTAAATAATATTTCTCTTAATCCATTTAATTTAAATAACATATTTATAAGCTCATACCATGGAGGCTTATTAGAAATTTCTGAAGAATCTTTAGTCTTACATGATCAGTCAAATAGTGATTTAGAATCT
>Ga0209533_1001795_pt1 | contig 19943 bp, 19 predicted proteins | sample COG_04_FD_184748 | JGI IMG/M metagenome (GOLD analysis project Ga0209533, IMG submission 184748) | Pelagic Microbial community sample from North Sea - COGITO 998_met_04 (SPAdes) (version 2) | ecosystem: Environmental > Aquatic > Marine > Neritic zone/Coastal water | place: Helgoland, sampling...
TGCTTACATAAAAGACTTATGATTTTAAAGATACTTGTGTATCTGTAAACTTTATAAAACCCTAAAATATAAGAGGTTACTATCCAAAAAATAGAAATATAGGAAAGAAAAAAAATATTCAGAAATTGGAAGTCTTGAATGAAATAAACAATAATATTAATAAATAATACATCTGTAATTATTTGTAGCGGCTTTATTAGATAGGAATATCTTTTTTTCAAGTTTGTTTTTATTTATTAAGTTAACATATTATTAACGTAAAATTTTTAAAATCATTTCATCCATTGTAAATATTTTTTTTGCAATAGTTTGTTGATGCTGTTTATCTATTTTTTAAAAAATCATTTTTAAACTAAAACATCATTAATCCAATTTGCAATAAATAGAAATAAATTATATTGATAAATAATTTATAGCGCAAGCTTAATATAAAATATCTTTTCTTGAAACCTGCTATTTTTGTATTAGTTTGTCAATTGTTTTGCTAAAACTTTGTAAAAACTTACTCTCGTGAAATTTTTCTGCATGTTTTCTTATCCAAGAAGGATTGAACTTCTCCTCAATTTTATTAAACCTATGTAATGCTTCTTGAAGAGATTCAATATTTTGTTGGTTAAAAAAGACTCCTGAAGATTCAGAAACTTCTTTTTTATTTTCTACTACCGTCTCTAAAGCCCCTCCTTTTTTATATGCAATTACGGGAATTCCGTAACTCATGACTTCTAATGGGATCATCCCAAAATCTTCTTCTCCAGGAAATAACAACGCTTTTGAATTTTGAATATAATTTTTTAATTCACATTCTTTTAAGAATCCTTTAAATTCTATATTCTTTTTAGCTCTTTTTTTTAGTTTTTCCTTTTCAGAACCATTCCCGATAATTATTAATTTTTCTCCATTTTTATTAAAACAATCTACTAACAAGTCAATTTTTTTATAAGGTGTAAGTGCACCAAAACTTAAAAAATGAGTTTTACTGTTTCTTTCTAATGGTTCAATAAATAAATTTGAATCAATTGGAGGATATATAACTTCAGCTTTTCTATTATAGTATTTTTCAACTCTTTTAGCCACATTCTTTGAGTTTGAAATATAATAATCTACATTATCAATAGTTGATTTATCCCATTTTTTCAACTGCATAAAAAAGTAATTTGCAATTGGCCTAATTAATGGGTTCATAGATTTGAGATATTCTTCCGTATAACCCCAACAATATCTCATCGGGCTGTGAATATAACAAACATGGTTCGCATTATTTTTTATTTCTACTCCTTTTGCTGGACCAGATTCTGAAGATATTATAAGATCGTAATCTTCTTTTAATTTCAATGAATTAACTACATTCGGATATATAGGAAAGATTTTCTGGTAATGTTTCCGAAAAAAAGGTGTATTAAATTTTGAAAAATATACATTGTGCTTTTTCAAAAAATCTCCATAGCTATCCTCATCATAAAACAAGGTATATATATCAGCATTAGGATATAATTTTAGGATTGACTCAACAACTTTTTCACCACCTCTTCTGGTTATAAACCAATAATGAATTATAGCAACTTTCATTATGTCAATATTATTTTGTAATAACAAAAATAGTTAAAATCTAGTCAAAAAAAGGGACAATCTTTATTTAAATTACTTGCCCTTTTTTAACCTTCAGAAAAACAAAATAGATTATCAGAAAAACAAAATAAACTCCATAGGTTAATAAAAACTGAGCTCTAGTAAAGTTCATCACTAATAAAAAAATGTTGGTAAATATTAAAATCAATACCAGAGGACTTATTAAAAAATTTGTTTTTTCTAAAAAAAATATCTGTTTTTGCATAAAACCATAAAAAATCATCAATAGTGGGCCAAACCAACCAAAATCATAAAATAAGCCTCCAAAAAAAGTTATGTATGTATTTCTCTTTGTTGGATTGTTTAAATTTGCTAAATCTACATTGGTGATTTTTATTTTATTTAAAAACTTAATAAACAAGTAAAAATTATACATTCCAAATTTGTGATGTTTAAGAGTAGAAATCATATAATCCATTTCAAAAACACCATGAGTTATATACTGACCAATATGAATTTCTGAGAAATATACTTTAGTAATCAAAGGATTTTTATTTTTCTCAATAAATTTAATAGCATTAGTTTTTAATGGTACAAAATCATTGTAGGGTGATTTTAAAATTTTTTTAAAAAATTTATCTGGATTTACTTTTGCTCTATTTTCTACAACAGAAAAAGAATGAAGAAGCAGGATACCTATCGTTACGAGAAATAAAATATAAGTTTTGTAAGAATTGAATCTTATTTTTTTGTTGATTACTAAAATTAAGAATAAGAAAATAAATACTTCAAATATAATTCTTCTTGAATCCCTTAAATACCCTTCCAAAAGGGGAAGAAAAAAAATTAAAATACAAAAAACCAACAATTTTTTATTTTCTTTTTTGCACTTAAAATAATAAAGTAAAGGAAGAAAGTATAATACTCTAAATATTGAAAAAAGTCCAAATATTAAAGAAAAATTATTATCATTTGAAGCAAGTTCTTTGTTAACTAAATTAGAATTATAAAAAGAAATACCTCTAATATAAAATAAATCGATATACCTAACTGTAAATGAACAAAAAACTAGAATAATAAGAACCTTAATTATTAAGGTATGATTTTTAGTTATATATTTAGTTTTTAAATTTATGTTTTTAACAGGTAAAACAAAACCTACTAATAAGCCCAAATAGGAGATTGTGATGTAGGCAATTAAATTAATTGAAGGTGGATATTTGGCTTCTATTGGACTTAAAATATAGAAGAAAAACCATAAAAATATCCCAATAATTAAAGAACCATAAAACTTTCTTTTAAAGTTTTCCATTTACATTTTTTTAAACATTAAATTGCTTCTTATTATTTAAATAAGATATTTTAAACAAAGAGCTGAATAGAGCAAAAATAACAATACCTTTTATTACAGTAAAAAAAGGTTCAATTATTGAAGCAATTAAAATTAAAAAAGTAATTGAGATTAATGGCATTGAAGAATCTATCTTAAATTTTGAATTGATAGAGAAACAAGGTTTAAAGTATATGTAAATTAAAAAAAATAATCCTAGTATTCCTGTTTCTAATAATACACTAAGGTATTGATTGTGAATTTCTGTTCCTTTAAAATCTATTCTTGGATCTTTTATATTGTTTAACTCACTTTCTATATACAATCTTCCAAGTCCAAAACCTTCACCATAAACATAGTCATTAGATTCAATTTTATCATAAGTTAAACTCCATAAAAAAAATCGATCATCATTTGGTATCGATTGTATTTTATATTTCAAAAAAGGTAATTGAAAATATGCCAAAATCATTGAGGAAATTATTAATAAATATAATAGAACTATTATTTTTAATTTTTCCTTAAAAAAATAAGTAATACTTATTAAATGAATTAAAATATTAATCGCTAATGGAATTCTAGCTGATAAGTAGAACAAGTTTAAATTAAATAAAATAAGTAAAATAAGAGCTGTTTTTTTAGAAAAAACTTTATTAAAACTCTTATTATTTAATAAAATTACATTTACGATTATCATTAAATAACTCCAATAGGAGGGATGTACGTCCCACATTAAGTGAGGGTATTTAAATTGTACGTAGGTGTCATTTTTATTTAAACCTCTCATAACCTCTATCCAATCACCATATACATTTACAAACCATATTAGTTTTCCTATTGAAAATAAAGAAACTCCTACCATGATAAATATAAAAGACTTCAAAATTATTTTTATTCTTTTATTATCTAAATCAGATGAAAATATTATTATTGGCAATAATAGTAAAGATGTATAACGCTCTAAGCTTTTTACTGAAACAGCCAAGTTTTTTGATAACAATGTAGCTAATATACAAAACAGGCAAAAAATTAAATATGGTTTAATATAAACCAGGTTTTTTTTAAAATTTTGTTTAATGCCTTTTTCAAAAAAAAATACTATTAAGTTTATAATAATTACTATGCTTATAACTTTAATTGTAAAAAAAACTGCTATTATAGGAAGTACAGATAATAGAATGGGTAGTAAATAATATCTTATTTTATTTATTAAATTCACTCTTTTATTTTTTTATAATTTAAATCATTTTGCTTAAGAAAAAGTATTAAAAAAAGAGAATAAACCCAACCAGATTGTGCAGAAAAAATCATTGGATTTACTAGTAACTCAAGATGAAAAAATACAAATAATCCAAATAACACATTATTTTCTTTTGTTCTATTTTTTATAAATTTTTGAAAAATTTTAACTAATAAATTTATATACAATAAGGTTAAAATTATTCCATTTCTATATAATATATCTAAAGGAACTAAATGCGAAGTTTCAAATTTCTGACCAGTTTCTGGAATTACAAACTTCATACTTCCATTTCCATGACCAAACAAGAATTGAAATATTGATGAATTATATATTTTCGAAGTTACATGCTGAATTAAATCTCCTCTTCCAGCAAAAAAGTCATTAAATGATTTTTCTCCGTAAAAAAAACTAAAAAACCTTTCATTAATTAAGTCCATGACAGCGTCAATTTTACCTGAAAAGATTAAAACAAAAACCCCGATTATTAAAGCAATAAAAGAGTATTTTACAAGTAAATTAAATGTTTCTCTATTTAAATCATAAAAAGCTGTAATAAACAACGTTGCTATTGCTGCCAATAATGCTCCTCTAGACATTGTTAAAACAATTATCAATATAAAAAAAAGAGATAAGAATAATTTTAAAAATTTATGTTTTAAATAAAAAAAACTAATAACAAAAGCTAGTCCATTAAGCATTGCAAATGTGTTAACTCCTGCAACAAATTCGGATTCTATTCTTTCATCCCACAATACACTTAGTTTAAAGAAATGACTTGGCTCCTCTATATAGACCCTAATAACACACATTATTACGATTACTAAAAAAGTTTTATAAAAATAATCTGGTCTCAAATCTTTAACAAAAAAACTCATCATAATAATGGCAAGTGTATTTTGCAAATAAATTACTGTTTTAGTTATTTGGGCATTTATTAATTCTCCATTTAAAATTATATTTATAATTGTTACAACTAAAGTTAATAAAAATACTTCTGAAACAATATAAGTTATCCTTCCTTTAACTAATTTCCCGTTAGATAAAAATAACATTATCATAAATTGTAACATTACCATAACTGTAGACAGGTATACATTACCAATACCAGCAATAACAATTATATTTAATGGTAATGACAATAATAAGAGCGTAGAAGATGTTTTGGAAATGCCAATTTTCATATTTTATAAATATTTAAACGCAATCTAACTCAATTATATTTATGTTCATTTTAGAAAATAAATTTTCTAAATTTTTATTTACAGAGAGCTTATTATTTCTGAGAAGATAAACACTACTTTTTATATTATCTGGTAAAATTAGTTTTAAATTTAATGAAGCAGTGGAACCAAACGAAACTACCATAGAAGGTTGAATATTCTTGATAATTTTATGAATTGGTTGATTTTCATCAATATAAAAAAGAGAGTTACCTAGTTCTTTTTTAAGTGTTTTTTTGGCTAAATCTTTTTTACCATGATGGTGTGGCTTATAATAAAAATCAAAATTTTCAAATTCTTTTTTCACTTCTGTTATTACCTTTTTTAAAGAATTTAGATAATCATTTTTAGAAATAAAACTAACAATAGGTTCTTGTCCTAGAACAAGCACTTTATTGTTTAAAGGGTAAGAATATTTATTAAAAGGTATTTGAAGGCTTTTACCAGGCACTAAAGCAAGTTTAGGAAAATAAACATACTGATTATTTACAATGTTCATTTCTATACCTGTAATATCACCCTCAAATTTTTTTGTTTTTAAACCAAAAAAGACAAGCAAGTAATTAACTGATCTTTTAGAAAGCATTTTGTTTTTTAAACTTAGTTTATAATAATTTAAGAGTCCATCTTCTAAAATATATCTTGATTCTATATTGCAGAAATTAAAAAAAATAGAATTACTTAAAATATGAGCAAGATCTACATAATAATAACTAATTTTGACATTCTTAAATTTTAATATTTGCTTATTTAATCTTCTAAAAACAAGTATTTGTTTAAAAAAGTTTAAGTATCTTGAAAATTTATTATTACTAACTTTTCTAGAACAATTGCCATTATAAACTTCATCCCAAAGTTCATTTTTGTAATCTAATCCATGAGGATTTACTAAAATATTTTTAGCTTTAGGTAAAACAATATTACTTTCAATTAAATTTTCTGCAATAGATAATGTATAAGGTGTAATGGGAAGAAATAAATTTAATTCTGTCATCTATTAAAGATCTATTTTTTTTACTGAATAATATTTCATTGATAAAATTATTAAAAAACTTAAAAAAGTAGAAATACCAGCTCCTAAAATTCCAAAATAAGGTACAAATATAATATTTGATACTAAATTAACAACCACCGCCCAAATTACAGGAATTATTATTTTTCTGTCTTTACTTAATGCATACAAAATAACATGTGGTATTAAAGACAGGTTAAACAATATACTTGCCAATAACAATATCCAAAAAGTACTTAATTCTTGACTATATTCTTCTTTTCCAACCCAGTTAATTAAAGGATTTATAAACATAATAATTAAAACACAAAAAAGAAAAAGAAATAGTATCATTTCCCTCTTATATGTTTTTATTAATGTTTTACTTTTTTTAATTTCATTATTCTTAAAAGATTTTAAAATTTTAGGGTACATCATGATTACAACAGATGTGCTTATAAATACATTTAAACTATTAGAGACATTAGAGTAAAAAGAATAAACTCCAACCTCTTCATTGGTATAAAAATATTTTATAACATACCTATCACTTAACTCAATTGTTTTTAAAGCAATTGTACTCAGCAAAAAAGGAATACTTATCCTTATCCCATTTTTAATCCACAAATAATCTATTTTTAAGTTATTTATTTTAAGGTGTTTATATCTTAATGAGTAAATAATTGTTATTAGAAAGAGTAATGAGTTTCCAAGAATCCAATATATTAATATATTAAAAATTGAAAAATCAATTTTACTGTAATAGTGAAAAAATATTAAAGCGATTATCCAAAAACTTGATCTAAAGAAAAGAATAATATTTCCTAAAATTGGTTTAGAAAAAACAATAAGTAATCTATATAATTCTTGTCCAAAATATTCAGTAAATAATAATATTAAACAGATTTTAATAAATGGCAAATCGTTATATTTCATTGTCCCATAAAAAAGAGGGATTATTAAAATAAAGATTAAAAAGTTAAATAAAAACTGATTAAAAAGTTTTAATACAATGGATTTTTTATCATCATTTATAAAATCTCTATGTGCATAATTATAAAAATCAAAACCTATGATAAAAATAAAAAAAGTAATCGTCGTTATTAATAAACTAATAGCTCCATAATCACTTACTGCCATTTCTTTTGGAAGAAGTATAGAAAAAAACATGAACTTTATTCCCATAGAACCAACTTTAAGGAACAACACAATTAATTTATTAAAAATATCCTTTTTTGTCATTAAAAAACAGTTGGTTTATATCTTAAAAATGTTATGATAATTGATGCTACATAGAATTCTTAGTCTATGAATTTTAAGCTCATTGGGGTGCCTCTTTCAACATCTTGAGAAAATGTTTCTCCTAATATTTCGTCATAATATTTAGGATGTAAACCATATCCAGGACGAATAGAACGGATATTTTCTTTTGTAATAATTTCTCCTTTTTTTACATTTTCGCAAACAAATAAAGATCGAGCAAATTTTTTGTTGTTTTTTACTTTTTCAGAAATCTCATAAGAGACTGTTCCCAATAGTTTTTCGGCATCTCTTACTTTAGAAACCATTTCTGTAAATTCAGAAACATCCAAAGAAAAATCTGCATCAGGTCCGCCAATAGATTTGTCTAAAATAAAATGTTTTTCAATAACTTTTGCGCCTAAAGTAACTGCAACAGTTGGTGCTAAAGAACCGTATGTATGATCGCTAAAACCAACTTCAACATCAAAACGTTGTTTTAAATCGGGAATCGTATTTAGATTTGCTAATTCTAAAGCAGCTGGATAAGACGAAGTACATTTTAACAATATAATCTCATTGTTTCCTGCTTTTCTGCAAGTATCAACCGCTAATTGAACATCCACTTCTTCAGCAATTCCAGTAGAAATAATAATGGGTTTTCCTTTGGAAGCTGTATAAGCAATTAAAGGAATGTCTTGAATTTCGAAAGACGCAATTTTGTAGGCTGGAACGTTTAGTTCTTCTAAAAAATCAACCGCAGTAAAATCAAAGGGTGAAGAAAAACAAATTAATCCTTCTTCTTTTGCTACTTCAAACAATTTTTGATGCCATTCCCAAGGGGTGTATGCTTCTCCGTAAAGTTCATATAAAGTTTTACCGTCCCAAAGTGTTCCACCTTCAATTTTAAAATGAGCGTTATCACAATCTATGGTTAACGTATCTGGCGTATATGTTTGTAATTTAATAGCATCTGCGCCCGTTTTTTTAGCGGCTCTAATTGTTTCAATAGCAACGTCTATATTTCCATTATGATTTGCTGATAATTCAGCAATAATAAAACACGGGTTATTACCGCCGATGAAACTATTTCCTATCTTCATTCTTAAATTTTTTTCCAACTTTAAAAATACAGTTTTCTGTTCTAATTCTATCTAATTTTATAAAACCTTTCCCTGTTTTTACAATAATTTCTGGGTTTACTTGTACAATTTCCCCAACTTGAATACTTGCATTGCTTTTATAATCTATTATTGAAATTTTATCAATGATGATTTTTTGACCTTCATAAAACGTAAAAGCTCCAGGATAAGGGTGTGCTTGAGCTCGTATCCAATTTCTAATTGTCTCTTTGTTCCAAGTCCAATTAATTTCTCCGTCTGCAGAAGTTCTTTTACCAAAATAAGTAGCATTTGCTTCAATTTGTTCTGTTAAAGTTAATTGATTTGATTCTACCTTTTCTAATACATTTTCTATCAAAGGGAAATATTCTTTAGCATACTTTTCTAACAATATTCCGCCAGTATCATTCTCTTCAATTGGGATTTCGATTTGAGCTATAATTTTTCCTGTATCGCAACCAGAATTTATGAAGTGCGCTGTAATTCCCGTCTTTTTTTTGCCTTTTATAATTGCCCAAACATGAGGTGTTCTGCCTCTAAATTTTGGCAATAATGATCCATGAATATTGAATGTTATTTTATTGGAATGGTTAAAAATATCTTCTTCTATTAAGAATAAATAATTAATGGATACGATAACATCTACAGAAACGTCTTTAATGAATTTATAACCAGCGCCATTTCTTGGATTTCCAGCAAAAACAGGAATGTTCCTTTCTTTTGAAAATTGAATAATATCTACTGATTTTTTATCGGTTAAAATAAATTGTATTTCATATACTTTATGAATTTTTAACAACGTATCAAAGCCTAAACCACCACTACATAAAACGCCTAATATTAACATAAGCTCGAAATTAATTTATGGTATCGTTCTTTAATGTTTTTGTCAAATATGCTTTTTTGAGCATTTATAAACTGTTGGAAATCTGATTTAAAAAACGAGTGTAATTCTCTTTCAAAACAATCTACACTAAAATCTTTCATGTTTCCCAATTCAAAAATTGCTTTTTTCTCTGTGAAACCTTGGTATATTTTCTTCTGATTATCAACATAAAAACCGCTTAAAATGGGCATTTTAACACAACAAAGTTCATATAAAACAGTACTTGCAGGAGCAATTGCAAAATTAGAATCAATCATAATTCTCGACAATTTTTTCTCTGACAAATTCTGATAAATTTTAATAATATCTTTGTTTAAACGCTGTATTTCTTTGTGTACATATGCGCCGCCTAATACAATATGTATTTTTTTAACCTGTTCTATTTTTAATAAAGCTTTCGCTGCCTTTAATGTTAAATTATAAGGATCTGCGCCACCAAAACAAACAAAAGCAGTATCTAATTGTTGTAAAGTATTTTGTTTTGTTGAAAGTTCTAAAAAAGTTGGACGTAATAAAGCATAATTTGTCCCTAGTGCAAATTTTGTGTACGATTCGCAAGAAAAATCTTCTTTAGAAATACTTGGCGAATGGTTGATAACAATGTCTGCAAATAGATGTTCAGAAGCTAAATCGTCTATGTATATTAATTTAAAACCGTGTTCTTTTATTTTTTTTTGATAGCTTGAATTAAATTGATATCCGTCTGCAATTAATAAATATTTGTTTGAATCAAATTCTTTAGAAATCCAGTTGGACTCTTCTTCTATGGTAATTTCATTAGGGATTCGTTTTAGTTGATAGCTTTCAGGAATAACGTTTATTGCAGAACTTTCTGAAGTAAGAAAAGTAAATGTAAAATGCTCTTTCAACATTTCTACCAGACTAAATAATCGATATAAATGTCCTAGACCTATTGCTGGATTTCCATCAGCTCTAAAAAGAATTATTTTTGACATCTTACTTAATTTAATCTACTAAATCCGGAATGACAAACGGGGCCTTCAAGTAATTTATGTATATCTTTTTTACCATTTTCGCAATCAGAAATGTTTTGATAAACATCGTCTAATGCTTCAAAATATAAATCGATATACCGATTTTTATGTGCTGTACAGGCATAAAAATGGGTACTCGCTAAAAATCCTTTTTTCAGCATTTCTTGAGTAATATATGTTTTGTATTCCAAACCATTTTCACTTGTAAAACTATAGGTACTTAATGCCGGCATTCCAGAAACAGTAATTGATAAGTTGTGAGATTTTGCCAAAGATTTCCATCCTTCTTGAACCTTTTTACCTTTTTCGGTAATAATCTTCCAAGATTTTAATTTTTCCATCACCTCTAATGTTTTCAAAGCTGCTGTTGGACCAATTCGTTCTGTCCAAAATGTACTACTTATGAATGAGGTTTGTGCAGATTCCATAACAGATTTTTTTCCTACAACAGCAGTTAATGCATAACCATTTCCAATTGTTTTGCCATACATCGCAATATCTGGTTCTACTTCAAACTTTTTATGTATTCCTCCAAAAGTCTCCCTAAATCCTGAAGTACATTCATCAAAAATCAATACAATATTTCTGTCTGTAGCTATATCTCTAACCTTTTTTAAAAAATTGTCTTCTGGCCCAAAATTTCTTACAACTTCCATTTTTATTACTCCAATCTCATTATTATTGAGTATTGATAGTAATTCCTCAAAATTATTATAATGAAACGGATATACGGTATCTTTTAAGTTTTTTGGAACACCATTAGGGTTTAAACCAGGTAATAAATGCCCAGACAAACCATCTCCTTGATTATGATTTGCCGATAAATACCAATCGTGCCAACCATGATAACCACAAATAGCCACTTTATCTTTTCCTGAAGCTGCCCGTGCAATTCTAATAGCAATTGAGTTTGCTTCACCTCCACTTCTAGCAAATCTTACCATGTCTGCCCAAGGATTTAATTCAACTAACCTTTCTGCTAGTTCTACTTCTTCTGGGCAATTAAACGTACTCATATTTCCGTTTTTTATAACTTTTTGTACGGCACTATCTACTTCTTTGTTTCCATAACCTAGAGTATTAGTTCCTATTCCCATGATAGACATATCAAAATATTTATTACCATCCAAGTCCCAAACTTTACACCCTTTCGCCTTAGAAAAGTAAGAAGGCCAGTTTTCTGGTAAAAACATCTCTGGTCTTTTAGATAGCAACATAGTTCCTCCTGGAATTAATTTTTTAGCTTTTTTATATAGTATTTGTCCAGTTCTATTTTTCATCTTTCTCAATGGTTTTTATATACCCTTCGTTTCGTATTATGTTACTATTTAATTTTCGAATTTGTTCATTTTCTAGATAATAATCTGCATAGGTTTTCCAATCATTATCTACACCAAGATGATTTATCATTTCTTTCATAACCTCAAAATCCTGAGGTTCATCAACAGTTAACCTGACATGATTATAATTTATTTCTAAATTATGATTTTCAGAGGTAAACAGATTTCCTCCTTTACTAGTTGAATTATTTCGAATATATGGCGTTACATGTTCTCTATCGGACACTAGTTTAGCATCTTTCCAAGCTTTTTCTAAAGCTTTAAAAGTAAAAATTTCAATATCTTGACCGTCAGGATATTTTTCTTCAATAATATTAGCGTAATAATCTAAACCTTTTGTTTTGGCTTGTATAATTATTTCATCTATCAGTTGCGAATCTATTAAAGGGCAATCAGATGTTAAACGAACAATCAACTGAGGTTTAATTTCTTTTACAGCCTTATAAAATCTATCTAAAACATCATTTTCGCTACCTCTATAACAATTAACCTTATATTCTTTTGCTAAAGACTCAATTATATTATCATTTTTTCTATCCGTTGTTGCGATAAAGATAGCATCTACTTCTTTCGCTTTTTTTATTCTATTGATATGAATCTGTAATAATGTTTGTTCTTTAATTCTTAGTAAGACTTTATTTGGCAATCTTGTAGAACCTGTTCTTGCTTGTGTTATAACCACTACTTTCATGAGTTCCAATTTGATGGGTTTAATAAGAATTCTTCTTCCACATTAATTGAATCTATATCTTTATGAGGTATGTTAATTATATTTTGAAAAGATTCAATATTTTTTAATAACTGGCTTTCTGTTTCAACACCTATCAGCATATAATTTATATATTTTTTTTGTAAAACATATTGCATAGCTAAAGTTTGTGTATTGAAATTATTGGCTTTTTTTATTGATTCTAAAGATAACAAATAAGGACGAAGAGGGTCAAATTTTTTTGGTAGCATATTTAATTCATGAAAAAACAAACCTTGTAAAAACACAGATCTTGTGTGAATTTCAATTCCTTTTTTTCTTACTTTTTCAATATATTTCTTTCTTTTGGATGCATTATCAAATAAGTTAAAGGGTATTTGGATAATGTCAAACTCATTGTAATTATTAACAATATCATTTATTTCTTCATTATTATATAAAGAAATACCTATTTTTTTAGTCAGTCCTGTCTTTTTTGCAGTAACAAACTCATTATAAAAGTGAATGTTTTCTTTAAAGCTTTCGTAATTATGAAACATATAACATAGTAGTTGTTTGCAATGAAGCTTTTTACAATTACCATTTATATGATTTAAAAGTTGCCCTTTTTTTAAAGAGTGATTGGCAGAGAGTTTTGTTATAATATTAAATATTTTATTTGGGAATTTTTTGTGGAATTGTCCAATTACCTCTTGTGAATTTCCATAAGCTTCTGCGGTATCTAAAATACGAATACCTTTGTCAAAAGCAGTATTTAAAATATTAAAAGATTCAGATAAATTAGGTTTTCCTTGTTTATTATGAATGCCATAATCTAATCCCAATTGAACTGTTCCTAAAATAATTTTATTCATAATTATTTTTTATCATTCGTATAGAATCACATTCTTTACCATCATAAACTCCAAATTTTTTGACTATTCGCTCTCGTTTAAAACCTAAATTTTCATAAAGTTTGATAGCCCTATTATTCTCAGAGACTACACCTAATGTAATTTTTGATAACTTTAAAGTATCAAAGCAATACTGTATAATTTTAGAAGTAGCTTCTTTGGCATATCCTTTCCCCCAAGAGCTTTTATCACCTATTAAAATTCCATATTCTCCTGAATTACTTTCTAAATTAATTGGGTCTATTTTAATGTTTCCTATATGTTTATTTTTTTCTTTGGTATGTATTGCCCAAAATAAAATGTCTTTTCTTTCTTGTTCTTTTAAAAAATTTTCAAGCAGTTTTTTGTTATAACCTTGACGTGATTCTAAATACCTATTTACTTCAAAATCATTCAACCAATCTAAATATTCTTGTGAAAGGTGTTTTAATGATAAAGGTAAAAAAACTAGCCTTTCAGACTCAAGTTTTACAGCTTTCATACTAGTTGATATAATTTAAAACTTTTTCGATAACGAATTCTTGTTCTTCATTCGTTAATGAAGGAAACATCGGTAAACTTATACATTTTGAATAATAGTTTTCTGAATTACTTAATTCTGCTTTGTCGTAACCTATTTTTTGATAATAAGGCAATGTATGAACAGGAATATAGTGTATTTGAGCAAAAATATTATTACTTCTTAAAAAATCATACAATCCTTTTCTATCTTCAACTTCAATTACAAATAAATGGTGCGCGTTATAATGTCCTTCCTTTAAAGACTGGTATTTAACCTTATTTTTAAAAGCTTCTTTATATGTTTTAGCAATTTCATTTCTTCTCGCTACCCCTTGATCATTTTTAGCTAATTGAGTTATTCCTAAAGCAGATTGAATATCCGTTAATCTATAATTAAAACCCAATTCTTGCATTTCGTAAAACCATCCACCATGATTATCTTGCATATTATCCTTAGTAATTCCATGTGACCTTAATAATAAAAGCTTCTTATATAATGCTTCAGAGTTAGTCGTGATCATACCACCTTCACCACAAGCAATGTGTTTTACAGGATGAAATGAAAAGACACCTATATCTGCATAGTTGCCATTTCCACATCGTTGCCTTACTCCTTTAGTATCTATAAAGTAACCACCTGGAGCATGACAAGCATCTTCAATTAACCAAAGGTTATGTTCATTTGCCAAACAACGAAAATCCTCTAAGTTAACAGGATGTCCAGCGAAATCAACCGGTATGATTCCTTTAAAAAACCCTTTGGGCTTACTTTCTAATAATTCTCTAACACTCTCCAGGGACAATAAATAAGTATCAGAATCTATGTCTGCAAACCATACTTCAGCACCTGCAAACCGAACACAATTAGCAGATGCAGCAAAAGTAATAGGTGTTGTAATAACTCTATCTCCTTTTTCTAACCCTAAAGAAAGTACAGATAAATGAAGTCCTGAGGTTGCATTATTCACGGCAACTGCATAATTAGCGCCAATGTAGTCTGCAAATTTATTTTCAAATTCGGTAACTTTTGGGCCTTGGGTAAGAAAATCTGCCTTCAATGTCCTAACAACAGCGTCAATATCTTCTTTTCCTATGGATTGCCGTCCGTATGGTATCAATTTAGTATTCATTAGGCTTCAAAACTATCATCAATATGTTCTTTTATTAAAACTCTTAAACTATCAACAGTTTCCCATTCTTGGTTATCCCCTGAATTATAACTAAATCCTGAAGGAACTTTTTGTGCTTTAAATGTTTTTAAATAATCATCTAATTTCCACATGTGTGTAGTAGGTAAAATAGTATAATACATACCTAGATCATAAGTGTAAAAAGAATCCGATGAAGTAATCATCTCCTCATGAATTTTTTCACCTGGTCTAATTCCAACAATTGGTTTACTGCATTTTGGTCCAATAGCTTCTGCAACATCCATAATTTTGTAAGATGGTATTTTGGGCACAAATAATTCACCTCCCCAAGCGTGTTCTAAAGCATGCATTACCATATCCACTCCACCTTGAAGTGATATGTTAAAACGCGTCATATTAGGATCTGTTATTGGTAGAGTATTATTCTCTTTCTTTTTGTTAATAAAAAAAGGAATTACTGAACCATTAGATCCCATGACATTCCCGTAACGTACCACTGAAAATCTAATCGCCTTTTCTCCTTTTACATTATTTGCTGCAATAAAAAGTTTATCAGAGGTTAATTTTGTCGCTCCATACAAATTAATTGGTGCACACGCTTTATCGGTTGATAGAGCCACCACACGTTCTACATTTGTCTTCAAACATGCATCTACCACATTTTCTGCACCACCTATATTAGTTTTTATACATTCACCTGGATTATATTCTGCAATATGCACATGCTTCATAGCTGCTGCGTGTATTACATAATTTATATTTTGAAAGGCTCTACATAAGCGATCTCTGTCTCTAACATCCCCAATAAAAAATCGTATTTGAGGATATTTTTCAATTGTGAATTCTTGAGCCATTTGAAATTGTTTCTGCTCATCTCTGGAAAAAATAACCAATTTTTTTATCTCTGGATATTTCTTTAAAATATGTTTTGTCAATGCTTTTCCTAAAGAACCAGTTCCTCCGGTAATTAATAATGACTTTCCATTTAAATCTAGCATGTTTTTATTTTTTTTAAATTAATAAAAAAATTTAATACCAATAATATTCTCTTTTTACTCAAAAATAAGATTTTTAATTCTTTTTAATTCCTTATCCTTTTCTGCTAAAACAATCTCTTCCTCATTTAACATCCAATCAATGTCTAATTCTTTATCATTATAAACAACGCCACATTCCGATTCTTTATTGTAATAATGATCACATTTATAAGCAAAAATAGTGTCATCTTCTAATACAGAAAACCCGTGAGCAAAACCTTTTGGAACAAACAGTTGCTTATTATTTTCACCTGATAATTCTATTGAAAAATGCTTACCAAAAGTAGGTGAATCTTTTCTTAAATCTACCGCAACATCTAACACTCTACCTTTTATAACTCGCGTTAATTTTGCTTGGGCAAATTCTCCTTTTTGCAAATGCAACCCTCTTATCACCCCTCGCTGAGAAATTGATTGATTATCTTGGACAAAATTAACTTTTAAACCTGTTTTCTTCTCAAATTTTTTTTGATTAAAACTTTCAAAAAAATACCCTCTTTCATCACTGAAAATTTGTGGTTCTATAATAAAACAACCTTTTAATTCTGTTTCTGAAACCTTCATTATAATTTCATTAAATTTTCTCCGTAACCACTTTTTAATAAAGGAGTCGCTAATTTATATACTTGTTCTTTTGTAATAAAGCCACTTCGATATGCTGCTTCTTCTATAGAACCTATTTTCAAGCCTTGCCGCTCTTCGATGGCTTGAACAAACTGACCTGCTTGCATCAAAGAATTAAAAGTGCCCGTATCTAACCAAGCAGTGCCACTATCTAAAACTTTAACAGACAACTTTTCTTTTTTTAAATAACAATTATTAATCTCCGTAATTTCTAGCTCACCTCTTTTACTTGGTTTGATCTTTTTAGCAATTCTAACAACCTCGTTGTCATAAAAGTAAATTCCTGGAACAGCATAATTAGATTTTGGGTTTGTTGGTTTTTCTTCAATAGAAATTGCATTGTGATTATCATCAAACTCAACAACTCCATACCGCTCTGGATCCTTTACATGATAGGCATATACAATTCCTCCCACAGGATTTTTATTTGCTTTTAATAGTTTTGACAAACCAGCCCCATAAAAGATATTGTCTCCTAGAATTAAAGCTACATTGTCTTTTCCAATAAAGCTTTCTCCAATAATAAAGGCTTCTGCCAATCCATTGGGCTGTTCTTGAACAGCATATTGAAAATCGCATCCATATTTCTTTCCATCACCCAATAGTCTTTTAAATAAAGGGAGATCTTGGGGTGTAGAAATAATTAATATTTCTCTGATTCCAGCTAGGATTAATACTGATATCGGATAATAAATCATGGGTTTGTCATAGACTGGCATCAACTGTTTGCTAACCGCTAATGTTAATGGGTGTAACCTTGTCCCTGAACCTCCTGCTAATACTATTCCCTTCATATTATGTGTATTTATTTAAATACCATTGAATGGTTTTTCGAATTCCTGATTCAAAATTCTCAGCAGCTCTCCAACCTAATTCCTGTTCTAACTTTGTTGCATCTATTGCATACCTATAATCATGCCCTGGTCTGTCTTTTACAAAGTGAATTTGCTCTTTGTAAGAAGTGGTTTTTGGAATTATTTCATCTAAAATAGCACAGATAGTATGGGCTATATACAAATTATCCCGCTCATTTTTGCCACCAATATTGTAGGTTTCCCCAGATTTTCCAGAGGTAAAAACCAATTCAATTCCTTTACAATGATCTAAAACGTACAGCCAGTCTCTAATATTTTTACCATCACCATAAATTGGAATTTTTTCACCAGAAACTGCCTTTCTAATGATGGTCGGAATCAACTTTTCATCGTGTTGTTTTTCCCCATAATTATTAGAGCAATTGGTGGTAACGACATTCATTCCGTAGGTATGAAAATAACTCCGTACCATAAAATCTGAAGAAGCTTTTGACGCACTATACGGACTGTTTGGTGCATAGGGTGTCTCTTCAGTAAACAATCCCGTTTCTCCTAGAGTTCCGTATACTTCATCTGTAGAAATGTGATGAAATCTACAATTCTCGTAACCTTTTCTGAACACATTTGGAGATTCCATCCAATAATTTTTGGCTGTATCTAATAAATTAAAGGTCCCCAAAACATTTGTTTTCACAAATGCATCTGGATTTGTAATAGAGTTATCTACGTGAGATTCTGCTGCAAAATGGATGACTCCTTTTATATTGTATTGTTGAAATAGTTTTTCGACTAATTCTCTATCGCAAATATCACCCTGAATGAAAGAATATTTGGGATTACCTTCAATTTCAGAGACATTCGAAAGGTCTCCTGCATAGGTCAATACATCTAAATTTACAACTTCGTATGATGTATTTGTTTTTAGAAAATAAGGAATAAAATTAGCCCCTATAAAACCCGCTCCTCCAGTGATAAGAACTACTTGCATTATTACTGTTTATAGTTTTCTAAATAAGTATTTAATTGTCTTATAAGCAACCAAAAAATCATGAATCCTCCACCTAATGCTCCTAATAAAAAAATATAATTTTTTGTTATCCCTTTTACTTCGGTTCCTATAGGTTGAAAATCTGAAATAACATTAATCACATCATATTTAGTAGATTTTTTTATCGCTATTTGTTCTAAATCTTGATTTATTTTTCTGTTAGTCTCAAACAAGTCAATTTCTTTTGTCTTGCTTTTTTGTCCTCCTAAATTGATACTTGTCCCTGAAGTTTGTTTCTTCGACTCTTCAATCATCACTTTCATATACACGTTTCTTAACGTGTCAACTTGGATCAGGTTTTGGCGATATAAAGAATCGGTTCTGTTTAAATTTTTATTTGTTATTGTTTTTATTCTATTGAAATATTTATTGTCAACTACTGAAAAAATAATAACATCCCCTAATTTGTCGAAAACATCATTTTTTTCAGCTGCAATACTTACTTTATGAAACCTATAGTCATAATGTGTAAATGATTCTTTATAATTCTCAAAAGCATAACTCCTTAACGACAATGTATCTAGAGATGAAATTAAACTATTATAGGAGTTTATGATATCACTATCTATTGGAACGGGTTCTATTTCAAACTTTCTTAGTGATGCTGCTACAGACATCTCTAAATTAAATATTTTTTGAAGTAATGCGGTATCTTTTTGGATTACCAAATCATTGTAATAATTGACATTATTATACAATTGCCTTGTGCTTTTAAAATTTGGCTCAAGCACTAATTGTGAATAAAATAAATCTTCTTTATTAAACTCTTTTAAACCCCCTATAACTCCTCCTATAATAACAGCAATTCCTATTGGTCTAAAATTCTTTTTTAGAAATATAAGTACCTTAATTGCACTAAGAAAAATACCTGTAAAAATACCTTTTATAAAATTAAAAAGATTTGAAAACCCTCTCCCAATGATTACAAATAGAGATCCTAAGTCTACCTCTTCTTCGTTGTTCTTTTGATCTGTTGACATTGTTTTGTTTTTGATGTAAAATTTATTTTTAATTGTTAAAAAATTTGTTCTAATATTTTTTGAGTAATCGCATATGTTGGTGTAACCCCTGTCATTCCTAAACCTCCAGAGGCTAATGTTGCTCCTGTTTCCAAAGGATTATCAGAAGCGTAATAGGCATACCTTACTTTTACGTTTTCAGAAATATTCCCTCTAATTTTTGAGGCAGACTGGATGGCTTTTTGATAATGTGCTCCTTCCATTTCTAACCCGAT
>Ga0209533_1001797_pt1 | contig 19925 bp, 18 predicted proteins | sample COG_04_FD_184748 | JGI IMG/M metagenome (GOLD analysis project Ga0209533, IMG submission 184748) | Pelagic Microbial community sample from North Sea - COGITO 998_met_04 (SPAdes) (version 2) | ecosystem: Environmental > Aquatic > Marine > Neritic zone/Coastal water | place: Helgoland, sampling...
CAGTACCCGATTAACCAAAAATGATTACATTGTTCATTGTATTTTTTTTACGTTTGACAGTTGTGCAAGGAACTCAGGTGGCGATGTACAAGGAACGGACGAGTGGCCAGTGTGGCGACAGTGGTGGTGGTTGGGGTAAAATTACCTCGGTCGCCGCGTGTGAAGCGGGGGCGGTGGTGGCGGGGTGGGGTGATACGACGGCGCAATCCAGATGGCACACGTACGGGTGTTTTTATCGTTATGGGTCCCTGTACTTCAACGCCGACAAGGTCTACGCCTACAAACCCTGCAGCAGCGACAACAAATGTCTCTGCACACTGACTTGTCCACCGGGCACGTACCAAGATCGAAGTGGGCAGTCCTCTTGCAAAACATGTCCCACCGGCCAATACAATGACCAAAATGGGCAATCATCGTGTGAAACATGTCCCACCGGCCAATACAATGACCAAAATGGACAATCCTCTTGCAAAGAATGTGCTACTGGCCAATACAATGAGCAAACCAGTCAAAGCAGTTGCAAAGAATGCGCTATTGGCCAATACAATGAACAAACCAGTCAAACGTCTGAATCTGTTGCTTGCAAAGAATGTACTACTGGCCAATACAATGAGCAAACCAGTCAAAGCAGTTGCAAAGAATGTACTACTGGCCAATACAATGAGCAAACCAGTCAAAGCAGTCAAAGCAGTTGCAAAGAATGCGCTATTGGCCAATACAACGAACAAACCAGTCAAAGCAGTTGCAAAAAATGCGCTACGGGCAAATACACGGGCAACTTGATTGGTCTTGTTGACCAATCAAGTTGCCAAACATGTGCCAATGGAAAATTCAGCTATGCTGGCGCATCACGTTGTTGTCTGGCAACCTACTTTGAAAAGAACAAACACTGTGAAAAATGCCCATGGAAGGGACAATGTTATCATTTGTTTAACGAATACCCAACATCACGTCTAGTAGTCGTCGGTGATGGAAGAACGGCATACTCAGGGAAACGCTACACCCTTGACAATTGGATTCAAGGCAACGATCAAACAAATGTGGGATTGTACGATGCCCCCGTAGCGCAAATCGACTTTGGCCAAAACTGTTCCACCGGGGACGTGTTTATACACACGGAATCGCAATGCCGCGATGTCGCGTGGTTTAAATCTGATGTTACTACTGTTACTGTTACTGTTACGCAAGATTCTTCAAAACGCGTGGGTTGTTACTCAAGTGGAAACGTATTTTTATTCAATACTCGTGCAGAACAAACATCGAACCTGACCGTGGGCACTGACGAGTGGTGCAGAAAATTGGTGAGTAGTATATAAGAGACTCTTAAAAAAGTAAATGTTTTTCCTCTTGTTTTTATTATGTTCTGCAGCGATGGCAGAAGAACTCGCGGCAATTGTTTATTCTGATAACTCACAGTGTGTCACTGGTGCCACTGAAATTTGGGTCAGCGACACGAGCGGCATCCAAGAAAGTGTTGGCAAATTGACACGTGCTGAAGCAAATGATTTCACAGTCACCAATACATTAAAAGTCACGGGAGACGTGTTGATAGGCGAGAAGACACTTGAATCTTACATTACAGATATTTGTAACTGTACGCGCTTATAAAAATAGGGCGCACGCGTTTGTGACAAGTAGTTTGCACTTAAGTTGAATGAAAAATAAGACTATAAATGCAGTACCCGATTAACCAAAAATGATTACATTGTTCATTGTATTTTTTTTACGTTTGACAGTTGTGCAAGGAACTCAGGTGGCGATGTACAAGGAACGGAGGAGTGGCCAGTGCGGCGACAGTGGTGGTGGTTGGGGTAAAATTACCTCGACCGCCGCGTGTGAAGCGGGGGCGGTGGTGGCGGGTTATTTGGATAAGACGGCGCAGACTGGGTCATGGTCCGAAAGCCCCCCCGGGTGTTTTTATCGTTATGGGTCCCTGTACTTCAACACCGACAACGTGCCTACGCGAGACCACGCCTGCAGCAGCGACAACAAATGTCTCTGCACACTGACTTGTCCACCGGGCACGTACCAAGATCAAAGTGGGCAGTCCTCTTGCAAAACATGTGCCAGTGGGCAATACCAAGATCAAAGCGGTCAGTCCTCTTGCAAAACATGTGCCAGTGGAAAATACAACGAGCAAGTCGGACAATCTTCGCAATCCTCTTGCAAAACATGTGCCAGTGGAAAATACAACGATCAAGTCGGACAATCTTCTGAATCCTCTTGCAAAACATGTGCCACTGGACAATACAACGAGCAAGTCGGACAACCCTCTTGCAAAACCTGTCCCGACGGTCAATTGCAATTTCAGCGTGGACAATCCTCTTGCGATTCATGTACCAGTAGTAATAACACGTGGGTCAACTCAGTCGCCAACGTCCAACAAAGTGTTGAAAAATTGTTAGGTGGTGAAGCAAAAGACTTCACGGTCACCGGGACATTAAAGGTCGGAACATTAAGAATACGCAATGTGGCACTGCAAGACTACATCACAAGTGTGACGAATAGTAGATTATAAAAATACGTTATTTGAATACATGGGTAAATGTACACCAAAGGGAGACTCTGAGGAAAAGTGTTGCGGCGTAACGTTTTCTTCCGAAGCCATCAACCCCATTTTTACCAACATCTTGGCCACGTTTGTTTCGCTACGTATTGCCTGCACAAACCGTTGGTTAAACTCCGGTGGACGACGGCAGTTCAATTGACGCAGACATATTGCTTCGTGCGCGTTCAAAAGGGCGTTAAACGTGATTTTTTCGCCGTCGTACCAAACATTAAAAGGCGACAGTGCTATTCCGACGCCTTTCCATATGTCGTTGTTGAGCACAATTTCCAAATCCGAATTGGGTATCAGAATGATATCTCCAGTGTTTAGTGCGACGGTTGGTCCTCCTGGCAACAGCGATTCTTTTAATGGATTCACTGGTTTGGACCATATAAATCCCATGAATAAAGTGGACAATGGGTTACTTATACTGTATCTTTTTTGTGAACGCCTATTTAAAGCATTGGTTTGTTCGTAAAAATGTACAAAGTCATTATTGTGGGAAATTCTGGTACGGGCAAGACGTGTATTTTGAATCGCTACGTGCACTCCAGATTTGCGGACAATGTTCCCACTACGATAGGCATCGAATTTGTGCACAAAGAGTATGACGACAAGACCAATTTGGTGTTGTGGGATACGGCCGGACAAGAGCGATTTAAATCTGTGACAAGTTCGTTGTACCGAGGCGCGCATGCCATTATATTTGTGTATGACATCACCAACCGTGATTCGTTTTACGGATTAGACCAATGGATGCGTGAGTACACGGCTTTGGGCAATGTGGATAAATCGGTGGCACTGTTGTTGGGGAACAAGATTGATTTGGACCGTGCTGTGTCGAAGGAGGAGGCGTTGGGATGGGCGGCTAAGAATAACATGTGCTACGAGGAGGTATCGGCATGGACGGGCGATAATGTGCGCGAAGCGTTTGCCACGGTTGTTCGTCGGCTTCACACACTTCCCGAGGTTCGAGACAACAAACAGCGAATAAAGGAATCGTTGTCCAAATCTGATCGATGTTGTTATTAAATCCTATGATAATCCCAAAAAAAGGTATTTATGTCTTGACAAAATGTCATAAATGATTACTCTTGGTTTAATTGGGAATGGATTTGTCGGTGGAGCGGCGCGTCAATTGGAGTGTTCTAAAAATAAAGTGGTCGTGTACGACATTGACCCCGAAAAGTGTGTTCCATTGGGAACAACGCTAAACGATGTCGCTGTGGCTGATATTATTTTTGTTGCTGTACCCACACCCAGTCGAAAAGACGGAACTTGTCACACGGACATCGTAGTTTCCGTTGTAAAGCAGTTGAAAAAGGCATGCGCCGAAGCAAATATTGTCATTCGTTCTACTGTCCCACCGGGTACCGCCAAATCACTGGGTGTGAGCTTTATGCCAGAATTTTTAACCGAAGCGAATGCAAACAAAGATTTTTGCAACAATCCACTGTGGATTTTGGGGGACGGTCAACCGGAAAAATTACAACAACTGTTGACAAACGCAAAAAATGAAAACATTATTGCTTCTGATAATTTGGTTCAGATGAGTTCCACGGAAGCGGAAATGGTGAAATATGTCCGAAATTGTTTCTTGTCCACCAAAGTATCATTTTTCAACGAAGTTTTCGATGCTTGTCACGTACACGGGTGTAATTACGAGTCGGTGCGCTTGGCAGTGGGAGCAGACCGTAGAATTGGCGCTGGTCACACACTTGTTCCTGGTCCGGATGGTTTACGTGGATTTGGTGGTCATTGTTTTCCCAAAGATGTGGCTGCATGGTGTGCATTTGCGGGACAACCCCATTCGATCATTGATGCGGTGAGAAGACGCAACTTGGAATTGGATAGAACTGAAAAAGACTGGGAAAAAGATAAAGGTAGAGCTGTAGTTTAATTTGAACTAAATAGGATATCCGGACCGTACTCTAAATTCCACTTTAATTTTATTCCTTTTTCTGATAAATCCACTGGTGAAACAATCGTCCAATCTGTCTCAACGTCTAAAATCCCTACTGTTGTCAACGCATAACTTACAAATGCGGAACACCAGAATGTTTTGTCGGTTCTTGGTATGAGTATGTGTACCATGGCTGCCAACCAGTGCCCGACCATGGTGTCGTAATGACAACCGTATACTTTATCGTGTATTTTCATCAGTGCCGCGTCTGTAAATTTGTCGTATGTCTTGGGGTTTTGGGGACTTCGTTTGTACAAGCGTTGCTTACCACCCGAATACTCTACATAGTCTCGCAATGGTACAAGAGCAATTCCGTATTTTATTTTACCGTCTTCGGGATCTTTGTGTACGTGTTTTGACGAATCCCAAACATAGGTACCCTTTTTAGTCCAAGGGGGGTCGACGACAATTATACCAACGTGAGAATAACGACTGCGCGTCCAACAACGAATGGCCCAGTCAACACACGCCAACCATCCATTGTATGGATGTTCATTAAATAAAATAATATCACCCGTTTTAAGATCGTCCATTATACAATATTTTAATTTATATTTATACGTTTATTCACTAATAACGACACTGTTCTCAACAGTCAGTGACATCCAACTTATGCTTGTGTAAATGTACCACGTTAACATTGTGATTTGTACTGCCATTTGCACTCCGATCACCGCAAATTTGAATACAATCCACGTTGCCACCGCAGCAGTGACGATTGAGAGTACGTTATTGAGCCACATTGCATAATAGCAATCGACCCATACATCGTCAATGGGGGCGTTTTGCCATGCTTGCAGTGCGAGTTTTCCAAGGGTTGAATCGAAAGAGACCAGACCATGTTGTATTGCAAATTTGCCGACGTCTGGAAAGGTCCATCGTACCCAAAAAAGACTGTTCCAAAATATGGAATATTCACTCATGAGTTCTTTCAGTGTCAGTACTCCTTCAACAGTGCCCACGTATTCGGCACAGTTTAAATATTTTTGTCGGGAACCCAATGCTATTTCATAATACGTACCGTTGAATGCTGAGGTTTTTGTCGTGGAGTTCCACGTGGAGGCGTTGTAAGCGGCGTATCGTGCGTTGGCTTCCATTTTATCTTGGGTCCACGCGTCGGGGGCCGAGCATGTTCGGCATAGGTCTTCCGTCGTGTTTCCCGTCATCGCCATGTAGGGTAACATTTTATAAAAACATCCTGGTTGGAGTCTCGAGTTGTACCACGCAAAGATATCCTCCACCAACGTATACGGCACAAGTGGTGCACATGTCAACATGTAACCATAGACCATGTAGAGATAGACAAAGGTTGTAATGAAACCAATGACGACGGTATTTGCCATCCATACCAATGGAATGACTGACCACGAGGTATTTGTGGCGATGACGACGGCAATAATCAAACATGTTAACAGCGCGTTGTCCATTCGATTGAGACGTGCTTCTTGTTTGACTTTTCTCTTTGAATCTTTGTTTTGAGTGGTAAACCCGGTCGACATTGTTGCGATGCGACACGCGGCTATTGCTTCTGCGTCTGCCAACAATTGGCAGTTGTCATCTGTTTTTATGGAAATGTCAACCGTTTCCGACGTCACAAAAATGGATTCTTCCAAATTGCACGACGAAAAGAGTAAATAATCGTACATGTGATACAGACTGTATCCAAAAAATGGGACGTATGTATCGTTGGTGTAGGTGAAGAATTTCCTGGACGACAATAGAAACCTGTCAATTTGACCCAACCATTTCTCTTTGCGGGTCGTGTTGGTATGGGACGTGTTGGCGTGGGACGTGTTGGCGTGGGACGTGTTGGTTATAAATGCAGTAAAGTTTGTTGCCAAGTAGGTCCAATCGTTTTTGACAATATACAACCATCTTGTGTCTGTGTTTTTGACTGTTGGTAAAGGTCTCGAATTGCTCAATTTGGTGAAGCGTTTTTCAAAAAAGTTGTTGTCGCCCAGTCCATTGAAAAATACACCGACTTCTCGTATAATATCTGGGAAATAATTATGATAAAATGCGGCGATGGCTTGGCCCTGAATCATTGTGGTTTCCAAGAAATTATCCAAGATCGCACAATCCGTGCACCACGTTGGTGCGGGATTTCCTCTAGCGTTGCATCTTTTGATGCCCGTTTTAATGGGTACGCCCAACCAGGTTGGTCTGGAATGGTGATGGGGTGTTCTTAAAATGGAGGTGCCCTTTTTCCAATTTCTTTTGAGATTTTTAATCACGCGTTCTGTGTGTGTTTCGGTTGCTTTGGTCTCGTGACCTATTGTGTTCCACCACATTACCAAGTGTTTGTGAGAATCGTAGCTGGCGTCAATGGCTTTCCACATGTTTTGTGTCATATCTTTTTGAGTCCATTCGTTGTGTGCGTAAGTGTACGACGATTGTAATTTTTGTAAGGAGCGCCACGTTTTTGCCGTGGACGAGGGATTGGCAGGGTTGTCGTAATTTTCGTCCAGTTGTTCCATGACAAGCGACAACATTCCGGAGGCCTCGACTTTCGATACCAATGTGTGAAAGGTGGTGACCGACCCTTGAAAAAAGCGCATGTAAAGTTCGGCGTCAATTCCGGCGTCGTACATTGTCATCCGTATTTTGGCCCAGTCCATGGGACGGTCAAAGAAATGAGGCAACACAATTTTAATCACTCGGACGAAATCGTACAACATGACGTATTTTCGTTTCCAATTGTAGACGATATCCGTTGGGAATGATTTTGAATTCAAAAATTTGCCCAATTCCACACCGATTAACTTTTGTTCCAAGCATTCAAACCATTTGGCTTTTTCCAAGGGTCGCAGTTCCGTGTATGCGTAATCGGCGGCCGCCTGCATAAAGTGGTCGCAGACAGAAGTGCCGTTCCAATCCAACGTTTCGGCCACTTTCTTTGGAAGCATGTCGTCGTCCGAAGACCTCAAAAAATGCTTGCCAAGTCTACCGGCGGTATGGTTTCGGGTTCCGGACAATCCCTTTTTGGCTTCAAATGCTAAATTACAGGCTACCCACGCTGCCTGTTGTACAGTGGAGTCGATTCCGTCGCATTCCGGGTGGTTGTCAGCCCTGCCGCCCGTTGAGCTGCCACTGCTCGGAGCAACACAGGTCATATCTTTCCAACCGATATCGACACCAAATGTCGACAACCCTCCCGAAATCATTTTCATAACAGAATTTAGGGTCTTACAGACCGACGACGTCAATACCGAAAAGAAGTCCCCAATTGGGCCAAAAAATTTATAGATTTCATCAAGAACAACCCAGAACTGGTCCGCCAATAGGACCAGCACTTTCCGAACCACACTAAAAAAACTATCGATAAATCCCTTAAGCGCATCTTCATCCTTCATTAACGCTGCAAACATCAGTAAAACCATTTGTACGGCTTCTGCGACTAAATCGATCATCCCACCACTAATGTTGTCTCGGACCGTGGTTAATATATCTGCGACTTGTATGCAGATTCGCCCTGAACCGGCTTTAATTTCGTTCAACAAATCGCCCGTTACTTTGAAAAATTCAATGATATCATAGATGTATCCCTTTACCAATGTATTTATCGCATCCTTGAGAGCGGCTTCAACTTCGGAGGTCGAACCCGACGAATCAAGAGCTTCCATCATGGAATTTCTCACCACTGTAATGGCCGTATTTAACACCGTGAGTATCATGCGAATATTACGCACGTTGTACACTTGCAGTACGATATTGACGTATTTAGCAACAACGGTTCGCATAGAGTCCCCTATATTTGGAATGAGACCGGCCACCATCGACGCCAAGGCGCCTTGTTGTCTTTCGTAGTCGCAAAGCCGTGGGCGTGTCTCCAAATTCACATCCTCAAAATTTCCTGCCAGAAACGCAATGCCGTCGTTGACTACTTGCCGAGCAATATTAAGGGAATTTCTTTTGGTGTTGCGTATGTACAATCCGGCCGAACAGAAAAAGTCATTGCGACCCCAAACAGTACAACCCGCTTCCTCCGTGGACGATACCGCCGCGTCCATCGTGGAAATGGACGTTGTGCCCGAAACGTCACACGCCCATTGTTTTGTTCCGTCTTTGTCCATAATTCCACACTCTTGGTCACGATTTATATACAAATCTTCAATGTGGTTCATTTTTCTTTCGGCGTTCAAAAAGTTACCCGTAAAACTGAGCGTTGGTGTCGTCGCGATCAAGTAACCCGAAGATTTCAATGTCCTTTGGTCAGCCTCACCTACTTTAATACTGTCCGTATTTAACGAATACTCGGTGTAGTCACCAGCTACTGATGTCGCGGCGATGTAACACGCCAGCGCTGCCTCCATCTGACCAGCGCTGTGCAACACATCACATTTCGTAGTATCGCTAACAATCTCACACGCATCCGCTTCTGTTGTGTGGCCCGCACTACGCAAATCTGCGCAAATGTCGTATGTACCTTTCTCTGAATCAATCACTCGGTCCATGACGTCACAAGTGGGGTTAATGGGGCCCAGTGACACAATATAGTCCAACGCGTCCGCAAAAGCTGCTGTGTTCTGAAATGTCCATTCGATGATCATGGAATTGCACCAATGTTCCGACACGTTGTGGGACGTAAATCTTTCTTCTATCAAATCTCCAACCTGTTGCGACGAAGCTGTGATGTCCAAATCGGGGTACCGCGCGATGCATTGGCAGCTCGAATCGGTCGACAATGGTAACATGTAGGAACACATGCAATCCGAACCATCGTTATTGTCTTTACAAATTTCGGTTCTTTTGCCAGATTCTCCATTGGAGTTTTTCCTACTGATCGTATTGATGGAACCGACGACGTCTGTTGGTTTGTATTCGTTCGATTCGCACGGCAGCCATCTCAGGTCTGCTTTATTGTCGGGTAGTAATTTATCACCAAACTCACTTTTCCATCGTGCAATCAATTGAATGTGGTTTAATCCGTGGCCACAATTCACACGGTAGTTAAAAAAGTGACCCGTGAGAATATCGCCAAAAGACAACACAACGCGTGTCATGACACGGGCAGTTTCGACCGCCGTTCTTGTGATGGGTGGCAGCGTCAGTGGCAAAGTAAACGTCGCGTCCAGTCCTATTTCTTCAATGTTGACGCCTATTTCTCGAATTGGCTTTATGAACGGAAACGCGTCGCCAAACCCGGGGCCTAATATCCCGTGGGAAGTGTGCATGATTAGCGCGTCCAGTGGTGCGAAAATATCGAAATTCAACGACGGTTGACCGCACCATGGATTGTACTGAGGAACCTCCTCGTCAAGTGTTGTCCCATAGTGCTTGTCGCATTGGCACATCGCTTTGTCTTGAGTCCATATCCAGCCCGAAGAGTCGTGTGTTGCCGTCGTGTAATCAAAGGCCGTTGCTGCCGAGCGCTGTTCGCACGTGTACACTTTTTTCCGCGCTATCGTGGGACCTTCCCATCTTTGCAATGTCCTAAAAACATTTTGACCCTTTAGTGTAAACACTGATTTCAATAGCAATTCCACAACAGCACCATACACGATGACACCCGCATTGACACTGATGATCCCGAAATTATAGGCCACGCAGCCGGCAGTATAGGGTAAATTGACATACTTGTTCTGGTCGACGTCACGAGCCCAATCGCAGGTTAACTCCAGCGGCGCATTTTCGTTTTTGAAAACCGTCGACAAATCTCCTTTGCCCGTGACAATCTGTTGTATGACGTATACAAACCATTGGACAATTACAGATAAGGAATAGGCGGATTTGTGCAAAAGAGCAAACGAATGGTCCAACGACCATACTTTGGGATCTTTGGCCGATATATTGATGTCAAAAGAGGCCATTAAATGAAGTGGACCATTGATAAACACGGTTACGAATAAATGCGCGGCGGCCGCAAACAATTGGGCGGCCATTGTAAAAATAAATTCCAGGGGGTAGCGGTTGAGTTCAAAATCTGGGTCGAACATCCGAATTATATTGCCCAACGTATTGAAAAAAACGGAGTCGGCGGCCAATCCACTCTCGAGAATAAATCTTTCCAATTTAAACATCACCTTATATACATTTGGAAACTCACCAAACAATGTTTTGAAAAACATCTGAAATATTCGAATGCCAATCTGGTAAAAATTATTTATGGCCGCCGTAATGTGAGGTTCACGCGTCAGGAAAAAAAAGGTTCCGTACAAATCTTCAAAACGGGTACAAGCACACGTCAATACTTCTTCGCTTATGGACAACGCCGTAAGAGTATGGTTCACTGGTCGTTCGATGTCAAAGTCATTGTAAAACATATTGTTGTTGAGCTTTTTTCCCGAACCCCATCCAAACCACAGTCCAAACGATTCCGTGAGGGTGATCAATGCATAGGTAATTTCTTCAAAGAATTTGAACATTTTAACGTGGCTGCATGTGGTAAACGTAATGTACCACGCTTTGAATATTTGTGCGTGAATGACGGCAAATGCGTTAATGATGGGAATCGTCAACGCGTACAGCACCCTTGTGATTTGTAAAAAAGGGGTAATGATGTTGTTCATCAATGGTATGAGAAAACATTTCCAACTGTCGTCCATGATCGAAAGAACTTCGGAATGGTAGTAATGCATCATAAGAGTGCACATTGTAAACAGACAAAATGCCACCACCCATTTGATATTGCCAAACATGGACGTCGACGCGTTGATAACAATGTTCCACGCTCCAATGACCGGTAAGAAGATGACATTTATCGTGTTGCCTATGATTTGCATCATAATTTGTTGTAAATCACGGCCTAACGCAGAGTCCACCTCGCCACCCATGTTGAATAGCGTGACAACCAAATATGAAAAAAACAGTCCCGCCAAAGCAGTCATTAATAATAATATAACATCATTCATTTTAATAAAAGTGCACTGTTTTAAATACTGTATATTCCAAAATTATATAAAAGTTCTTGTAAATATCCACTGCCCATTTTCACATACTGTTCCAACAAACGGTCTGTTCGTACTTTCTTCGTCTGCATTGAATTATGGACAATTTCATCCGAAGATTCGTATTTTCCCGCCGTGGATACCCAATGGAATACTGTGACCATATCACCACCCTTATGAGAACCCATACGTGTGGTACGTCCTACCGCTTGCGCCTCGTCCGCGTAAGACCATTGGGGTTCCATAATATGAAATGTATCCACCCCCATCAGTGAAATGCCCATTTGTGCTTTGGACGTTATCAGCAACATTTTGTTTTTCAAAGACGGGCGATTAAACCAAGCGATGTCCTCTTTTGCGTTCGAAAAGACTTTGACGTGGATCTTGTGAGTGTTCGTCCTGTACGTTAAATAGTGCTTGGATTTTAATTTCGCGTTCCGTTGCTCCACTAAAAATTGAAAAAGTCCGTCGACTCCCTTTTCGCGAAAAAAGGAATACACCACGGTCTTTTTGCCCACGTATTTCAACATTTTGGTAAATTTCGTGTCCGTGTTACACAGTTGACGACCTTTTGTCAAATAAGCATCGTCCCTTTTATTGTGCAAATAGTTGGACATTTCTTCCGGCGTCATCTTGACACCAATGTATCGGTGATTGACAGAGACCATGTTCTCTTGGGGCGGGACGTACAATATGCGTTGTTCCAGCTGGCGAGACCGCAGCATTCGACAAAGACCTGTTTCCTGTGCCGAATCGTTCAAAGGCGTAGCCGACATTAATATGGTAAAATAAGAATGTCGACACAACTGCGACACCAATTGCTGGTGCGACGTACTGTTCAAATATTGTTGACACTCGTCCACGATTAACATAAATCGTTCTTGAGGCACGCAGGCGTCGAGAAAGGAACGATTATTGTCTTCAACACCCGAGCGGAAGGGCTTGTTGGCCGTTTTCAATAAAGTTCTCCATGGCAAATCCAAATACGCGGCGCGGCCGTTGGCACTCTTTGATGCCAACGAACGAATGACTCTGTTATAATGTGGCAAATTTTCTTCGGAAAACCACCAGTCTATGTTGTGGACATCGATTCGTTCCAAATCTTCATCTTCGACGGACGCGTATTTCTGAATATTTTCCGCCCACGAAGTTTGGATGTTGGACTTGGTCGTCAATACGCAAACTCTTCCGTCAGGATTGGAATCGAGAAACATCCTCGCTGCGTGAATTGCGCTCAACGTCTTACCACTGCCCAATGGGTAATACACAAGGACGCTCTTCGGACCATTCTGTTCGCGCGCTTTGTACGCACAACTCGGTCCGTATTGATATTTGGTGTTGGAGAACAAAGAACATTTCATATTTTAAATAGATATTTTAAATAGAAATCGAGGGCGTATATACATCTCTATTCTAATTTTTAAAAATGGGTTCCGGAACATCTTTACCCATTACATCGTACCACCATGATAGAGGCGGTACGTACATAATGGAGGAGACGTACGACACGAGGGTTTACAAATGGTACCAAGACGAGTTAGCAGTGGAAGTGAACGTTTATATCGAAGATTGGGGCGTCCGTGCGCATTTGGTGACATATAAAAAAGGAAAAACGCACTTCACAAATGAACGGAAGGAACACGTGGATATCATAGTCAAAGACAAAAGTATCGAAATCAAGGATGTGTTCTTAAAACACAAGGGAATGTGTAGTGCATCCACTACGAAAACAATGTTTTGTGCCATCCGAACGTATGTGGAACGCATTGGAGACACAATTCCCTATGGTAGTGTGACAATTACATCTCGCCACGCCAAGGCTGCATTTCAATGTTACAAGACCGCGTTTAAGAATAATGGATACGAAACGGATTCTGAAGCACCCGCGACGGATGAAACCAAACAACAGACAATAAAATATGTGAAATCAATAATGAAACCGTTAAACTTAGGATGATTCACTCTCCAAAAAGTCATCGAGAATCCAGTTTACTACTTTCACTGGTTAATATAAATACTTCTGTTCGCTAGTAATATGGTGTTATTACGACTCTCATCTTCTATTGCAAGAAAGACTGTCGGACCTGCAACCCATAGTCTCTCCTCCTTAAGTTCCGTTCAAAGTTCAAAGGAGCATTTTGCAGACTTTCAATGGGAAGACCCGCTTAACTTGGCCTCTTTGCTTACCGAGGAGGAACAAATGTAACAGTTTCAGCACTATCACACTGAGCTCGTCCACGATCTGGCACCGTGTCTTGGCCAAAGCATAGTGGTGGCGATACGGACAGCGAAGAGGTCTCGACCTAAATGACGGGAAAAGCTTAGGTGTATGGTTAAATTTCAATTTTCTACGACAAAAAAATACAGTATTTAAGCATCGGCTGTATACATGTAGAAAATGAACTTATTTCCGATATTTACATTTGCTATTCTGCTCGGTCTTTCTTCGGCGGCGTTGATTGCAGGTTGTGACGGTCTCTTCACCAATGTTACGAAGGTGCCGAACGATTATTGGGGGGATCAGGCCGGCCGTACCACATATCAACTTTCTATTACATTAGGGTCCAACCAAAAAAATGTGTATAGCATTTACGGCAACACTGAACACCACCTCGTCATGCCACCATCCCTTCAGTGGACGGTCGCCGGAGCAAATATCGGCGGGGTACCATCGATATTTTGGACCGTTTTTCAAAATTCGCATGGAGACGGATGGTTGACCGTCGGTCCAACAAGCGGAAACCCTAGCCCTGGTATGACCTCCGTTGGCATTGACTTTGACTCGTGGAATGGCACGAATGGTCTCGACGTGACCGATGGAGAAGTCTTTTGGATGGATCCCGCATTAGGCCCCACTGGTCCTGACGTCGTACTGGCGCAGGTCACGGTTTCTGGGTACTTTACCGCCAGCCTCAATGCGCGGGGCAGGTCCACGGATGGTAACTCTGGGTGGCATTGCGAGAACATTACGTTTAGCCCTCCACTGCCAACGTGTGAGGACTTTTCGTCTTCGTCTTGTGTGGGCGGCTCCAATTTGGTCATTTCTAACACCTGTGCCACAGGTATATGTGCTGCATCCGACTGCTGCGTTGCCAAACAGGGACACGTTAAGATTGGTAATGCGTTCCCAACGTGTGATACAGTGAAAACTGCATACAGTGCAACTTGTGGGTGCTGATTCTTCTGCCACTTGTCATAAGTGTGACGCAGACACATACTCGGAGAGTGGTGACATTTAAACATCGCCAACAAATTCTGAAAGAAAAAATTTCTATTCTGATTCTCCAAAACCAAATTTCAATCCATTTTCTTTGCCCCTACACTCTCAATCATGCCCAAAAATTCTGTTCGTACTGTCCGCACCCTTCGCCGTGAAGCGTCCAAACACCGCAGACAGTTGTCCCAAACGTGATTCGCAGCGTCGAGAAGGCCGCGAAAGACCACAACACCTCCACAAACCTCCTGAAAAGAAAGGAAGACGCCAATCGTCAACTTCGCCAACATTTGGCCTCCTTTCAAACTTTGTTCACCCAGCAGCAGCGCCTCATTCGAGAACAACAAACCCGACTGGTCCATTTGCAGCGAGGACACAACAAGTGGGTCAATAGTCAGAGGGCGGCGGAGCGTGAGACCAACGCTGTGGCGGTGGCAATGATTGCGATGAGTCAACAGTGCTGCCGCACCTGTTTGGGTTCGGGTTCCGTCTTAAAAACCAAAAAAAATATTCGCTACAGTGTTGAGTGCAAACAGTGCAACCGCGTTTACAAATAATGAAATCAATAATGAAACCGTTAAACTTAGGATGATTCACTCTCGCTACTTTGTACATTTCCTACTTTCAAATAAATTTCATACCATTTGGTCTCACCAATTTGGTAGACTGCTTGTGTTGCTCCTTTGGGGATTACTTTGATGGGACTTTTCGAACCAAACCGGAGACAGTCGATGTTGTACCCGTTGTTTGTTTTGACCACTTTTGATATTTCTGTGATGGCTTCTATGGGCCGTTCTAACCGAATGAGTTCGCGTATGTTGTTCATGGTTGCCTTGGAATGCTTTGTTGACGGACGAAATTTGTATTTCCCCCGAGCCCAATCATAAATGGAGACGCCATACTTTCCATCGGTAATGTACGAAAAGTCGAGCACGCCCTGTTTTTCAAAGATGTCGGTCATGCAGGCAATCGCGTATTTATAAAAATTTGATTGGTGCTCGACTTGCAAAGACATGTCTTGTGTGGACAACAGTCCAAGTTGTGGGTATTGGTTCAGAACTTGTTTTTTTTTGTTGTTCAGACGGGCGACATACCCGGGATTGCGTTGGGTCACAATGGGAAATACATCCCCCGTTCCTTCCAGATGTATTAGGGGTAATTTTGATTCGCACGCTTGCATCGGCCAGTTCTCATACTCTACTTTAATCTTGGGCGAACATTTTTTGGCAAACGCGTGTCTTGGATGAAGCGCCGCCCAGATGTGATTTCGGAATGCGGCCCAATACGTGATGTACTTGCTGTGGGCAGCAGAGTCCACCGCCCCCTGCTCGATAGTCGGTACGTACATTTGCAGCACCACGGACATGGCTTCCAATTCGCCCGACTCCAACGACGGCGTGACCCAGTCGCGAATTTCCTTGGTTTGTTGGTAGACTTCTCGTGCAAAATCTTCACAATCCCCCGTGAACGACATTTTACCGTGCAACGCCGGTTCTCTGGGGACTTCCCAACGCTCGGTGCCTTTCGGTTTTGGTGTCAGTTGGACATCCGGTGTATAGTTGATATTTGTGCGTGGATGAAGGGTGAGGGTGTCCGCTACAACGTGCAAACAGCGCAAATGCTTGGATTTAACTTGACCCTTTAACATACTTGCAATGCCGTTTATGAACGTGGCTGCTTGCATGTTGTGTCTTCGAAGTGTTACTGTCAGGCGTTCCCGATGAGACCGAATTGCCTCCTCCTTTTTCTCATCGTTGGTGGGTATCATGCAAAACGCGCCCGAGGGCAGTGTTATGCCCATGTGGTTGACATAGTAGGGAGAGTGCACCATTTTTAATCCATCTTTAATGGGTGGGTACCCCCGACTGTGAAAGGGCGCGATCCATTTCAAGTTTGCTTCGGCGGCATTAAACATCTGTGGGACAATATTTGTTTGTTGGCATTTCAAATGTTTGAGACCACTTGGGATATTTTTCAAAACGATTGAAACGCGCCCCGTTTGGATTGGTGGGCGCGTCGACGAATCTCGAATGGTTAGGTGGTAGCTTTCACGCTTACACTGTGATAAATCCAATAACGATGAACCCAAATATTGCGTAACTTCCCGTTGGTCGTCGTTATTTCGAGTACAGAACAGCATCACGACCAGTCCCAGTGTCGTTTCGTCCTCGACGAGGTGGAAAGTATTGGTCTTGCCGCTTTTGTTGAATGTAAATGTCCTTGGTGAACTGTTTGACGACAGATACACATGGGCAAATAGTGTTTCTTGAACGTGGCTGGATATTTCAGTAACACAAAACGCGACGCTTTTTGTTGGTTCCATCCTGAGAAAGATGCAAGGTCTTATATACGTTTTCATTGCGACACCACAAACGTTCCCAAATAAATCGCCGTCGAAGCGATAAATGCGAAAGGTCCATCGAATATAAAAACACGGGACAGTGGTGGAAAATAAAATTATGCATTATATTAATGGATATTTTATACCGCACCCATTGAACAATATTCGATAACCATTTTGAGACATCGGTGTCGTAAAATACCAACGCACGACTCAACAAAAAATTCAACCCCAGTGTTTTTTTAGCGCTTTGTCCACAATAGACGAGTGATTTATTGGCACGTAAATCCCAGGCTTCCTTGTCCTCGTGGTGAGTTTTACACACGCTCCGAAACATGACGAAACACCGCGTGTGTAAAAATTCAGAAACTTGTCTATCAATAACCAAGTTCATCCGTTATTTTCACCAAATTGTCAACCAGGATCGGAATGTTTATTTCATGATTTCGAGCGTCGACGGCAGAGGTTCTGCGGATTCTATGGGCTCGAAATACGCCCCGTTATTGATATGATTCCGTTCTTGAAGTAGGAACGGCACTTTTTCCAATTCCACTTGTAATGCTTTAAATTTACCACAGGAAATGTCTTTGTTGGTGCACCATTTCTCAAGTCGGTAGATGGAGTGACCATATTTTTCTTCCGACCACAGTAAGTCCGCGGAAAAATAATGGCGCAGACAGTCGGCCAAGGGTAAAAAATGCACGGCTTCGGAGTTATGCCACCCGCCAACGGACAGCGCGAAACATTTGAGGGCTCTTTGCGATACAGTGTACAACACTTTGGTGTTGACCTGATTTTGAACACCCACGCACAATGTACACAATTGTTGAAGACCCTCCAAAAAATGTCGCCGCGATTCGTGCCAATCCGATTGAAGTTCATCATGGTTCAACGTCTGGATTCTCCACTTCCAATTTTCTAGTTGATGTTGTATTTCTAGGTGGTACTTGTTCGTTTCGACAAACACCTTGTTTGCCTCTTTGTACGTTTCGCTTTCCAACTGGTCGTAAGCCTCGTGTGTTAAAATGCGAGTCAACGATAACCGGGGCAATATGTTTTCGATGCGCCAACAGGAGCTTTGAATGAGTTGGTCGTCAATAGTCCATTCAAACGTGGGTTGAAACCGCAATGAACCAGTGGGATTCTGTGCCATATGGTTGAACATTATGTCAGTGTGGGCAATGTATTCAAACAATCTTTTTTTGAGATGTGTATGTGAGTCTTGACTGTCCAGTAATTGTTGGACGCACATTCTGCTTCGCGTACATTGTATGGCGTGAGGCCAATCGTTGGGGATTATTTTTTCATATTCGATCTGGCTCCGTATATGAATTTCCATTTGTGTGTTGAAAAGAACCCGTTAAATAGTGTTCATCCGTTTTATAAAGTTAACGGGTTCAAACATGTAAACACTTGTAAACGTGTCGAACATTTTCGGAAATGGTTCGTCAAACAATTCCATAATGGACACATATAATGTTCGAAGGTCGCAATATTGGGGTCGGGTAAAATTGCACCGGTCAATAACGTAGAATTGGTAGTGTCCCGACAACGGTTGACACATGATGTTCTCCACAGTCAAATCGCCATGCACATAATAATCCATCTTGCTCAACATTTCGGCGATTTGCGTCAAACATTGTCGGGCAAAGTACGCCCGTTCTGGGGGTGCCAACGTGTTGAAACATTGGACAAACGGCAAATTCGCGTCTCGGTAAACAATCGACAAGTCTGGAATATATATGGCCGTTTTCAACACGGGGGTCCACAGCGGTTTGTAAAACACGGGGCGCCACGCGGGTTTTTGATATGCCAATGATAGAAGTGATAAATCGCGGATATTTTCAATGGAATAATTTGCGACGTATTCCAAGCGTTTTTGTTGGCTTCGGGTCAACATTCTTTCATAAAAAATAGACTATTTAATACTCGAAATTTGCAACAGGATGAAATTTTTGTGGCTATTGTTGGTGGTGGTCTCGGCCACGTGTCCACCACGGCAATCAACGATGGAATGTTTTTATAACGTTGCGGACAGAAACGGCGATGGAGTTGTGACAAAAAACGAATTGACCAACGCCGTGTACAAAGCACTGCATTGGTACGAAAAAATTCCTTTCAAAGTCTTTGGTGGTATTGGAAAAATTATGAAGGATTGCGATGCCAATCATGATAATCTACTGTCCGTGGACGAATCCATGCAAATGAGTTCGTGCATGGATTCTTGTTTCAAAAGGAGACATACCGTCGAACATTTTGGTTGCAAATAGTTTGCACATAATTGAAAACAAGTATAAACGATTATTAATCTCAATAAATGTTTTTTGTCAGACAACAGAGCAACAAATGTGGGTTGCACGCGATACAAAACTTGTTCAAAAGTGCCGCTATAAAAGCAAACGATTTACACCAGGCGTGTACCACCATTCACAAAGAAACAGGAGACTGCATTAAGAATCACGAGTCGTATGGCGGTGACTGGTCCGTTTCGGCGGTATTAAAGGCAATGCACGACCGTGGGTATGAAATAACGCGAGCTGTCAAGTCGGGCGACGTCCGTGAGTGGTGCATTGGAAACATTGAGGACGTGATGGTGCAACCTGATTTTCGCGGATTTATTATACACCAGCCCCAAAACCACCATTTCACCTGCATTCGTCCGGAAGACATCGACGGGGAACGTCATTTGTATTACGTGGATTCTCAATCCAATGGTCCAATTCGAATATCGCCCAGATTAGCGACTCGTCGGTGTCTTGCAGCTGCATACGCGTGGGAGCCGTTCTTGGTCCGCGGTCCGGAAATGAATTTCGTCGAGGCTGTCGTCGAGCCGGGAATGGATGTTGAAATAGGCGACCGGCAAAAATTTAAACCTTCAGCGGAATTTTTGCGGGAGTGGGAAGATTTAACATCGCAACGTAACAAAGAATCAAAGCAAAGCACACTTTCCAGGGTTCGTGATACCAAGGATT